>OFGX01002286.1_pt1 | contig 10275 bp, 7 predicted proteins | sample 1521831 | NCBI WGS metagenome assembly OFGX01 (sample SAMEA3504080, study PRJEB24116) | mouse gut metagenome | biome: mouse gut; feature: mouse-associated habitat; material: faeces | place: Denmark | collected 2011
CGTGGTGGGGCCTGAGCTGAAGATTTACCAGTGCGGTCTGCCCAAGGAGATGGCCATCGAGCTGTTCAAACCCTTCGTGATGAAGGAGCTGGTGGCCAAGTGCATCAGCCAGAACATCAAGAACGCCAAGAAGCTGGTGGATAAGATGGACAATCAGGTCTGGGACGTGCTGGAGGAGGTCATCAAGGAGCATCCCGTGATGCTCAACCGCGCCCCCACCCTGCACAGGCTGGGCATCCAGGCATTCGAGCCCATTCTGGTGGAGGGTAAGGCCATCAAGCTCCATCCCCTGGTGTGCACCGCCTTCAACGCGGACTTTGACGGAGATCAGATGGCAGTGCATCTGCCTCTTTCCGTGGAGGCCCAGGCGGAGTGCCGTTTCCTGCTCCTGTCGCCCAACAACCTGTTGAAGCCCTCCGACGGCGGCCCTGTGGCAGTGCCGTCCCAGGACATGGTGCTGGGCATCTACTACCTGACCCAGGAGAGGCCGGGTTCCCTGGGAGAGGGGAAGCACTTCAAGAACGTGAACGAGGCCATACTGGCTTATGAGAATAAATATCTGACCCTGCACTCCAGGATCATCGTCAGGGTGTCCAAGAAGAACGCGGAGGGCGAGACTGTCGCCGGAAATGTGGAGTGTACGCTGGGGCGTTTCATCTTCAACGAAATCCTGCCCCAGGATCTGGGCTTCGTGGACAGGAGCGTGCCGGAGAACTTCCTGAAGCCGGAGGTGGACTTCCATGTGGACAAAAAGGGTCTGAAGAAGATTCTGGAGAAGGTCATCAACACCCACGGCGCGTCCAGGACCGCGGAGGTGCTGGACGATGTGAAGTCCATCGGCTACAAGTATTCCACCCAGGCGGCCATGACGGTGTCCATCTCCGACATGACTGTGCCTGCCAAAAAGCCGGAGCTGCTGGCCCAGGCTCAGGCCACCGTGGATAAGATTTCCACCAACTTCCGCAGGGGCCTGATCACCGAGGAGGAGCGCTACCGCGCGGTGGTGGAGACCTGGAACGAGACCGATAAGGAACTGACGGACGTGCTGCTGGCGGGTCTGGACAAATACAACAATATCTTCATGATGGCGGACTCCGGCGCCCGTGGCTCCAACCAGCAGATCAAGCAGCTTGCGGGCATGCGCGGTCTGATGGCGGATACCACAGGCCGTACCATCGAGCTGCCGATTAAGTCGAATTTCCGTGAAGGACTGGACGTTCTGGAGTATTTCATGTCCGCCCACGGCGCCCGGAAGGGATTGTCCGATACGGCGCTGCGTACGGCCGACTCCGGTTACCTGACAAGGCGAATGGTGGATGTGTCCCAGGAGCTGAGCATCAGGGAGATTGACTGCAGTGAAGGCAGGACTGAGATTCCGGGTATGACGGTGAAGGCTTTCGTGGACGGTAAGGAGACCATCGAGGGACTGAAAGACAGAATCATGGGAAGATATTCCTGTGAAGACATTTATGATAAGGACGGGGAACTGATTGTAAAGCACAATCATATGATTACGCCCGGCCGTGCCGCCAGGATTCTGAGCGAGGGTGTGAACGAAAAGGGTGAGCCTGTGGATGCCGTGAAAATCCGCACAATCCTGACCTGCCGTTCCCATGTGGGAATCTGCGCGAAATGCTACGGGGCCAACATGGCCACCGGCGAAGCGGTGCAGGTAGGCGAGGCGGTAGGCATCATCGCCGCCCAGTCCATCGGAGAGCCCGGCACGCAGCTGACCATGAGAACCTTCCACACCGGCGGCGTGGCAGGCGATGACATCACCCAGGGTCTTCCCCGTGTAGAGGAGCTGTTCGAGGCCAGAAAGCCCAAGGGCCTGGCAATCATCGCTGAGTTCGGCGGCAAGGCGGAGCTGCGGGACACCAAGAAGAAGCGCGAGGTAGTGATTTCCAATGAGGAGACAGGGGAGACCAAAGCCTATCTGATTCCTTATGGATCGCGCATCAAAGTGCTGGACGGCCAGATACTGGAAGCCGGTGACGAGCTGACAGAAGGATCCGTGAACCCGCACGATCTGCTGAAAATCAAGGGCATCCGTTCCGTGCAGGACTACATGCTCCGTGAGGTGCAGAGAGTGTACCGTCTGCAGGGCGTGGATATCGCGGATAAGCATATTGAAGTGATCGTGCGCCAGATGCTGAAGAAGGTGCGCATCGAGAACAGCGGGGACACCGAGTTCCTTCCGGGCACGCTGGTGGATGTCCTGGAGTATGAGGACATGAATGAAGCGCTGATGGCGGAGGGCAAGGAGCCTGCGGACGGAAAGCAGGTGCTGCTGGGCATCACCAAGGCGGCCCTTGCCACCAATTCCTTCCTGTCGGCCGCTTCTTTCCAGGAGACCACGAAGGTTCTGACAGAGGCCGCCATCAAGGGCAAGGTGGACAATCTGATTGGCCTGAAGGAGAACGTGATCATCGGTAAGCTGATTCCTGTGGGAACCGGCATGAAGCGTTACCGCAATACAAGGCTGAATACGGATGAGGTGGAGAACATTTCCGTGGAGGAGCTTGACGGGGAAGAGGAGATTCATCTCGAGGAGTCCGTAGGCGGAGCGGGCGATATGCCGGAGGAAGGCGGGGAGCCTGCTGAGGCCGTAGGAGTTGAGGAGGCTGACCTGGCGGACTTCACAGATGAGACCTCGGACGATACGGAGAATGCCGGGTATGATGTGGAGGATGATGTTCGGGAGGATATCTTTGACGGGGAAGAAGCAGCCGAATACACAGATGAGGATGCGGAAGACGTCGAAGCGTATGCGGAGGATATGGAGGATTCCATAAAAGAAGCCGTCACAGTGGGTGAAGACCAATAAGTCGGACAAAACGGAAGAGACGGAACAGGGCTGTGGATGACGGGCCGAAGGATGCGGATGTGCGTTTTTCGGCAGCAAAATCGACGGCAGAGCGATAAGACAGGAGGGTGCGGCGAACAACGGCACCCTCTTGCCATATGCATGTGCACAAAACGCCGCGGTGCCTGGAGAAGGCCTGCGGAGCGATGCACAGGCCGGGGAGAGGGCAGCAGGGAGCCGGATTCACGGTCGGATCAGGGATTAGTGCGGTGCTGTAAGCAGAGATTATATGCCCGCCGGAGACGGGCGGAGAGGGACAGGATATGAAGATTTTTGTAACGGGAGTGAGGGGACAGCTGGGCCACGATGTGGTGAAGGAGCTGGAGAAGCGCGGCATTGAGGCCGTGGGCGTGGATATTCAGGAGATGGACGTGACGGATGCCGACAGCGTGGACAGGGTCATCAGGGCAGCGGCCCCGGATACGGTGATCCACTGCGCCGCCTATACGGCGGTGGACGCGGCGGAAGACAATGAAGAGGCCTGCCGCAAGGTGAACGCGGACGGCCCCCGCAACATCGCGGCTGTCTGCAATAAGCTGGACATCCCTATGCTGTATATCAGTTCTGACTACGTGTTCGACGGTAAGGGCACGGAGGGCTGGAAGCCGGACGATGCCTGTAATCCACAGAGCGTATACGGATTGACGAAATATGAGGGAGAACTGGCGGTGAAGGAACTTCTGGACAGATATTTCATCGTCCGCATCACATGGACCTTCGGCGTGAACGGCAAGAATTTTGTGAAGACCATGCTGAACCTGTCAAAGAACCATGACACTATCCAGGTGGTGAACGACCAGTTCGGGTCGCCCTCCTACACTTATGACTTGGCGAAGCTTCTGGTGGACATGGTGCTCACGGACAAGTACGGCATCTATCATGCCACCAATGAGGGAATCTGCTCCTGGTATGAGTTCGCCTGTGCCATCTTTCAGGAGGCGGGCATCGAGATGAATGTGGTGCCGGTGACCACGGAGGAGTACGGGGCGAAGGCGAAACGCCCGGCCAACAGCCGGATGGACAAGGAGAAGCTCACGGAGAAGGGATTCGACCGTCTTCCCACCTGGCAGGACGCCCTGACGAGATATATCAGGGCTCTGGAGGAGTCCGGCTTTTTTGAAGAAGCGGGAATCGCACGGCGCGGCTGACGCTGACATAGCGATTATCCGGCAGGGTGACGGAATAGCCGACTGCCCCGGACTGCCTGCGAGCAGGGCAGCCATAGGGGCAGCACGGCAGAGCTTGAGATTCCGGGAGACTATCGAGGTACGAGGAGGGAAAGCGTGGGCAGAAAATGGAGAATGTTCGTGGAGCTGACAAGGAAATGCTACATGGCCATGGCGGGGCTGGAGGAAGCCTACGGCTGCTGGGATGAGGCGTTCGAGGCTCTGAAGGCGGCGGTGCCGCGGAGAGAGGAAGAGCCGGGGCACATGGCGGAGCTGTATCAGCTGGACGAGGAGACGGATTACGCATATGACATACAGGGTTGGCTGGAGGACTACCTGGACGATCTGGACATGAGGGAAAGCAAGGAGAAACTGCTGGAGGTATGCGATGAGCTGATTGGGATGTTCCGCTGGGAGGAAGAGAAACCGTCAGACATCAGATTCCTGAAGAATGCCGCCGCACCCTGGTAGGCAAGCTGGGAGTTCCAGTGTTTTTCCGCTGCTTCAGCAAACAATCGTCACATTGGGTCAATCGTGTGAAAGATACGTGTTACTCTGCCCTCCAAGTATAAAAATCTGAGCTGCAGACGCAGATAGACCAGTTCTCCGCCAGAGGTAAGGTCATACTCTGCATCAAAGCCTTCGGGGTGCTCATAAAACTCCACTTTATGATGGTACTCATATTGCGGGCGGAAATTGCAGGGAACGCCATACTCATCGAACGCATCAAAACCATTCATGTCCAATGTGCCCTGAATGCACTCCCGGATTTGCTCTGTATCGTCCCACTCCATTTCATCCACACAGGATGGCAGATCCTCATATCTCTTTTCGTGAAGAACATGGAGAATGTCTTTTACTGTCTGAATGGCTATTTCTTTATTCTGCTCTGTCATCAGAATACCTCCTCGCATCATTATCCTTAAAAATATCGATTTTATTGTCTAAAATGATTCTATCACATTTCTGCAGAGAAATCATCTCGCTTTTGATGATTTCCTCTGCCCGTTTGAAGATTTTTTCCACCTGTGCGGTTGCAATCCACTTCCAAATGAGCAAAACGCGGCTGCGAATGCAGACGCAAGAGCGCGCAAGCGCGAGTTTTGCGAATGCGGGAGTGGGTTGGATGCTCGAATGAACATCCAACCGCACAGGTGGAAATTTTTTCATCCGGCCTACCCGTTCAAGCTGGTTCCGGGCTTTCAGTTTCCCGGCTTTCAGTTTCCGGGCTTTCAGTTCCCCGGTCGCTCCTTCGGCGGCTTTCATCTGCTTTAGGATAAAAGCAAGCTGTTCCCCCGTCTGCTCGCTCAGGACGGCATGGTATGCCCATAATTTCCCTGTCAGGATTGGGGGTGTATCGCGTTTCCCCCTGTGGCGGAAGGCTTGTAGCACCTGTGTAAAATCATGAGAGGAAACCAGCCCCATCGTCCGAAGGCCTTGCTTATATAAATATAATGCCTGCAAATAATTTGCAAATTATTTATCAGCGAATACCGAAAAACTGTTGACAACACATCCACAAGTGGATATAATAATAAAGCGTGCGTGCGGATGTGTTTTTTGTACAATCATAATTGTGCGGATGTCCACCCGCAGGCATGGCAGACAAATAAATGCCAATTCAAGAAAGAGGTGAAACAGAATGCCAACATTTAACCAGTTAGTAAGAAAAGGACGCAAGACTTCCGCAAGAAAGTCTACAGCACCTGCCTTGCAGAAGGGGTATAATTCCCTTCACAAGAAAGTGACGGACGCATCTGCGCCCCAGAAGCGCGGCGTGTGCACCGTAGTGAAGACAATGACACCTAAGAAGCCGAACTCAGCTCTGAGAAAGGTTGCCAGGGTGCGCCTTTCCAACGGAATCGAAGTGACAAGCTACATTCCCGGTGAAGGACACAATCTGCAGGAGCACAGCGTTGTTCTGATTCGTGGCGGCAGGGTAAAGGACTTGCCCGGTACGAGATATCACATCATCCGTGGTACCCTCGATACGGCAGGTGTTGCCAACAGGAAGCAGGCTCGTTCTAAGTACGGCGCTAAGAGACCTAAGGCAGCAAAGAAATAGTCTTTCCTGGAAATAATATTTCTTGGATATAGCGTTTCTTTGAGGTAACAGCGTCATCTTTGGTCCACAAAACGAAACTAAGATAGTGTTGGAATTCTGTGATGCATGGCTGCGGGCAGACAGGCTTGTCTTTCTGCGGCGCATGACGGCAGAGGACGTCCCTGTCTTCTGTCGATAGATAGACAGCGCGAACACTTGGGGAAACACTTGTGAGTACCGATGATTTATTCGTGCGGCGAGCCGCACAGGGTGTGGGGAGCATAGGATGCAGACCTGCACTTCATTGATAAGGAGGGAAGAACCGTGCCACGTAAAGGACATATTCAAAAAAGAGATGTATTGGCAGATCCTTTATACAATAGCAAGATTGTGACCAAGCTGATCAACAATATCATGCTTGACGGCAAGAAGAGCGTCGCTCAGAAGATTGTATACGGTGCATTTGCCAAGGTAGAGGAAAAATCCGGAAAGCCTGCTTTGGAAGTGTTCGAAGCGGCTATGAACAATATCATGCCCGTTCTGGAAGTAAAGGCCAGACGTATCGGCGGCGCCACCTACCAGGTGCCCATCGAGGTAAGGGCTGAGAGACGCCAGTCCCTGGGACTGCGCTGGCTGACCATGTTCTCCCGCAAGAGAAGCGAGAAGACCATGGAGGACAGGCTGGCGAACGAGATTCTTGACGCGTCCAACAATACCGGTTCCGCTGTCAAGAGGAAAGAAGATATGCACAAGATGGCAGAGGCCAACAAGGCTTTTGCCCACTACAGATTCTAAAAGCATATTTTCTATGTATTGAAAATAAGTTAGGAGGAAAAAATCTTGGCTGGAAGAGAATATCCGTTAGAGAGAACCAGGAATATCGGAATCATGGCCCATATCGACGCTGGCAAGACCACGTTGACAGAGCGCATCCTGTATTACACTGGTGTGAACTACAAGATTGGCGATACTCATGAAGGCACTGCCACCATGGACTGGATGGAGCAGGAGCAGGAAAGAGGAATCACCATCACTTCAGCGGCTACGACCTGCCATTGGACATTGGAGAAGGAAACCAAGCCTATGCCTGATGCCTTGGAGCATCGTATCAATATCATTGATACTCCCGGACACGTTGACTTCACCGTGGAGGTGGAGCGTTCCCTTCGTGTGCTGGACGGCGCAGTCGGCGTTTTCTGCGCAAAAGGCGGCGTTGAGCCCCAGTCCGAAAACGTATGGCGGCAGGCTGACACTTACAATGTGCCCCGTATGGCGTTCATCAACAAGATGGACATTTTGGGCGCGAACTTCTACGGAGCCGTAGAGCAGATCAAGACGAGACTTGGCAAGAATGCCATCATCATCCAGCTGCCCATCGGCAAAGAGGACGAATTCAAGGGGATCATCGATCTGTTCGAGATGAAAGCCTATATCTACAATGACGACAAGGGCGATGACATCACCGTGACCGATGACCTGGGCGACATGAAGGACGATGCGGAACTGTACCGTTCGGAGCTGGTGGAGAAGGTCTGCGAGCTGGACGATGACCTGACCATGCAGTACCTGGAGGGCGAGGAGCCTACCGTGGAGGACATGAAGAAGGCCCTGCGCAAGGCCACCTGCGAGTGTACGGCGATTCCCGTATGCTGTGGCTCTGCATACCGCAACAAGGGCGTTCAGAAGCTCCTGGACGCTATCCTGGAGTATATGCCCGCCCCTACGGACATCGCTGCCATCAAGGGCACCGACCTGGAGGGGAACGAAGTGGAGAGACATTCTTCCGATGAGGAGCCTTTCTCCGCGCTGGCATTTAAGATTATGGCCGATCCTTTTGTAGGAAAGCTTGCGTTCTTCCGCGTATATTCCGGTACCATGAATTCCGGTTCTTATGTATTGAATGCCACAAAAGATAAGAAAGAGCGAGTGGGACGTATCCTGCAGATGCATGCCAACAAGCGTGCGGAGCTGGACAAGGTCTACGCAGGCGATATCGCTGCCGCAGTGGGATTCAAGATTACCACCACCGGTGACACGCTCTGCGATGAGCAGCATCCGGTCATCCTGGAGTCCATGGAGTTCCCTGAGCCCGTTATCGAGCTGGCTATCGAGCCCAAGACCAAGGCCGGCCAGGGCAAGATGGGCGAAGCTCTTGCGAAGCTGGCAGAGGAAGACCCTACGTTCCGGGCCCACACCAATCAGGAGACCGGACAGACCATCATTGCCGGCATGGGCGAGCTGCATCTGGAGATTATCGTGGATCGTCTGCTGCGCGAGTTCAAGGTGGAAGCCAACGTGGGCGCGCCTCAGGTTGCCTACAAGGAAGCCTTCACCAAGGCGGTGGAAGTGGACTCCAAGTATGCCAAGCAGTCCGGTGGACGCGGACAGTATGGCCATTGTAAGGTCAGGTTCGAGCCCATGGAAGCGAACTGCGTGAAGTTCGAGTTCGACCCTAAGGCGAACGTGCTGATCAACGATCCTCCTACGCTGCTGTTCGAGAGCACCGTAGTAGGCGGTTCCATCCCCAAGGAATATATCCCGGCGGTAGGCGAAGGCATTCAGGAAGCCACTCAGGCCGGTATCCTGGGAGGGTTCCCCGTACTGGGCGTGCACGCCAATGTATATGACGGTTCCTATCATGAGGTGGACTCCTCCGAGATGGCGTTCCACATCGCAGGCTCCATGGCGTTCAAAGAGGCCATGCAGAAAGCGGCACCGGTGCTCCTGGAGCCTATCATGAAGGTGGAAGTCACCATGCCGGAAGAGTATATGGGCGATGTCATCGGCGATTTGAACTCCCGCCGTGGACGTGTAGAGGGAATGGATGACATCGGCGGAGGCAAGATAGTAAAGGCTTACGTGCCCCTGGCCGAGATGTTCGGTTACGCCACAGACCTGCGTTCCAGGACTCAGGGCCGCGGAAACTACTCCATGTTCTTCGAGAAATACGAGCAGGTGCCCAAGAATGTACAGGAGAAGGTTCTGGCTGCGAAGGGGAAATGACCCTGAAAAATATTTTTGTAAAATATGCCAGTAATCTTTAAAAATAGCTTGAAAAACCTCTGGTTATTTACTATAATAGGAAACAGATTCATTTTCCTATTATCCAAGAGATATAATCAGAGATAGCCGAGAGAAGAGCGCCGAGTGTGCGGAATGCGCTTCGGCGAGTAGGAAAAGAAAAAGTTTCATTAATTGAAGGAGGACTTTAATAATGGCAAAAGCTAAATTTGAAAGAACTAAGCCCCATTGTAACATTGGTACCATTGGCCACGTTGACCATGGTAAGACCACTCTGACTGCCGCTATCACCAAGACCCTGAACCAGAGACTTGGCACCGGCGAGGCTGTTGCATTCGACATGATCGACAAGGCTCCCGAAGAGAGAGAGCGTGGAATCACCATCTCTACCGCACACGTAGAGTATGAGACCGAGAAGAGGCACTATGCACACGTTGACTGCCCGGGCCATGCCGACTATGTAAAGAACATGATTACCGGTGCTGCCCAGATGGACGGCGCTATCCTGGTGGTAGCTGCTACAGACGGCGTTATGGCTCAGACCAAGGAGCACATCCTGCTGTCCCGTCAGGTAGGTGTTCCCTATATCGTAGTGTTCATGAACAAGTGCGACATGGTTGACGATCCTGAGCTTCTGGAGCTGGTTGAGATGGAAATTACCGAGCAGCTGGAAGAGTACGAGTTCACAGACTGCCCTATCATCCAGGGTTCCGCTCTGAAGGCCCTTGAAGATCCCAACTGCGAGTGGGGGGACAAGATTCTTGAGCTGATGAACACTGTGGACGAGTATATCCCCAATCCTCAGCGTGACACAGACAAGCCTTTCCTGATGCCTGTAGAGGACGTGTTCACTATCACCGGACGTGGTACTGTTGCTACCGGCCGTGTGGAGCGTGGTACTCTGAAGCTCAACGAGGAAGTTGAAATCGTTGGTATCAAGGAAGAGACCAGGAAGACCGTCGTAACAGGTATCGAGATGTTCCGCAAGATGCTGGATCAGGCTCAGGCCGGTGACAACATCGGCGCTCTGCTCCGCGGCGTTCAGAGAACTGAAATCGAAAGAGGACAGGTTCTGTCCAAGCCCGGCAGCGTTACCTGCCACAGAAAGTTCACCGCTCAGGTGTACGTTCTGACCAAGGACGAGGGTGGCCGTCATACGCCTTTCTTCAACAACTATC
>OFGX01002287.1_pt1 | contig 10271 bp, 6 predicted proteins | sample 1521831 | NCBI WGS metagenome assembly OFGX01 (sample SAMEA3504080, study PRJEB24116) | mouse gut metagenome | biome: mouse gut; feature: mouse-associated habitat; material: faeces | place: Denmark | collected 2011
GTACTTCTTGCACATCTCATAGGAGGCCGGCTGGCTCTGGATGAACTTGTACTCCGGATACTCCTCAATCAGGCGAAGCTGGGCCGCGAAGGTCCGCTCGGTCTTGCGGTAGGTCTCCGCCATGGGCCAGAGCCATGCCAGATCCAGATGGGCGTTGCCCACGGCGTAGAAGACGGGAGCGCTGGAGCCGTTCTTCGCCTCCATCACAGGGCGCAGGGCCTCCCTGGCCGCCTTATAGGAAGCGATGCGTCCCTCCCTGGGCTGCTCGAAATCCGCGATCAACGTGAACTCCTGCAATGCCTTGGCAATCTTCGCAGCCCGCAGGGAGGTCTCGTCCAGAGTCGTCAGCAGGGCGCTGAGGGTGGCCACATCCATGTACAGCTGATACGCGTCCTCGTTCCAGATGCCGTAGGTGCATTTCCCCAGGACGCGCCGCTTCCCTTCCTCCGCCGTATCCTCAAATGCGCCGGGCAGCACGGGTCCTGTGGTGCAGCCTCCCGTAGGGGCCTCTGGCATGAAATGTCCCGCATAGGTCTCCATCAGGATGTCATAATGCTCCCCGCCCTGGGCACAGAAGCTGAGCACATTGTCCTCCATGAAGTGATGTGGCTCGTTCACCCAGGAGGCCCGGTAAGTCCCGAAGGATTTCCCGTTCACGAACAGCGCGGACTCCCCCTGGGGCTTCAGATCCATCACAATCCGCTGGCCCTTCGCCTCCTCCGGCAGGGCGATGCTCCCCTTGAACCAGCAGTACTCCCACTCATGCCCCCAGGTAAAGCCCGGGCTCACCGGCTGGAAGGGCCCTTTCAGCGCCTCCTCCGATGTCAGATATTCCATGGTGGGGAAGGCCTCCCAGGAAATCTCCCCCAGAGGCTGGTACAGGTCGTCCTTCAGGGTGCGCATCCAGTGCTTCACCCTGTCCTTCCATTCAGAATGCATTACTTTCATCATGTCTCTCCTTTATTCCAGAAAATTTTGAAAAAGTCGCTCCTGCAATCCTTTTTCTAAAGAATAGCACACTCCATACCTGTCTGCAATCAAATATTTTCCTGTACGGTAGCGAAAAATGCTGAATGCCGAAAATCTCAGCCCCGGCCATAGCGCCCCGTCACTTCCACCGCCTTCGCTTCACTGTCGTAGGAGACCAGCAGCGTCCGGGTCCTCTCGTCCCACTGCGCGGATACCTTTGCCTCTTTGCCGTCCTCGTCCACCGCGCTCACCTCTGCCACCGCCTTCGGCAGGCGCACCCTGGTGAACGCCCTGATATTGTCCGCGGTCTTCAAGCGCAGGCACACTCCCGCACCCGTCAGGTCTGCCCGCTCCACCCGGGCGGAGGTGCCCACGATCCGGAAGGTCTCCCCCTCGATCTTCGCGAAGTCGAAGAGGATGGCGTTCACGTCCGGCCCAATCTCCTTCCTGTCGATGATCCGGTAATCATTCTCCAGCATGTCGGCATACAGCCCCTGGAACGTCTTGGGCGCGTCGCTTACGCTCTCGTCCATGACGGCGGAGATGATGTAGGGCCCTCTGTGCAGGGTCAGGTCATTGCGGTACTGCCAGTCCGCGCCGCACTTTTTCAGCCCCTCCCTCACCAGCTCCCTGTAGGCCCCGGCGAGGTCCCGGTTCAGGCACAGCCTTGCGGGCAGCATGTTCCAGACCACGATCCTGCCCTGGCCCACGGGATATTCGCCGTCCTTCGGGCTGCGTTCCATCCCCGCCATCTCGAACAGATGCTCCGCCGGATTCCCATAGCCCGACTGCCTCCACCAGGAGGAAATCCCGTGGAAGGGGTCGCTGCCGTCCCCGATGTAGAGCAAGGTCCCCCCTGCCCTCACCCAGGAGATCAGGGACGCGTTCACGTCCGGCGCCTCCGGCTTGATGTACTCATAGCTCAGGATCAGGAAGCGACAGTCGTCCAGATAGCCCGCGAACCGCCTCACATTGTCCAGCTGCACCGGCTTTATGGGCAGGCCGTACTTCACCAGAGGAAGGGCCATGCCGAAGAACTGGGGGAACGCGGGGCTCTGGATGAAATCCTTCATCATGGAATCGTCCCCCTCGATCTCCCGCATCAGGGCCGCCGCCTGCCCCTCGTCCACCGCATTGCCGGAATTCTTGTGCAGGGCCCTGCGGAACCGCTCCTCTATGGGCTCCCCGGTGACCACGCCGTCCGGGAAGGTGCGCTGGAACAGGCCGCTGTCCGACATGAACAGGCCCACCCCGGGCACGTCCCCCTCGAAGGAGACATCCTCCTGCTCCATGTCCCCGAAGAGCTGGAACATGCCCGACAGCAAAGTGGCATAAGCCTGGGGAATAGGCCTGGATTCCTCCGTCTCGATGCTGTCCTCGATTTTCTCCTCTATCCTGGGCTGGAGCCTGGGATACTTCCCCTCGAAGACCCTGTGGGGCCAGGGGCAGATCTCATAATGCCAGATATGGGGATGGAGGAGGGAGGCCGTGGCGGTCTTGATGTAATTGTAGCGGTAATTGTCCCAGGTATAGCCCGCCAGATCCTCTATGGGGTCGTTCAGGAACCACATCCTGCGCCCTGTCCCCTTCACCAGCTCCTGCATCACGCCGTACTCCAGGTAGGCCGTCTCGAAGGTGCGCTCCTTGTAGACCCCCTCATAGACATTGGCCTCCCGGCTGGTGCCCGTCCATATCTGGGCGATGTAGCCGTCCACCCCGGCGAGGCCTATCAGCGCCGCCTCCGGGCTCATAATCTTCCACTGGGTGTAGTTTAAGAGGCTGTGGGTGGGCACATAGAACCTTAAGTCCTTCCCGTGCTTCACCTTGGCGTATTCCTTCAGGGCCGCGCTGACCCTGTCGATGGTGCGGCAGTACAGATAGGCCTTCAGCCTGGCGGATTTATAGCGCACGTCCAGATCCTCGTGCTGGGGCCTCCAGGGCTCCCTGTAATGGATCTCGTACTCCCGCTTGAAGGCTTCGGAATAGCCGCTCTTGTCCCAGAACTCCGGCTCCTCCACATGGATTGCCTCCACCCCGGCGTCCACCGCAATCTTCATCCGCTCCGTCAGGTATTCCGAAAACGCCACCGTGGGGACCATGTAGGGAACCGTGGGATTGTGGTTCACCCCCGCGCCGTCCCGCTGGACCTGGCCCTCGTCCCAGTGCTTCCTGCCGTCCCATTTGCCGTCCAGGTAGTCCTGGTACTCGCCCCAGGCGATGCCCGTCATCAGGTGCACCACGTAGCCCCGCTCCCTGTACTCCCGGATGCGCTCCGGCATGGTGTCGTCGATTCCGTACACCATGACGAAATCGCAGTCCAGATCCACGGAGGGGCGAAACCTCCCACCTGCCTGGTAACCGGTCAGCTCTTCTGTCTTCTCTCGAATGTATGCCATGATATGCCTCCTATTATAGTTCCGCATCTCCCCCGCCCAGCACCCGGACATGGGCAGACGCTGTTTTAATATGATAAATCTCACCCGGGAGCCCCCATCTGCAGCCGGTACAGCCTCGCATAGAGGCCATCCGTCTCCAGCAGCTGGCTGTGGGTCCCCTGCTGCACCACCCTGCCGCCGTCCAGGACAAGTATCCGGTCGGCATCTACCACATTGGACAGCCTGTGGGCCACGATCAGCGTGGTCCTGCCCTGCATCAGCCTGGACAGGGAGCCCTGGATCCGCTGCTCCGCCGCTCCGTCCAGCGCTGCCGTCACCTCGTCCAGCAGCAGGATCGGGGCGTCCTTCAGCATGGCCCTGGCAATCGCGATCCGCTGGCGCTGGCCGCCGGAGAGCTTCACCCCGTTCTCCCCCACCAACGTGTCATACCCCTGCTCCATCCCGCTGACGAACTCCTCCACGTCCGCGGCCCTTGCCGCCGCCAGCGCCTCCTCTTTGCTGGCGGAGGGCCTGCCCAGCCGGATGTTCTCCAGGATGCTCCCGTCGAACAGCGGGCATTCCTGGGGCACATAGGCAATCTGCCCCCGCAGCCCGGCCAACGGCATGTCCCTGACCTCCCTGCCGCCGATCTGCAGGCTCCCCTGGTAGTCCTCCATCCCCATCAGGAGCCGCAGCAGGGTGCTCTTGCCGCTCCCGCTGTGCCCCACGATGCCATAGGTGCTCCCCATAGGGATCTCCAGGTCCACATGGGACAGCGCCGGGCTTCCCTCCTCATAGAAGAAGCTCATATGCTCTGCCCGGATCGCCGCGCCCTGGTCAAAGGATACATCGCTTCCCTCTCCCCTGCCCATGTCCTCTTTCTCCTGATCCAGGAGCTCCGTGACGCGGCGAATCCTGGGCACCATCTCGTTCCAGCCGTCCCATATCCAGCCCAGCTCCGCGATGGGCGACACCACCATGGTGCCCATCTGAATCAATAGCGGCAGCGCGGCCAGGGAAAGGATGCCCTGATGGTAAAGGAACTCCCCCAGCCCCAGGCTCCCTGCCAGCGCCAGGCCCGCGTTCACCTGGTTGAAGCCGTAGTAGCACGCGCGCACGTTCAGGGAGCGCATAAATACCCGGAACAGTCTCCTGCAGCTGTCCTCAAACCGTTTCATCAGCCCCGTGTCTTCCCCGTAGATGCGGACCAGCTGGGAACCGGCGAGCAGGTCGCTCATATAGGAGATAGTCTCTCCCTGCTGGGCCGCTTCCTCCTCGTACCGTTTCCGGTTGATCCGGGTCATGAAGGAATTGAAGACCATCATGAACACGCCCACCCCGCACAGCACCACCGCGATCAGCCAGTGTATGCTCCAGACCGTGGCGAATCCCAGCACAACGGACAGGACCGTCCTGACCATATCCCCGGACAGCCTCCCCCACAGTTCCTGACAGCTCTGCACATCGCTGTCCAGGCGGGACAGCAGGTCTCCGGTGTGCTGTCCGCTGATCACGCGGTAGGGCGCACGAATCATGCTCTGGTACAAATCTTTCTTCAGCTCCGCAGCCGCCCTGCGGCCCACGCTCTCAAAGGCATACTGGCCCATGGCCGCGGCCAGCAGCCAGGCCGCCATGAGCAGCAGCCACTTCGCCGCTTCCTTCATCACGCCCGCGAAGCTTCCGGTCTGGGCGAATTCCAGCATTCCCCCGATGAACAGGCCCACCAGCAGCGATTTCATATAGGGATTCAGGGCCGTGACGAGGAGGCCCGCCCCATACCGGGTCTTCCACGGAGCCAGATACCCAAGCAGCCGTTTTACGCTCTTATCTCCCGCTCTTTTCTCCTTCATCCCCCAATCCCCCCGTACAGCTGTTTCTCTACCATCTCCCGGTACAATCCGCTGGAGCGCAGCAGCTCCTCATGGGCGCCGGCGGAGACGATCCTGCCGCCCTCCAGTACAAGGATGCGGTCCGCATGGCGAATCGTAGCCAGGCGGTGCGCCACCACCAGCACGGTCTTCCCCTCCATCAGCTGCTCCAGGCTCTCCTGGACCACCCGTTCCGCCTCCGCGTCCAGCGCCGAGGTGGGCTCGTCCAGCAAAAGCAGTGGGGCGTCCTTCAGCATGGCCCTGGCTATGCTGATGCGCTGCCTCTCCCCGCCGGAGAGGGCGATTCCCTTCTCCCCCACAGCCGCGTCCCATCCCCGCCCCTCCACGAATTCCAGGATGCCCGCCCGGGCGCAGGTCTCCCGGAGCCGTTCCATAGACGCCTTGTTGTCGGCCGCCAGCAGGTTCTCCCGGATACTGCCCGGGAACAGGTAGCTGTCCTGGGTCACATAGGCCAATTGATCCCGCAGGGGGCCAAGGGCCCAGCGGCCGACGGCATGGCCCCTGACGCGCACCTGTCCCTCCTCGGGCATCAGGAAGCCGCAGATTATCTTCAGGGCCGTGCTCTTCCCGCTTCCGCTTGCCCCCACAAGGGCCACGGTCTCCCCCTCCTTTACGGAAAAGCCAAGATGCTCTATCAGCCGGTGGGATTCCGGATAGGAAAAGGACACGTCCTCAAACTCCACGAAAGGCGCCTCCTCCAGAGGCTGCGTCTGCGTCCCGCCGCTCTCCTCGGGCAGGTCCAGATACCGGAAGAGCCTGGTGCAGGCGCCGCTGCACTTCTGTATGTAGCCGAACACGTCCGGCACCTGGGTCAGCCAGGTCACGAAATGCTTGCTGACCACCGTCAGGGAGAGCAGCATGCCCACTGTCAGCGTCCCCTGGGACACCCGCAGCGCCCCGAAGGCCAGCATGGCCATCATGGGGAGGTATCCCAGCAATACCCCCGTGCCGTTCATGGCGGCCGTGGCCTTCTGCATGCGCAGGTCCACTGCCAGCGACTTTCCCAGGGCCTCCCGGAACCTCCTGCCCACGAAGCCCTCCAGCTGGAAGGACTTCACCACCGCCGCTGCCTGCAGGCCCTCGTTGGCTGCCTGCTGCGCCAGGCCGTTCTTCGTGCGCAGGGCCTCCTCCATGTCCTTAAAAGGCCTGGAGATCCACAGGCTCACCGGCAGCACCAGAAGGGACGCGCCCATGAACAGGACGGTCATTCTTATGTCTATGACAGACATGAAGATCATCGTGCCGAACACCGAGGTGAACAGGGTGGTAATCATGGAAAGGCCATATCCCGCAAACCCGTTTATGGTGTCCAGCTCACTCCCCAGATGCGCCATGATGTCCCCGCTCCTCTGCTCCTCCAGCGCGGGGATGGAGAGCCTCATGGCCTTTCTCCCCACCGCGACGCGCAGCTCCATGACTACCTTGGACGACATCCTGAATTTTGTCAGCATGGATATGGTGTGGAAAGGCGCCGCCAGGAAGGGTGCCGCGATCATCCACGCCAGCCGGTTCCAGAATGCTCCGTCCACCGCCGCGGCCGCGTCCAGCGTCTCCCCGGTGAGCTTCCCCATCACCATGTCCAGTATCAGGTACGCCATGGTGGCCAGGACGCTGGGTATGTAGAGATACCAGTTCTTCCAGACCAGCCTCATGATCCTCTTCATCGGTGAAGCCTTTTCTTCTCCCCTCATCCTATCCTCCCCATCTCACGCCCGTGTTTTCCCCATTTTCCATCTATCATAAAATGGATTTCAGCTTCCCGATCCCCGTCTCCTGCCGCCATCCCCCAGGCCGCAAGCGAAACGCCCCCTGCAGAGCCTTGCAAAAGCTCTCCTCTTCGCGAGCCTTCCATTGTCATAAGTGAGAGGGTGCATCTTAATCGTATATATCTATTAAGCTGCACCCCCTCAATATTAAGTATTTTTCTATGAATGTCTATGAACGATTTTTAGTACACAATGTCGTCCCTGCTGGTGGACACCTCGGTCATGTAGTCCAGGAACTCCTGCATCTTGCCGCCGTCGTTGGTCCTCAGGTATTCCTGATAGTCCTCCAGGATGGATCTTGCCTCCTCTTCGGTGTCGGCAAAAAATGCACGTTCTTTGTATTCATTCTCCTTCTCGCCGTCGAATGCCCACTCAGAGAACTCCTGGTATCCCTCAAAGCCGGGAGCCAAAGCGTCAATCGCGTAGCCGGGCAGAATCTCCGCAGGCCTCTGCTTCCGATAGTCAGCCACATAGGGATCCAGTGCGTCCGCCTCGAAGGGGCCGGGCTCGCCGAACCACAGGTTGTTCTTCTTGGCTACATAGGTCCTGCTGGCCATATACATGATGCCTCTCTCGCGCAGTTCTTCCTTCACAGCCTCAGCGTTCTCGGCATACCTCTTGGTGAGGTCGGCATTCATCCTGGGCTGGCCCTGGTCGTTCATCTCATAAGTATCGCCCTCAAAGCCATAGCAGATCAGCTTTGTGCCTTCCTTGCTGTTCAGGTAGTCCATCCAGGTCAGGGCAGCATCGATGTTGGCGCAGGTGGAAGGGAAGAAGACAACCGGAGAACCACTCCTTCCTTCGGACTCAATCTGCGTCCGGGCAGAGCCGTCGCTGTAGTCCAAAGGCCCTACAGGGATATACCTCATCTCAGGATGGGTATCGTACAGACCGGTCATCTTGGTGGCGTCCACGGTTATGCCGTACTGTGCGCAGGAAAACAGGGCGGTGCCGTTGCCCACCTTCTCCTTGCCGCGGTCATCGGTCTGGGTGAAGCACTCTTTATCCAGGATGCCCTCATGTACCAGCTCCCAGATGAACATGTTCTTGTTCACCCAGTTCTCCGACAGATTGCCATGGGTCACTTTGCCGTCCTCGCCCTTGCTGTAGCTGGTCAGCTTCTTCGCGTCGAAGCTGGCAGCGTAGTCATTATAGCTCCAGCCATCGTGATAGGTGGTAGCCACGATACAGTCATTGCCGTTGATGTCCTTGAAGCCATAGTCCCTGGCCTGCTTCATGAAATCCATGAGCTGCTCGGAGGTCTTGATGGTGGAGACGTCCACACCCAGAGCCTCAGGCACATCGCCCCTCACGAACACGCCGTAGCACCACAGGGCGATATCCTCTTTACTGCCGGCCACCTCGGTGGGCAGGACATACCTTGCGCCGCCCTCTTCTTCGATGTCGTTCTCCAGATACTTGGTGCTGATGACACCGATGTCATATGCGTCCGCAATATTGGGATAATTGGGCACCATACCGCTGATGTCAATCAGACGGCCTTCATTACCGGCTTTCCTGATGACGGTGGTGGCGCCATCGGTGCCGCCCCAGTAGGGCGCATTGATTATATCCGGCATATCTCCGCTGGCAAACATCATATTCAGCTTCTCCAGCTCGGACATGTTGATGCCCTCGAACTCTACAGTGACGCCGATTTTGTCGCGGATGGCCTTGGCCACATCGTTGTTGTACTGGTCAGCGGCGGTCTTGAATCCGCCGTTCCAGCAAATCAGCATCTTCAGCTGGACGTCGTCGAACTTCTTGTACTTGTTCCCGTCCTCGTCCACATAGTACTCGCCGTCATCCCCGGCTTCCTGGCCCTCGTCTGCGGCCTCCTCTCCATCAGCCTTAGACTCCTCCGCTGTGCCGGAGTCCTCCTGCCCCCCCCTGGGAGCCTGAAGCCTGGCTGCCGCTCCCGCCGTCGCCGCTTCCGCAGCCGGTGAGGACGCTTGCAGCCATGGCCGCTGTCAGCAGCAATGCCATTGCCTTTTTCTTCATAACCTGTTTCCTCCTTCTATTTTGGTTTTCTACCATCTATTTCGGGTAAAGGGATATGGAATCATCCCTTTACAGAACCGACCATGACGCCTTTCACATAATACTTCTGCAGGAAAGGATATACGACTACAATGGGCATCGTCAGAATCATGACGAAGGCCATCTGCAGGGACTGGGAGGTGTAGGTGGTCATGCCGCCTGCGGCCGCCGTCTCCTGTCCCACCTTGACCTGGCTGCCCGCGGAAGCCTCCGCAAGGAGCCTCTGCAGCACTGTGGCCGCAGGGTAGAGCTTTGCCTGGCTCTGATAGTAAGCTGCGGTGAACCAGTCGTTCCATTTGCCCACGCCGATGAACAGCGCCAGGGTGGCCAGAATCGGCTTGGACAGGGGCAGGTAGATCCTGCTCAGTATGGTCCACTCTCCCGCCCCGTCCAGCTGCGCCGATTCCCGCAGCTCATAGGGTATCCCGGAGAAGTTCGCCCGCAGCAGTATGAAGTTCGTGAAGCTGAACAGGCTGGGGATGATGTACAGCCAGAAGCTGGATGTCAGCTTCAGGTCTCTCAGCATCAGGTAGTACGGAATCAGGCCGCCGCTGAATATGGTGGTAAAGTACCAGATAAAGCTGAATATGTTCCTCCCCGGCAGGGTCTTCACCGTCAGGGCGTATGCCACCAGCGCCGTCAGCAGGAGGCTGCCCACCACCACAATCAGGGTAGCCGACACCGAAATCCGCAGGGAGGGGGCAATCCTGTCGTCGTTGAACGCCTTGGCGTAGTTCTCCCAGGTGAGGACTCTGGGGAAGAACCATACGCCGCCACGCATGAAGTCACGGCCCTCGTTCAGGGATGCCACCAGCACGTACCAGAACGGGTAGAACGTGGCCAGCCCCAGCAGCCCAAGGAATGTATAATTGAATACTTTGAATATCTTCTGACCTCTGGTCTCTCTCATCTTCGCCCTCCTCCTTTACCACAAACCGACTTCGGCGTACTTGTTCGTCAGATGGTTCGTCATCGCCACAAAGCCCAGGGAGATTACCGAGCGCACAAGGCTTATGGCCGTGGCGTACTCGAACTTGCCGTACTGGATACCTGTCCGCAGGATGTAGGTGTCCAGAACCTGGGAAAGCTCCATGTTGGCGGGCTGCTGCAGCAGCAGGAGCTGATCCATATCCGCGCCCAGGATGCCGCCCATCCTCATGATGAACATGATGCCGATGGTGGTGGCGATACCCGGGATGGTCACATGCCAGGTGCACTGCCAGCGGCTGGGG
>OFGX01002288.1_pt1 | contig 10270 bp, 13 predicted proteins | sample 1521831 | NCBI WGS metagenome assembly OFGX01 (sample SAMEA3504080, study PRJEB24116) | mouse gut metagenome | biome: mouse gut; feature: mouse-associated habitat; material: faeces | place: Denmark | collected 2011
AAGTCCACATAATCTGGCAGCCCCCCTACATTGTGGTGAGATTTGATGGTAGCGGATTCACCTCCCAGCCCGCTTTCTACTACATCAGGATAAATGGTTCCTTGTACCAGGAAATCTACAGCACCGATTTTCTTTGCTTCCTCCTCAAATACGCGGATAAATTCCTCACCAATTATTTTTCGCTTCTGTTCAGGCTCCTCAATGCCTTTAAGTTTGTTAAGAAACCGTTTTTGAGCATTGACACGAATGAAATTCAGCTCATAAGGGCCTGCAGGTCCGAATATTTCCTCGATCTCGTCTCCCTCATTTTTTCTTAAGAGTCCATGATCTACAAATACACAGGTAAGCTGATCGCCCACAGCCTTTGAAAGCATAACTGCTGCTACAGAGGAATCTACACCGCCGGACAGGGCACACAGAACCTTACCGGATCCTACTTTTTTTCGAATGGATTGTATAGTGTTTTCTACAAAAGCATCCATTTTCCAATCTCCGATACAATTACAGATCTGGTAGACAAAATTGGATAACATTTTTGTACCCTCTGTTGTGTGAAGTACTTCGGGATGGAATTGAATGGCATATAAACGCCGTTCTTCCCATTGGGCGGCAGCTACCGGACAGTCAGAGGTATGGGCAATGACCTGAAATCCAGGTGCAGCTGTTTTTATATAATCATTGTGGCTCATCCAGCAAATGGTTTGTTCTGATACATTTTGAAATAAAGGGCTGGATTTATCCACTGTTACCTGAATTTTTCCATATTCCCGGACAGGTGCTTTGCAGACCTGGCCTCCTAAAAGGTGCATCATAAGCTGTGCTCCGTAGCACAGTCCCAGCACCGGAATTCCCAATTTAAATAATGTGGGATCACAGGCAGCGGCATTTTCTTCATAACAACTGTTAGGACCTCCGGTTAAAATAATACCTTTTGGATTTATCTTCCGGATGGTTTCCAGATCTGTCTTATAGGAATAGATTTCACAATATACATTACATTCCCGAACCCGACGGGCTACAAGCTGGTTATATTGTCCGCCAAAATCGATCACTATGATTTTCTCTCTGTTCACACAATTCCTCCCTGATTCTTTTAAAGAATAAGTATTTGAAATAAAATTATTATACATAGATTAACCGGGATATACAAGAGTTTCTGAAAATAGTATTGAATTTTTTTAGACAGGTCTGGAAGCTTACAGGCGTTGATTTAAATTGTGAGGCTCGTGATCAGGCAGAGGAATGATGGGAAAAAGACAGAAGGAAAAAACGGACAGTTATTAAGAATGTCCGGGTTTTTCAGCCTTCTGCCTTTTTATAATGTAAAGCTACTTTCCTGTTTTGGCTTTTTGGGCAAATTCTGTGGTGACAAGATCTTCATAAGGCACTCTTTTAGGAAGTTCGCCTGCTTCTTCTAAAATATTCTGAAGCAGTTCAAAGCTGTCTTTTTCAAAGATCGTATCTTCTTTCCATGTATCCTGAGCTTTATAGCGTTCTACAATTTTTGTAATATTTTCCAGAGGGGTTTCCTTGAATTGAGGCTGAATCACTTTGGCTATTTCTTCGGCTGAATGGGAATTAACATAATCAAGACCTTTTTGAATGGCATTGGTAAATTTCTGAACTACTTCCGGGTGGGCTTTCATATAGCTTTTTTTGGCGCTGTAGGCTGTATAGGGAACATAACCAGAATCTGTTCCAAGTGAAGCTACGACATGGCCAATGTGTTCTAATTCTAATCCGGTGGCAAATGGCTCAAATTCAACAGTATAATATGTAATACTGCCCTTAAAGCAAAAACTTAAATCCGCTTATCTGGCGGGTTTTGGGATCAACATTTATTTCTTTAATAATTTGTTTCCAAAATGCACGCTTATGGGAGTTGTCAAGCTTTAAATAAAGTCCTTGCCAATTCCCTTTAAATTTCTGTGATACAGACAAAAGCTTTTTCTGTTTCTTCTGCAGTATCTGGTCATCCATATTGGACATGGCAGCAGAGATTTTTTCGTACTCTGTCTCATAATACTCCTCGGAGATTCTGCCTTTTTGGTACATTATATTGAGCCGATCCAATTCATCTTTATAAGATTGGATGGACTTTGCCGGTTTAGGCTGGCAGGAATTGGAAAGGTTATATTCTATCATCATATCTTGCAGAGCACTGTCTATATTTTCCAGGAGATATTTTTCGACGGATTCTTCTTTAAGAGATGCTCCAGGATGGTATTTAAATTTACCAACGCAATTATACCGTATTGCACAATGGACAGATCCGTCTTGCCTGCTGCGTTTTCTCTGTCTGCCAGTAAAACGGCATCCGCATACAGGGCACACAATCAGGGAACTAAAAATGTAGGTATAGCCGCTGGATGAATAAGTCTTGGCTTGCCTGGATTTTAACAAAATAGTGTATTGCTCCATGGTCATATAGGGCTCACAGTAAGAGTTACCGGAAGCGTCTATGCCGGCATATTTGGGGTTATGAAAAAATTTATCTATTTTATAGTAGCTCGGGGCGTTTTCTCCATATTTGTCTGTTATGTAATTTACTGTATGACGGATGGAAAAGCAAGAAAAGTAAAAATCAATGGCATCCTCAACAATATGACGAACCGATTCGTCTTTTTTTATGTATCCATCCTCTATAATATATCCGTAAGGAGCGCACATTCCTGTGACACACATACCCTTTGCCCTTTTATAATCAAATACGGCTTTGATTCTTTCAGAAGTCCGGTCACATTCAGCTTGATTGACAGAGAGCATAATATTGATAACCATCTGTCCGTTTGCTGTGGAGGAATCATAGTTTTCAAATATGGTTTTCCAGTAACAATTATGCGCCCGAAGGATTTCCTCTGTGATGTTATAGTCTTTGATGCTGCGGAACCAACGATCCAGCTTTGTGACCAGCACCATGTCGATTTTATCTTGCCGGATATCTTCCAGGAGCCGCATGAGTTCTTTGCGTTTTGCCATACTTTTTCGGGCGGAAATCCCTTCATCTGCATAGACGCCTGCCACATGATATCCGTTTGTGGCGGCATAGTCTTCCAGGGCTTTGCGCTGTGCCGGAAGGGAAAGTCCGTTTAAGTGCTGTTCTTCCGTACTGACACGTATGTAAATTGCACACCGCTTTTTTACTTCCATCCTATCATCCTCCTTTTTTATTTTATGTGAAAAATATAAAAAATGCACCTGTTGCGAAAACAGGCGCCGGTATCCACCGGGTGGTTTTTCTACATAGATAGATTTATGAAAGAAAATCTGCAATTCGGATAGTCAACTCGTCATAAATGCAAGAATTGATATCCTTATCAAAGCTGTATTGTCCGGTTTTTTGGTTGCTTTTAAAATCAAAGACATTAACAGTCTGGTTTATAGGATTTACGATCCAATATTCCCTCACACCTGCGGCCCGGTATTTAAAAAGTTTTATCCCGTAGTCCATACGTTCTGTGCTGGGGGAGATAATCTCGATAATCCAATCAGGAGCCCCGTTGCATCCGTATTCATCCAACTTATCTTTATCGCAGATTATGGAAATGTCTGGTTCCACATAATTTTTATCATCAGCATTTAGAAAAACCGCAAAGGGAGCGGGATAAACCTCACAGCTTCCATGTTTGGAATCAATATAATTTGTAATCGTTTGAGACAGGCGGTTTATAAGCTTTTGATGTATTCTCTTTGGAGGAGCCATATCATAAATCTGTCCATCAATCAGTTCAGCCCGTTGTCCTTCCGGAAGGGCATAGATATCGTCAATAGTATACACTTGCTTTCGTGTTAATGCCATACGACACTCTCCTTTAGTTTAATGATCTTCTGCTTTTCCCAGTACTTTTCTATTTACCAAATGCCATATGGGGGACAGTTAAATTAGCAATAATACCGGATTTCTCCAAATGTGGAAAGCCACAGATCAGTAACACTGTTGCATTGAGCCTCTATAACCTTGATTATAGCATTTAACTGTTTTTTAGGGATCTTAGAGTTGTTGTTGCAAAGCAAACATTTGCCACGCCTTGTAATCCATATTTTTGTTGCATTTGGAGAAGGAATACCTTGAGCTACGTGGATGTGAATTGGCTCAAGCGGTTTCCCTTCATTCATCCAGAAATAGATAACATATGGGCCGAGCCTAAAAACTTGCGGCATTTTCCAGTCCCCCTTCTATACCACCGTCTTGCGCGAGCTCAATGATGACATGGGACAGGGATTCCAGAAGCTCCTGAAAATAATGGATTTCTTCCGGTGAAAATCCCTGAATATCTTCCCACGAATAATCCGGAAGATAGCATACTGCCGAATGAAATCCGCCATATACAGGCTTTTCGATACAGACCTTGACCTGCTTTTTATTATCTTTTTCCAGCAATTCGGAGTGTACTATCTCCGTATTGTCATTGAGTGTCATAAATGGATATAGCATTTTATACCTCCAGTCTGTTTTAGTTCGTCTTTTAATCGCTGTTATGGCTGGTGTAGTTTGCCGCTGCATCATCAAATGGTTAGACAGTGATAAATAGTCGGTAACTAGCCTATGGCTTTAAGCCCTGCCATTGCCAAAATTGGGAATAAAAAAGCCCCAGAGGTGACGCTCCGGGGCTTTTTGCTGTCGTCCTGCATGGACTTTCGTGTCTTTTGCCTATCGGCATTATAGCATATGCAAATCTGATTTGCAATATACCCCTGAAAATATTTAATTGTTTTAATCTTCTTCCGCTTTCCCCAGCTTTCTTGATGTAGATATTATTGCCTTTTTGGAAGATACCAATGTCTCCGGTTTCTATGAGGTCATATAGTATCAAGATTCATAAATCCAAATCCTGAAAATCAATCCAGAACTCCTCATATATATTGACTTTTATTTTATCTTGGAATGTATAAGTTTTTACATAAAAATCCTTTTGTTCTAAATAATATACCAGAATGGTCTGGCTCCGTGGATTAACGATCCAGTATTCCCGTACCCCGGATTTTGCGTACAGATTTAATTTGTAGATAAAATCATGACTGGGGTTTCCCGGTGAAACGATTTCGATAATCCAGTCAGGAGCGCCGGAGCAGCCTTTATCTGTAAGTTTATTGTGGTCGCAAATAACGCTTATATCAGGCTCTACGATGTTTTTTTCATTACCTGAAGAAAGATTGACAGCAAAAGGGGCTGGATAAACCTTGCATGTTCCTTTTTTAGAACGAATATAATCACGGATAGTTGCGGAAAGTTCCATTAAGATTGTCTGATGAACCCTGTTGGGAGCAGCCTGATAATAAATTTGGCCCTCAATCAGTTCCATACGAATATCTTCAGGACTATTATAGTAATCTTCTTCGGTATAGATCCTTTTTTGTGTTAAGGCCATATGAATACTCCTTTCTCAACGTGGATTTATTTTATAACCTTATATCTTCCTCTCTTGCAAGCCTGATGACAATATGGGCTACTGATTGCAGAAATTCCTGGAGATTATTGATTTCATCTTGGGAAAAGCCGTCTATGTTTTTCCATTCATAAGAAGGCAGGTAGTTCGAATTAAGGGAAATCAGCCTGTTTTCTCTGGCTTTGTCACAGATTAATGTAGTTGTTTTTGTGCTATAACCCTAATCAATTCTTCATATATAACCGGATTATTAATAAGTATTGAGTAACTTTTGTTCTTAGATTGTAAAATTAAATTTTTATCTGAAGAAAAAACACTTGTGAGATTCTTATAGGGTATTTCAAATCCCTTCCTATCATTTAAGAAAACAATACGCTGATTTGTAATAATTAAATTACCTAAATATTGGTCGGTAACATCGTTATATATTTTTTTGCTTCCACCAGATCCAGAACGTAAGTGTATACCCTTGGCCATACGAACACTGATACCACTGTTTGAACTGGAAGTTCCTACTATTTTATTTTTAGTTTCTATTAAGTATGTTTGTATTTCGCTACAGGCATATTCATTAGATTTTAAAATTATGGAGCGTGTTTGTATATGAGGAATGTTTCCGGATTTAATATTGTTTACTAATTCCTGAATAGCTTCTTTCTTTTTAAGTTGTTTCTTTTTTTCTTTAATAATATCTTTATAAATAGAATATGCAGTAAAAACAGTTAAAATAAATGAGGCCAGAACTACTGCCTTATTTGTAGTGTCATAACCAGAAAATCTAGGTAAAAATCCGCCATCTAAATATAATAATATCCCTAAAAATACTAATTTTCCTTTTGTTTTATTATGCATATTTTTATCTCACTTTATCTGTATTTTAAAGACCCATTTAATCTTAGTTCTATTAACCGTTTTTCATATCCTAGCAATCGGGAAAGACGCTCTATATTGTACTCTTGATATTCGATTAGTATATCATCACTGATAAGTAAATCCATAGCAAAAATATCTGCTTCCTTTTCATATCGATTTGTATTGAGCATTGTTCTGCTGTCCATAAAAATAGTATTTGCATTTTTATGTAAGAACATATGCCCCATTTCGTGAGCGCATTCAAATATTTGTTCTTTTCTGGATAAATTCTCATCGATATAAATAATATTATTGCGCTGAAAATATTGGTAAAAGGCTTTTGTGTCAATTAATGGGACAAATAGCAATATTACATTTAACCCTTGGATAATTTCAAAGGGATTACGAGTTTGGAATCTTCTGGCTAACTCGTCAGCCCGTTTTTTGATATCCATAAGCATCATCCCTTTTTGTATTTCTTTGGAGTGTACTTTTCCTTGTTCTTTTTCTTTGCCATTTCCATACCGATCTGCATAGCTGAAATGATGGACTCAACGGCTTCCGGGCTGGCTGGTTTTCCATCAAACATCAGGCCTTCCTGGGACAAGAGCTGTTCCCGGGTTTGGTCTAGGATTTTTTCTATGTCACGTTCATCGCGGGTGGTCAAAGTATTGCGTTCTTCTACTAAATCAGCCTTGGATATTCCAAAATAATTTGCCATTAGTTCTATCTTGTCAATGCGTGGATATGCTTTTGCATTGACCCAATCTGAAAATGTAGTATATTTAACTCCGAGGGCATCGCACATATCCTGTCTAGTTTTTTGATACATGTCCATATAATATTGAATATTGTTTGCCATTATTTCTTTATTCCCTAACCCACTCATATAATTACCTCCTTCAATCATCATTATATGATTAATCCGTAAAAAAATCAAGATAATTTTAAATAATTACGAAAAAAACGTTGACATTACGATTAAACCGTAGTATAGTATTTTTAGAAATTGATAGGAGGTGATAATGACTTGCTGGTTATGAAAACAAGATTTACGTTACGAACTGCCAGAGAGATGAAGAAATTGACGCAAGAGGAGGCAGCTAAATGTATTGGGGTAAGCACTGATACCTTAGGAAATTATGAACGTGGAAAAAGTTATCCAGACATTCCGGTTTTGAGAAAAATCGAAGAAGTTTATGGAGTGCCTTATGAGCAACTTATTTTTTTACCCTTAGATTACGATAAAACCGTAGCAATAATATAGAGAGGAGATGAGGAGATATTACTGAAAGAACAATCAGAACTATGCAAAAGTCGTTGCATTTTGATGAAAGCGGAGAAACGTTTTCGGTTATAATCAGTCTGGAAAATGTTTCTCCACAAATTAAAGCCGATACGGTTTATACACTCTTAAAAACCATATTTGAACGTTTAACAAAGGAATTAGATCTGGATGAGTCCGGAGTGGACTAGCGCTTGCACAAGTTGGTCCGCATAATCGGGATTTTTTGCGAATTCTAAGAAAATTGCTTGCTGCTGATCTTCCTTTGATAAAGATTTATCTGTCAATGCTTGTAGCATTCCAGGATTGCTCAAAAAGAGGGTAAGCAGCTTGGCAACAAAATCTTGTTTACCTGTTTCGGGTTTTCCGTAAATAGTTGGCACATAATTTGTAAAAGAACAGAGTTCCAAAAATTGATTATCCGGTTTTTCAGGGGTTTTAGCATAAAATTCAAATCTACGTTTAAGTTGCTCGGCTAACTTATCCATACCTGAAGGTTCTTGAGTATATTCAATATGACGCAAATGCGAAACATCAAATGGGACTTTAAAATCAACCTTTTCACGAATTAATATCGTCCCTGGACGAATAGCGTGGCGGATGCCTAATTCGTAGAAAACATTAGGATTAGGGTATGTAATATCAGCAATAACAAACTGCGAGTGCATCAATTTTGTAAAAATATCATTACTGATTGAACCTGGATTTACTTCTTCATCAGCCCGAATAACATCAAGGGAGGGAGCTGCTTTTTTAATGGCATTTTTGATAATATAGTCATATTTTTCACGCAATTTCTCCTCTGTTATTGTAACTCCTCCGATTGCTTGGTCCCCAATTGGCATAATAACAAAACATGTGTTGTTCATAAATAACCTTCTTTCTTTGTGTACTCGGCCCTGGGAGGGGCCTGTAAATACAGTATAAGGCAAATGGGAAAAAATGGCAAGTGCATCAGACAGAGGGGCTTAGAGAGGAGGTGAGGGGGAGACGGGTAAGAAGCATAAAAAGAAAAAGGCCGCCTTTGGCGGGAAGCGGCTTTTTTCTGAAGAAGAATCGCTGGACCTTATACGCCTGCGAATTTACAGAGTTGAAAAACAGATACAAAAGCTTTCTATGAATATTGTTAAAAATGAAAAGCTTATATGTTCTCTTTGCTCTGTTCGGTCTTTGTTAGAAGCAAGGCGTTATTTTCTTGAATCATCTTTGCAACAGCAGCAATAACGGCCTCAACAGAAGCTTCGTTCCATTCTGTAGAAGAAAAATCTCCAGATGGACACATTTCCTCAAGTATCTGGTTGTGCATTTGGTAGTAAGTTACCTGACCAATATCGATTAAATGTGATAGTAGTTCATTATTTTTTTTCCAACATATATGAGCGTTCCTTTCTTCATACTCGGCTCTGGTGGGAGTCTGTATAGGAAGTATATCACGTAGAGGGAGAAATTTCCAGACAGGAAGGAGGTGAAGGAGCGATAGAAACGAAAGGGTGTTTTTCTGTCAACGGAAAGCAATATATCCTGTTTGTGGAAAGAGGGATAGTCAGAACTAGGTTATATTTATTTGAATGTAAAGATGACAGTTGCTTTTTACAGCCTGTTCCAATGAAAGTCACAACCAGCACCCTCCCGGAAGCGGTTAGGCACTGGTTGGAGGAATCAAAACGGTATCTGGCTAAAAAGAGAAATAAGAAGCGTAGTCAATCCGGATGCAGCAGCACCAGAAATAGTTCCTGATGAAATGTCAGATAGAAAAGACTTGATTTTTTCGGATTTCTTTTCTTGAGGGAGGTGAGGGAGACGTTCATATCGAAAGAACGGTGGGAAGAACTAGAAAAGAGAGTTGCTGCCCTTGAAGTGCAAGTTCAAAAACAGCAACTCCCTACACCAGAATCTACTGTTCATCATTTAAAAGAAATTCTTTTAGAACAGCTTTTACGGCAGCCTTTTGAAAATCCAAAAGAATCTTGGCAAGGACGATGATGGAATCTGTAGATTGAGCGGCATTATTGCAAAGCTTGGAAATATCATCTTCTGATAAAGCGGTTGACTAAGTTTTTGCAAATCGGGTTTCAAATTCCTTTTCAGTCATGTTTTTTATCATTCCTTTCTATGTACTCGGCTCTGGCAGGAGCCTGTGAGCATAGTATAAGGAAGGGACAGAAAAAAGGCAAGTGCATCAGATAGAGGAGATTAGGAAGGGAGGTGAGGGTGAGACGGAGCTAAGGAATGTTCTGCAAGAAGAAACAGGACTTCTCCATAAGCAACTGAAATTACTTGCAGAGAAGTCCTCTAATTGTTCAATCGAAGAACTAGTTAAATTGACGGAACAGATGGTTAATATATTTACTGTTCTGAATGAGCCTTAATGTTGTCGTAGATAAAGTTGTATGCTTCTACGATAGCTTTCGGAAGATTACCAGCATTTTCTGTAAATTTGTTTGTAGTAATTAGTTTTTCGGAAATAAGCTTGGTAAGTTCCAAGGATAATTCTTCTTTATTCATGCGTCATTCTCCTTTCATAATATTTCAGCATGGCGGTGTTGATGTAGGGATTATAGCATGAGATGGAGGAATTTACCAGACAAGGAGGTGAGGTGAGAGAGGTTGAGCAAGAAGCATAAAAAGAAAAAGACCGCTTCTGGCGGGAAGCAGCCCCTGTGTTTATCCCAAAAGGATATTGAAACTTATCGAGAAATAGCAGATAAAGTTTATCAAGGTAAGATTTCGCCAGTAAGCAAAGTTT
>OFGX01002295.1_pt1 | contig 10251 bp, 9 predicted proteins | sample 1521831 | NCBI WGS metagenome assembly OFGX01 (sample SAMEA3504080, study PRJEB24116) | mouse gut metagenome | biome: mouse gut; feature: mouse-associated habitat; material: faeces | place: Denmark | collected 2011
GAAGACCGGGATGCAGGCGGCCAGGCAGTTCTGGACCCGGAACCCAAGCCCGAGATTACCTATGACGATTTTGCGAAGCTGCAGTTTCAGGTGGGGGAAATCATCGCCTGCGAGGCGGTTCCCAAGTCCAAAAAGCTGCTCTGCAGCCAGGTGAAGATCGGCAGCCAGGTGAAGCAGATTGTGTCCGGAATCAAGGCCTGCTATACCCCCGAGGAAATGGTGGGAAAGAAGGTTATGGTGCTGGTGAACTTAAAGCCCGCCAAGCTGGCAGGCGTGATGTCCGAGGGGATGCTGCTGTGCGCCGAGGATGCGGAGGGCAGGCTGGCTTTGGTGAAGCCTGAGAAAGAGATGCCGTCAGGGGCGGAGATCGCCTGAGGAAAGGCGCTGTCCCCGGCGAAGAAGCCGCGGGGAAAGGCAACTGACAGCGAAATGTGGTTGGAGGCAGTTTGATATGGTAAAAGAGTCGTTTTATTTTGATTCTCACGACGGAAAGCATAGGCTTCACGGCGTACGGTACAGCCCGGACGAGGGGCAGGAAGTCCGCTGTGTCCTGCAGATTGTACACGGTATGGCCGAATACGCGGAGCGGTATGAGGAGTTTGCCGGGTTTCTTACGGAGAAGGGGTTCGCGGTGACCGGAGAGGACCACCTGGGCCATGGGAAGTCTGTGGGAAAAAAGGGAAGGCAGGGATATTTCTGTGAAGAGGATCCGGCCACGGCGCTTGTGGAAAATGTGCATCAGCTGAGAAAACTGACGCGGAAGCTGTATCGTGACGTACCCTATGTGCTGATGGGGCACAGCATGGGTTCCTTCATCACCCGCAATTATATGTTCGGCCATGGTGCGGGCCTGGACGGCGTGGTCATCATGGGTACCGGCATGGAGCCGCTTATAACGGTGGAGGCGGCGAAGGCAGCGGCGTCTGTACAGAAGCTTTTCCTTGGGGACAGGCACAGGAGCCGGCTGATTGACCGGCTGGCTTTCGGCACTTATAATAAAAAAATAGAGAATCCCCGGACGGCTTTCGACTGGCTGAGCCGTGACGGAAGCCGTGTGGAACAATATATGGCAGATCCGCAATGCGGTTTCGTATTTACGGTAAACGGGTTCGGAGCCTTATTTGAGCTGATTTCCAGGCTGTATCGGAAAGAATGCCTTGCGCGTATTCCGAAGGAACTTCCTGTATATATGGTTTCGGGAACAGCAGACCCCGTGGGCGGTTACGGCAAAGGGGTGGAGAAGGCATACCGTTCCCTGAAGGAAGCGGGACTGAAAAACGTGAATTTAAAGCTGTACGGGGATGGGAGACATGAACTGCTGAACGAGACGAACCGGGAGGAAGTAATGCGGGATATCTGTCTATGGATGGAAACGGTAATCCTGAAAAAGGGATAAGCGTAAGATTTTCAGAAGTCTCCATTGCTGATCGGCATGATTTTACCGAAATACCATGTCCGCAGCGAGATATGAATAGGGCAGCAGAGCGTGGAATGAACGGAGTAGTGCAGTGGATATGAGAGGGATGGTACGGATGCCCTACGAGGTCAGATGGGCCAGAGCGGAAGAGTGGACCCCGGCTATCAGGATGATCTGGTCGACCTTTGTGAAATACGAGGGAAGAGACTATACGGAAGAGGGTATCAGGAATTTTTTTGAATTCATTACGGATGAAGCGCTTTACACTTCATTTTTAGAGGGGGAATATCGATTGATGGTGGCGCTGGACGGACGGAAGATTATCGGTGCGGGATCGGTGCGGGATAAAAACCGGCTCTCGCTTCTGTTTGTTGACGAGGCATACCATCACAGAGGGGTTGGAAGCACAATACTTATGAAGATTTGCAACTATCTGAAGGCGGAGGCAGGAGAGCGGTATATGTCCCTGCAGGCGGCGCCTTATGCGGTAAATTTTTACAGGAAACAGGGATTCCGCGCGGTACACCCGGAGGTTGAATTTTCCGGCATCCGCGTGACGCCCATGGAGAAAGTGCTCTGAGAACAGAAAGGTATGGTATTCAATATGAAGTTTTTTGATTTGGAGAGTCCGTTGATGCAGATACTGAACAAGGTTGCGGATCTGATGATCCTGAACATTCTGACAGTGGTCTGCTGCATTCCCGTCATCACCACAGGCGCGTCCCTGACAGCGATGCACTATGTGGCGCTGAAGATGGCCAGAAACGAAGAATGTTATATTGCAAGGGATTTCTTCAAATCCTTTAAACTGAATTTCAGGCAGGGTACGGTAATATGGTTGATCGAATTATTTATCATTGCGGTGCTGGTGGGGGATTTCCTGATAATGAGCAGGATGGAGATGGCTTTCGGCAGTGTGCTGAAGGTAATCATAACGGTGATAGCGTTCCTGGCGCTATTTACGTTTATTTTCGTATTTCCCGTGTTGGCGAAATTTGAAAATACGGTGATACGTACCGTTAAGAACGCGTTTTTCATTGCGGTGCTGCAGTTTCCGAAGGCCATTGTCATGATGGTCCTCTTTGTACTGCCCCTGCCGCTGTTCCTCTTCTTTCCCCAGATTACGCCCATTATCTTCCTTTTTGGGCTGACTGTGCCGGCGTGGCTTTCCGCGAAAATGTATTCCGGATATTTCCGGAAGCTTGAGGAGCAGATTATGGCGGCAAACGCCCCGGAAGAAGGTCAGTCCGTCCGGGAAGAAGGGGAGGACGAGCGGATTTTTAAGGATGAGCTTGACGAAGCACTGGTTGACGATTCCCATATCGGCTGAATAAAAAAACAAAGACGAATTTGTACAAATTGCCTAAAAGCAAATGCGAAAATATACATTGTGACGGAATGAACAAATTGTGTCCAAGTTTCTAAGCATTATTAACAATCTGTTCAAAAATCTTTGTGAAATAGTGGCATGGCGTAATTCCGTATTTTTCGGTATACTGTTTTCATTGGATGAGGCAGTGACGCGTCATCATAAAAATGAAAAAATAATAACATGTTAAACGTGAAAGGAGTTTTCAGTTATGGCAAGTTTATCTTTAAAGAATGTCTGCAAAGTGTATCCCAACGGATTTGAGGCAGTTAAGGATTTCAATCTGCAGATAGCGGACAAGGAATTTATCATTTTCGTAGGACCTTCAGGATGCGGTAAGTCTACAACGCTTCGTATGATTGCTGGTCTGGAAGATATCTCTTCCGGTGAACTGAAGATTGGCGACAGGGTTGTTAACGACGTAGAACCCAAGGATCGTGATATCGCAATGGTATTCCAGAACTACGCTCTGTATCCTCATATGTCGGTATACGACAATATGGCATTCGGTCTGAAGCTGAGGAAGGTTCCGAAGGATCAGATTGATAAGATGGTAAAAGAAGCAGCCAAGGTTCTTGACTTGACTCCTCTCCTTGAGCGTAAGCCGAAGGCTCTGTCCGGTGGTCAGAGACAGCGTGTTGCCATGGGGCGTGCTATCGTGCGTAATCCCAAGGTATTCCTGATGGATGAGCCTCTCTCCAACCTGGATGCAAAGCTGCGTGTACAGATGCGTATCGAGATTGCGAAGCTTCATCAGAGGCTGGGAACCACCATCATCTACGTTACACATGACCAGACAGAGGCTATGACCCTTGGTACCAGAATCGTAGTTATGAAGGACGGTGTTATCCAGCAGGTAGATACGCCTCAGAACCTGTATGACAGACCCCAGAACCTGTTCGTTGCAGGATTCATGGGATCTCCGCAGATGAACTTCCTGGATGCAAAGGTTAAGGTTACAGGCAATGTTGCCAGCCTGGAAATCGCAGGACACAGCATTGCACTTCCGGAAGCCAAATCCAAGAAGCTGATTGCCGGCGGCTATGACGGAAAGGTTGTTACCTTTGGTATCCGCCCTGAGAGTGTGGATGATGATCCTGAGTTCCTTGCAAAATGTGATCCCAAGTGCGTATTCGAATCTTCCGTAAGAGTTTACGAACTGCTCGGTGCAGAAGTTTATCTGTACTTTGATCTGGATGAGTTCCCTATCACCGCAAGGGTTGCTCCCAGCACCAAGTCAAGGCCCGGCGATCCTATCAAGTTCGCATTTGAAGTTGATAAGATTCATGTATTTGACAAGGAGACAGAGCAGATCATTACAAATTAGTAAAGATACAGGAGGGGATGCTGGCGAGGCATCCCCCCTTTTATTACCTTCGTGCAGCGGGTGTTTCCCATGTATGAAAGCAAGGTAATCAGGAGAATTTCGCGGTACTGCATTATAGGATGACGGAAAGGAAAGGGATGAGAGCAGAATGATTTCAAGTCAGACAATTCAGATCAGTATAGATGAACTGAAAGCCATCACCAAGGTAGATTTGTGTGTGTACGATTTATCGGGGACAATTGTTGCTTCAACTTCGCCGCAGTTTGACATTACGGCGGATTTGATCAGCGGATTTGCCTATTCGCCTGCGGACAGCCAGGTGATTGGCGTCCATCATCTTCTGAAGATTATGGACGAGGGAGAACTGCTGTACATCCTGGTTGCCAGAGGAACCAGCGAAGATGTCTATATGATAGGAAAGATTGCGGTATGTCAGCTGCAGAACCTTATCATTGCGTATAAGGAGCGGTTTGACCGGAATAATTTCTTTCAGAATCTGCTGCTGGATAATCTGCTTCTGGTGGATATATACAACAGGGCAAAGAAGCTTCATATAGAGGCAGCGGTGCCAAGAGCGGTTTTCCTGGTGGAAACCTATCTGGAGAAGGACGGAATCGTCATGGAGCTGCTGAGGGGAATGTTTTCCAGCCATACCGGGGATTACATTACGGCGGTTGACGAGAGCAGTGTTATATTGATCAAGGCGCTGGAAACGGATTATACCAATGACGCCCTGATGGAAGTGGCGGATACCATTGTGGCCATGATGAATGCGGAAGCCATGCTGAATGTGAAGGTTTCCTTCGGTACTGTAGTACAGGAATTGAAGGATGTGTCAAAATCCTACAAGGAAGCCAAAATGGCATTGGATGTAGGAAAGATTTTCTATGCGGAGAAGCGGACGATTGCATACAGTACCCTGGGAATCGGGCGACTGATTTATCAGCTGCCTGTAAATCTGTGCAAGATTTTCATTGAGGAGATTTTCGGCGACAATGTGCCCTATGATCTGGACGATGAGACACTTACAACCATTAATAAGTTTTTCGAGAACAACCTGAATGTTTCCGAGACTTCCAGACAGCTGTTTGTACACCGGAATACGCTGGTGTACCGAATTGAGAAGCTGCAGAAGAGTATGGGGCTGGATTTGCGCAATTTCGACGATGCCCTAACCTTCAAGATTGCGCTGATGGTGGTGAACTATATGAAGTATCTGGACAGTATCGGATATTAGGGCGTGTTTGAAAATTCGTTCCCGCCATCTGCGGGAAAGAGATTATTAAGCAGGTTCCAGGAAATGTTTCCGTGGAATATTTTCATACTCCCGCAGGCAGTGAACAGGATGCCGTGTATGGCAGATTGGTGAATGCCGCGGGGGCTTTGGCAGGAAAACAGGCTGCCGGGATGCGGAGCCGGGAAGGAAATTCCCGCGCTCTTTTTTAGTGCCCGGAAGGCAGCAGCGGAATTGGAATAAGTGAGACAACCTCTGAATATATTTAGATGGAAACTTTAGAGACATAAGTGCCGGAACGGAAATTAAAAATCAGTCGGGGGTATGATCATGTATTATGACAGGAAAATAAGGTACCTGGATTATTTCGAAAGAGGCGAACGAATCAGGGGAGGCGGTTATGTGAAGCTGGAAGTGAGGGACGGAAGGCTGCGGATGGAATTGGCGGTAACCGGGCTGCATGGCACGGATTCCTTTGTGAGGGACGTAAATTTGTGTACGGAGAAGCAGGATTTTACAGTTGGGGAAATAGAGATTTCCGGAGGAAGAGGCAGCTGGAGGCAGCAGTGGAATCGGCTGGAGGATATCGGAGGGAAAGGAATCGGCTATGAGGAACTGTGCGGAATCCGTATTGCGCTGGGAGCGGGGCGGGAGATATCATGCCGTTGGCAGGGCAGCAAAAGCTTCGGGAAGGCGGGGATAAAGGCTGCGGAATCCAAAGAGGAAGGGAGGACCGTTTTTGGCCGGGACGCAAGGGGCAATGGCAGCAAGGCTGTGCAGGGAGAAAGTGCGGTATCGCAGTTCCGGCGCTGGGAAGAGGATAACGGCGGCGGAAGCACAAGTGAGATTATGCCGGTGTACGGGGGCAGGAAGGGGAGAAGTGAGGGCAAAAGAACAGGAGAGGAAATATCGGCGTGCGGGGGCAGGAACGGGAGATGGGAAGAGGGAAGGACTGGGGAGGAAATATCGGCATACGCAGGCAGGAACGAGAGACGGGAAGAGGGAAGGACAGGAGAGGAAATGCCTGCGTACGGGGGCAGGAATGAGAGACGGGAAGAGGAAAGGACAGGAGAGGAAATATCGGCGTACGCAGGCAGGAATGAGAGACGGGAAGAGGGAAGAACAGGAGGGGAAATGCCTGCGTACGGGGACAGGAACGAGAGAAGCGCGGCGAGGGAATTGCTGGAATTTCGTGGCAGGGAAAAGAGAAGCAGTATGGAGAGGGGTGGAAGCGTGGTTCCGAAAGTGGGAAGCAGGGAAGAGAAAAGCGGCGTGGAAAGCGGTGAGAGAGGGGAACCGGAGATCCGTGGCAGGGAAGAGAAAAGCGGTGTGGAGAGGGGGAAAAGGAATAAGCCCGTGAAGCTTTTGGACAATAAATGGTCCCAGCTGTGGGCGATCTATCCTCATATACGGCCTTTTCAGGATGAACGTGAATATATTTCCATCGGACCGTCTGATTTTGTATTGTTTCCGGAGGCATCCTACAAGATGCTGAACAACAGTTTTCTGCTGCATGGATTTTACAATTATCATCACCTGCTCCTGGCCAGGGTGGAAAAGAAGGGGGAGGTCATGTACTATGTGGGTGTGCCGGGGAATTTTTATGAGAAGGAGAAGCAGGTGGCTATCATGTTCGGTTTTGAGAGCTTTGAATGTGCGGAGGAGCCTGCCCAGGCAGGAGATTTCGGTTATTATATGATGCGCTCAGGGCTGTAAGGCAGTGGGCTCAGGGCGGTGCGGTTTACAAACCTCTGCTGTCAAATTCGGGAATAAAGCTTTCGGCCGCAGTTTCACCTTCCTGAAAAAACCCGTTTTCTATGCCTATCGTGCGGGCGAATTTCAGTACCCGCTGATATTCCGCGGCAGTGACAGTCCTGCTGAGTATGGTTCGGTCGGGCTCCGGAAGCCGCGTCAGATGTTCAAGCGGCGTATACTGATTCATGATACTGACATATATGTCATTTCCATACGTATTGTGAAGATATCGCAGGATTCGCTTGGAATCGGCGGTTTGGCCGGGAAGGAGTAAGTGGCGGACAATGAGTCCTCTTTTCATCAAACCGCTGTGGGGATCGAAGACAGGGGGGCCGACCTGGCGGAACATCTCCGCAATGGCAGCACAGGCATATTCAAAATAATCCGGTGCATGGGAAAAGCGCCGCGCAAGTTCTTCCGAGCGGTATTTCAAATCGGGCAAATAGATGTCCGCCAGCCCTTCCAGCATCCGCAGGGAGGATACTTCTTCGTAAGAGGAAGTGTTGTATACAATGGGAACGGAAAGCCCCTGCGCCTTTGCCGTGTCAAGGGCGAGACAGACCTGGGGGAGAAAATGTGCGGCCGCCTGTTCCTGCAATTCCAGAAAGATCTGAGCGAGACGTTGGACGGATATGCCTCGTCCGGCTTTTCCCAGCGCAATGTTGTGATTCTGGCAGAATACGCACTGAAGGCTGCAGCCGGAGAAAAAGACGGCGCCGGAACCCTGTTTTCCCGAGATGCAGGGTTCCTCCCAGAAATGCAGCGCGGCCCTTGCGGCAGTGATTTCTGCAGTCTGGCCGCAGTAACCCACAGCCCCCGCCCGGCGCTGGGCATGGCACCGCCTGGGACAGAGCGTGCAGTCATGCATCAATTCTTCGGCCTTTTTCGGAGTCATTTTGATACCGGAACACAAGGAGCGTCACCTCGATTTTCAATTCTTTTCATATCTGCATCATTTCGTCCGCACTGGTTTTCCGGCGGATTTCATTTAAAAACCGCACACCCCAAAGCCCGAACACAGCTCCACCCGGCTGCCTCACGGCACATGAGAGATTCCGCTTAGTGCTGCTTTGTTCCCAACCTGACACGGTTCACGGATTCCCATTGCGTAAGACCGAATTTCATCACTGTATCGGACCTTGAAGATGTACGGCTTTATACAGTGTATCCTTTTCGGGGGATTTTGTCAAGGATAAAATGATTCTTTTTCGGGCTTAGTTGAAGAGGCGTGTAACAGTTCAGCGCCCTGTCTGAACTGTTACGAAGAGGCGTTAAAATGAGATGGCTGTCCGATAAGGCTTTGAGAAAACAAAAAAGGAACTGTCCCTGGAGACAGTTCCCTGTGAACGGCATCAGATACGAAAACGTATCCGGCTTTATTTGGTCGGATCCTGGGAAGCGGCGGTATTGGCGGCTTCAGTGGTGGTTTCTTTCTTTGCCTCTTCAGCCATTTTGTCGAATTTCTCCATTACGGCATCGTAAGTGCGCTGAGAAATATCGGGAAGGGCACGTCCCCATGCACTTCCGGCTTTCTTGAAGCCCTTCTCAAAAGCGGCGCGCATATCTTCGATCTTGTCAGGATCTCCGCCGGTGAGAGCCTTGGCGAAATCAATGATTCTGTCGGAAGTCTGCGCTACACCCCAATAACCGTCCTCGGCAATATCAGCCTGCGCCTGCTTTTTGGTGGCAGGATCCACGGTGTAGTTCCCGCTGCTGAGGAAGGACCAGATATCATTGGCCTTGCCGTAGGCATTGGCCTGTCCTGTCATCATCTTCTCTACCAGGCTGCGGAGCTGTGCAGTACGTGCGTCTGCGTCCGCCTTCATCTTATTAATCAGGTTTGTATCAGGCTTATAGGTGGCTTTCGGCGCGGAGGCATTCTCCTTGGAAGGCTCATATACAGCGCCTGCTTCGACAGAAGAACTCTCTGTTTTGGTATTTTCGGTTGCGGCATTTTCAGCTTTTACATTCTCCGCAGCGGAATAGCTGTAGGCGGCCGTCGCCTGATTTGATGTAATTCCATTTACACTCATAGTATCCTCCTTCTTGACAAAATGTCATTCGATTCTACCGTCCGTGAGATGCCGGACAGTAACCGTTTTCTGCCCGTTCAAAGAGATGCCTGCGGCGATCCCCGGAAGTGCCTGAAGCTGTTTCGGAAAGCGTCTGCGGTATGCCTCAAATGATACGGGCGCATCATCCCTGATATATTAGTTATTTCGGCTGATAGAATGGAAATATTTACCCGTGCAGGAGATTTTTTGCTTGTTTCTGCGTTTCCGTCTGGACCGTGATTTCCATTGAACAGTCGGAGACAGGGACGCCTCCTGAGGTCAGGGAATAATCGATTCTGATTCTCAATTGCCCTTCGGTTCGGTCCACATCCAGGGAACGAGTGGATATTCCCATTTGCAGGCGGCCGTAGGGAGTGACATATTCCGTCAGGTATTCCCGGCCCGGCTCGAAAACCATCCGCGTGCTGATACTGCCGCGTCTGGACAGTTCCAGCAGGGAAGGCTTCAGCTTGATGGTGTTTTTCACCACGGCGTCCGCCCCGTCGGGAGTTTCCTCGTAGAGGAGGTAAACGCTGTCGTTTTTTTCAAAATATTCCGCGCTGCAGCTGTGCCTTGTGAGGGCGGTTTCACCGGTTTCGTCCTTTTGGCGGCCGGTCAGGGTGAGATGTACATTTTGGCTCATGGAATCGTTCCTCTGCATATGCGGAGCCTGATATTGTCTCCGCAGACTGCCGAATTAATATTTCTCTATATGAATGGTCTTGGCGGACAGAATCCCGTACTTGATAATGGAATTGGCAAATGTCATGAACTTTTCCGCCTTATCGCTGACATAGAACTGATACCGGTTGCTGCCCAGCTTTGGCGGTTCTTCGTTGAGCAGTTCCATCCTGCTCAGCATACGCCGCAGTTCCTGTGCCGTTTCATAGGCGGGGTTTACCAGAGTGACCTTCGGACCCATGATTTTTCCCAGGGTAGAACGAATCAGGGGATAATGGGTGCAGCCCAGGATCAGTGTGTCAATGTCGATGTCTATGAGTTCGGTCAGATAGCGCCGGGCAATTTCGTCCGTAACAGGGTCCTCCAGCAGCCCTTCCTCCACCAGGGGGACGAAGAGCGGGCAGGCCTTGCCGT
>OFGX01002296.1_pt1 | contig 10250 bp, 10 predicted proteins | sample 1521831 | NCBI WGS metagenome assembly OFGX01 (sample SAMEA3504080, study PRJEB24116) | mouse gut metagenome | biome: mouse gut; feature: mouse-associated habitat; material: faeces | place: Denmark | collected 2011
TTGTGATGATCGCGCATCTGTTTACGATTTATATACGGGAAATCTTTAAAAAAAAAGAAATTCCCTTGACAATGCCGATGGTAGTTAAGCTAATGCATGAAATTATCACCTATACGGTTACAAATATGAAAGCGATTGTGTGTTATCATATACGCAGAAACCATTGTGCATATCTTTCTCACAGGAAAACTATGCTTTCAAAAAGTTCGCTGTAGTACTAAGGCGTGCTTTTGTACTACAGCGCATACTTTGATATCCGCCAAAAAAGTTTCACCCTGCCAAAAAAATTACCTAAAAATTGGCAACTAAAATAATCTGAAACATCCCGCCGTCCAGGTAACATCCCACTGTGCCGTTTATTTTTTCCGAAAAAGCCAGTATGCTTTGCATTCCCAGCCCATGATTTTTGTTCTTCATACTTTTGGGAAGCCCCGTTGCGGCATCAAGCAGAATTTCCCCTTTGTAATGGTTCCTTGTCTGGATAAACAGCTGGCCGTCTAAGTAGTAAATTTTCACTTCAATATATCGTTTCTCTTTTTCAAAGCGTTTCACGCACTGAATGGCGTTTTCAAATAAGTTTGCGATAACGAGGGTAAGCTCATAGTCGTTGACAGGCAGCTTTTTGGGTATCCTGGCGTCGAGGTTTACCGTAATATCCAGCGAACGGGCTTTTGCCATCATATTGGAAAGAATGGTATTTACAATGAGGTTGCCGCAATATTCCGTCACTTTGTTTTTTTCCGCCATTTGGCTGATATGCCCGTTTACCTCTTTGATTTTTTCGTAGTTTTTCTGCTCTAACAGGGAATCTATGATTCTGGAATAATGCCGGATATCGTGGTGCAGTATTTTTAGGTTCTGTTCCGCCTGTTTCACCTGGTAATGCCGATCTTTAAGGCCCTGGATATAAGATTTCTGAAGCATATTTTCCCAATAAATAGCGCTTCTTTTGGACTCGCTTTCCAGATAACGCATTACGGCGACGTAGGATACAAACATCGTTATAATAATAAAAACGACGCCGGGGATATTTTGAGGATATTCATAAAGCGTATGTGGAAAAAAGCCGATAAAGGAAAAACTGCAGTAAAAAAATACCGGAATCAGGCAGAGCTCCCAGCAGTTTTTCTCTTGGCTTTTTTTCTGGAAGTTTAAGCATATTTCCCGGATATGGATGGATAAAAGAAGCAAAATGGCAAGGTGTACGGCAAAGCTTCCGGTTAATGCGAGAAGTGTGCTGCCAGTGTATATTTTAACAATCGCGGCGAAAACGGCTCCGGCGATCACATAGCTTGAAGCGCTTAGCCCTACAAACAAAGCCTGGCAGCTTTTTTCTTTGGAGGTAAAAATGGCCGTAGACTGGGTTAGGATAATTTGCAGGATCGTAACGACGACATAACACAGGCCGCTGTCCGGAAAAAAGATCAGTTTGAAAAGATCAAGCATATTTAGTGCAAAAAATGAAAAAAAGCAGATGGCTCCGGTTATCAGCTCCGAATAGCGGTGCACAATGAACAGATATATAAACAGCATCAGGAAAAAATGGCTAATGGCATAAGAGATCAGGGTAAAGTAATTCATACGGCCTCCTTAATGGTATTGTCCCGAAACAAACAGAAGATATTCTTTCTTCACGTCCGGGATCCTTTTCCTGCTGACCGGGATGCTTGCGCCGCTGTTCATCACAAGATGGCTTTGGCTTAGCTTTCTGACACAGTTTAAGTTAATTAAAAAAGACTTGTGGACGTAAATAAAGTTTTTGGCGGTTAAAAGTTCCTTTGTTTCCTCTTCAAAAGATTGGCGCATATAAATGCTCGTGATTTTATCTTTATTTACCAGATGGATTTCCAGCTTTCTGGAACAGTTTTCGATGTATTCTATCTCAGGGTAAGGGATGGATTCTAAGCCGTTTTTGGTTTTGACCAGATAGACGAGCTGCGTTTTTGTGCCTGAATTAAACAGGGCATAATCCATAGTTTCAAAAAATCTGTTTTCGTCCACAGGCTTTAATAGATACCTTGCCGCAAAGATATTATAGGCATCAAGGGCGAAGCTGTCGGATGACGTAACATAGATAATGACGCTTTTGCCGTTTTTTTTGCGGATTTCAGTCCCCAAATCAATGCCGGTCAGATCGGACAGCAGAATATCCAGAATATAAATATCCGCAGGTTCTTCCCGCCGTATTTGCTGAAGCAGCGGCGCGGCGTCGGAAAACAGTTCTGTTTCAATCCGGATATCCGGGCAACGCCGGCGGTATATCTGCAGCAATCGTTTCAATTTGGCGAGATCTTCTAAATTATCGTCACATATTACAAGCTTCATTTTTTGTTTACTCCTTTTTACGCCGCATTGTTCTGCGCATTCCTACGGGAAAAATACGCTTTGAGTGAGCATTATACACTATTTTAAAGAAATGTAAAGAGGGGATATGATATCAGCTTGCTTCTGCGAAAAAACAGGCGTTTTATGCGTAAAATTGGAAGGGAGAATCTGCGGCTATTTGCTATAATAGAATAGCGTTTTTCACAGTTCTCTGCCTCCAAAACGCAGTGAAAAAATACCTGTATGCAGAGAAGCTTCAGATATAAAAAATATAAAGGAGAGAATCTATGGGAAATCAATTGGTATGGAATGACCGGTATAACATTGGCGTAAATATTATTGACAAGGAACATAGAAAACTGTTCCGTATTTTGAATAAGCTGTTTGATTTTGGGCAGCAGGAAAAGAAAAGCCAGTGGGTTTGCCAGGAAGCAGTGAAATATTTTAAGGATCATGCGTTTGCGCATTTTAAAGATGAAGAAGAGTATATGGTTTCGGTTGATTACGCGGGATTTGGAATGCATAAGCGCATCCATGATAACTTTCGGGAAGTGACGCTGCCGGCTCTGGAAAAAGAACTGGAGCTGACAGATTATTCCGAACTTGCCGTCGACCATTTTCTGGGCGTATGCGCAGGATGGCTGGTCGGTCACACTCTGACGGAAGATCAGGCGATTGTCAGCGGGGAAACGATAAAGCAGTGGGAGAATCTTTTGCCGGAGGAAGAGCAGGCGGTGATGGGGCAGGATATTATCAGCCAGCTGCACAGTATGTTCCGGCTCAATTCAAGGCTGATCAGCAACTGCTACGGCGGGGAAAAGTTTGGGAACGGAATATATTACCGTCTGATTTACAACACGAAAGAAAAAAAGAAATGGGAGTTTCTGCTGGTATTTGAGGAACAGCTTTTGATGAATACCATCGGCAGCATGATGGAAACAAAAGCCAAGACGGTAAACGTGATGCTGATGAATGTCGCCCGGTATACCGCAAGGCAGTTTGTGGAGCATATCAAGGCGCATTTTCCGGCTCTTTCGCATGCGGATGTAAAAGAAGAACAGCTTTTGACGTATGATCAGTTCCGGAAGGTATTTGAAAAGCACAGCCCGCAGTTCAGCCTGCTGTTTGATACCGGAAAAGGTTATTTTGCCTTTTGCATGGCGACAGGCGATTTGCTTGCAAATGAGGATGGAGTTTCAATTATTACGGAAAATGCAATGGCGAAGGTGGAAAAATATTTAAGCCGAAATAGAGCCGAAAAAACGGCGGTAAACGGCAAAAAGAAAGTGCTTGTCGTAGACGATTCGGATTTTATGCTTGTGGCAATGCGGCAGATACTCGGCAGCGACTATGAAGTCCTGACGGCAACGTCCGGCCTGTCTGCATTCCGGAGCATTACGCTAGACCGGCCGGATCTGGTTCTTTTGGATTATGAAATGCCTGTCTGCAACGGAAGCCAGATTTTGGAAATGATCCGTTCCGAACAAGGATTTGCAGATATTCCGGTTATCTTTCTGACAAGCAGGGTCGATAAAGAAAGCGTCAGAAAGGTGCTGGAGCTTAAGCCGCAGGGATATTTGTCCAAGTCGCTTTCGCCGGAACTGGTGAAAAAGGAAGTGGATAAGTTCTTTTCGGCTTAATCCGGAAGCTGCGCTAATATAATCGCCGCAAACATCACCGCGCATCCGGCCAGTTCCCGCGCGGAGAGCGCCTGTCCCAAAATCAGCCATCCCGCAAGCGCGGAAACCACCGATTCCAGGCTCATCAAAAGCGACGCAACGACCGGGTTTAAGCCGTTCTGTCCGACAATCTGCAGCGTATACGCCACGCCCGTGGAAAGCGCCCCGGTGTACAGCACAGGCGCCCACGCCGTGCAGATGGCGGAAAAAGAAGGCGATTCAAACATAAGCATCGGGACGGCGGAAAGCGCGCCGCAGATAAAAAACTGGATGCAGGACAATTTTACGCCGTCCACCCGTTTGGTATAATAATCCACCACCATAATATGTACGGAAAACACGGCTGCGCACAAAAGCAGCAGGACATCGGCAAATTCTAAGGAGAAGCTGCCGGATTTCATGCACAGCAGGTACATTCCGGCGACTGCGCACACAACGGCCAGGCATAGCTTTTTGCCTGGCCGTCTTCCGATAAAGATACCGATTAAGGGGACGATCACAATATACAGCGCCGTCAGAAACCCGGATTTGCCAACGCCTGCGGAAAGCAGGGCAATCTGCTGTAAGTTGACGGCGACGCAGATAATGACGCCGCAGAGAATGCCGGCTTTTCGCAGTTCTTTTTTGTCTTCTGCTTGTTTTTGCGCGGCAGAAGGCTTCTTTTTTCCTAAGATATAAATGCAGGGAAGCAAAACAAAGCTTCCGATAAACGAACGGGTCGTGGTAAACGTAAACGGTTCAATATACTCCATTCCGATGCTCTGCGCCGCGAACGCACAGCCCCAGATGACCGCCGCTAAAAACAGCAGCAGGGAATTTCTGATTTGCAGTCTGCTCATAAAAGTTTCTCCCTATCGTTTCGTAATCCGCCGAAAGTCGTTAAAATCTTTTGCAATTTCCTTAAAACACCACAGGATCGAATCAAAAGCGCCCGCCTGGTAAAAATTAATCAAAAGCATTCCGACCGGGATTGCAATAATCATCCCAATCACGCCGGAATACTGGTAGCCGATATACATAAAAAACAGCGTGGCAAACGTATTTAACCCAATGGACTGGCCGATTAATTTCGGCTGGATCAGCTGGTGCACCAAAAGGGATACGACATACAGGATCAGCATCCCGGCTGCCATGCCGTAATTGCCCGAAAGGAATTTGATAATCGCCCAGGGCGTTAAAACCGTCCCCGTCCCAAAAACGGGGAGCATATCCAAAAATGCAATTCCAAAGCCAATCAGCCACGCATAATTTACCTTTAACAGAATCAGCCCGACCGTAATTACCACGTAAATAACGCCCATAATTTTAAACTGCGCCTGGAAATAACCGCCGACGGCTTTTAAAATATGTCCGTACATCTGCATGGTTTTGTCGCGGAACGATTCGGACAGGTGCTTTAGAACCATTTTTTCGAGTTTTTCCCGATCGGCAATAAAAAAATAAGTGGCCAGAAAGCCCATAACGCTGTTGACTAAGAGCGTCGGAAGGCTTTTTGCAAACCCGCTGATTGCCGAAATGGGAAAGCTGTCTTCGCCGGCCACAAGGCTGCCGAGCAGTTCCGTGATTTTTTCGCCGAACTGTCCGATTTCGGCGTCCTTTAACAGGGGGATTTTGCGGATGACCTCCTCGAAGCGATCGACTGCCGCGGTAATTTCAATGCCTGCGTTTGCAAACATGGTCGGCATATAGTCGACAAAGCCGCGCAGGCCGACCGCGAGAGCCATACCCACACCATAACACAAAAGCACCACGGCCGCAATGACAAAAACTATAATCAGCATGGAGCCGTATTTGCGCTTGATTTTCAGCTTTTTTTCTAAAAACCGCACGAGCGGGTTGGCAATCAGAGAGAGGATAAAGCCGATGACGAACGGCATGAAAAAAATGAGCAGCTTTGGTAAAAGGAAAACAATGGCGAGCAGAACGGCGAGCGCCCATGCCAGGTTGCAGAAAATTTTTAGGTATTTGGTCGATTGTTTCAAATGCATCGCTTCCTTTCCGGTTTTTTGTGAGGAATATTATACTGTATATCCAAAGGAAGGGCAAGGGACGGGACGATAAAATTTGGAGAAACGCAACAGTTCAGCTTTTCGGCTTCACTGTTACAGAATCCGGCCCATTTAAAGTTTGACCTGTCCCCGCCAGTATAGAAACCTAAAACGAAAGGATTCTATCCGGTTCTTAGTTTTACTCGTTTTTTCTAACTTTTACATCTACACGAGCTGTCGGAAAGGAACCTGCTCCCGACAGCCACACCCGCGTAAAGATTTATTCAAAAGCAGCTAAGCCACTTTCAAATCTGTCTGGTGTATCCGGTAATACTCTTCCGGCGTCAGATAGCCGTTTGCTTCATGGATCCGTTTTCGGTTATAAAATATCCATATGTACTCAAATACCGCGCTCCTGGCTTCCTCCCGGGTGCGGAAATGCTGTCCGTTTAACCATTCCTGTTTTAACTTCCCCCAGAAGCTCTCCATCGGCGCATTGTCCCAGCAGTTCCCTTTCCGGCTCATGCTGCTGATGAATCCATGCTCCTTTGCCAGTTCCTGATAATCCAGTGAGCAGTACTGGCTTCCCCTGTCGGAGTGCAGGATACAGCCCTTTGTAATCTTTGTATGGCGGATGGCATCCTTCAGTGCGGATATCACCAGTTCTTTTGTCATACGTCCGTCCATTGCCGTGCCGACTATCTTATCTCCGCAAAGATCCATGACGCCGGCAAGATAAGGCCAGCATTCATCAGTCGGAATATAGGTAATGTCACTTACCATTTTCTGTCCTGGCCTGTCGGCAGTAAAATCCCTGTTCAGGATATTTTCCGCCACTGGAAGGTTATGCTTTGAATTGGTTGTTGCTTTATACTTTTTATGGCTTTTTGACCGTATGCCGTTTTCACGCATGATGCGTTCGACCCGCTTATGGTTGACCGGCATTTGTGATTTCCGGTTTATTTCATGGGTTATTTTTCTGCCTCCATAGGTGTTTCGTGATGCCTCGTGTATCTCTACGATCTCTTGCAGAAGGGCTTCATTCTCTATACAGCGCAGACTTTTGGAACGTTTCCGCCACGCATAATAACCGCTTTTTGAAACCTGAAGCCACTGCGCCATCTTCGCGGTCCGGTATCCGGAGCGGTTCTGCTCCATGTAAAGGTAACGGATCACTTCAGGTTCTTTGCAAAGAAGGCGCTTGCTTTTTTTAGGAATTCATTTTCCTCTTCCAGATCCTTTATGCGCTTTTTGAGGGCACGCAGTTCGGCATCTTCCTGATGGAGATTGCCGTTGCCCACAAATGGTTCTGTGGGTGCTGTCAGGAAATAGGTAGTCCCTTCCTTTTTATTTATGATAATGAAAAATATTGCATCATAATATGATATGTATCTTATAAGGCAGAATCCTATGAGTTATGTCTTGAACAACAGGGAATTTCTCTGTATAATAAAACCATAGCAGACAGGGCATAGATAACCTGACAGGTTAAATGGCGGAAGCCGGAACTGAGGTGGTATTGTGCAGGGTGGAACAGCTCAGGAAGAATTAAAAGAGAAAACAGAGGGAAAACAGGGAGCATTTGCAAAATATACGGTGAAAGACAGCGTATTTACGACACTCTTCCAGGATAAGAAATACCTGATACAGCTATACCGTGCGCTCCATCCGGAAGATACGGAGACTACGGAAGATGGACTTATGGATATTACAATAAGGAACGTACTCATGAATGGGATATATAACGATCTTGGTTTCCGTGTAGGGGATAAAATTATGATCCTTGTTGAGCAGCAGTCTTCATGGACGATGAATATCATTGTACGTGCGCTTATGTACCTGGTGCAGACTTACCATGATTATTTTGAAGAACAGGATGCCGATCTATACGGGAGCCGGAAAGTCCATGTGCCGGAGCCGGAATTATACATGATCTATACAGGGAGGCGTGTGGGCAGGCCAGAGGCTGTTTCATTTTCCGAAGAATTTTTCGGTGGGAAGGAATGCGCCATTGAAGTAAAAGTGAAAGTGATCTATGACGGCAAAGGAAATGACATTATCAGCCAGTATGTTGCCTTTACAAAAGTATATAATGAACAGGTAAGGCAGTATGGAAGGAGCCGGGAGGCTGTCACGGAAACTATCCGGGTCTGCAAGGACAGGGATGTACTCCGTGAATTTCTGGAGGGCAGGGAAAAGGAGGTTGTATCTATTATGATGACTTTATTTGATGACGAGAAGATCATGCACACCCATGTTGCAAGCGAAAAGAAAGAAACGGCAAGGAAGGCGGCAGAAAAGATGCTGAAGGCTGGAAAGATGCCGGCAGAGGAAATTGCCGGATATTTTTCAGAACTTACGGTAGAAGATGTCCGGGAACTGGAAAAAAGACTGCTCCAGACCATATAAAATTTATAATGTACGGCACAGGAAAAATATATTCCCCAGTTGTGTATGGATGCAGCCGGGGGTATTTCTATGGAGGAGATCATGAAAGAATCAGAGCTTACAGGCAAAGTACATTCAGCCGTTTACCATCAATACAGGCAGAGGGTCTATGCTGCCCCGGCTGACGTGCTGGTTGACATAGGAGTTCTGCCAAAACAGAAATATGAGGACTGGAGATTTGGGAAAGTGCAGTATCTGGAAGCAGCATGCACATGCAATCTGAAAAAACTTTCTTTTATTATGAAGCAGATTGGCATCTATGCAAAGAAAATGAGTTTAAAGCCGTCATTCTGCTATTATAAGCGTTGGGGCGTGAAGAAAAAGCATAGGCATAAGCCTGTGATCCCCCTCCGTTTCAGCAAAAGCGGAAACCCGGAAATTGAAAAAGCCTATGCAACGCATTATGTGGATTCGGGTCGGACGGAGCAGCTAAAAAAGAAAAACGGGAACAAACCATATCTTCTGGTAAAACGGAAATATCTGACAAAGCAGGGGACAGATGTTTCTGATAACAGCAGACCATAAATGAAAGCCGCAAGGACATTTCTGAGTGAATGAACCTTGCGGTTGCCACTTCTTTCTGGTAATCCCGGTAGTAGCGGTAAGTTTTCTGTGCTTTTTTTTCTGTAGCAGAAGATTATCTTTTTCCGCTTTCAGGAGTTTCATGGAAAGAAGCCTTTATTCTTTGCTTTACAAAATTGCTGGTAGATAGATTTATTAGCCAGGTAATGGCCTGTGTAATGGAGCTGTTCATTAACTTTCCGGAGTTTATCTTCTACAGATTTCAAGTCCTTTCTGGAAGCTGTAAGAGTTATTGCTTCAATGTGGAGATTTTAATTTGCGGCGACTATGCAGCCGCCGCTCCTTTTAAAATGCCGTCTAACAGGATACTTCCCTATGGAAATTTCATCATACGGACGGTAGGGAAGTATGGGGAATTTCGCCTATGTGTCCGTACATAGGCAGTGCTTGCTATTCTTGTCTTTCGCCACTCCCGGAGGGTGTGTCGGTGTCTATATGGTTTTAAAGAAAACTTCTAAAGATGAAGTGATTTGCAATTGTTTTTATATGATTCAGATGCTAACATATCAATATAGTTGTGGAAAAAGATTAAGCAGAAAATATGGTGAGGGAATTTAGGAGAGTATTTTGGGAAACTTGCCATACTTTGTCAGGTTACTTAGTCTATAATTATAATATAAGGAGGGATGTGAGTGTCAGAAAGCAGGTTGTTTAAAATTTTGTATTACTTATTAGATAAGGGAACAGTAACAGCTCCTGAACTGGCAAAGAAATTTGAAGTATCAGTAAGGACAATTTATCGTGATATTGATATGTTAAGCGGTGCAGGTATACCCGTTTATACAACGACAGGTCATGGGGGCGGAATCCATTTGTTTGATAATTTTGTTTTGAAGAAATCTCTATTATCAGAACAGGAAATGCAGGATATTTTAATCGGTGTACAGAGCTTGTCTGCTGTTCAATATCCAGATACAGATGGAGTAATGTCAAAATTGAAGGCAACATTCCAGATAGCGGAATCTGACTGGATAGAAATTGATTTTTCACGATGGGGTAGTATTGTTGAAAAAGAAAAACAATATTTTGAAATGTTGAAACGTTCAATTTTAGGCAGACAGGAAATTCAGTTTCTGTATTATAATTCATTGGGAGAAGGCAGCCAGAGAAGGTGTCAGCCTTTAAAGATGGTATACAAGGATAAAGCGTGGTATCTGTATGCGTATTGTTTAAACACAAAAATTCTAGTTTTTACGTAGATAGATTATGCCGCTAAATATGTTTTTCG
>OFGX01002305.1_pt1 | contig 10223 bp, 10 predicted proteins | sample 1521831 | NCBI WGS metagenome assembly OFGX01 (sample SAMEA3504080, study PRJEB24116) | mouse gut metagenome | biome: mouse gut; feature: mouse-associated habitat; material: faeces | place: Denmark | collected 2011
TGTCCTATTCTTTCCACGAAAAGTCCAGTTGATCGTGTCCCTGTTCGTGAATTTTTGTGGGCAACTGAACTCGTCACAAGGTATTATGGCACATCTCATCCTCCTTCCGGGGATCGCATACAAGGGGCACCACCGGGTATTCCTCATGGTCCGTGGTAAAGATCAGCACATTTTCTTCATTGATGGCTTCCAGGCAGATTCTGCCGAAAGCCTCCCCTCCCCCTTCCGCTGTAAAGCAGGCTCCCACCAGGCGGGGCCAAATGGTTCCGGGAGAGGGATATCCGCTGTTCTTCTGGCAGAAAGCCACTCCCCACCTTATGTAATAGACCTTTCCGTCATATTCCTCCGCCGTAATCCGGTCATGCTCCCCTTTCGCAAAGGAGCTTCCGTCCCATCGGAAACCGCTCAGCTCCTCTTCCCTCCGCCAACCGCCTCCCTTTTGCAGGGCTTCCGTGTACAGCGTATCATTATGAACGGAAAAACGATAAACGCCAACGCTCCCATATGCCAGTCCGCCGTACCTGCCGGGGGCTTCCAGGAGCACGCTTTTTGCGGCATCCACGGGTTCCGGCGCTTTCAGGCTTTCCCCTTCGCCGCTGACCGGTTCCGGCGTCTTCAGGCTTTCCCCTTCTCCCTGCCGTTTACAGGCAGACGCCCTTTCTCCGGCTCCGTCCCCGGCTCCGCGCCCCGGCAGGACACCTTCACATACCCTTCCGCAAGCCTCCTGCCCACTCCCACGGAAAAAAGCCCCGCAGGCCCTGTTATCTGCTCCCGAAGCCAGCGGATATAAGGCTCCCCGGTCACCGCCTCCACCACCTCCGCCGCCAGGTCGAACCCGTCGTTGCAGTAGCCGGAGAAACTGCCCGGCCTGGCCCGCAGCTTCACCGTCTGCCAGTACGCCGGTGTATTCCGGTATCTTCCTGTAAAGAGATCCTCCCCTTCCTCCGGCGCCAGATGGTCGTGAAGATTCGTCCCCGGTATTCCGGAAGAATGGTTCAGAAGCATCCGGACGGTAATCTCACGGCAGCGGGCGTCCGCCAGCTTCCAGTGCGGCAGGTATCTGCGCACGGGCTCGTCCAGACATACCCTTCCCTCCTGCACCAGCTTCATGACAGCCGCCGTCACATATATTTTGGAGACGGAGCCTACATTATATAGATCATCCACCCGGGCCAGGCTGTCCTCGAACCCCCTTGTGCCGGCACAGGCCGCCGCCAGGAGCCCGCCAGGCCCGCAGACTGCGGCACAGGCCGCCGCGGTCTTCTTTTCCCGCACAATTCCCTCCAGTTTCTCCTGTATCCGCCCTGCCAGCGCAGGGCTGCTTCCGCTGCATCTGTAATCCCGCATGCGCATCCCTCTCCTTCCTGTGAACCTGTTTCGATTGCTTCATGAAGCCTAAGCTTATCATGAGCGATTCCGTCTGTGGCACTTGTACTGCAAATTTAACCGGTGCGCAGTATATACTGCTTAACGATTTCACTTGCCGTGAAATCAGACTGCATAACGCTGACCGGTTCAATCGCATGATTGCATTAGGCAGCATTCAGCGTTATGCAGTATAAATGATAACATGAGGACTTCCGATTGTCATTCTTATGTGGAAATCGAAAAGAACGGGAGAAACCGCGAAACGATTTCTCCCGTCCAAATGTCATAATTTTTTTTCATCCCGCCAAGGATTCGATAGATGCTCTTTTCGGAAAGGAAATATGCTCCGGCTAATTCCGAGACCTTTTCGCCCTGCAGAAATCTCCCGTATATTTCCTGATTCCGTCTGTATATTTCCAGCTTGTAGGAGCTGCAGGCACTTTTCGCCTCAGGTACTTTGGGTACATACAGGTTGATTCCGTCTGCATATTTCTGGATTTCCTTTATCAGTTCTTTCGGCAATACAAGATTCGCGTTTATATAGCTCATTTTTTCTCCTTTCAACAGTCGGTACTGGTCAAAAAGAGAATTATTATGCGTTTATCTTCGTATCTCTGTCCTCTGATACGGCATTAAAGGCAGACACCTCTCAAAAAAATAGTCATGTTATCATACTCTCCTTTCGCAAAATTTAAGCAGGCCCTGTTCCCGCCAGGCCGCCTTCAGATTCTTTCAATCACACAGCTATGCGCTTTCTTTTTCGCATCATAACCGATTCCCACCAGCACGATCTCGCCGTCATAGTCCTGCAATATCGCCGGGTAGTTCCGCTCTTTTATCTGCCGGATCGCTCCCTCGGACGGCTTGTTCCATTTCAGTTCCACCACCAGCGCAGGGAGCGTGGACCTGCGCTTCGGCAGGTACACCACATCCGCAATCCCTTTCCCGGAGGGCAGCTCCTCCACCTTCAGGTACTGGTCTAACGCGGCAATGTACGCGAACTTGATCACGTACCGCAATGCCTGTTCATCATTATAGTAGGTCGGAGCGTACTGGGAATCCCGTATCTTCTCCACGGCCTTTGCGACAGCCTCCGCGTCTTCCGCTATGGTGTCCTCCAGAAGCTTTTCGGAGCGGCCGAGCAGCTCCATCCATTTCCGGTTCACGTTCGTCCCCTTTAAAATCTTGCGGAACTCAATCCTCACCTCTTCATTTGGGATGCGCGCCGTCCCATCGTCCTCCTGCCAGGTCAGATAGCCCAAATGGATCAGCAGCGTCAGCACATCGTCACGGCTCTTGAAGGATTCGAAATCATTCTCGAAAAGGTCCGTGTCAACCTCTACCTCCTCCCCGGAAATCAGCCGGGAAATGGTCTCCTGCAGCCCCTCGAAGTCCATGTTGATATAGGTCATCAGGGATTCCGCCGCAGATGTCTTCTGCCAGTAGGAGCGGCACTTCTGCTCCTGCATGGCGCACATCACGGAATAGGGATTATAAATGGCTCCGTATCCGGGGAAGTCATATCCGTCATACCACTGCCGCAGTTCCCGGAAATCCATCCCGTATTTCCCGCACAATGACCGGACATCCCTTTCCGTAAAGCCTGTGAATTCCACGAACCTGCCGGGATTCAGGGTGGTCACCTCCTTGAAATCCGAGATGGCCGACTGGGAGCCGCCCTTCTTGATGGGCAGGATGCCTGTCATGTAAGCCGCCGCCACGACCCTGGGCGTGAAATTATTGTTCTTGAACCAGCCCCTGAGGAGATTCAGGTACTTCCTCTGTACCGCCGCATCCCCCTTCGCCTCCCGGATTAGCGCGTCCCACTCGTCAATGACGAACACGAACTCTTTCCCCGATTTTTCCACGCAGCAAATCATGGCGTCCTCGAGGCTTTTCCCTTCCAGATCCGGATACTCTTCCGTCAGTTCCCTGTAGACCGCATGGGCGATCATATTCGGCACATTTGAGAGCGGCATGTTCATCCTCTCCGCACCGGAGATGAAGCCGGTGATGTCCAGATTGAGCACATGGTACTGGTTCAGATGCGTCAGATACCCCTGCGTCCCCGCTATCTCCTTGTCGTCAAACAGCCCACGGGAATCACAGGAGCAGTCATAGTATGCGCACAGCATTTTCGCCGCGTAGGACTTGCCAAAGCGCCTCGGCCTGCTGATACAGTTCAGCTTCTGCATTGTCCCCACGGTATGATTAATCAAGGCAATCAGGCCTGTCTTATCCACATATTCAGACTGCAGGATTTCCTGGTAGCCATTGTTTCCCGGATTCAAATAAGTTCCCATTGAAATCACCCCCACATCCAAGCGCCTTTTTGTTCAGTTTGTGTCCCAACCGGCCAAAAGTCAATAGTTTCATAATCCTTTGTTGGCCTGTGCCAAAATATCCTGCAGAAGAGCGATTCTCTTCCGGCAGTTTTCATTTATCATATCCTGTGCCGTCCTGGTCCCTCTCGGCAAAGACATGATCCAATTCGCGCTGTCAATGGCCTGACTACAGGATGCTATGATTTCCTGATTCGTCTTCTCATTTACGCAATCTCCCAGCAGCATCGCGGTCCTTATCATATCGAACCGGTCGATGTCATCGCAGTCCCTTACCGATATCTGAAATACCGTCATGTCCTTTGGCAGGTCGTCTGTCAGGTTGTGCAGGGCGATTCCTTTTACCATTTCCCGCAAAGCCTCCGGAGGATATCCTATCTTTTCCAGATAGCTTTTAGAAATGTCTGCGCTGAAAAACGGATGCCTCCTAAAGTCATCCCGGCATTCTCTATATCCCACATCATGCAGAAGACAGGCTATGATCAGGTCGTCTTTTGGAAGGCCTTCTGCTTCCGCAACGACGGCTGCGTTTTCCGCCGCTCTGAGCGAATGTTCATAGCGATAGAGCAGATCTCCCCGATCCGGTGCGGGGCCTAACATGTCGTATACGAATGACCGTACGGAAGAAATCGATTTATCGTCATGTGCATGCCCCATGATAATTTCCAGAGCCCTCTCCCGCTTTCCCTGCCTATGGATGTAAGTATACCATGATTTCCTTTTTTCCACAATAGATTCAGCATCCTGCAAAGATTTCCCCTCTCTTCCGGACAGAGAAAGACGCATGCCTTCCTGAACGCTCCCATGGTGTCCTTCCCCGGAATCCCCGCCTCCGTCACATGATAGGACTCCATCACCCTGACCAGCTATGTTTCTCTTTCCGAATATCAACCTGATTTCTACCTCTTGACTTTACTATAAATCCGGACTACAATATTTTTAAATATTTATGCAGATATACATAATATAGGCTACAGGCTATATCACTCTCGCAGAAACAGCTGGTTGAACAGAAGCTAAAATCCCCTCTGGCAGGGGAGAGCGCATCCAATCAGTCATGGCATACAATCAATCCGCTCACAGCCACAGCGAAGCCTGAATCTTCCCACCCGAAAATCCAGGCCCGGCACAGTCAGTTCAATAAAGCTTGCAGCGCTGCAGAGCAGAAAGTGTCCTTCGGACACTTTGTTATTTGACCCTCGCGGCATTCGCCAACTGGCCGTGCAAGCACGGCCGCTTGGCTCATTGCTCGCGGGAATAAAGGCTTTACACCTTGCCGAAGGACTGTTATAATGGAAAACACCAGACACGCGCAGGAAATCTCTTTTTTATGGTGGGAGGTGATTATATGCCGTCAGGTATCGAGGTTACAAAACAGGCCCTTGACGATTTTAGGAAGATTCAAAAGTATATGCTTTTGGCAAAGGAAGAAAATGCTACAAAGACGTATGCAGAATTAAAAGAAGAATATCTGACACTGAAAGCATTGTTAAATGTGTCAGGTGTCAATATGACAGACATTGACAGAATCAAAGAGTAACCATTTGAACATCTGAACAGCAGCCATGAAGCAGGGTGTAATGTCTTTATTGAGTCATCAGGATGATTCAGGGCGGGAGGTCATCTAATGCGTATCAGAACAGACATCAATGTGATGGATTTTCTGAGACAGGTCCAGAAATGCCATTCGGAGGTGCTCTTCGAGACCTCGGAGGGCGACAGCATCGCCCTGAGGTCCACTTTGAGCCAGTACATCTTCTGTACCATAGCCCGGAACATCCCCCTGCTCGAAAGCGGCAGCATCCGCTTCTTCGACAGGGCGGACGAAGAGATTCTGAAAGATTATCTGTGTGACTGAGGGGAGAACGCACACCAGAACCGTGCATTCACAACAGAGATGTGGCTTTATCTTTCCGGCATCCGGAACCCCACCAGGGCTCTGTTCAGATAATCGTTGAAGGGCTTCATGATGCGGAACAGCCTTACCGCTTCCGACACGAAGGCCTCCCCCTCCTCCACCGCTTCATCCGCCATGGGATATTCCAGATACCAGCTCTTGTACTTCAGATACTCCGCCTGGGGATGCTCCCTGTCATACCCGGCGGGCACCTTCTTCAGCGATGTGCCCTGTACCCGGAAATGCTCCTCAAATGCCGGTGCATGGATAATCGCCTCAAATTCATCGCCATGCTCCGCGATATAGCCGCGGACCATTTCCGTGGCGTCCCGGAACATGTCCGCGAAGAGGCCTCCGCCCAGGAAGGTTCCGCCGCCCGGCCTGATCGTCAGGTAATATCCCACAGGAACGGGCAGCTTCCCCTCGGCAGAGATGTGGGCCCGGAATGTTTTCAGATAGTTGGAGGCGATGCGGAACACCCAGGTGGAAAACGCGCTCTCTCCCCTGAACGACGACAGGTGCGTCATTATTTTCAGCAAAATGTCCTGTGTGGCGTCCTCCGCGTCCGGAAAGGTCCCGAGCATGCGAAGGGAAAGGTTGAACACCAGATCCTGAACGCTGACCAGTACGGTCTCCAGCGCTTTCCTGTCCCCGGCTGTGGCTTTCCGGATCAGCTCCAGCAGCTCTTCGTTAGTGAATTGGTCCATAATCCCTCTTTTCTGAAGTGCGGTCGATATTCTTACGGATAAGCAGACGGCTCCGGGCCTCCCACCCTGCGGCACTTCGGGGCAGGGATGCTTTCCGTATAACTATTAGACACTGTCCGCCTGTCCGTGTGACAGGATATCCTCAGATTTTCCCAAAATTATCTCCATTTTACGTCTTTCGCTGCCGCCCTTTTTGTGTCATACTGTTTTCAGAGGACTTATCTGATTTCTATAAGGAGGACATGAATGAAAAAATATTTCTGCAACCCAATCAACTTCACCTACCAGTACCAGTTCAACCAGAAGGAGGGAGGCTTCTCCCTGAACCGGGAGGCCGCCGATCCGTCCATGATCCTGTTCCGGGGAAAATACTATCTCTTCCCCAGCATGACCAGAGGCTTCCTGGTCAGCGAGGACATGGCGAGCTGGAAGCTGCGCCCGCTGACAGGCGTGCCTCTCTACGATTACGCCCCGGACGTGCGGGCCATCGGGGACTGGATGTACTTCTGTGCCAGCCGCCAAGGGGAAATCTGCGACTTCTACCGCACAAAAGATCCTGAAAGCGGCGTATTTGAAAAGCTTCCCGGCACCTTCGACTTCTGGGACCCCAACCTTTTCCTGGACGATGACGGAAGGCTGTACTTCTACTGGGGCTGTAGCAACATGACCCCCATCTGGGGCGTGGAGCTGGATCCGGAGACCATGGAGCGGATTGGAGAGCCCGTGGCGCTGATCCACAGCCACAAGACGGAATACGGCTATGAGCGCACCGGTGAGGAGCATCATTATGACTCCTCCTCCAGCCCCATCGCGCAGATCCTCAGAGAGCGGATCGCCAAAGCCTCCGGCTGCCGCCCCGAAGATGTGGCAGATGTCACACCGGCCATCGAGGCCGCGCCGGAGAGCTGCCGCCCCCTGCTGCTCGCCGCCCTGTCGGACAATCCCTATATCGAAGGGGCATGGATGACCAAGCATGACGGCAGATACTACTTGCAGTACGCTGCCCCCGGCACCCAGTACAATATCTACAATGACGGCGTATGCGTAAGCGAAAGTCCCCTGGGGCCTTTCACGGCCTGCCCCAACAACCCCTACTCCTACTCCCCCGGCGGCTTCCTGCCCGGCGCGGGCCACGGCTCCACCATGGAGGACCGACAGGGGAACTGGTGGCACGCCAGCACCATGCGCCTCTCCAGGAACCATGACTTCGAGCGCCGGATCGGCATCTGGCCCGCAGGCTTCGACGCGGACGGGGAGCTGTTCTGCAACCAGCGCTACGGCGACTGGCCCCAGTCAGTCACCGGGGAGAGGAAAGACCCCTGGGCGGCCCCGGAGTGGATGCTCTTAAGCTACGGGAAGACCGCCACCGCCAGCAGCTGCGATTGCCCCAAAAAGGACGCCTCCCACGTGGTGGACGAGAACGCGCAGACCTGGTGGAAAGCCGCCGGGGAGGATGCCGCCCCCTGGCTTCTGGTAGACCTGGGCCGCTGCTGCAGGGTACATGCGGTGCAGATCAATTTCGCGGATGATGTGGAGACCGTCACGGAGCTGCCCCGGGGAGCCGAACTTACAGGAGGCCCGGGCAGAGGACGCTATATCGAGGAGCGCTCCTTCGCCACCAGGTGGTTCCTGGAGACCAGCACGGACGGCGAGCATTGGTTCGAGATGGAGAACTGGCGGCACACAGACACAGACCTGCCCCATAACCTGGTGGTGTGGGAGGACGGCTTGCCAGCCACATATATACGTCTGACCGTCATCGAGACGCCCTACCACAGGCCGGCCTGCATCAGCGGCCTACGTGTGTTCGGCAGAAGCTGCGGCAACGCTCCCGACCCGGTGACCGAAGCGGAAGCCGCCCGCCTGGACGGCATGTCCATGAATGTCACCTGGAAAGAGGTCTCCTCCTCAAATGAATTCGCTTCGTGGAATCACGCTGCCATGGGCTACGAGGTGCTCTGGGGACACGCACCGGAGAAGCTCTACCACAGCTACCGGGTATTCGGCCGGACCCAGGTGGAGATACGCGCTTTGATGGCGAATGTAGAGCGGTATTACGTCCGTATCGACGCCTTTAATGAATGCGGCATCACCCAGGGAAAGGTCTTCCCTGTAGGCGGCGCCGTGTGGCAGGCTTTGGGCGGGTTTTGACACCCCTACTTCCTCCCCTGCGCCACCCGGATGCCGAACAGCGTCCCCACCATCAGCACAATCGCCACCGGAAGGGCAATCAGCTCATTGGGCATGAAGTCTGCGAAGAGATATGCCGCCGCAGCCCCTGCCATGCAGGCGAAAGCGCAGCCCACGCGTCACTGTCCCTCCGAAATCCTCTTCGCCACCACCACGAACCGTCCGTCCGTCTCCTGGTAGTCGCAGGTGGAGAGGGTCAGGAGCTGGTCGCCGTACTGCGCTGTCACGCCTGTATCATAGAGGGACAGCGCCGCCATCTCTTCCATGGCAGAGTCGAATTCCTGCTCACCGTTGGCTTCTATGAACTGGTAGTACTTGAAGACGATTTCCGTCTCCTTGTACACCTTCGACCGGAACACATACATGATCTCATAGGTGCCCTTCTCGTAGATGGTATCGAATTCTATAACAGGATGCTTCTCGTAAAAGGACTTGTCCTTGTACTGATCCAACTGCCCGAACATCCTGCCGTTGCGCATATGGTGCCCGTACAGGATATAGTTCGTGCTGGGCTCCAGCACATTGCAGTCCTTGTCCATGAAAATCGTGCCGTTCTTGTCGTATTCCTGGTTCATGTTGTGGTCCAGGTAATACTCATTGTCCGTAGTCTGCATCACCGGATAATCGATATAGGTATCGTCGATTTTCACCCAGCCGATCAGCTTCCGGTTCTTCAGCAGCTAGTGCCTGCTCCCCGGCCTTAAGCAGATTTGGGCTTTTAGCGAGCAGGCCATGTAGGGCGGCCATGTCTAAATTGCGCTGGCGTTCGGTGCGTTTTTGCAATTGCGGTATACTTTTTTGGGATCCAGTATTAGATTGTACCAGGTATTCATAATATTCTTTTCCCTGTGGAAGGTGGCTTAAACCGGCAGTATTTGTCCCGCTGTCCTTTAATTCGCGCAATACAGCCGCCAGGTTTTCATAGGCGGGTATGACTACGTTTTCTACCAGGGATTTGTTTTGTTTTTTATATAGCTGCTTTTTGTCATCGGTTATACCGGACAGGGAGTCGATCCGTGAATCGAATGTACTAATTAGGAAGTTAGTTTCCGGATCTAAAGTAAAGGCATCACAGGCTTTGATAACAGTTTCGGCAGCATAAGGGGACATAAATAGCCCTTCGTCTGCTTTTTTACGCTCAAAGGCAGCAATTTGGGCAAAATAGCTTTCCGTACAGGTTAAAAGCGCGAGGTAATCGGCCACATCGCAAGGCTTATAAAACTCATACTCTGCCAGCAGTACTGGCAGCTCGGAGTGTATGCCGGTAGTTGGGCGTAAGGGCTCGTTGTAGTAATACAAAGGGGCGGCAGTAAGCTGCCTGTTGCAGAAATCTTGCATGATATCACAGGTAAGCTTTTGCTTGGTATTTAATGCCTCGTAGCGAAATCCAGAAAGGGAGGCAGACATATTTTCCAAATAAGCTTTTGTTTCGTCCGATTTTTCTTTTGCGTAGTTTCCAAGTGATATTTTGTGGTTTTTAATTCCAAATTCTTCTGGATCTGCTAACGTGTAGTGCAGGTTGACTGTATTTTCTTTCATTTCCTGTATAAACAGCGCGTTTGTATAAGTATCAAAACGGCGTTGTTCTTTTAACATAGCCATGGATGAAAAGATTTCGGCAGGCGTACCGCAGGAGGCGAGGGTAGTACATATAAAAATCAGGCCCAGTAAGTAGGGCAGAAGGCGTTTTTTTAAGGTTAGTATCAAAGGGAAGCTCCG
>OFGX01002309.1_pt1 | contig 10216 bp, 11 predicted proteins | sample 1521831 | NCBI WGS metagenome assembly OFGX01 (sample SAMEA3504080, study PRJEB24116) | mouse gut metagenome | biome: mouse gut; feature: mouse-associated habitat; material: faeces | place: Denmark | collected 2011
TATCCGGACAGGCCGGGGATCGTCACACCAGCGGCGCAGTTATTCAGCAGAGCCACCGCCTTGCCAAATGCGCCGCTGTCCACGTAATTAGTGGAGCGGTTCTCGGAGTAGAAGGTGCGGTTGAAGCTGGAACTGTCCGTGTAATCACCGTCGAAATGCTGGAGGCTCAGGGTGTTAGGGTCGTCTGTGACCAGCTCGTAATTCGCCACGTCATACCCCACGTCCAGTCCGGCGATCTCAGCCGCTGTCAGATCGGCGCTGTTGCGGCCGTCTTTGAGCTCGTAGTAATAGACGTTGGTGACGTCTCCGACTTCGCTGTCATACTTGTTGTTCGTGGTGTTATAGGTGTAGTTGACCGTGACGAAGGTAGGCGAATACTGGACGTCTACCAGATAGTATTCATCCGTGCTATTGTCGATGGAGATATAATAGCGGCTGTTGTCCTGGTTGTAATACAAATTGTTCTGGGTATAGTCGTTTTTCTCGAAGGTGGTATAGTTGTAATTATTCGTTGTGTTGTCGTAGTACCAGGATTTGAAGTCTGCGCTGTAGGTGTATTTGTTATTGGTGGTGCTGGTGATATTGTTGGTGGTGTAGTTGTTCAAAAAGTCTTCCAACCGGACATTGGCCTTGTAGTTGTTCGTATTGTTGGTCGTGTTATGGATCGTGTTGAAGGTTTTGTTGTAGCTGTCGATAATGCTGATGTCCGTTGTATCGCCGCCGCGATAGTAGTTGGTGACGTTACCCTTTTTGTCTTGCACACTGCTGGTGGGAGTGGTATAGTACTTTTGGGGTTTGCTGGCGGCGTATTGCCATGAATGGTCGGTACCCCACATTTTGTCATAAAGAGTTGTCCCACCAATCCACTCGGTAACTTTTCCAATGACTCCCCCTTCATGCCAATCAAGTCCATGACCATTCGCATAAGCCGGTAGCGATAAACTACTTGCAAAAATCAAACTAGCAACAACAAAAACAAAAATCCGCTGTAAACCTCTAAACATTCATTACACCACCTACAAAGGAGAAATCAACATGAAAAAAACAGGAAAAATACTACTTTGGATTTTAGGAATTCTTACTTGGTATATGTTTTTCATTTCAATGTGGGCAGGTGACACAAACAATGGAACAAACGCCCATCAACTAATACTCATCATCACCGGCATTTTATTGGCAATTTACCTTTTGCGCGGCAAAACCTCTGGAGCTAGTGCCCTGGAAAAGGAGAACCAGGCGCTAAAGGCAGAGGTCCAGAAGCTTCGGAAAGAGCTGGAGGCCCAGCAGGCGGTGACGGCGGCTATCGAAAAGAGCGAGAAGCGGGAGGACTAATCACCGTTTCTCCCGGTGACGCCACAACCAAGTCACGTTGCTGACAAACCAGTCCGCAACCAAAACGCCGATTCGGACCAAACAGCCGCAACTTATGAGGAATAAAGTAAAAAATGGATCTGTAAAGAAAGGAAATGTTTCAAAAAATGGCACTTCAAAATATCCTCGCTGTTCTTTTATAGTAATATCACTTGAAAAGCATTTGATATAATGATATAATAAAGGCATGAGTTATCCAGTAAAATACAGAGAACGCACAATAGAATATCGTGAGGAAGGACACACATTGGAAGAAACAAGCAAGACCTTCAAGGTAGCAGTCTCAACGATCCGAAAATGGGAAAAGCAATTAAAAGAGAAGGGAGATTTAAAGCCAAAAGTACCGGTCCGCGGCAGTAAGAAGATAGAGCCCGATAAGCTAAGAGCATATGTGGCGGAACATCCAGATGCGTATCAGACAGAAATCGCCAAGGAATTTAACTGTTGCCAGTCAGCGGTTCAAAAAGCATTGAAGCGGTTGAAGATCACGCGAAAAAAAAGCCACGACATACGAAGAACAAAGTCACGACAAAGTAGCTGAGTACAAGTATGAAATAGCTGATATTCCTCCGGAAAACATAGCATATGTAGATGAAACAGGTATTGATTGCTATTTATACCGGGAGTATGGCTATGGCCCCAGAGGGCAGTTGGTTCGCGATCGCATCAAAGGACGCAAGTATAAGCGTACAAGCATTGTGGCGGCTCAAATGGGAAACGAAATCATAGCTCCCTGTCAGTATACCGGAACGATGAACCACGAATTGTTTGAGAACTGGTTTCAAGAGCACCTGCTTCCAGCGCTTCCAAAAGGAACTGTGATTGTGATGGACAATGCTTCTTTCCATCGCAAGGAACAGTTATATTGTTTTGCCCAAAAGTCTGGATGCTATCTCATCTTCCTTCCTCCATATTCTCCAGAGCTGAATCCCATTGAGCACTTTTGGGCTTGGCTAAAACGCACCCTGCGTCGAATCCTTCCAAAACTCGACTCCCTCGATCAGGCTATTTTTGCTGCTTTCTTCTTCCGTGAACAACTTACTTCGGATTGAGCGATTTTAAGTAATACTACTATAGCATTAGGAGAAAGCCTTTAGACATTGATAAAAATGCTGTTGTCGTTCAAATACTGGGTCTTATCTATCCCTACTTACATGGCCTTGTTCAGCCTCGGGATTCAAATCTACAAGAGGAACGGCTAATCGCCGGAGTCGGACCGCCTGAAGCGGAGCCAGCGGAAAAATCCTCGCACACAAGCCTGCATAGACCAGCAACCTACCCCAAAACCTGACAGGAACAGCACCAAAAGTATTACATTGTGAAAGGTAAACATATATTCTCCACGAAAAATTTATTGAACGATATTACCCAAGCAGTCGAAGCTTTTCTCGATCTTCTAAACGGTCTATCTAACGCAGACCTTCACGGCTTAGAAGTCTTGGGCCTGCTACTGGGAATCAATGCGGCCATTGCGGGATTTAAAAAGCTCGTATACCACAGATGGTAAAAAAGCCGCCAAACCACCTAGACCGGCACAGCGCAGGAAAAAACATATGTATAGCAAAACGAGCCTCCAATCCGTAACACAAAAGCGGCGACCAGGTCGCGCTGATCCACGCCGCAGCGGTGAAAGTCTGTGTTACATTCCCCGCTGACAGTACTTGTCACGATAGCGCAGGACCGAATTACGGCCCTCGCAGTCCATGAGCCAATTGTCAGCGCCGATAGCCATCTTCTCGATAAGCGCTTCTTCCTCTTCTTCAGACAGCTCCTGGTACGGGCGGTCTGGGTCCAGAAACTCGTCCGCGCTCGGCCCGTCATAGGGCTCCAGGTACAAATCAGGCATGATAAACTCTCCTTTATAAAACTGCCGCCTGCAATCGGGCGGTCTGCAATGCGTTGTAATCTGAGATCAGCGACAACTGCCGCGCTGACAACCGGCCCGCAGCAGCGCGGGCCAGCTCGAACAGGTGGGGCCATCCCAGCGTGTTGAGGATCACCGCCAAGGACGGACCCACTTGGCTCTCTATCCAGTTCTCGATCCGCTCCACGCTGTGCTGGATCACGCACCGGGCCACCAGCCGCACACTCTCCAGCTCATCCACGAAGCTCTGCCACCAGCCGCAGACGGTGCAGCGGGTGATATTGGAATCGTCCCGCTCGATGAAGGAAAACTTGTCATTGACCACCTGCGCAGCCAATTTGCCCACAGAGGGAGCGCTGTTCATCTGCGCCACAAAGGCGGCGGCATTTTTGTGGCGCATTACCAGTTCCACCCGTATCCAGTGGCCGTCCACGCCCTCCTCCAGAGCTTTGTCATAGATTCTGACCCGGAAGTCGGACGAGGGCGCACCCAGATAGATCGTGGAACCGCTCCGCTGGGTGCCGTCGAAGGAGACGATCACCGATCGCTTGGTCATGCGGCTGTTGATCTCGTTGGCCTGGACCTTCTCCACGATCTCCTCCATATTCAGGAAGCCCTTCCGGTCGTCACAGGCGATGTCAATCCGGGAGACGTTGGCTGTCTCATCTGCCGCCAACAGCTGGAACAGCGTGGGAAAAACGCTGTCCTGCCCCGCCTGGGTGAGCTTGCTCATGGTCTCAAACGCCCGACAGCCGTTACCGGACATAGAGACGCACACGCCCATGTCCCGGAAGAAATCATTCTCCCTGGGCTCGTAACAGACGCAGATATCCGAAAACCGCAACACCCGGTTATAACCCAGCAGGCCATACCCGGCGTCCTGGAAGAGCTCCGGGTCCAGGCCCAGATACTCCCGGATCACTTTGGCCGGGTCCTGCTCCTTCACTGAGAAGGTCAGCCAATCCACCAGCACTTGACATTTCATCTTGTCCACCCCTTGTCATGAGTACCCCCGTGATTACTTTCGGGGGTCCGGGAGGCGCGCTGCCTCCCGGATTCCCAAAATCTCAGTGTTCACAACCACGGCACGTCTCCCGACATTCCAGAGGCTGAACGCCGCCGCTCACTCGTCCAGTGCGGCTTCGATGATCCGGCCTTTGTCGTCGAAGAACAGCCGGACCTTGTCCCCCGGTTCCAGGCCTTCCCAGACCTTTTCCGAGAGGCATTTTTTCTTTTCCGCTTTCAGGCCATATGCCTCGTAGTCCTCCGACTGGAAAGAGCTGACCGGAGAGAGTACGAACATGTTATAATACGGCATCTTGCGGCCTTTCTCCGGTTCAAACTGCCCTTTCGCCCAGCCTAGAAACACGTAGCCGGAATATGCTGTGCTTACCTGGAATTCCTTCTCGCCCATATAGGGCCTCCTTTCTGGGGTCCCGCCCCTTTTCGTTCGCAATGGAGGAAAGCCTTTTCGTCGCACGGTCTACGCGTTGCGCTCTTCCTGCGTCTGGTGGACCTAGGCTTCTTGGTTCCCCGCCGATCCAGCGGGCCTCAGCTTCGCGCCCATTTTTCCAGTTTCCGCGCCGCTCGTTTGTGGCTTTTTGATGTGACCTAAACCTCCATGAAAAACAGCCGGACTATCGCAGTCCGACTGTCCAGTTACATATTAAAACTTGCCCGTGGCGGGGCGTGCAAAATTCCCCCTTGACAGGCCGCTGAAAACTTGGTAATATACAGTGTAATAGTATTACAAGAAGGAGGAACGACCATGACGACGATTTCCCTGCGGCTGGAGGAGGCCGACGCGGCCCTCATCAAGGAGTTCGCCTGGATGAATCAGATGACGGTGTCGGACCTGATCCGGCAGACGGTGATGGAGAAGATCGCCGAGGACTTCGACCTGAAGGTGTACGAAAAGGCCATCAAGGATTTTCACCAGGACCCTGCCACCTATACCCACGGGGAGGTGGGGAAGATGCTGGAGGAGATGGAATGAACTGGCAGGTGGAGTACACCCCCTGGGCGGTGGAAGACCTGCGGGGGTTCAGCCTGTGCGCGCGGACCCTGGTCTACGGCTGGATCGAGCGCCACCTCGCCGGGTGCGCCAACCCCCGCCGCTGGGGCAAGGGCGATCAGGACGGCGGCCGCTGGCGCTACCGGGTGGGGGAGTACCGCCTCATCGCGGAGATCGAGGCGGAGCGCATCGTTATCCTCAACGTGAACCTGGGCCTGCGGGGAGCCACCAGCCTGGGGGTAGAGATCCCTGAGACCGCCGTGCGCCGGGGCAGGCAGTCCTGGCGGGCGCCCAACACCTTCATCCGCTCCGGCGGACGGTGACAGGATTATACTTAGAAAAGGAGGCAGTGCAATGAGTGAATTAGTGATCGAGAATGTCAGCTACCGCTACAAGAACGCGGACCGTCTGGCCCTGAACAACGTGACATGCGCCTTCAAGCCCGGTCAGGTGACGGCGGTGGTGGGCCCCTCCGGGAGCGGCAAGACGACGCTGCTGTCCATCATGGCGGGCCTGGACCGCCCGGAGAGAGGCCAGGTGCTGCTCAACGGCAACGACCTTGCCGGGATGGACCTGGACGCCTACCGGCGGCAGGACGTGTCGGTGATCTTCCAGGCGTTCCAGCTCTTCCCTCTTTTGACCGTGATGGAGAACGTGTGCTACCCCATGGAGCTCAACGAGGTGGCCCTGAAGGACGCCAAGGAGCGGGCCAGGACTCTGCTTGCCAGTGTGGGCATCCAGGACGAAAAGCACCGCCGCTTCCCCGCCAATCTTTCCGGCGGCGAGCAGCAGCGGGTGGCCATTGCCCGGGCCCTGGCGGCAAAGCCCGCCATCCTCCTGGCCGACGAACCCACGGGCAACCTGGACTCCCGCACCAGTCAGGACGTGATGAGCCTGCTGAAGGTCACGGGGGTGCGCTTCGCCCAGACCATCGTCATGATTACCCACAACGAGGAGATTGCCCAGATGGCCGACCGGATCATTCGGATCGAAGACGGACGGATCAGGGCGGACAGCGCAGGAGGAGCAGAAAAATCCATACGAAAAGGCGGTGGCTGTCATGCGTAATGTAAACAACAAGAAAGCCATCCGACGCCTGGCGGACAAAAGTTTTCGCGCCGCCCGCACCAGAAATATCATTGCCGTGACCGCCATAGCGCTGACTGCCATGCTGTTTACCGCCCTGTTTACCATCGGCATCGGTGCCGTAGAAAATTTTCAGCAGGCCACCATGCGGCAGAGCGGCGGCGACAGCCATGGAGTGATCAAGAACCTCAGCCCCGAGCAGTATGAAAAATTAAGCCGGGATCCGTCCATTGAGGAAACCGCAGACTGCATGCTGATGGCGGAAACCGTTACCAATCCGGAATTTTTGAAACGCCATGCGGAGCTGTGGTACATTCCGGAATACCATTATCCCCATTGTTTTATTGAGATCATAGAGGGGAAAGCTCCTGAATCGGCCGATGAAATCCTGATGGATCAGGTATCCATGGAACTCCTTGGCCTGGAAGCAAAAGCCGGACAGCAGGTGACCCTTGAGCTGCAGATCAAGCCCCGGGACACAGAAACCGTGGAGCGGAAGTTTACCGTTTCCGGCGTTATCAAGGCAGATCCGGCGCTGAACGTGGGATTTGGAATCGTGAGCGGCGGATATCGGGAAGCCCATGCAGAGGAACTGACCTATACCTACCATGAGGATTTTGCAAATACAGGCTCCGTTCGGATGGATGTAAATTTTTCCAATTCCTTTTCCATTCAGAAAAAACTGGAAAAAGTGATCGCAAACGGAGGTTATTCGACAGACGAGATAGAAGCCAATGCAAACTGGGCCTATATTTCCGATGGGGCAGACAGCGATCCGATCACCATAGGAGCGGTGCTGGGCGGGCTGCTGCTGATCATGCTGACCGGATATCTGATCATTTACAACATTTTTCAGATTTCCGTTATACGGGATATACGCTATTACGGGCTTCTGAAAACCATCGGCGCCACAAGCCGCCAGGTGAAAAAAATCCTGCGCAGGCAGGCTCTGTTCCTGGGACTGATGGGGATTCCCCTGGGGCTGGTCCTTGGATTTCTGATCGGGACGGGGATCACGCCGAAAATAGTGGAAATATCCAGCTATGAATATACTGAAATGGAAGTTTCTGCCAATCCATGGATTTTCCTGGGGGCGGCCGTATTTACCATGCTGACGCTGTGGATTTCCACGGGAAATCCAGCAAGGATCGCGGCAAAGGTTTCGCCGGTGGAAGCAGTCCGCTACACAGACGGCGGCGAGCCGAAGCAAAAACGGAGCAGACGGACAGCCGACAGAAAGGGTGCAGCCGGCGGAATGGCTGCGGCAGGCAGGGAGAAGAAAACCACGGATGGCGGCAAGCTGTGGCGGATGGCATTTTCCAATCTGGGAAGAAATAAAAAACGAACCGTGCTGGTGCTCTGTTCCCTGTCCCTGGCGGTGGTGCTGCTCAACAGCGTATTCACGGTGACCCATGCCTTTGATATGGAACGATATCTGAGGAAATTCGTCTCATCCGATTTTCTGATCGCAAATGCGGTCTATTATCAAAGCCTGTACACCGGCGGCTCCGAGGAAACGGTGCAGGAGGAAAAGCTGACGGAATCCTTTATCAAGGTATGCGAAGGACTGGACGGTTTCCAAAAAGGCGGGCGGCTCTATTTCAGCGTGACGGCCGCCGCGTTAAAAGGTGACAGATGGACTCCGCCGGAAACGGTGCCGAAGGATGACAACGGGATTGTAGGCAGATATGTGCAGGGGAAATTTTATCCGCTGAATAGGCGGGGAAATAATTATCTGGCAAGTCTCTGCGGAATGGAGGATTTCTTCTATGATAAACTGGAGATCTGGAAAGGGGAGTCTGACCTGCAGGTCATCCGGGAAAAGCTGGCCTCCGGAAAGTATCTTCTGTGCTCGGTTTTCACGGATGACAACGCGGCTGTAGAGGAAGATACGGTTATGCACCAGCCGGGGGATAAGATTGTCCTTGTCTGCGGGGATGGACAGGAAAGGGAGTTTGAGGTGCTTTCCCTGATCAAGGAAAATTATTACGGAATGACGAACCGCCGAAAGTCAGAATTTCTGTACTATGTGCCTGCGGATGTATTTCAGGAAATGGCTTCCGACCAGTACCTGATGAGCTACTCCTTCGATGTGGAGGATGGCCGGGGGGATGAAATTGCACGCAGACTGGAATCCTACACAAAAACGGAGGAACCGATGATGCACTACGAATCCAAAGGGACGTGGGAGGACCAGTTCCACCAGCTCTCCGGACTGTTTACCCTGGTTGGCGGGGTTATGACACTTGTGGTAGGTCTGATCGGAATCCTGAACTTCTCCAATTCCGTGCTTACCGGGATTGTGACCCGGCAGCAGGAATTTGCCATGCTGGAAGCCATCGGCATGACAAAAAAGCAGATTCGGAAAATGGTGGTGCTGGAAGGGCTGTATTACGCCGGCGGCACGATTGTATTTTCCCTGGTGTTTGGATGTGCATTTTCAGCCACAATCCTGCGGATGCTGACAAACGGCATGTGGTTCATGCAGTATCGGTTCGTGATCTGGCCCATGCTGGCTGTATTCCCGGTGCTGCTGCTTTTGGGGTACGCTGTGCCGGAGATGGCGATACGGCTGGGGAAGAAGGAAAGCGTGGTGGAAAGGCTGCGGAGACCGGAATAAAAAAACTATTTTCCACAAAAGATGATTGAAAAAAGCTGAGTAAAAGGATATAATCTATTTTAGAAAAATTGCAAAACATGCAAAAATCTAAAATGGGAGATGGGGAAATTCATATTTGCTTTTTAAACTGTTTAAGCAGTATCTGCTGAAGGAGAATATAGCTCCTGACCATATTATTGAGATTGCCTTTGATGACAGAAGGAATAAAAAACTGAGAGACCCGGACAACTGTCTTGAATATGTAGATTCCAAGATTCTGGACCAGGATATGCATTATATTCTTCTGGATGAAGTGCAGCTTATGGCTGAATTTGAGGATGTATTAAATTCTTTCCTTCATATGGAGTGTGTGGACGTATATGTTACCGGAAGCAATTCGAAATTTTTGTCCTCAGATATTAAGCCGCTGCAGCAGCCTGTCAAACTGAAAAAGCAAGATTCGCCTGAGTTACTCAAAACCCACTTCGTGATTTTGGATTACTCTAGCAAACTTGATGAGGATTTTCCGCTCCCCATGCCCCCGGATATTGCACATCTATCACTGTGCATTCTGGTTCCTACTCATATAGTTACAGCATGGCAGCAAAGCCGCCATGAAGAATCACCTATAAGTATGCACCCTTATAGGCAAAGCACATAACAGAAAGGGTAGGAATATGGCAAGACCAAAGAAAGAAAAAGAATTAAGACACCCACACAGGGTATATGTCCGTTTTACAGACACGGAATATGATTGCTTCAGCAGTATGCGAGAAGACAAATCAGCAGATGTTCTTTTACGGTAGTTAATTCATACGAAAGCAACCGGAAACATCTTCACTTTCATGATGTTTCTGGTCGCTTTTCAGTATATCATATCAGAAAAAATTGAAAAGCTGGATATATTTCACATGATCCGATACAGAGTACCTTTCATTAAATGGCGCAAATCCATTATTTTCATTCTGATAAAAATCCAACAGTTTAGGCTTATCCTCGCACTCAAGAAAAACGACACCGCCGCCGATCTCATGCTGGACTTTTTCCAATACCTCAAATGTCAGATCCATTAACTCGTTTCCACTTAATCTTTTTTCTGCACTTAACGCATAATTTTTTCCAAACTGTGCAATCAGAAACGCCGAAATTTGTCTCTCCGATTGCTTCCACCATATCCAAAATATTGAATACTTTATATTCGTTCATTATCCGGGAAACCTCTTTGTCACACAAAAATTCTAGTTTTTACGTAGATAGATTATGCCGCTAAATATGTTTTTCG
>OFGX01002313.1_pt1 | contig 10212 bp, 7 predicted proteins | sample 1521831 | NCBI WGS metagenome assembly OFGX01 (sample SAMEA3504080, study PRJEB24116) | mouse gut metagenome | biome: mouse gut; feature: mouse-associated habitat; material: faeces | place: Denmark | collected 2011
GAATCTTAAATGGCCAAGAAGCACTTAAAGAAATGTTCAATGTGCTTTGTCATTAGGGAAATGCAAATCAAAACATCTCTGAGATTCTATCATACTATAGTCATATTGGCTAACATCACAAATTTAAGTGGTAATGCATGTTAGTTAGGATGTGGATCAAGGGGAACAAACCTCAATTGCTGGTGGAACTGCAAACTTCTGCATCAACTTTGGAAATCTATTTGGTGTTTCTTAGAAAACTGTAAATATTCTATTTAAGTTCTATTCAAGAGCCAGCTATACCACTCCTGTGCATATACCCAAAAGATATTCCACTGTCCCGAAAAGGACACTTGCTCAACCATGTCCATAGCTTTATTCATAATAGCCAGAAACTGGAAACAGCCTAGATGTCCTTCAACTGACAGATGGATAAAGAAAATGTGACACATCTACACAGTGGAGTACTATAGAGCTATTAAAAACAAACACATCATGGATTTTGTAGGAAAATAGATGGAATGGAGAATATCATCCTGAGCTAGTTAACCCAGACCCCAAAGGACATGTATGGCATGTAGTCACTTATAAGTTGAAATTAGTCTTAAAATACAGGATAAACTTGCTGTGCTCCACAGACCCAAGGAAGCTAAACAAGAAGAAAGGACAATGTGAGGATGCTTGAATCTCACTTTAAAAAATCATGGGCAGCAGATGGGCAAAATTAAGTGAGTGAGAGAAAGAATGGGTAATGACATGGCAGTGTTCAGAATCCAGTGTGGGTAGGGGCAGGGTAGATGTCTAGATGACCATGAGAATGAAGGGAAAACTGAAACTTGCAGGGGTATAGAGTGTAGGGGTGTGGCATGTTGAGGATGAGACTGAGACCTGGGAAAGGGAAGGCACTCAAATATCAATGTCGATGATCTTAACTGTGACTTACAATATTGTGCTATGGAATCTGAATGGTCCACCTCTTGTGTCTATGTAGGAACTCCAGTGAAGCTATCGTCACACCAACACATCTTCAAACTTTGGACCTAAAATTTATTCTGTCTATGAGAAATACATTGACAAGGGATAGAAAAAACACTAATGCAATGGCAAAGCAATAACTGCCCAAACTAGAGACCCATCCCATGGGCAAGAACCAATCCCTGACACTATTAATGATACAGTGATAGGACTGCAGACAGAAGCATGTTGACCTCTAGGAGGCTCTACTCAGCAGCTGACTCAGACAGACACAGACACCCACAGCCAAATATTGAATGGAGCTTGGGTCTCTTATGGTAGAGTTGGGCAGAAAATTGAGGGCCCCAAGGGGGATAAGAACTCCAAAGGAATGCCAACACAATCAAACAACTTGGATCACTGAGGCTCTCAGATGCTGAACTAGCAACTAAGGAGCATACACAGGCTGAACCTGGGCCTTGCACACATTTGTTGCAGAGTGCAGGTCCAACATCAGTATAGATTCCATGGTGTTTATTGCAAGATAAATCAGTGATATTATCGTAGACTCAGAGGGAAGAAGAGATCATGCAAATAAATTTCTTCTCCAGTGGCAGGATGGATCATTGACTTCAATAGCGAATCTGGTGTCAAAAAGGATATTTAATTAATATGATCTGCATTGAGGGCTGCATACATGCATCAAGGAATTCACTATAGTTACTTGTGGCAGGTAGGATCTCAATAATACCTATGTACACCATCTTTTTTTGCTGGTAAAAGCAGGTATTATTGATATCAGTATAGAGCTTCAAGTTGCAAGTAGGATCACACACATCTCTGAGGTGGAACTCAGAACACTCCACATGAAGTAGGTAGCAGTACTGTCCATGAACTTCAAGATAGATTCTTCTGGCAGTAGGGCTCACAGACATCACCAAGCTCTTGAGAGCAAAAACTGACTAGGGATATCAACATGGTTACCACAGGCAGCAGGATTAAGTGACATCAAGATATTTTCCTATGCAACTGAGATCAATGATATAATCAATAGGGTCCAAACTGACAGCAAGAATCCCTCATCTTCTTGTGGCTAATGGCAGCCATCATCTGAGATGAACCATGTTGTTTGTTGCCAGGAGGTATCATTGGCATGTACACAGTTTCAGAGGACATATAAGACCATAGACAGTAATGTCCACTCTAGTGGCAGGATAGACCTTTGACATCAAATTGGTTAGAGCTGGCAGTACACATCATATACCTAACATGGTGTCAGTTGGCAGAAGTGTGGATTGATGATATCAGTATATATTTTGGTGGCATTTGGAGTAGCTTGTATTAATGTTCCAAGTGGCAGCAGAGAACATGGACATCCTGGATGATCCTGGATGATCCTGGTATCAAGGATTGTGGACATACAACAATGGTATCTTTTCCCACATTATATCAATGAAATCAATATAACATATCTTAGAACACTTCACAACATGACCTCAAGCAGCAGTATTGACCTTAAAGTTCAGAATAGACTCTGGTGGCCACAGGGCTCCTTGATATAAACAATTCCATCAGAAGCAACACAGACCATACATTTCAATATAGATGCTTGTTCCATCATTGGTTATGGATATCAAAATACTTTCTGACAGCACTTTGAATTATTGATTATAATATGGTACTCATTTGCAACAGGGGTCACTGAAATCAAGGTTGCCTGTGGTAGCACAGATCTTGCCGGAAAAAAACATGGTTACTGTTTCCAGGTGTATCTTTGACATCAGCATAGATTCAGAACCTGGGTATAGTATTAACATAAGCGTCTTCTCCATTGCCAGGATGGATCAATGATACTGTGATCAGTTCTTCTGGTTGCAGTAAAGAGCGTATAAATTATTAAAAAAACCAGGAGGGGCTATATGCATAAATCATGGACATTTCATAGATTCCTGTGCCCCATAATATCTTGAGAGGAACAATAATCACTGTCGTGATTACTGATGTCAGAAGGCAGTCAGGTCACAGGCATGAAAATCATAACTGATTGTAACACAGTACACTTAAGTAAACATGACTTAGGCAACAGTATTTACCAAGAATTTCAAGACAGAGTCTTCTAGCAGTAGGGATAATAGATTTTAGCAAGATCTTCAGAGGCAGCACTGTCTATAGATATGAACAGAGTTACATGCAGCAATATGGATGGCTATCATCATAATTTTACTATAGGTAGTTGGGAATCACTGATATCATCATGGTCCAAAGTGGCAGCACAAATCTCTAATATGATGTTTGCTATTGGGGGTAAGAATTGTAGATATAGTATGGTATCTGCTGACAAGTGTATCACTGATATTGAAAAGATTCAATTATGGACATAAATCTTTTCTCTGGTGGCAGGAGGGATCAATTACATCAAATCTCTTCTTGCAGCAGCAAGGATATTACCCACAACAAGGTCTACAAAAAGAAAATACATTCATGTATCAGATATATCAGCACAGTTTTCAGCAGCAGGTAAGCTCTCAGACATCAAGCTTATCCCCAATGCCAGCTCAGAACATTCACCTCAATGTATAACTTTGTACATCAATATGAACCTTGGAATTCAGTCTGTTCTCATGCAGCAAAACAGATCATTGACATCAATAGGGTCTTCCAAGGAATAGAAACTATGGATACCATCATGTTTCCTGGGTTCAGCATATAGCAGTGACAGCAACATAGGTTCAGGTTGTAAGTCACATCAGAGGCTTAAAACAAGTTTCCTATAGGAAAACACACTACTAACCTCATTGGGATCTTGGGCAGAAGTTCTGACCATGCATTTCATAATTGATGCTTTTGTCCACAGTGATCATAGACATTACCAAGATCTTCAGAGTCAGCACATGTGGTTACAAATGGTACAATGGGAGAGTAAAATCAACATATTTATCTTAGCAAATAGGACAATTGGTATCACAATCTGGTCCAAAGTGTCAGTAGGTATCATTAACATCCTGGTTGCCTCTGGCATCAAAGTTCTTGGATATACCATGGCGTCTATTGCCAGGAAGAATCAGAACATCGTGATTGTTTCAGAGAGCAGGGAGAACCATGAACAGAAATCACATCTATAGTGTCAGAATGGAGCATTGACTTCAAAATTATCACAGCTAAGAGTATATATATCTCATAAAGGACATTCCCACAGGTGAGAGAAGCATGCATCACTGACATCAGTATAGATTCCAATGACAGTTGGAATCACTCATTAATGTGGCCCTAAATGGGAGAAAGGATCAATGACAACATTGTTGCTTGTGGTATCAAAGAGTATAGACATAGAACAATTTGTCTTCCCATGATGTATATATTAGTGAACTCATGGTCCAGAGCAGGGGCTACATGCATATATCAGGGATATCAACAGAATTTCCTGTGGCCAATAGGATCTCAGATATCAATGTGATCTCCATTGCACCTCAGATCCTGTACCTCAATATGATATCCAGTGTCAGTATGGACCATAAAATATGGAATTACCTTAAACAGCAGCAGAGATCATCCTTATGATCAGGATCTCCATCACCTTCAGTAATAGAAACAATGGAATCCATCATGATTGCTGGTCAAACCATTCATTACCCAAATCAACATAGTTTCAGGTTTCAAGTACCATCCCAGGTGTCAAAAGTATCTCCAGTAGCAGCACACAGCACTTACCTCATTATGACATTAGGCAGCAATAGTGATCATGAACTTTACAATAGACTCTTTGACTAAAGGATCATAGACAGGACAGAATTCAAAGTCAGACTCTTCAAAGTCAAGACTATCTATGAATCTCAACATGTTTACCAGATGCTTTATCGATAAGTAATGTCAATACTTTTAACTTGGCAATTGGGAAGTTGGGATCTCTGATGTCATTACCTGTTCCAAAGAGGCAGTAAGAATCCCTCAGGACCTGGTTGCCAGTGGCAGCTTAGAACTGGTATATACCACCTTGTTTGATGTCAGGAAGTATCAAGGCCATCAAAATATTTAAGAGGGCATGAATAACTATGTACAGAATCTTCTTCTCTGATGGCAGGATGGATCTTTGACATAAAAATTGTTGCAGCTGAAAGCATACTTCTCATAAATAACAGCAGAAAAATTTGGATAGCTGATATCAGTAGAGATTCTATAGGCAGTTGGAGACGCTCATATTTATGTTGCCCCATAAGTTAGCAGAGATTACTGTGATCACAGCTGCTTGAGGCCTGAAATGTCATGAATATAAAAATGGTATCTTTTGTCACTATGTGTCCTCAGTGTAACAGAATATGAAACTGAACATGACATGGAGAAACAGTAAGACCTAAATTTTCACCTTATGTTCAGATGGTCTCATAGATCCTGGACATTAACAGTCTCATCAGAAGCATCATGGACTGTGGGTTTAAACAAGGCCACTGAAGGCAGCATAATGGATATCATCATATTTTCTGTAGGCACTTTGAATGAGTGACATTAATATAGTTCTCAGTGGTAGCAGGGATCACTAATGACAAGGTGGCCAATGACAGCATGTAAGGAAGGCCATACCATGGAATCTATTGCCATTTATATGTCAATGGCATTAGCATAGATTAAAAGGGAAGAAAAATTATGATCATAAACCTCTTATCAGGTGGCAATATTTATCTTGACAGCGCAATTCCAGGGGCAGTAACAACCATGTACATTACATGGTTGATAGCAGGCAGGAACATCAACAGAATTTCTTATGGAAGATAGAATCTCAGACATCAATCTGATCTACTGTGTCACCTCAGAACACTTACCTCAACATGACCTCTACCATTAACATGAACCTTGTAAGTCAGAAGGTTCTCAAACAACAGGAGAGATCATGGCCATCACCAGGTTTTTCATCAGCAATAGAAAAATAAATGGACTCCATCATTATTGCTGGTCACAGCATGCAGCACTCACATCAAGGTATTTTCAGGTTTCAGTTAGGATTACAGGCATCAAACTAGTCTCCAGTAACAGCAAACAGCACTTAACTCATTATGAACTTAGGCAGCAATACTTACCATGGACTTTACAACAGATTCTTATGGTTGATTTATCATAGACATCATGTAGCTTTTCAATGACCACACAGACTATGGGTGTCAAAATAGTTACCAGTGACAGCATGAATCAGTAATGTCAATATATTTTCCTTGGTAGTCAGGATCACAGATGTCATCAATATTGTCCAAAGTGGGAGTAGAAAACACGCCTAATCTGTTTGTCTATGGCAGCAGGGATCTCTGATATAACATAGTGTCCATTGCCAGTAAGTACAAGGGACATAAAAATACTTTCAGAGGGTTTCATGTAAACAAATCTCTTTTCCAATTGCCAGGTGCATTGTTACATCAAATTGCTTATGAATGGCAAGACACTTCTGAGATTTTATACAGAAGAATAGATAACAGTCATCAGTAGTAATTCCATTTTCAGTTAATGAAAGTCATAATTTGGGCAGAAGAGTCATCAGGGATCACTGACATATTTTCTGCTAGAGGCCTGAAGTATCATGGACATACAGTGGTATCTGATGCCACTATATATACCTCACCATAACATACCTCAGAACATGTAACTCCACATGACCTAAGATAGCATTATTGACTGAACTTCATTGAAGATTCTGACGGTCTCAGGGATTTTTCACATTTACAATCCCTTCAGGAGCAACACAGACAATGGATTTCAACATGGCTACTAGAGGCAGGATGCATGATTCACATCATCCACATTTCTGTGGCACCTGTGCATTAGTGAATTCAACATGGTTCCAGTGTCAGCTAGGATCACTGACAATAATTTTGCCATTGTCAACAATATTCTCAGACAATACCATGGGGTCTGTTGCCAGGTATATATTAGTGACATCAGCATTGATTCAGAGGGCATAAAAAAATTAGGGTCATAAAACGCTTTTCCAGGAACAAGATAGATCACTGACATCACTACCTCTTTTGGTGGTAGTAAGAATATTGTACATTTCATGGATGATAGCAGGTGCTCCATGAAAGTATCAGGGACATCAACAAAATTACCTGTGGCAGGTTGGATCTCAGGCGTCAATCTGATCTCCAGTGCTACATAAGAACACTTACCTCAACATGACATCAAGTGTCAGTATGAATTTTGGAATTCAGTATGTTCTCTAGAAAAAGCACAGATCATAGACATCACCAAGGTTTCCATAAGCAATAAGAATTGAGTTCATCATGATTTCTGGTTGCAGAATACAACACTGACCTCAACATAGCTTCAGGTTGCAAATATGTTCAGTGGCATCAAACATGTGTCCAGTAGCAGCACACAGCACTTATATCATTATGACCTTAGGCACCAGTACTGACAATGAACTTCAGAACACATTATTCTTGTTGATTTATCACAGACATCACGACATCTTCAAAGACACTGACTGAGGATCTCAACATGGTTACCAGTGGCAGCATGGATGAGTGACATCAATTTCCCAATTCCCTTGGCCAGTTTCCCTAGCATTTGGGATCACTGATATCAATTTGTTCCAAAGTGTTAGTAGTGATCACTCACTGCCTGGTTGCCTGTGTGAGTAGGAATCTGAAATATACCATTGTATCAGTTTCCAGGGATATCAAGAGAGTTTCAAATGTAGATATGAACATGTAAAGAAACTCCCCTAGTGGCACTTTGAATCATGATATCAAAATGTTTACAGGTAGCAGGATACTTGACATAAATTTGACAGAAGCATTGATAACAGACATCAACAATGATTCCATTGGCAGTAGGAGACAGTGATATTAATGTGGTCCCATAAGGCAGAAGGTATCACTGCCATGGCTGCTGGATGCTTGAAGTATATGTAACAAGCAACAGTGTCCATTGCCACACTATATGTGACCTCCACATAATATATCTCTGAACATGTAATTCAACATGATGTGACACAGCAGAATTTATCTAAAATTTCACCTAAGTCTCTGCTAGCCTCAGGGATCCTTGACATTAACAATAATCCAAGAAGCATCATGGACTGTGGGTTTAAACATGGCTACTTGAGGCAGAATGGATGATTGATATCACCATAGTTTCTACAGGAACTATGTAATAGTGATATTAACATGGTAACCAGGGACAGCAGGGATCACTGGCAACCAGGTTGCGAATGGTAGCATGGACCTAGGGCAATCCAATGGGGTGTGAAGACAGTTATATATCAATGACATCAACCTCAATTCACAGAGCAGAATAAATCATTGTCATAATTGTTTCATTTAGTTGCAGGATAAATCACTGATATTCACATTATTTCATGTGGCAGTAAGGATCTTGCACATTACTTAGTCAACATCATGCAATGTATTCATGTATCAGTGACATCATCAGAATTTGTAGTGGCTGTTAGGATCTTAGATATCAATCTGATCTCCATTACTGAGAACACTTACCTCAATATAACCTATCATTTCACTATGGGCCTTTGAATTCATCAGGTTCTCAAGAAACAACACAGATCATAGCCATCACCAGGGTCTCAATTAGCAACAGGAATAAAAGACCCCATCATGATTGCTGGTCATAGCTGCATCACTGACTTCAAAATAGCTTCAGGTATCCAGCAGGATCACAAGTATCAATATTTATCACATGTTAGATATTGTGAGCTACACACATACATGAGAAATACCAACTGATGATCCTGTTGCAGGTAGGTTTCCAGATTTTAATCTGATCTCCAGAACCAGATAAGAATACTTCCCTCAAAATAAACTTGGGCATTATTGTGGACCTTGAGGTTCATTATATTTTCAAGCAGTAGCACAGATCATAGCCACCACTAGGGTTTCCATTAGCAATAGGAATAAAATCAAACTTGGACTCCATCAAAATTGCTGGTCACAGCATACATCACTGGCATCAACATAGTTTTCTTTTTTTTTTTTTTACACGTAGAATCATAATAATGAAAATACCATACATGTTTCACATCAGGAGCTACATGAATGCATCAGGGACATCAACAGAACTTCCTGTGGTGGGTAGGATCTCAGACATCAATTTTCTATCCAGTGTCAGATAACAACACTTACCTCAATATGGCATTGTGTATCAGCATTTACCTTGGAATTCAGCAGTTTCTCCAGAAGCAACACTGCTCATAACCATTACCAGGGTCTCCATTAGTAATAGGAACTTCATGTAATAGATTCCATTATGCTTGCTTATCACAGCAAACAGCAATGATATCAGCATAGCTTCAGCATTCAGATGTGATCACTGACATCAAAGGGAACTTCAATAACAGTACACAGCTCTTTTGTCATTATAAACTTAGGCAGCAGTACTGACAATGATGTTCACAATAGACATTTATGATTGGGGCATCTCAGATGTCATGGACCTCTTCAAAGGTAACACTTGTTGAAACACCATGCCTGCTACAAACTCTGACTATAAATCTCAACATGGTTACCAGTGACATCATGGATGAATGACTATATGGCCTTTGGGATCTCTGATGTCATTAATTAGTCCAAAGTAAGAGCAAGCTTCACTTTGCTTTGGGGTCTCTGGTGTCATTAATTAGTCTAAAGTGGGAGTAAGATTCACCCCTGACCTGGATGCCTATGACACCAGGCATCTGGCATACAAAGTAAAGTCTGTTGCCAAGAAGAATAAGGGACATCAAGGTAATTCAAGAGGCAGGATCCATAGTGACATCAAAATTATTATAGATGGTAAGAATCTTCGCACAAATTGAGCAGAAAAATGGATAACATACATCTGTAATAATTCCATTGACTGTTGGACACCCTCATATCAATATTGTCCCAATTGGCATCAAGAATGCTGGAGGCCTGAAGTAACATGGACATATACCGGTGTCCGGTACCACAATTGATATGTTTTCAACATAGCACATGCCAGAATATGTAATTCAACATGAAAATAGGCAACACTATTGAACTTGAACTTCACATTATTCTGATGGTCTCAGGGACCCTTAGCATTAACAATACCTCCAGAAGCAACGTAGGTTATATGTTTCAAGAAAGCTACTGGTGGCCTTGCTGGTCCACTCCAGCACCGGGGTTCCTTGCCCACAGAGTCTCCGGACACCTGCAAGGACCCCCACAGGATCCCCTATGGGATCTTAAGACCTCTGGTGAGTGGAACACACCATCTACTCCAATCCAATCACACGGGACCTGAGACTGCCTTAATTAGGGAAGCAGAAAAACCAGCCTGATC
>OFGX01002314.1_pt1 | contig 10208 bp, 10 predicted proteins | sample 1521831 | NCBI WGS metagenome assembly OFGX01 (sample SAMEA3504080, study PRJEB24116) | mouse gut metagenome | biome: mouse gut; feature: mouse-associated habitat; material: faeces | place: Denmark | collected 2011
GTGTTCGACCAAACGCAAAGCGGACGGTCCGGGGCTTGGGGGAACCCCAACAAGGCGCATCGGGAAATCCAAAAGGATATCCCGATGCCTTGCTTGCCCGTTCTAAAACATACAACTTGAACTATCCCTCTATGTGTGTTAGACTGTACTCAGTAACAATCCGAAAATCGCAATTTGAACAAAACACTGGAGGATTGGACTACAACAAGAGCACACTGTCAGAAAAGTCCGCCCGGACTTTTTGAATGCCTGACGCCCGGCACGGCTGAGCCGGGTCACAATTTCTGAAAGGAACGGTAAAAATGAGAGTTTTGTCGTATAACCCAGGCGATGATTATTTTTTTGTTGACGCAACGTGGGACGAGTTTCGTAAATTGGCTGGCAAATATAAAATTTACACCGGGGGCGCGGGGGTCGAAGCAGTCATTGAAAATTACAAGCTCTTTCAGGAGGATCAGGAGGAGCTAACCACGGACAGCTGGTCATACCGGCAATTTATCATGGATTTGTATGGCATAGATTATATGCCCGACGTATGCTTTATCACTAGCAGGGACTTATCAGATATTGCGATTGAACTATACGACTTTCCGTTTGGACATATGTGGAACGGAGAAAGTCCATGGGAAAAAATTGAAACCGTTGCTATTCATGATCTGACTGATCTGGCAGCGTTAGTGTGCAGGGGAAATGAGCCGGCGGGTGACAACATGCCTATTTTGGATGATTATTATGAAAAAAGCGTGCCAGACCCGGAATGCCGTGCAAATTCCTCTGATGAGGAAACTATAACGGAATCAGGGGGGCTTAACATAGCAATCCTGGTGAAACAAGCTGTTGAAAATACAGCAAAGTATAGAGGGCCATACAATACGCTTTGGTCAAGAAAAGAATTGACAGCGCAAAAAGTGGGGGCATTTTGTGAGTATTACGCGAAAATGACGCTGATCTCTTACGGGATAAATATCTATACATCCGAGATAGATGACCACGGAATTGACTTTGTAGCGGAGGGCCGGAATGGTCTTTTGAAATTCCAGGTGAAGGGGATCAGGGGGACTTCCCAATACGTCTTTATGCCGAGAGAGTATTTTAATATCGAAGACGACACCATGTTTTTGCTTCTGATGCTGCTTATTGATTATGAACACCCAGATATGTATATTATTCCAACCTCTGCCTGGCGGCAAAAGAACCGCGTATTTGTTTCCCATGATTTCATCGGAAAAAAGTCAAAGCCGGACCATGGAGTAAATGTCTCCATGAAAAATATGCCAGCACTTGAGAAATACCGCATAGAAAATATGTTGTCGCTATTTTAGCGATTAGTCCGTCATCGATTTTTCAGAAAATACGCCAGCCTCTTGCTTATCAGAGAACCTTGCAGAGCAAATAATGGCAGGCAAAATATAAGCTGATGCGCCGGACATTTAATTGCACATTCAAAATGGATAAAAATTTTTGTCTTGGGCTTGACATATGGGTGGCGCAGGTCATGGAAGCGGGTATCTGAACAGCCAATCGAGGCGGCGACCTTCTTAAACGCCTTATATACCACATGGGGCATGAGATGTCTGCCCATTTCGTTGGTGAACACAAGGCCGCTATCCTCCCAGGCGGAGCCAATCGCTAGTTTCCATTCCGCCTGCCGTCTCCGCTGGGCCTGTAACAGCTCCATCACAAAGGGGGCTGGGGTGATTGTCCTGCCCTTGCCGTTCTTCGGCGTGAGAAGCCGGTATTCTCCTGTGCTGTCCGTGGCCTTTTGGAGCTGTCTGCGAATAGAGATGGTTCCCCGGTCAAAGTCTACGCAGTCCCAGGCAAGGCCAAGGACTTCCCCTTGACGCATTCCGGTGAACAGCGTGACCAGAAAGACCAATTCAAAGCGGTGGCCTTTTATGGCCTCCATAAAGCGGGTAATGGCCTCCTCGTCCAGCGGGTTCAGTTCCTTGCGTACCACCTTGGGCAAGGTGCATTTGTCAGCGGGATTGGATTGCAGATAGCCCAGCGCGACAGCCTGTCCCATAACCTTGTGCAGCACACCATGAACAATCTTGATGGACTTTGGAGACAGTCCGGGTTTGCCGTCCTTCTCTTCCCCCAGGCCGTTGTAAAACCGTTGTATCGTATGCGGATTTAGGGTATCCAGACGGATAGCTCCCAACTCGGGGCGAATATGGTTTTTAATCTGACAGAGATAGGACTCAACTGTCCGGGGCTTCACGCCGCCCAGGTAGTCAGCCGTCCAGATGTCCAACCATTGCCCCACGGTCATTTTGTTGGGGGCGGTGTAGGTGCCAGCGTCAATAGCGGCGGTGGCTTTCCGTAATTTCTCCGCTACCTCACTCTTTTTCTTGCCGGTGATGGAGCGTTGAATCTGCTTTCCAGTGCTGGGGTCATAGCCCTCGGTGTAGCGGCCCTCCCAATAGATATATTTTTTGCCATTTCGGATAACGGTTTTCTTATGGACGGCTCCGCTGCCGTTGGCGTTGCGACTTCTTTTTTCTTTCGTGCGTGGCATATTTATATCCTCCTTTTCGCCGCCACGCAGATGCACTATGGGTATATAGTACATCATGCGTGGCGGCAGGTCAATAGGTTTTAGGCGGTTAGATAGACTTCCAACGCATCCTTCGGGATTTTGTACTGCCTCCCGATACGGACGCTTCGGATACTGCTGCTTCTGACAAGCTGGTAGGCGTTGTTAAGCCCAATTCCCAGCACGTCGGCAAGCTGCTCCACCGAGAGGACGAGGGGGAGCTGTTCAATATTGGTGTACTTTTTGTTCTCCATGACTTCCTCCTTAGTTTGCGCCATCTGGCAGGATGTAGGACTTGAATACGGTTGCGCTGGTATCCCTGCCGCTGCTGTCGTTGAGCATAAACAGGCCCTTGGCGTTCTTGGGGATGAGTTCAGCGGCGGCGGTGCTGTCAATGATGATGGACGAGAGGATACTGTCCGCCCTGCCGCACACACGGTAGTCGATGTTGGAGCGCACCTGGGCGGGCATGACGTTCGCGTCCGGCCTCTGTGTCGCCAGAATGAGGTGGAGGCCGAAGCTGCGCCCCTGACAGGCCAGGAGAGAGAGGGCCGCGCTGGCCTTGTCGATCTTCTCCTTCTGCTCCTTGCTCTGCCCGGTCTTGTCCAGCATCATGGCAATCTCGTCACAAGCAAACGCCCAGCGGTGGAGCTTTGTTTCGGTAAACATGGCGTTGTACTCGTCAATGTTGGAGCAGTTGGAATCCCGCAAAAGCGTCTTGCGGCGGTCCAGCTCATTCTCCCATTCAGCCAGAGTTTTCAGCGTTGTGTCCATATCATAGCTCATGCAGCAGTTCTCCCGGAACCACGATTTGAAGTCCACGCCGCCTTTGAAGTCAGCGATATACACCCTTGCTCCCTTATCAATGGCCTGCCGGAGCAGCACCTTGAGCAGTACTGTCTTGCCTGAACCTGTTACGCCGCCCAGGAGAATATGGGCATTGGTTCTCAGGTCCACGGTCACAGGACCGAGCTGACTTTCTCCCAGCGTCAGGACAAAGTTCTCCTGTGAGACATTGCGGTCATACCACACGATACGCTCAGGCCACTTTGTCGCAGGCGGGGCGAGAGACAGTGTAACAGTTTGATTGTCCTCTCCATAGCTGATGTCAGCAATAGAGCCATTCAATGCGGATTGGATTTTATCGGCGCAGTCCAGCCATGCAGAAACCGGGATGCCGCAGGTGTAGAAGGTGTAATCTCTGACTTTTGGATTGCCGGGATTTACGGTGACGGACAGCAGCGTGGGCGGCTCTCCGACGGCGTTGACCAGCCCAATACGGAGCAGATTGTCCTGCACCTGTCCAGCCTGCCAGGGCCCTCCCCAGGCCCATAGGAGGGCCAGGGAGAGGGCCACTGTCAGGAGCAGCAGTACAACCACCGTCAGAGCGTCCAGCACCGGAGCAAGCGGCGTATCCGGACCATAACCCATCATGGGATGCCGGGTCAGCCAGATAATGCCCGCCATAATCCAGAGACTTGCCAGAATTATCAGCTTTGCCCGGCTGTTGCGGACTGCGCCGATGCCTCGCCGTATGCGCCGGAAGGTCTGAACCGTCTGGGTCTGCCGTGCCAATTCCTGGCGTTTATCAAAATTGCTGTACATAAGCAAATCACTCCATTTCCTGTAATAATTTATGTTTCCTCTGGTTGCAGAGGCGGAAATTCTTCCGTTATGATACAAAGTCCGTCATCGAAGCTCTCGTAGATTTTGGCTTCATATTGGACGTTAGTTTTCAATTTTTCAGGGTCTCGAAATTCGTCATAGCGTATCGGGTCCAGTGGGATTACCTCCGGATGCTTGACCAAATTCCGGCTGGATAAATACCATTTGCCGAAGATTTTTTCCTCGGTTTTGGTGACATACTTCACGACATAGTTGACAGCACGCTCATAATTCTGGTCCAGGGGCACGCAGGTGGAGTATCCCCACGTCCAGGAGGTCATATTGTAAATGGGCCTGCCGCTCCTGTCGGAGAGAGGTCTACCCGCTTTGCTGCGTGCTCGGGTGATTGGCACCTCTCCCAGAATACAAAGGCCGTGCATGTGGATGGCACGAATATCCTCGCCTTCCTTTAAGGTGTGGTATTCGGGAACCAACACATAGGCGAAGCCCTTGCGCTTGACGGCGTTGTTGAGGAAATTACGGACCTTGGGATAAATGGTTTCCGGGTCATAGCGGTCTATCAATGTGCCGTCCAGCGTCCAGGTGAAAAAATACTCGAACTGGTTGCAGAGGGCAATATCCCTTACCCGCGCCGCCGCTCTCCGTTGGCTTTCTTCTTTGGCTCTGTCCGGGTCCTCCGCCATTCCAGGAGGCGAGACATCGTAGCCGCGCGGCTGGCTGAGGCCGGGGATGTACTGGAAAATTGGCTTGCTGGCAACTTGAACAACGGCTTTGCCGGGGTAGGATTTGATGCGTGCGTTGGTGTAAACAGCAGGGGTTGTGTTCTCTGTCAAAGGATGAAATCCCCCTTTCCTGTAGGGTGGGTGACTTCAATTTGTTGTCTTATCGAGTAGCCCCCTCCCCTCCGGGGAGGGGGAACCAGACGGGTTCGCTACTTAATGACCGTGATGATGTCGGGCTTGCCGAAGCGATTGAAGGAGACGTTCACCTCATCCCCTACGTGGGGCTTGTACCCGCTCCGAGCAAGCTTGGCGTCCGTCATGTAGTACCGCTCACAGGCTGAGCCGTCGGCGTCCTCGCCGGTAATGGGGTAGCTGAGGTAGAGGTTATAGCCAGTAATGGGAGCTCCCTCCTTGGACATAAAGTCCGCTCTTTTGAATCCGATTACTTTCATAGTTATCAAGTCCTTTCATCATAAGATTTTTATTGGGATGGGGTGTAGTCGCACCCCGCCGCCCTTTGCGCATCAGCTCGCCAGGTTGGCTGCTGGGAAACTCTACGCGGTTCCAGCCCCGCATAAACATACGCGAAACACAAAACAGAATATCAGAAGACGTTTTTCGGGAAAACAAAGGGAAAAACTGAGTAAAAGGAACAATATTCAATTTTCAAGGTGCTTGACGGACAACAAAAAAGGCAAATCAGGATACGGAATCACCAAGCTATACTACTCCCACTGAGTACTACAGCCTAAATTCCGTATTCTGATTTGCCTTTTCATCCGTCCCTTTTATAAATATCCAGCGAAACAAGTTGTCCACTTGCTCCCTGCATTTATCAGTATACCAGCCTAAAAGCATTCCTGCAAGATGGGATTTCGACGAAATATCGGTTGTTTTAGGGCTGAAAAATTCTGAAATTTCGGCGAAATATTCTTGATATTTTTTGTGTACGCATATAGGTTGCAAGATTATCAAATTTTTATAAAAACAAGGCGCATTTGCCGTCAAAAAGTTATGACCAAATATCCGGCTATAAATGGTGCTGAAACAGCACGGAGGGGGTAGCACAGCCTCCACAGACTGTCAAGGCCGAAAAAATATCTCTCTGGTTTCCGTAAGGGCCAGAGAGATATTTTTTCGCGAGTGGGCCGTTGGCCCAGCCTTGACTGTCCGCTCCGCCTGCGCTGGTGGGGGGCAACGAAGCTCGCCCGCGAGCTTCGCTCCGCTCAATATTTATTATGGGAGGCGTTGACGCTATGAAAGAGACTATCAAGACCAGCAGGACGGCCGGATATATGGAAAAGATTTTCCGTGCCCTGAACAGCCGCTATTTTGACAGCCAGCTAGAGGAGCCAGTTATTACCATCCAATCCACGCCCAGGGCCTACGGGCATGTTACCGTTGCTAAAGCGTGGGCCCGTGCGGACGGGGAACGCCGCCACGAGTTGAACATCGGAGCGGGGACGCTGGACAGGCCAATCGAAAACGTGGTTGCCACCGTCCTGCATGAGATGGTACACCTCTACCATTTGCAAAACGGAATCAAGGATTGCAGCCGGAACGGGACGTACCACAATAAGACCTTTCGGGATGCAGCTCAGGCGCGGGACCTGGAAATCAGCTATGACAAGCGCATCGGATGGAGTGTTACCGAACCTTCGGACGCGCTGGTGGAGTTCATCATCGAGCAGGGCTGGGAAGACGTACACATGAGCCGAACGGAAGGGTTCTCGGCAAGAGGTATTGGAACTCCTGGAAAGTCAGGGGCCGGCACAGGAGGAACGCAGAGCGGCGGCGGGAGGGCATCAAGCACAAGAAAGCTGGTTTGCCCCAAGTGCGGACAGTCCGTCCGGGCCACCAAGGAGGTCAATATCCTCTGCGGAGATTGCATGGAGAAGATGGTAACAGCTGAATAGGATTTTGAAAGTGTGGGTTCAAAAATATCCCCCGCCCAGTTGGGCGGGGGCTTCTCCTATCCAAGAGAGTTTTTATTCTGTTTCGGAGGGGAGGGGGTAGCGGGTGTAGATGGCGATGGTGTTTTCATCAATGAATATACCGGGATCTCCCCACCCAATAGAACCTACTTTGCCACCCCCAACAGATTGTGTACAAGGATAGTTATGGTATGGGCTTGAAAATGCGCTTTTTACAGCAACATACCAATGCCCGGGATCATGAACCAAATCTCCTGGTTTTATCTGCCATGGGTCTGTTACCTTGCGATAAGGTGCATCTCCGAAAATATCGTCCCAGAAGGCGAACGCAAACTTGGCACATTCAGTTCCCGATCCAAGACCCGAAATATAGTACGACGGGTTGTACGGATCGTATTCGGAATAGTCCGTGTACGAGGTAAACCCAGCCTCCTTCGCCTTCTCCCCAGGCTCCTTCCCGTTCCTGTAATCCTCAATCAGAGCCAGCACATTCTCCTCGGTAACAGGCATACCGTTGGTCAGGGTAGCGGAGGGGGCTGCCTGGGGATTTTGTGTATCGCTGGGATTATCTGTTGTGCCGGGAGTTGTCGTGTCCGGGGTTGTGGTTCCAGAATTTTCGGGTGTCCCCGTACTCAGCACATTAACGGCCTTTTTCAAGCGGGTATAGATGACCGCTGTCTGTGCGCGGTTCAGCACTCCCTTGGGGGCGAAAGTTCCCTGAGCGTCAACACCAGCCAGCAGCTCCCAATAGTAGCACACGGCTACCGCTGTCCTGTAATTGTCGTCCACAGCGGCAATATCCGGAATCTTGTTTATAGTTGCCTGGATTTCGGTGTCGTTCGGAAGAACAACACTCTTATCAACCATGACGTTGTACATCATCTGCGCCATGACCTCGCGGGTGACTTCAATGTCGCCGCCCCAGCGGGTAAGTCCAGCGAACAGATTATGCTTCTCAGCAGCGTCGTAGTTCTGGTTCGGCCAAGCGCCCTCGCGGGTGCTGTTCACAACATCGTTGTTATAAAATGCCCGGGTCAGCACTGTAACGAACTGAGCCATGTTGAGCTTGCCGGACGGACTGAACACCCCAGAGGCCGTGCCGGTCATTACTCCGTCATTGTAGGTCTCCATGATGTCATCATAGGCCCAGAAGCCGGGTGCAACATCGTTGAATGGGTTGTTGTCGGCGTAGGCACAGGGCATCAGACCCAGGCAGAGTACAAACGCCAGCAAAAGGGATAGTTTCTTTTTCATGGGATACCTCCATCTTTCCTAAATATGTTATATCACTAAGTAAGCTGAAATCCTATATTGTTATTAGAATTATAAGCACAACATACTATGTTAGTCAAGCATTATTTTGTGTAAACTAATAGCAATGCAAGAGATAAGGGGCTGTCTTGGGTGTGAGGAAAGAATTAAACATATCTATCGGGAACAGAATCCGTATCTCCCGCGAAAATGCCGGATTGACACAAGAAGAACTGGCGGAAAAGCTAAACCTTTCCGCCCAGTTTATTTCAACGATTGAGAGGGGCGTTGCCGGTGCGTCCCTGGCAACGATTATTAGATTGTGCGAGGTTCTGAATGTCTCTACTGAGTGGTTGCTGCGGGGACTGGAGGCCACGCCAAGCACAGACCGTATTGCGGCTAAAATGGAATCTCTTTCCAAGCCTCAACTGGCAGTGGTAGACAAGTTGACAGATGATTTATTGCAGCTGCTGGAAGTTACCAGGAAAGAGGCCGAAGCTGATTTTTGAAAAGTGCATTTCAAAATTTGTACTATATATGGAGCCTCCTGGCATGTGTGTACACCAGGAGGCTCTTGCTTAAAAATCCTTCAAATCCTCGACTGACCGGGGAACATAACGGTTCTCTGTCATATCCAAATGAGCGTAAATTTCCATTGTCGTGCGGATACTGGAATGGCCTATACTCTTTGAGAAGGTAGCCAAGTCAAAGTCGGAATCGTTTTTGTGTTTTAAGTAGTAGTGTGTTACATAAGTATGGCGGAGGCCATGGAGCGTTACATCATGGGAAAGTTTGATAGCCTCGCAAATCTTGTTATGGGTTTGATTGGTACTCCTGGCGTGGCTGCTGCCGAATGGATAGGAAGAAGAGCCGCAGATATAGCGGTGTTCATGCAGGATAGCGTCAAACTCCTTTTTTATCTCACTTTTGGCTGATTTCAACGCAGGTCCGGCGTATGTGGCCTCCGCCTGCTGAATAGCTTCGATTTCTTTTTGTTCTATAATGGCGGTTTGATCGTCATGCTGCTTGCGAAGCACTTCTAAATCTGCTACCGCCCTTCGGTTCAAGACAAGAACGCGTTCCCCTGCTGCCGTTTTGGGGGTTTGGGTAAGTTTTCCATTTTGGGTGGAAACCATGTTTTTGTCAACTGTGATGGTTTTACTCATTTCGCTGTAATCCTCCCAGGTCAGGGCTAAAGCTTCACCTAGCCGCAACCCAGTATGCAACAGAAACAGCAACTTATATCCTGCGGGATGTACCAGCAGTTCCTGTCCTGCATATTTGGTATATTTCTGTGGAATATAAGTGCGCTTGCACTCCCGTTCGTATGCCTCCAGTTCGCTATCTTTCAACCAGTTATTTTTTGCCTGCTTGTCTGTGTCTTGCCTAACTTGTGACGGTATGGTAATATTCAATACAGGAACAGCAGAAATAAAGTGCTTTGCAGCTGCCATCTTCAAAACACTCCCAATGGCGATTTTGGACTTGTTCATAATGCTGGTTGAATACCCCAGTTTCGCCAAACTATAAATAACCTGCTGCACAGCATCACTATCAATGTCTCGGAGCATGGCTTTCCCGATGAACGGCTCCACCCGAGCAATGTTGTTTACTAGCGTTTCATAAGAGCGGGCTTTCATATTGGATTTTTGGCGTTCTTCCAAAAATACAGGAGCAAATGCCGAAAAAGTGACACCGCTCTCTGTAAGGGCCTTGAGCTTGTTGGCGTCAGCGTTAAGCTCTCTCAGAAATGACTTGGCTTCCTTCTCGGTTTTGAAATAGCGTGTCTTTCTTTTGCCCCTACTGTCTGTTATAGTTGCTTTCCATTTTGCCTTACGGGTTGGTTCGTCAACGTATGTAATTTGTCCGCTGCCCTTTTTTCTGCGTTCCATAATAGCACCCCCTCTTGATAAACCCATTGTACACCTCGAGGCGGGTTCTGTCAATGGATTGGAACGCTATTGGAATGCTATTTGATTAAAAAACCTATAAATAGATTAGACTAAAATAGAAAATCAGTTGCAGTTGAATTTCCTGAAACCATTGAAAATACGGGATATTTCTATGATTTTAGGACTGATAGAAAAATATAGGCATCAGTTTCCCAAGCCGAGGAGGCGGGTTCGATTCCCGTACCCT
>OFGX01002318.1_pt1 | contig 10201 bp, 7 predicted proteins | sample 1521831 | NCBI WGS metagenome assembly OFGX01 (sample SAMEA3504080, study PRJEB24116) | mouse gut metagenome | biome: mouse gut; feature: mouse-associated habitat; material: faeces | place: Denmark | collected 2011
ATCCGTTCGCACGCCATTTCCGTCTGTGTTGCGCCAAGCTTCCTTGCCTCCATGGGCATACCATAAACAACGCAGGATTCTCTGGACTGCCCGATGGTATACATGCCCTTTTGCCGCATTTTCAGCATACCCTTTGCACCGTCCATACCCATGCCAGTCAGTATTACGCCCATGCCGTCAATGACGTTTTCCGCCATGGAACTGAACAGCACGTCAACGGAAGGCATATGCCCGCTGACCTTCTCCTCCTTTGTACACCGCACAATATGCTGCATACCGGAACGGGCAACGCGCATCTGGAAATTTCCCGGCGCGATTAACACAAGCCCGCGTTCAATCAAATCGCCGTCCTTTGCCTCGCGTACCCGCATTTTGCAGAGCCGGTCAAGGCGTTCGGCATACATTTTTGTAAAACCTTCGGGCATATGCTGTGTTACAACAATGCCCGGTGTATTTTCCGGCAGTTCTTTCAGTACGCTCAGCGTAGCCTCCGTGCCGCCTGTTGATGCACCGATGGCAATGATAAACGAATTCATTTTCAAAGAACCGTTTGTCAGCCGGATAGGTCCATTCTGTACAAGCGCGGCAACCATAGCCGGCGCGGTTGCGGGTACTCGCACCTTTGCTACGGACGCGATTCTTATTTTCAGCATCAGGTTTGCAATAAACGCCGTTACCTTCTGCTTATCCATGTCCGGCTTTCGCACGAAATCCACCGCACCGGCAGAAAGCGCATCGAACACACTCAGATTCAGCGAAGAAACGAGTATAACCGGTACAGGATATTTCGGCATCAGCTGCTTTACGAATTCAAGCCCTGTCATTTTCGGCATTTCCACATCCAGCGTCACAACGTCCGGTCGCAGATTTGGAATCTGTCTCATGGCGTCAAACGCATCTACTGCGGAGCCAACGATCTCCAATTCCGGGAACCTGGACAGATTATCTGTCAGAAGCTTCCGGAATAACATGCTGTCATCTACCACAAAAACTCTTATCCTTTTTTGCTGCATAAGCAAACCTCTCTTTCAAAATCCGGAATTTATTTCCGGCCGGCCGGCAAAGGCTTACGGTATGTCGCCGGCATAATATAATCATATTTTGTGGTACTCCGGTTTACGCTTTCAGAATGTCCGATGAGCAGGTAGCCTCCGGGCACAGTCGCGTTGTAAAAACGGTTTACCAACGCGTCTTTTGTATCCTGGTCAAAATAAATCATTACATTCCGGCAGAATATCACGTCAAATGGAATCTTGAACTGAATCGGTCCCATTAAGTTAAAAGTACGGAAAATAACATTTTTTTTCAGCTCATCTGAAACAACGACTTTGTCGGCATCGCCGCGCACAGGACGGAAAAAGCGTTTTTTCCAGCTATCCGGTACGTCCCGCAGGGATTTCACGTCATATTCTCCCTTCATTGCGATGGAAAGCACATCGGTAGAAATATCCGTTGCCAGAATACGTGTATCCCATGCGGACGCCTGCTGTCCGAGAAAATCCTTGATAAACATGGAAATGGTATAGGGTTCCTCTCCGGAGGAGCAGCCCGCACTCCAAATGCTCAGGGATTTGTTCTTTTTCGTTGAAACCAGATAGGGCAGGATTGTATCCTTAAAGAAATCGAAATGCTCCCTTTCCCGCAGAAAATACGTATAGTTTGTGGTCAGCTTGTTCAGCATGTTTTCAATATCGTTATGGTTTTTTGTCGTCGTAATATAGTCCACATACTGTGTAAAGCCGCTGAAGCCCTTGGAATTCAGGGTATTCTGCAGGCGGCTCTGTATCAGCTGTTTCTTTTTAGAAAGGTCGATACCGTAGTCATGCTGGACAAACGCTACGAGTTTGTTAAAATCCTTTTCACTAATTTCAATCAAAGTAACACCACCTTAAATATAAAAGCAGACGCTTTTCAAACGGAAAACCGGCGCCAAACTGGCTGCGTCCGGTGTCCGTTGGCTCATCATCTTATTTTGCCCGCTAAAGTTTGCAGGGCAGACGAAAGCCGGCTGTTCCGCGCATGCGCTCCCACAGCCCCCGCCGATATTCGCAAACCGGCGTAACCGCTTCGCGCAACGCCTTATTCGTTTTGCCTGCCCAATGCCCAATAGGAAAAATATATAAATATATTTTTCCTATTGGGCGCAGGTCAGGGCTTTCTTACATTATAATGCAAGCACCATTCTAAGGCAAGCGTCTGCCGAAAAAAATTGCGGGATAATCCTGAAACAGGGCGGGGAACATCGTTCCGCCGCCCATGTGTTTCTAAAAATCAAGTATTTTGTATGTATTTTAGCATTTCGATACAAACGGATCCGTATTGATGCTGCAAGCGGATCCGCATTTAACGGCAAGCAGTGCAGCGGCAAAAGGGGGGAAGCTATACCCCGAAGGCTTACGCCTGTGCCAGTTTCTCGCAGTCAATCAAAAGGAGCGTTTTCCCGTCTGCCATAGAAACCATGCCGTTGACAAGTTCCTGCCTGTTTGTCGGCGAAGGCGGCGCAATCTCGCTTTCGTCAATATCTGTTACCAGCGAAACTGTGTCCACATACACGCCCAGCATCATGGAATTGATATTCAGCACGATGACGCAGGAATGGTTTGTAGGCTCCGCAGGGGATTTGCCCATCTTGATACGGATGTCAATAATGGGAATAATCATGCCGCGCATGTTGATAATGCCCTTGATATACGACGGCAGCAGCGGGAGTATTGTAATATGCTGGTTTGTCAGAATTTCGGAGATATAGGAAGCCTTAATGCCGAAATCCAGTCCGTCAGAGATAAATGTCAGATACTTCTGGGAAATCTCATCGGAAACACCGGTGTTTTCCAGCTGTTCACTGGCTGCTGATACCATTTCTTCAGTAGACATATGGTCGTCCTCCTTTTTTAGTATGTTTGTGCCATCTGGTAGAGGTTGGGAATATCAAGAATGATGCTGATGCTCCCGTTGCCCAGTATGGTACAGCCGGCGATACCGGCGTTTTTCATGTTAAAGCTGTTCAGATAAGCGGGCAGAGGTTTTACAACAACCTGCTGTTCGCCCGCCAGTTCGTCTACGAACAGGCAGTAGGATTCGTCTGCGGTTTCCACCCAGATAAGAATACCGTCCTCAATGTTTGTAACCTCTGTCGGGATGTTGTACATCTCATACAGCCGGAACACGGGATAAAATTCATCGCGGATGCGGATAACCTCGCCGTTGCTTGCGTCCTGTATGATTTGGTCAGCCGTTACCTTGAGGGACTGCCGGATATTCATAATGGGGATGGTGAAAATAGATTCCCCAACGGAAATTTCCATACCGTCTACGATTGCCATGGTAAGAGGGATTTTCAGCGTTGTTTTCATGCCCTTGCCGGGTTCGCTGGAAATGCTTACCACGCCGCCGACTTTTTCCACGTTCTTCTTTACTACGTCCATGCCTACGCCCCTGCCGGAGTATTCGGTAACTTCCGTATTGGTAGAGAAGCCGGGCATCATCAGCAGGTTCAGGATTTCCTGATGCGTGTATTCGCTTTCAGGCTTCGTCAGAAGGCCGTTGTCTGCGGCTTTCTGGAGCACTTTGTCTGTATTTACGCCCTGCCCGTCGTCCTCAATGGCAATGATGATTTCACTGCCGGTATGCTGTGCGGAAAGGATGATCCTGCCCTGCGGGCGTTTCCCGGCGGCAATACGTTCTTCAACGGTTTCTTCAATACCGTGGTCCATAGAGTTGCGGACGATATGCATAATCGGGTCGCCGATGCCGTCCAGTATGCTCTTGTCGACTTCGGTTTCTTCGCCGATGATATCCAGCGTAACATCTTTGCCCAGCTTCTGGCACATATCGCGCACGATACGGTTCATTTTATTGAACACGCCCGCAATGGGGAGCATGCGGATGCTCATAGCGATATCCTGCAGTTCATCTGTCAGCTTGCGCAGCTGCCTTGCGGATTTTGTGAAATCGTCCAGCTTGATGCCCTGCAAATCGGGTGAAGATGTAACCATTGCCTCAGAAATAACAATCTCGCCCATAATCGCCATCAATGCGTCCAGCTTGGAAAGGTTGACGCTGATAAGGCTCTGTTTCTGCTGTGCATGCGCGGGAGATGCCGCAGGTGCGGCAGAAGCGCCGCTGGATGGAGCGGGTTTGCCCTCGTTCTTTGCCGATGCCTTTGTTTCCTCATGTATTTCCGGTGCAGGCTGCGGCTCGTTTTCTATCAGCTCAAAATCGCTGATATTGCCCATTTCTCTTGTCAGCAGTACGGCTTTGCCCGCGTCCGCTTTTTCCTTGAAGGCAAGCAGGAAGCCCTCATGTGCGATAACCTCCGCCGTATCCGGATTGGTTTCAATATCCTCAGGGAAATATTTGAAAGCAAGCCCTTCCTCCTGGAGGGAGTTGGCAACCATAAATGCCCGCAGGTTTTCCATGCCGATGCCTTCCTCAAATTTCAGCTTCAGGTAATACGGGGAATCGTCCGGCGAAACAAAAGCGGCAGGCTCCGGCACTGCGGGAGCAGGTGCTTTTGCCGCGGGAGTTTCCTCCACAGCGTCCCCATCGCCCAAAGCGGCTTTAATTTTGTTCAGATAGCTATTAATATTTTCCTTGTATTTGTCGATATTCTCTGTAAGGGGTTCGCTGTTTTCGATTTTTTCGATTTCAGAGCGCATAAAATCAATGATTTCAAACAAAAGGTTGAAAATTTCGTGATGCAACTGTTCGTCGCACTTTTCATCGAAGGCTTCCACGCCTTTGTCCCTGATTACAAAGAACAGATCCTCCAGCCTGTGCGCGGCGGTCATGAGGGAATCAAATTCCATCATGGCAGAAGAACCTTTGATTGTATGCATGATACGGAAAATCTCATTTACGTTATCTACGGTAAAACGCTTGGATTTTTCCGCTTCCAGCAGGATCTCATCGAGTTGATCCATAAGGGAGTTTGTTTCAAACAGATATGTTTCAAGCATGCTGTCCATGTCGTTATCCATAGGTATACACCACCTTATCTTTATAGTAATTACGCCTATCATGCTTAATATCGACAAAAAAGAGAGATTATTTATAGTTTATATCGTCGGAAGGTGAATTTTTCATGTCAAACATTCTAAAGGTAAGCGTCCCGACGGGGGGATTGGAAAATACAACCCGTACCAATCCTATCAACGTCAATGATGTGAACATATCCAATGTGGTGGACCCGTCCAAGGTCGTCAGGCCGGACGGGCAGCGGCCCAATCCGGACAAGAACCTGGGGACGAACTATGAATCCAATTTCCAGAGCTTTCTGGAGGCGCTCCGAAACCGGCCAGACCTTGTGGAGAGCTTTACGCAGATTTTTTTCCAGATGGGCTCCATGGTATCCTCCGGCATTGGGGAGGATTTTGCCGCGGAGATTGCAAAATTTCTGGAAATGACAAAAATGACGCCGGAGGATATGGTGCAGTTCCTGAAGGAACAGGGAGCGCAGAACAGTAAGTTTTCCTCCGATGTGTTTCAGATGCTGCGGGATGCGCTGGACAGCACAAAATCCGTGGAACTGAAAACGGCGATACTGACATTTATGAAAACCTTCAACGATGCGTCCTCCAGCCGGAATACGCTGAACAACATCATTTCCGTTTTGAAATCCATGTCCCGCTATATGCCGCAGAGCTACCGGCAGGGGCTGATGGAGGCGGCGGAAAGCCTGAAGCAGGGCGGTGGGCAGGAAGCCATGGACGCAAACATTTCCGCGCTGAAGCGGGAGATCATACCATTTCTTTCTACCTACACCCAGAGAACCCATGATATGGGGCGGGTGCGGGATTTTATCACGCTCCTGACACTGAATACCGGTATGAGAGCGGCACGATGGAAAAGCTGTTTGCGGATTTCCAGAAAATGGCGTCCTTTCAGGATTTCAAAAAAGTTTTTGGGGAGGACATGGGAAAAACCTTTGACCGTTTTCTGGAGGAGCTGACCGCCAATAAGAGCAACCAGTTTGCAGACAGCCTTGCCGCAAATATCCACAGGGCGCTGAGCGGTGAAGGCGGTTACGAAATGAAGGCGGCATTTCAGAATATCATGAGCGCGTTCCTGCTGAATGAAAGCGTTTATATGCCCCTCCAGCATTTTATTCTTCCGGCAGAACTGTTCGGAAACCTGATGTTCTCCGAAATGTGGGTTGACCCGGACAGCGGAAATGAGCAGGAAAACGGCAGGGACGGGGAGAAATCCCGCAAGATGCTGATTAAGTTTGATATCAAGGACGTTGGGTACTTTGATATGATTATCATCAATCAGGGAAATAAAATAGATTTACAGCTGCATTACCCGGAAAAATTCCAGAACATGGAAAAAGATATCCGCAAAGGGATTGCCGAGCTGGTGGAGAAAAACGGCATGGTCTGCCAGAAGCTTTATCTGGTAAAGGGCGGGCCGTCTATCGCTATCTCAGATGTATTCCCGCAAATCTATGAAAGGAAAAATGCGATCAATGTCAAGATATGAGAACGACAGGCTGAATCAAAAAGCGGTTGCGCTGAAATACGAAGGCGGGGATATTGCTCCGATTATTGTGGCAACGGGTATGGGCTATACGGCGGAGCGCATTGTGCAGTCCGCGCTGGAGCATGATATTCCGGTATATGAGGATAACTCGCTTGCGACACTGCTCTCCCGTCTGGAGCTGGGGGAGGAAATCCCTCCGGAGCTGTATAAGCTGGTGGTGGATATTTATGTGTATTTCCTCAAATTCTCGCTGAACAATAAAGCGGAAGATGAAGGCGGAATACAGGCATAAATAAAACATTTCAAGGCGTGGGGGTTATCTGGCGTATATGTTTCCTGCGTGTTTTGCCATCTGGATCCAGTCAGACCGGCGGATACACAGCTGAACAGGGAAAGCCAAAAACAAACCCTGATGTGTTTTTAATTTGACTTTGTGCAGTATGAAATTGTATATTTAATAATATCATTGCCCTTCGCAAGACGCAGTTTTGCGCAATGAAGTTTGGGGTCAAGCCCTTTTCAAAGGGCTTGCGGGGTGCGGGGCTGCCTGCAAGCTCAGGGGGGCTTAAAATAAAAGAGAATAGGAGAGAGCTTATGGACGACAGATTTATGCTGATTGATGCATCTAATAAAATTATCTGCGAAGGTCAGGTAAAGGAGTTTTACCGCGGGGAGGCTGTGTTCAAGGTTGAAAACGGTCTGGACACCCTGCGCGATATGGAAAAAGGCCAATGGATGCGCTTTACGTTCCTTTCCGGCCGCAGGGGTGTTTTTGAGGGCGTGCTTGCTACGGTAAACGGCACGGAGCTGATTATCGAGGATATACACAGCCTGGCAAATATTGTCAAGGAAGACGTCAGGATTAACACAGATTTCCAGACAAAGCTGTACCAGAAGGGCGAAGATGGCCGGATTTACGCATGGAACGCCATTGTGGCAGACGTCAGTGCGGGCGGCGTGAAGGTTCTTTCCGAGGCAAGGGTCCCCCTGAATGAGGTGATGGAAGTTGCCATTCCCTGCTATTCATGGTATATTGTAGTTGAAGTCATATTTATCAGAGAAATTATGAACCGTTCCGAAACAGAGCGGCATTATTCCTATGGCGGCAAATTCCATAACATGGTCAGCACAGAGGAAAACCTTATCAGAAGCATGGTATTCCAGACGGCCGCCAGAAAAGCGGGAAAGATGGGAGGCAGGATCAAAAAATGAAAGAGAAACATTCACTGGGGAAACGACTGGCGGCGATGGGCCTTGCCCTTGCTGTCGGGCTCGGTTCGCTCGGCATAGGCGTGGGGCGGACCACTGCGCTGGCGGCAAGCGATGTGCCGGCGTGGGCAAGCAACGCTATGGATAAGATGTCGGAGCTTGGCGTAATCAGAGGCGATGTGGACGGGCAGATACATGCAAACCGCGCGGTGACCCGTGCTGAGTTCATCTCTATGCTGAACAGGGCGTTTAATTATACCAACCATTCCGGCGGCGACCTTCCCTTTGAGGATATGACGGGGGAAGAATGGTATGCGGATAATATCCGCGTGGCATATGAACAGGGGTATTTTTCGGGCATATCCGAAACATCGGCAGGTGCAACTAAGGCAATCAACCGCGAGGAAGCAACTTCCCTGCTTTGCCGCAACCTGAAAATAGACACGAAAGAGCTTCTGCTTGACCAGTTTACAGACGGCAGAAACATCAGCCGCTGGGCAAGGCCAACGGTCGGGGCTGCGGTTGACAAGGGATACATGAGCGGATACAGCGACGGCTCTTTCCGCCCCCAGCGCAATATTTCCCGCGCGGAGGCGGCAGTCGTGCTTTCCAATTCGCTTGGTACAATGCTGACCGCGCCGGGGGACTATACCTTTGGCACGCTGAGCGGAAATGTAACGATTTCCAGTTCTGATGTTGTGTTGTATGACACAGTTATCGCCGGTGATTTATACATCACAGAAGGCGTTGGCACCGGCTTTTTGGGCCTTTCGAACGTAACCGTACTGGGCGAGGTTATCGTCTGCGGCGGCGGCGAGGGCAACTGGGGCGGCAACAGCGTTACGCTTGAAAACTGCACAATCAACAAACTGACGGCTGACGGCCCCGCGGAAAGACCGCTTGCGCTGAACGCAATCGGCACAACGGCAGTCAACAGCACAAATGTAAAATCCAACGCGTATCTGGAAAACAGCCCTGATACCGAAATCGGTTTTTCTAATGTTGTGATGGATGCCGAACCGGATGAAGAACTGCACCTTTCCGGCTACTTCAATGTGGTTGAGGTGAAAGGACCGCAGAACGGCCTGACGCTCGGCAAGGGGAGCATTGGTAATCTTGTTGTGGATGAAGATGCTGTGGACAGTATTGTCGTTCTGGACAGAGATACAAACGTAGACAACATGCGCATAGACAGCGCGAGTACGATAAACGGACGCGGGGATGTGGAAACGGCTTATGTGACGACGACCGGCGTATCGATTGAAATGCTTCCGAACCAGATTGAAATCCGCCCCGGCGTGGTGACGAATATCAACGGCAAGGAGATGGGAAGTCTGGACGGCGAGGAATCCTCAGATGAACCGCGGATTCTTTCCGGCTATCCCAAAACGGACGAACTTGCACAGAATGCAACGAAAATGATGTTTTCGACAAATAAGCCCGGCACGATTTACTGGGGGCTCAGCTATAAGGAAATCGACGCACCGACAGAGGACCAGCTTCTGAAACCGGCTACGGTTGCGCAGTTCAAGCAGAAGGGCTCGATTTCTGTGGCAGAATCCAGAAAAGAGGACATTATCAGTATTGGCGGACTGGAAACAGATGTACAGTATACACTTTACGCCGTTTTGAAGGACGACCATGAGAATGTCAGCAATATCAGCAAGGTTACGTTCCGTACACCGAACAATACGGTTCCCGGTTTTGTTGCCGGCTACCCGAAAGCAGTAGGACGGACGAGCGAAAGCCTTGATATTCTGGCTATGACGACAAAGGACGCGGCGGTTTACTGGGTAGTAATGCCGCAGGGCGCAGTTGCGCCGACGGTGCGCCAGATGCGCAATGAGGAATACGAAGGCGATATTGCGCACGGGCACAGGAACAACTGCAAGAAGAATGCAGAATACAGCTTTACGGTAGACGATTTGGAGGAGCTTGTCGTTTATGACATTTATGTAATGGCGACAGACGGAATTAACGATTCCGCCGTTGTGAAACTGACAGGCACAACGAAGGACACCACTCCTCCTGAATTTACGCCGACAACACCCAGACAGGACAAAGTACAGGATACAACGGTAGACGTAAAAGTCGGCACAACCGAAAACGCAACACTTTACTATGTGGTCTGCGAAAGGGGTACGGCATGGCCTGTGCCGACACCGCCGGCAGTAGAGCCGCCCGATTTGGATTCCGAGGAGGCAAAGCAGGCGATACTGACCGCCAACAACGCTATGATCAGCGGCAGAATGAACGTGCAGGTAGGGCAGGAGGCAACCGCGCAGATTCGCGGATTACAGCCGGAAACTTCCTATGACTGTTATATGGCTCTGGCAGACGCGGCCGGAAATGTTTCTACCATCAAGAAAATCGTAATCAAAACGCGGGACGTTATCCCGCCGACAGCGGAAATGTACTTCCCTGATGACGTAGAAGGACGGCCTCAGGTGGAAAACGAAATTCATATCGTTTTCAGCGAGGAAGTCTGGAACCGGCTGACAAACGCGCCGAT
>OFGX01002322.1_pt1 | contig 10191 bp, 8 predicted proteins | sample 1521831 | NCBI WGS metagenome assembly OFGX01 (sample SAMEA3504080, study PRJEB24116) | mouse gut metagenome | biome: mouse gut; feature: mouse-associated habitat; material: faeces | place: Denmark | collected 2011
ATATGGCAGCGGTGGAATTATGGGATATGCGGATTCCCTGTTGCACGTCAAGCTGCGGGAGGAGCAGAAGGAGAGGGCGCTGCGTCATATCCATGAGGAGTGCGGCCGGCTTTCCCGGCTTGGCAGTAAGCTGATGAGCCTGCTCGGCATGTATGACAATGACAGCATCTGTATGGAAGAGGTTTCGGTGGAGGCGCTTTTAAACAGTGTGGCCAGGGCGGAGGAGGCGCATCTGCGGGAAAAAGGGATGACGCTGCGCTGCTTTTGCGAGATGGGTACGCGGAGGATGGACAGGGATCTGTTCGAGAGTCTGCTGATCAATCTGATCGACAACGGGATCAAAGCCAGCCCGGACGGCGGTGTCATTGCGCTGACGGCAGCGGGGGAACAGATCACGGTGCAGGATTGGGGGTGCGGTATTCCGGCGCGGGAGATTTCCAAGGTGACGGAAGCATTCTATATGGTGGACAAGGCCAGGAACCGCAGGGAGGGCGGCAGCGGCCTGGGGCTGGCGCTTTGCGAGAAGATCGCACAGCTGCATGGGGCGGAGCTTAAGATCGAGAGTACGGTCGGGGAAGGGACGACGGTGCGGATCGTGTTTTACAAAACGTTTACGGTTTGATGAGTACTTTTTACAGAGTATGGATGTATGATGAGGAAGACATGAGGGTGGCGGACATGAGCCGGCGGGGCACAGGAACGGGGCTGCGGATAGCGGTCCGGGACATCGAAATAAGATGCAGTGATACGAGGTGCAGCCAGTGCAGGCGGTAACCATCAGGATCATGTCGGAGACAATACGGGACACGAAGGAGAGAAAGGAGTCAGGGAAATGCTTGGAAAAGGTATGACGGAAAGGATCTTGAGCGAAAGCAGTGTGGCGGGGAGGATGACAGGAAAGGCGGAAAAGATGGCGGGAAGAGGCGGAAAAGACAGCAGGAAACGTGGCAGCCTGGCAGCGCTGGCGGTGCTGGGAATTTGCGGCTGTATGCTGACCGGATGCGGGGATGCGCTGCAGACGGAAGAGGAGCTGGTGATTCCCGCACAACAGACGGAGGAAGCGACGGGGACGCCGGGAGAACAGGCTGCGGTGCCGGCCGGGAGTGTGGCCGCGCAGGTGCAGGCTCCGGAGCGTTATCAATGGGAAGGAGCGTCGGATAAGGTCAGTGTGACGGCAGATGCCATGGTGGTTCCGGATGTGGAAGGGATCAGAACGAAGAAAGTGACAGGACGCGCTTTTACACAGGAGGACTATGACAGGGTCAGCCAGGTGTTACTGAAGGGCAACGGGTTGTGGGAGAGAGATGTTGAGGCGATGGCCGGTTACGGCTTTACGGCGGCAGAGCTTGAAAGTAAGGCAAAGCAGCTGGAAGCGGAAAAGGAAAACGGCGTAAAGGGAGATCAGCCCTATGCCGGAAAGGCGGAAACGCTGGACGAGCAGATCGCTTACTATCGTGAGCTGGCGAAGGAGGCGCCGGAGGAAGTCGTGATAAAAGACATCCCGGCGGTGGTGGCCTATGATGCGTCGCTGCCCGAGGGAGCGGAGGCAAACTGGCTGAATGGTCGGGCCACAGTGGACGGCAGGGACTATTTGGTCAATCTGGATAACAGTCTTTTGACCGGGGAGATCAGAAGGGCGGTTTTCTCGGTGTGTGACGCTGAACTGAATGGCAGTTGGAACTGGCTGACAGTGGATTTTGAAAACATGAATGAGTATCCGGAAATAGTGGGAATTGACGATGAGCTGATTGGCAGACTGGAAACGATGCAGCTGCAGCCGGAGACCGTACTGGAGGAGGCGAAGCAGAAACTTGCAAAGATGGGCATGGAGGAGTATGTGCCTTACGGCGGAGAATACTGTTTCATGAGAGCCTTGACGGAGACAGAGGATCTGCTCAAACAGGTGGGATACAGTGTCCACTGCAGCAGAATGGAGGAAGGGGTTCCGGTCATCTATACATACGAGACGGGCCTGATGCCGGAGGGAGCTTCCATGTGGTGGCCGCAGGAAGAATTGAATCTTGTATACACGGAGGAGGGATTGGCCTTTTTTGAATGGGTAAATCCGTGGACGGTGGAGGAGTTGTCGGCGGAATCTGTGTTCCTGATGCCTTTTGCGGAGATTCAGAATATTTTTCAGGATATGATCATGAAGAAAAATCTGGATGATTTCAGCGAGGAAGGGGATACGATAGAAATTCAGGTATCCGGTGTGCAGCTGGGTTACAGGTGTATTCAGGAGGCGGAGAACAGGGAGATGACGGCATCGCTGATTCCGGTATGGGATTTTTGGGGCAGTAAGATTTGCAGGGACAAAATGGGTGAGATCAGGTATGTGATCGATAGTGAGTATGAGAGCCTGCTGACCATCAATGCCATGGACGGCACCATTGTGGGGTAGGCTGAGGAAAGCGGGCGGATGGCCCCGTCACGCACTTACTGAGCTGTTTATGGGTAATGACTGCCGGGCGCAGTGTTTAAGCCGTCAGCAGTCATTACGCAGCCTTTTTAAGTTATTTTCTCATCAGTACGAAAGCTTCATAAGCCTTCAAGGTCATCTCCGGTCTGTCATAGCCATTCTCCATGTTGGAGATCAGACAGGGCGCTCCCACAAATTCCTCCGGAACGGTAAAGGCGGTTTCATGGTCGCAGAAATTGCACACGACCAGAAGTTTTTCGTGCTCCAGCGTCCTTGTGTAGACGAACAGTTCTTCGCTGTCTGCCAGGAGCAGCTCATATTTGCCGTACACCATGATCGGATTTTCTTTGCGCAGGGCGATCAGCTTCTTATAATAATGGAATACGGAATCGGGATCCGCAGTCTCTGCTTTGGCGTTGATTTCCTTATAATTGGGATTGACTGCGATCCAGGGAGTTCCGGTGGTAAATCCGGCCTGCGGCGAGTCGTCCCACTGTACCGGTGTTCTGGCATTGTCTCTGCTCTTGTAAAGCATGCAGGGCCAGAAATCTTCATGGGAGAGGGGGCCTTCGGCACACCATTCCCGGTAGGCGTTGATGCTCTCGATATCCCGGAAGTCCGCCGGACTCTCAAAGGGATAATTGGTCATACCCAGCTCTTCTCCCTGATAGATGTAAGGGGTGCCCTGCTGCATATGCAGGCAGGTGGCCAGCATCTTGGCGGAAGCTTCCCTGAACTGCGGGCGGTCGTCGCCGAAGCGTGACACGGCCCGGGGCTGGTCGTGATTATCCCAGAAAAGGCTGTTCCAGGCGGCGCCGTACAATTCTGTCTGCCAGCGGGACATGGTCTTCTTCAGGGTGGTAAGAGGCAGCTTCTCGTCGGTCCACTTGCCGTACTTGCCGTCACCCTCCACGTGCTCGAACTGGAACACCATGTCAAGCTCGTGGGCATTCTCGCCGGCATACTGCTTCGCCAGTTCCGTAGTCACGCCTGCCGTCTCTCCGACAGTCATAATGTCGTATTTGGACAGTACTTTCCCGTTCATCTCCTGCAGGTATTTGTGAACGTTGGGACCGTGCACGCAGTAAGGTCCGAAGCTGCCGTACAGGCCCTGAACCTCGCCGTCCGGCATTTCCTTTGTCTTCGAGATCATGCTGATGACGTCCATGCGGAAGCCGTCGATTCCTTTGTCGCACCACCAGGTCATCATGTCGAATACTTCCTGTCTTACTTTGGGATTATCCCAGTTTAAATCGGGCTGCTTTTTGGAGAAAAGATGCAGATAGTACATGGCAGTTTCCTCATCGTACTGCCATGCAGAGCCGCCGAAGCAGGCTCCCCAGTTGTTGGGCGGTGTCTGCGCGTCTTTGCCCTCACGCCAGATATAGTAATCGCGAAAGGCGTTATTCCTGGATTTCCGGCTTTCCACAAACCATTTATGTTCATCCGAAGTATGGTTTACCACCAGATCCATCACGATGCGGATTCCCCTTTCATGGGCCGCTGCCAGCATTTCGTCGAAATCTTCCATCGTGCCGAATTCGGACATGATCGCCTGATAATCGCTGATGTCATAACCGTTATCGTCATTGGGAGACTGATAGACCGGGGACAGCCAGATCACGTCGATGCCCAGATATTTCAGATAATCCAGCCTGCTTGTGATTCCCTTCAAGTCGCCGATACCGTCCCCGTTGCTGTCCATAAAGCTGCGGGGGTAGATCTGATAAACGACCGCTTCTTTCCACCATGTTTTCTTCATCGTTACCTCCATTCCGAAGCGTCCCGGACGCTTCCTCTCTCGATTAAGTTAGTTTCATTTTATTGACAATGACAGGAAAAGTCTTACGGTTATATGATTAAAAACTATGAAATTATGACTTTCAAACAGATTTTCGCACCTGTTTCCGGTACTGCAGAGGGGTGGTGCCGGTGTTTTTCCGGAATTCCCGCAGGAAATTTCCGAGATTGTTGTAACCGCATTCCAGGCAGACGTCCGTCACCGGCAGGTCAGTTTCTTCCAGCAGACGACGGGTCTGTTTGATGCGGTACTCGTTCACATATTCCATGGGGGTACGTCCCAGCGCTTTTTTGAAAAAGCGGCAAAAATACTGTTCATTTAAATTCACCTGTTTTGCCAGGTCTGAAATATAGATTTTATCTTTATAGTTATCTTTGATATAGGTCAGAGTGGTCTTGACATCTTCCACGCGCTTGTCGTAGTTCTTCTCCGTCGGCGTAAAAAGCTGGTGTTCCGAAAGGACGGCCAGGATAAAAAGCAGAGAAGCCTTTGTATATAATTGACTGGTTAAGTTATCTGTAACGACGGATATATCTGCCAGTCCTTCGCCCTGCGGCGTTTTGTCGTGGCGGATTTCGGTTTGTGAGGCGGTGCTTTGCAGTTCCGGATCCGGAAACGGCGGATTTGGCAGCGGTTCTTCCAGCAGTGTATGCCGGAATGTCCGCAGGATATCCGTAAAAGCGCCCTGGATCAAAGGAAATGCCGGGTGTTTGGGTGTCAGACAGCGCGGAAAGAGCATTCGCCTCTTCTGGATGGGATGGATCAGCTGCATCTGTGCCGCATCGTAGGAATCGAAGCTGAGAATGTCCGGAGAGAAAACGACAGCATCCTCATAACTGCCCGCCGATTCCGTAATGATACTGTGGAGTTCCCCCGGATTGATGAAGTACAGGCATTCGGACGCGATCGGAAATTGTTCCATATTGATCTCCAGGCGGAACGCCCCGCCGGAGAAGTAGAGGATTTCTACTTCGTCGTGCCAGTGATGCTTGACCAGGGTACCTTTTCTCGCAGAGCGGGTCCGATAGACGGCGCAGGGAAAAGATTTTGTACCGTGGGAACGGATTTCTTTTAGTGTGGTGGGCTGGGATTGCTGCATAGGGATTCCTCTCTTTACCGTCAGGCTGAGCATGATGGGGGTTACTTTATGGAATAATTATAGTAAACTTATGTCCTGCGGTCAAATCGGCCGTCGACAGGATTGTTCGTTGGCAATACAGGATCAGGGCATTGTGTGTATCATTTGTTACGATGCAAATTTGATCAGCTGCAGTGACGGCAGAAATTTGGGGGCCAAATTGCTGCCGGGTGGGAACGCTGGTGCGGTGTCGATTGTATTATTTTATGGAATATGATAGAATTACCTGCAAAAGCCAAAGGAGATGCGATAGAGAACCGTCTGAGAACAGGCGGATATCGCGGATGTTTGAGGAGGAGCCGAATGAAGCTTGAAGAGAAAGAATTCAGGACGGACAAATGGGAATACCTGCTGCTTGGCGTCTGTCTTATGTTCTATCTGCTGTTCCCGATCATAGACGGACCGGTCTGGTGTGTGGATTCCGAAGGGTATGTATCCATGCACATTTCCCGGGAACCGCTGTATCCGTCATTTCTTGCATTGTGCAGATGGATTGCCGGCATATGGAAAGCGGATGCGCTGATGATCGCGGTGGTCCTGCAGAGCATATTGGCGGGTATGGCTGCGTGGTTTGTGGGCTGGGTTGTGAGGAGAGCGAAGCAGGGGAGCAGAGTTTTGCAGACGGCGGCGATTGTGTTTCAATTTGCGGTAACGCTTTTAAACCGGTTTGCGGCTAAGCGGGGATCCGCGTATTCGGACAGCATTCTGACGGAAGGGCTGGGCCTTTCTTTGTTTGTGTTTTTCTCGGCCTTTCTGTTTCTTTTTATCAGAACGGAGAAGAAGCGGTATTTCGGCTGGGCGCTGGTGTTTTCTTTTCTGTTGGTGAGCCTGAGAAAACAGATGATGATCACGCTGCTTATCCTGGGCGTTATTTTAGTCTGGTACGAGCTGATTCGAAGAAGGAGAGTGCGCAGATTCCTGTGCCTGGCAGTGATGGTGGCGGCCGTATTTTTTGCCGGCAAGCTGTTTGACCGGACGTACCAGTATGTTGTCAGAGGCGTGTGGATGGAACACAGCGGGAATTCCATGGGGATTTTGTGTACGCTGCTGTATTCCTCCGATCCGGAGAGGGATGCGGGTTTGTTTACCGATGAGACGATAAGAGAGCTGTATCTGGAGATTATGGAGCAGGCGGATGCGCAGCAGATTCTGTATCCTTATGCCGGGAGCGGCTGGCTGACTACGGCCATTCATTATGCCGACAGTTATGATGCGATCGGATACGGGATTATCAATCCGGTGGTGGAGGGATATATTGCGGAGCATTTTCAGCTTTCCGAGCCGGAAGCAGCCATGCAATACGATGAAATCTGTAAAGAGATGAGAAATACTCTGTTTCGGCAGGAGCCGCTGCCGTTACTGCGGGTATACTGCTATAATACCTGGCAGGGCCTGGTCAATTCTGTGGCCAAGGCGCATCCGGTGCTCAGTTTGTATGCGGCGGCGGTTTATCTGTTCATGGGAGCGGCGGCGTGCTGCCTTGTGGTGCAGAAGAAGAAAATAGAAAGACGGCTGTCGGAATCTGTGGGAGAAGTGGCGGAAGAATATGAGGAACTGGTCAGGCAGATCGATGCCAGTCTTTGTTTTACGATGATTACCATGGCCGGTATTGTGATCAATGCGGTGGTGGTGGGACTGTTCATTTTTGCACAGCCGCGGTATATGATCTATGGCATGGGCCTTTTCTATACGGCATGCTGTATGATCGCCTGGGATCTTTATGCATGCTGGCGGAAAGGGATACTGTATAAATTTTAAGGGGCAGAGCGGATTCCGGCCGGAATCTGCAGTATGAGATGCTTCGGAATGGAGGAAGAGCATGGCGGATATTAAGAAAAGTGCGGCGGAGCTGATCGGAAAGACGCCGTTGATGGAAGTTACACATTATGAACAGAATCATGGAATCACGGATGCCACACTGCTGGTGAAGCTGGAATATCTGAATCCGGCAGGGTCGGTGAAAGACCGGGTGGCCCTGCATATGATCGAGGAGGCGGAAAGAAGCGGGCAGCTGCAGCCGGGAGCGACCATCATTGAACCGACTTCGGGCAACACGGGGATCGGCCTGGCGGCAGTGGCAGCTGCGAAAGGATATAAAGCGATCCTGACCCTGCCGGAGACGATGAGTGAGGAGCGGCGCAGGCTGCTGCAGGCTTATGGAGCCAGGCTGGTGCTGACGGACGGCGGCAGGGGCATGACAGGAGCGATCGAGAAGGCGCAGGAGCTGCAGGCTTCCATGCCGGGATCCATTGTGCTGGGCCAGTTTGTGAATCCGGCCAATCCTGAAGCGCACAGGATGACAACGGGGCCTGAGATCTGGGAGGACACGGATGGAAGGGTGGATATCTTTGTGGCCGGCGTGGGCACAGGAGGGACAATCACCGGAATCGGAGAATATCTGAAAGAGAAGAATGAGAAAGTCATCGTCGTAGCGGTGGAACCGGAAGGCAGCCCGGTACTGTCCGGCGGTGAAGCGGGACCACACGGGCTTCAGGGAATCGGGGCCGGTTTCGTGCCGGAGATACTGAATACCGGTATCTACGACGAGATCATCCGGGTTTCAGATGAAGATGCGCTTGCCGCAGGAAGGGCCATCGCACAGGAGGAAGGGATCCTGGTGGGAATCTCGTCCGGCGCAGCGCTTCATGCGGCCGCACAGCTTGCAAAGCGTCCCGAAAACAAAGGTAAGATGATTGTGGCACTGCTGCCGGATTCCGGTGACAGATATCTGTCTACGCCGTTGTTTACTGCATGAAGAGTGTCTTTGCTTGATAAATTCCGCCATTCATGCTAAAGTAGTCATTAAGTTATCGCTTGTTGCAGTTCACACGCTCAGCTGTAACAATGTCAGCACATACGAAGGGTGTGGAGTGTAACCATTTACGAAAGGACAAGACGAGATGGCAGGAATGATAGAAGTTCGGAGCCTGGGCAAAACATTTGTGACGAAGGATGCCAGTGTGGAAGCGCTGCAGGATATCAACCTTTCGATTCAGAAGGGGGATATCTACGGGATCATCGGTATGTCGGGAGCCGGAAAGAGTACTCTGGTGCGCTGTCTGAATTTTCTGGAACGGCCCACGGGGGGGACTGTGGAGATCGAAGGCCGGGATCTGAGTATGCTGTCGGAGAAGGAGCTGCGGGCGCAGCGTGCAGAGATTGCAATGATCTTTCAGCATTTCAATCTTTTAATGCAGAAGAATGTGATTGATAATATATGTTTTCCGCTGCTGTATGCAGGAGTCAGCAGGAAGGACGGCGGCCGGAAGGGCACGATAAGCAGGGAGGATGCCAGGAAACGGGCGTATGAGTTACTGGAGATCGTGGGATTGACCGAGAAAGCGAAGGCTTATCCTTCCCAGCTGTCAGGGGGACAGAAGCAGCGGGTGGCGATCGCCCGGGCGCTTGCCGCGAATCCGAAGATCCTGCTCTGCGATGAAGCGACCAGTGCGTTGGATCCGCAGACGACGGCAGCTATTCTGGAGCTTTTAAGAGACATCAATAAGCGGTTTGGAATTACGATCGTGATCATCACTCATCAGATGTCGGTCATTCGGAAGATCTGCAGCCATGTGGCGATCATGTCTCATGGTGAGATCAAGGAGCGCGGCCTGGTGGAGGAGATATTCAGCCATCCGAAGACGAAGGAGGCCAGGGAGCTGATCGTCAAGGGCAGAGGGGAAGAACGCCGCACGCTGGAAGGGCACCAGAAGGATCTGATGAAAGGGAAATGCTGTATCCGTATTGTGTTCTCGGTCAATTCTTCTTTCGAACCGGTCATTGCCAATATGGTACTGCGGTTCGGGCAGCCGATCAATATTCTGCGGGCGGATACCAAGAATGTGGAAGGCATTGCCAGAGGAGAGATGATCTTAAGCCTGCCGGATGACGTGAAGATGCAGGAAGAGATGAAGGTTTATCTGACAGAGCGGGGATTGGCAGTGCAGGAGGTGGACGGTTATGGAATGGACTAATGAAATGACGATCATGATGATGGATGGTGTGCGGGAGACACTTTTCATGACACTCCTGTCTACCATTTTCGGCTATCTGCTGGGACTGCCCATGGGGGTGGCCCTTGCGGTGACGGACGATAATGGTATCAGACCGAATCCGGTCATCTATAAAGTGCTGGATGTGATCGCCAATGTGGTCAGGAGTATTCCGTTCCTGATCCTGCTGATCCTGCTTATGCCGCTGACGAAGCTGCTTGTGGGAAGAAGCTACGGGACGGCGGCTACGGTGGTGCCGCTTACGGTGGCGGCGGCGCCTTTTATCGGACGCATGATCGAGTCTTCGCTTAACGAGGTGGACCGCGGTGTGATCGAGGCGGCGCAGAGTATGGGAGCAGACATCATGACGATCATAGTGAGAGTGCTGCTGGTGGAGGCCAGAACCTCCATTCTGGTGGGAGTGACCATCGCGCTTGGCACGATCCTTGGCTATTCTGCCATGGCGGGTATTGTGGGCGGCGGCGGCCTTGGAGACATTGCCATGCGGTATGGGTATTACCGCTATGAGAAGGAGATTATGTTTGTAGCGGTCATCCTGCTGGTGGTATTGGTTCAGATTTTCCAGACGCTGGGCATGAAGATGTCGGTGAAGCTGGACCGCAGGCAGAGATAGACCGGATTTGGCCAGGACATCAGAGTATGTCGGGGCAGCCGTGTAATATACGGATCTCAAAGTTATGTGCGGTAAAGGAAACACGATACCGTGCATTGGCTTTCAGATAGAAACTTGTGCTTGAGCCCGCAGCTGCAGGCTGGGCAGAAATGGAGGAGTATTTATGAAGAAAAAATTTATCGCAGCTATTTTGACAGCCGTTATGGC
>OFGX01002323.1_pt1 | contig 10185 bp, 7 predicted proteins | sample 1521831 | NCBI WGS metagenome assembly OFGX01 (sample SAMEA3504080, study PRJEB24116) | mouse gut metagenome | biome: mouse gut; feature: mouse-associated habitat; material: faeces | place: Denmark | collected 2011
TTATACTTATTCAAAGGGCTGGGAGGTACTGACCCTGCCTTTAGCGGGGCTGCCCTCTTATAGTTTTGTCACGGCCATGAATTTGTGGACAGCAGGATTTACACTGATGGCATTTTATGAGGCGGCGGCAGTATTTCTGGATAGAAAAAAGGCTTTGTGGGCGCCGTTTCTGGCAGCGTCCGTACCGGGGATCATGAATATGTCCGGGACAGCTAAGGCTGATATGATGACATTGTTCTATCAGATTTTAATGATCCAGACGGTTTTTTGGTATGGGAGAGAAGGAAAGCGGCAATGGCTTATTTTAGGCGCAGCGGCCGGCTGTGTGAGCCTGGCCATGAAGCCTACGGCAGTGGTGTTTTCCACGGCTGTTGCAGGAATGGCGGTTTTTTGGATGATGCTGGAGCGGAGCCTGGACCGGGGGCAGGGGCGCCAAGCCGGTCTGGCTGCGGGCTTGAGAGAAGCTTTGGGAGAGAAAAGCCTGTGGGGAAAGAAGCAGGGATATGACAGGTCTTTCCTGTTTCTGGCATTGTCTATTGGCGCTCTGGCAGGAATATGGGGAAGGACCTTATACCTGGTAGGAGTGCCTGTGACCTCTGTTTTTTATCAGGTTTTCCAAAAGCTGGGCTTTACGGTAAAGTATCCGTTTTACGCGGCTGGTTTTCCGGCAGCAGGAAGCAAAGGGACAATGGGAAGCCAGCTTGCATTTGTTGCGGCGCGTGTGCTCCATATTCTTACCAATCCGCAGGGAGATGATATGGCTCATGTGATCATTGCATGGGGAGGCGTTTTGCCTTTGGCATTACTCATAGTGCTTTTGTTTTTGCGGGCAAAGGGAAGAAAAGAGGAAAATACACAAAAGGCGCTGAGATTTCTTTTTCCTTTGCTGGCTGCTTTGCTGCTGATTGATCTGGTAAGTCTGTATTCTCTTTCTCAGATTGACGGCAATTACTATATGCTGACATATGGCGTACTTATTCTGACCGTTTGTATTGGACTGAATGGGCATAGCCGGTCATATTGGCAGGCAGCGGCAGCAGCGCTTCTTCCCGTTTGGTTTTATGGAGTGATTCTATGCGGTTTGACTAACTGGGCATGGGCTTTGGGAAACGGAGCGCTTCATCCGGTGAATCGGGGATATTATCCTCATTTACAGGTGGAGAGAGAAAAGCGGGCAGCCCAGGGAAGCGCTGCCATATGGGATATTTTTGCAGAAGATCCCAAAAACAGAGTGATTGCGTTGGGGGAGCATCCGGGAGTGCTGTCTTTTCCCTGCTGGGTTCAGTCCTATGTGGATATCTCCGGATATTGGGGGAACCCTGATGTGGTGGCGGATGCACCTGGATTTTTCCGGTATTTACAGTATGCGGATGTGGATTATCTGTATATGGAAAAGGAGTATGTGGATACCAGCGTGAGAATTTACCAGATCATAAGAAGTCTGATTCAGGAAGGACGGCTGTGTGATGTGCGGGATGAGAACGGAAATCTGGTTTTAAGTGTCTGCAGACATGGCACAGGACATACAAAGGGGGAAGCAGCGCAGAATTTGTGCGTGTTTGATGAAAAATATATTCAGCATCCTTAAATAGAATTGTTTAAAGAATATTTTACGACAGGAGTTCTGGATTTTTACAGTAACCCCTCATGCCGCGTTCTCGCGGCGCCACCAGTAACAACAAGGAGTGAAAAAGATGGAGAAACAGACGAAAACCATGTTAAGATGGAAAACAGATCTGATTGTGCTGTTTGTGCTGATAAGCCTTGCCTTTTGGATAAATCAGGGTATGGAAATAAAAGGGCTTTATATGGATGATCTGTATTTGTGGTCCTGCTATGGAGAGCAGTCCTTTTTCCAATTTGTATTTCCCATAGGCAGTACCCGGTTTCGTTTTTTATATTATCTTTTTGCCTGGTTGGAACTGGCTTTGATAGGAAATCATGTCTGGCTGATTGTTCCCATCAATATCCTGTTAAATGTGGGTATTGCTTTTACCTTATATCAGATGGCCCACCGGTTCAGCCATTCAGCCACTGTCGGGGCTTTAGCTGGAATTGCGTTTCTTTTTTCCCGTATGTCTTACTATCAGATCGGGCAGCTTTACGGATTAATGGAGACAATGGCCACATGGATGGCCCTGGGAATTTTGTATCAGCTCTGCGAATATCTCAACGGAGAGGGAAGAACAAAGGATTCATGTTTTGTGAGAGCATGTCTTTTGTATGTGGGCATCTGTTTTGTTCATGAGCGTTATATGGTGCTGATTCCGCTGTTTTTTCTGGTGCTTTTGTTCCATCGGTCACGGGAAATGAAGCTGTGGCTGTGGCCGTCTGTCAGCTTTGCATTGGTTCAGGCAGTGCGTCTGCTGAGTATTGGCAGGCTGATGCCGGCAGGAACCGGGGGAACCGATGTGGCAGATACCTGGTCCGTGGGATCCGTAATCCGTTTTGCCGTCAGCCAGATTGCTTATCTGTTTGGGGTCAATGCAGGGCCGGAGCATTTAAACGGCCAGAATTTCAGGCAGTCGCCGATATGGATCCTGGTGATTATAGGAATCGCAGATCTTCTGCTGGCAGCGTTCATAGCGGCTTTTATCATAAGCCTTGTGCGGCATCAGGTAACACGGCCTCGGATCTTTCAGACCTGTTTTTTATTTGTCGGTTTTATCGGAGGATGTATTGCCTGCTCAAGTGTGACCATACGTGTTGAGATGCGGTGGGTCTATGTATCCTATGGGGCAGCTTTGCTTTTCTTGTCCTGGATGTATGGGGTTATGACAGAGCTTTTGATGAAAAAGGGGATGCTGCTTCATGCGGTGCCGTATCTGGCTTTGATTGCTGCCTATGTGGTTTTGATGGCGCCGGCAGAGCTTTATTACCGGCAGATGTATCCCAACCTTTATTATTGGCCAAACCAGCAGAGGTATAATTCTCTGGCAGAGGAGACCTATGGAACTTACGGAGATAAGATTTTCGGAAAGACCATTTATATAGTGGGAAATCAGTATGAAATGAGTGATTTTACTGCAAATACATTTTTTAAAGTGTATGATAAGGAGCGAAAGGCGGAAAATACGCAGGTAGTTCATATTGAGGATATTTGGGAGGCTGGGATTGTTACCGAGGATATGCTGATTCTTCAGGAGGAGCCGGAATTTGACCGGTTTCAGGATATTACAGAGACAGTCCGGAATATCCGGTGCAAGGGTGTTTATGGATATTATCGGGACGGGTGGATAGATGAGCGGGCAGAGATTCGGGTAATGGCCGGAGAGACGGGCAAGATTGAGCTGAGTTTTCTGTATCCCAGGGAATTAAAGCCGGATCAATGGCTGACAATCTACGTTAATGGGGATCCGGTTCAATATCTGGAGTTTGATGAGAATCAGAAGGTTGTGGAGGTGCAGGCTCTGCCGTTTGAGAGGGTCAGGCTGGAGATTGAGACGAATTTTTATGTAGAGGATGCCCAAGAGCAGCGGGGAGAGGACAGGCTGGCAGTATTGCTGGGCTTAAAGGCGGATTGACGAAACAGTTGAAGAAAGAGGAAATCTGTGTTATTATCACGGAAAATGAAGATGATGGATAAGATTGATGGTCAGGCCAGACAAAGGCTGGTGTATTATGGCGTACCTCTTTTGGGAGTGCTTTTGTGTCTTTGGTATGTAAAAGAGGCCACATGTGATATTGTATATACAGACTATATTCGTCTGGTAAATACGTATTTGCCGGATGTGTGGAATCCGGAGAAATTTTTTGTGCCGGATGTGCTGACACGGATTCCGGTAAATTATTTAAGCAGGATTATCAATGTGACCTTTTTTGGATACAGTACAACCTTTGATATGGTTTTGGGAATTTTGGGGTTGGGGCTTTCCGGGCTGATTCTTGGAATGTACTGTCGGGATCAAAATGTAGGGACAGGCTGGTTTGTGTTTTTGATGTTTCTTTTGTTTGGACTGAATAAATGGGAAATGATGACTAATGGAACCGGCTGGGCACATTTTCTGGCTTTTGCCGGGTTCTATGGATATTATAGGATTTTTGACCGGGTGCTTTACGGAAAAGGAAAGAAATGTGACTCATGGCTGCTTTTGACAATGCCTGCGGTGATTACATTGGGAGTGGCAGGACCTTATTGTGCGGTGTACTCTGTGGTGGTGTTTTTGTCCTGCGGAGCGGCATGGCTCAAGAACCGGCAGGAAAAAGGCAGGAATGGGAAGCTGTGGGGACTGGTTTTTGTTTGTACCCTGATTCCTCTGCTGCTTTATATATGGAGCAATTCTTATGCAGTGGAGGACCATGCGGGGGCAGTGGATGTAGGACTGGCAGAGCTTCTGCTTACAGCTCCGGGATTTTTTGTCCGGTTTGTGCTGAAGTCTCTGGCCTCCATGCTTGTGGGGGGAGAGACCATTACAGGGTGGATTGAAAGCGGGAAGATTCATGACAGCATGGTATATGGCATGGGACTGACAGCAGCGGCTGGTTATCTGGCGGCTTTTTGGCTGAATTTTCGGTTTCATCTGTATAAAAGGACCTTGCTTCCCTTGATGCTTCTTTTTTCAGGAGTAGGAAACCATGGGATTGTGTTGATTTCCCGGTTTATTTTTGTTAATGAGAATTACGGGATGAGTTCCCGCTATGCACTTCAGTATCAGGCCGGAATCTTGGGAATAATCCTGACTTTTGCCATGACCTGGAGGGCATGGAAGAAAAACGGATGGGAAAAGAGATTTTTTAAGACAGCGGCCGCTGTGTTTTGCCTCATACTGTTTGCAGGGCATGGATATACAGATTATGTGGAGGCGAAAAAAGCTCCGGACAGGGAAGCGTATGGGAGGCGGATTGAAGCGATTGCAGTTCAGTTTGAAGCAGTGGAGGATGATGTACTGCGGGAGAATTTTGACTACAGGCGGAGCCGGCCGGACAGCGGAGCCAAGGTGCGCAGCGCTTTGACGATTTTAAAGGATAACGGATGGAATGTGTTTGGCAGACAGCAGTGAGAACATAAAGGAGAACAAGTGATGAAGGTAGTCATTTTGGCAGGGGGACTGGGGACAAGGATCAGTGAGGAGAGCCATTTAAAGCCAAAGCCCATGATTGAGATTGGGGGCCGTCCTATATTGTGGCATATTATGAAGTATTATTCGGAATTTGGATTTCATGATTTTATTATTTGTCTTGGGTATAAGCAGTACGTGGTGAAGGAGTTTTTTTCGGATTATTTTCTTCATATGTCAGATGTAACATTTGATCTGGCCAACAACAGCATGGAGGTACACAACAATTACTCTGAGCCCTGGCGGGTCACGCTGGTGGATACAGGGCTTCACACCATGACCGGCGGGCGGGTAAAGAGGATTCAGCCTTATATTGGGGAGGAAACCTTTATGCTGACTTATGGGGATGCAGTCTGCACGGTGGATTTGGATGCGCTGGTCAGCTTCCACAGACAGCATGGGAAGATTGCTACATTAACTACCGTGAATATCGGACAGCAGAAGGGAGTGCTGGACATTGGACCAGATCATGTGATTCGGTCTTTCCGGGAAAAATCTTCTACAGACGGGGCGGTGATCAATGGCGGCTTTATGATGATGAACCCGGAGATTTTTGACTATCTGAAAGATGATGCCACAGTATTTGAGAAGGAACCTATGGAGCGTTTGGTCTCTGAAGGACAGCTTATGTCCTTTTTCCATGACGGATTCTGGCAGTGCATGGATACCCAGAGGGAGATGCAGCTATTGGAAAAAATGTGGCAGTCAGGGAGAGCGCCCTGGAAGGTGTGGCCAACATAAAGACCGTGAAGAAAGGCAGGCACCGCGTACCACCTATATGAGAAAAAATGATAAGGAATAAAAATAGCAGGAGACAAGGAGCAGATATATGTATAATCTGGAAGTATGCAGGAAATTTTATGAGGGGAAGCGGGTACTGGTGACAGGCCATACTGGATTTAAGGGCAGTTGGCTGTGCCGTATTCTGACACTGGCCGGAGCAGAGGTAACAGGATACGCTCTGGAGCCGCCTACAGAGCCGGCTCTTTTCCGGATAGCCGGACTGGAGGATAACATGGACTCTGTGATCGGAGATATTCGGGATCTGGAACATTTAAGACAGGTGTTTGACAAAGTCCGGCCGGAGCTGGTGATTCATCTGGCGGCACAGCCCATTGTGAGGGATTCCTATGAGGCGCCGGTGTATACCTATGAAACCAATGTAATGGGGACCGTAAACCTGTTGGAATGTGTGCGGATGTGTTCTTCGGTCCGTTCTGTGCTTAATGTGACTACGGATAAGGTCTATGAGAACCGGGAGTGGGAATATGGATATCGGGAATGTGATCCTTTAGATGGGTATGATCCCTACTCTAACAGCAAGTCCTGCTCGGAGCTGGTGACACATAGCTATCGAAAATCCTTCTTTGACAAGGGGGGATGTGCAGTGTCCACGGCACGGGCAGGTAATGTGATCGGAGGCGGTGATTTTGCCAATGATCGGATTATTCCGGATTGTGTACGGGCAGCGGCAGCAGGAAAGGAGATTGTGGTCAGGAATCCTTATGCCACCCGCCCTTTCCAGCATGTGTTAGAGCCGCTTTTTGTGTATTTGGAGATTATGCAGAGGCAGTATGAGGATGTAAAATATCAAGGATATTATAATGTGGGGCCTGACGATGGGGACTGTGTGACGACCGGAGAGCTGACTACATTATTTTGTGAGATTTGGGGAGACGGGGCAAAGTGGATCAGCCGCCACGACGGAGGCCCTCATGAGGCGAATTTTTTGAAGCTGGATTGTTCTAAGATTAAGAAGGTGTTCGGGTGGCATCCCCGGTGGAGGATCCGTGAGGCGTTGGAGCTGACCGCAGAGTGGTCAAAGGCATATCTTTCCGGGCAGGATATGGTTCGGGTAATGGATCGGCAGATAGGAAGCTATTAAAAAAGGTTCCTGATGAAGAAAGGAGACAAGTCTGATGGAAAAGGCACAGCAGCAGGCCAGGGAAGAAATCCTGGGATTGGTGGCAGAATATTGTCAAAAGTACCACTTGGAAAATAAGAAAGAGTATGAACCTGGTGACAGGATTCCTTATGCGTCCCGGGTGTATGATGCCAAGGAAATGGTGAACCTGGTTGACAGTGCACTTGAGTTTTGGCTGACATCAGGGCGGTATACGGAAGAATTTGAGGAAAAGTTTGCCCGGTATTTAGGCGTGCGGTATTGCTCCCTGGTAAATTCCGGATCTTCGGCCAATCTTTTGGCTTTTATGGCTCTGACCTCTCCTCTTTTGGGAGAGAGGCAAATAAAGCGGGGAGATGAGATCATCACCGTGGCAGCAGGGTTTCCCACCACAGTCACTCCCATGATTCAGTATGGCGCTGTACCGGTATTTGTGGATGTGACGATCCCGCAGTACAATATAGATGTGACACAGTTGGAGAAAGCTTATTCGAAACGCACCAAGGCAGTGATGATTGCTCATACTTTAGGGAATCCTTTTGATTTGAAGGCCGTGAAGGACTTTTGTGATCACCATGGCTTGTGGCTGGTTGAGGATAATTGCGATGCTTTGGGAAGCAGATATACCCTGGATGGAAAGGAAAAGCTCACAGGAACCATAGGAGATATAGGCACATCCAGCTTTTATCCCCCTCATCACATGACCATGGGAGAGGGAGGGGCAGTGTATACAGACACCCCTCTTTTGAACAAGATTATACGTTCTTTCCGGGATTGGGGGAGAGACTGTTCTTGTCCGGCCGGAAAAGACGATACCTGCGGCCATCGCTTTGACCGCCAGTATGGAGAGCTGCCTATGGGATATGACCATAAATATGTGTATTCTCATTTTGGCTATAATCTTAAGGCAACAGACATGCAGGCAGCGGTAGGCTGTGCCCAGCTAGAGAAATTTCCCGGCTTTGTTAAACGCCGCCGCCATAATTTTGACCGTCTAAAAAATGCCCTTGGGGACCTTTCCGACAAGCTGATTCTGCCCGAACCATGTGCCGGATCCAAGCCAAGTTGGTTTGGATTTCTGATCACCTGCCGGGAAGGGGTGGACAGAAACAAGACAGTACAATATATAGAAGAACATGGGATTCAGACCCGGATGCTGTTTGCAGGCAATCTGACCCGCCATCCATGCTTTGATTCCATGCGCATGGCAGGAAGCGGATATCGGGTTGTGGGAGACTTAAGCATAACCGATCGGATTATGAGAGATACCTTTTGGGTAGGATTGTATCCGGGAATGACAGACTCTATGATTGATGCCATGGCACAGGTGATTCATGAGGCGGTGGAGAGATGATGAAATTTGATCTGACAAAAGCACATCAGGTCAATCTGAAAATATTAAAGGAGATTGACAGAATCTGCCGCAAATATAAGATTCAATATATGCTGGACGCAGGCACACTCTTAGGGGCAATACGTCACCAGGGCTTTATCCCCTGGGATGATGATGCGGACATCGTATTTACAAGAAAGAACTATGAGGCATTTATGAAGGTAGTGCGGCGGGAGCTGCCGGATACCATGGAGCTTTTGATGCCTTGGGATTTTCAGAAAGGGCGGGCGTTTTTTGATTTTACTGCCAGGATTTATTACAAAAACAGCCGAATTCATGAGGATTCACCGGAAACCCAGTACTATGAAGGGAAGATGAATCATTTGTGGGTAGATTTGTTTACCCTTGACGTGCTGCCTCAGAATAAGGTTGCGTCTTCCGTGACACTGCTGCTTCACAAGACTATCTATGGTATGGCTATGGGACACCGGTATCACTTGGATTTTAGTAAATACAGCATGTTTCACAAGCTGGCAGTGGGCGGGCTGTCCGCAGCAGGCCGTTTGGTCCCCCTGAAGTTTCTGTTCTGGCTGCAGCGGGCAGCAGCATTAAAGGATCAAAAATGCCGGAGCAATCTGCGGTATTACAGCAACTATCAGCCGGATTATCTTTATGTGACTCTGCAGAAGGAGTGGTGTGAGCAGGTGGAGGATGTGGCATTCTGCGACACAAAGCTGATGGCTCCAAAGCATTGGGATGAGGTGCTGACCTGGATTTATGGGGATTACAAAAAGCTGCCGCCCAAAGATAAGCGGGTTCCTGGTCATTCCACAGCCCAGATTCAGGTGTTTGACGAGGAAGAAGATCTATAATGTAAAACCCGGCAAGAATCGAGGATATAATGGAAAAAATGTTGTCAGTGGTGGTGTCTGTATATAATGAGGAGCAGGCATTACCCATATTTTACCAGACGGCAAAGCCGGTTTTGGACAGACTTTCCTGGGATTATGAATTATGGTTTATTAATGACGGGAGTCAGGATGGCAGCCATAAGATTCTTTTAGACCTTGCGGCTCAGGATAATCATGTTAAGGTGGTAAGTTTTTCCAGAAATTTCGGCCATGAGGCAGCCATGATTGCAGGGATTGATTATGCTAAGGGTGATGGCATTGTGTGCATGGATGCGGATCTGCAGCATCCGCCGTCATGTCTGCCGGAGATTGTGAAAAGGTTTGAGGAAGGATGCGGGGTAGTTACCATGGTGCGTACCCGCAATGAGTCTGCCGGGATGGTGAAAAATATCACCTCGTCCGGATTCTATTGGGTGATCAATACTTTGTCTGATGTGAAATTTGAGGCCAATGCCTCAGACTTTTTCGCGGTTTCCAGACAGGCAGCAGACGTGCTGCGGGGAAATTATCGGGAAAAGGTTCGTTTTCTTCGAGGATATGTACAAACTATCGGGTTCAAACGAGCAGCGATTCGGTATGAGGCTCAGGAGCGGGCAGCAGGACAGAGCAAGTACAGCATCCGCAGGCTGCTGAATTTTTCTGTGAATACGATTCTGTGCTTTTCCAATCTTCCCTTAAAGCTGGGAATCTATGCCGGAGGGATGGCTGCATGTTTGGGAGTGGCAGTAATGATTTACACCTTGTGTACCCGTCGGGGAGCGCCCAGCGGATATGCTACCATTGTGATTCTTAATTGCTTTATGTTTGCAGTGCTTTTTCTGATTGTGGGAATTATTGGGGAGTATATCGGGATTCTGTTCAGTGAGCTGAAAGATCGGCCTATTTATATTGTGGGGGAGACACAGAACGTGGACAGGGAAGATGAGGGGGTTAGTACTCCATCCGGCCAGTAACTGCACTTTCAGCACCGTCTATTTTGCC
>OFGX01002328.1_pt1 | contig 10161 bp, 9 predicted proteins | sample 1521831 | NCBI WGS metagenome assembly OFGX01 (sample SAMEA3504080, study PRJEB24116) | mouse gut metagenome | biome: mouse gut; feature: mouse-associated habitat; material: faeces | place: Denmark | collected 2011
CTCCGGCACCTCCGCCGCCTGCCCCGACACCGGCTCCAGATCCGGGAAGGGATTCTGATTTTGACAGGCTTCAGTAAGATGCCGTATATGATGCGGGGAGCTTTAGAAGAAGCAAGGAGTGTTAATGGATCGCCCTTTTATCTTATAGCTAAAGTCAGAGATATTTTCGGCGATATTCATAAAAAGAATATTATATTTCAGGAGGAAAGAAGCATGAAAAAGAAATTAGCAGGAGCAGGAATTGTAGCAGTATTGTCTTGCGCTATGGCATTTGCAGCTATGGCAGGCTGGGAAAAGGACGGGGAGAAGGATACTTACCGTTTTGACAGCGGAAGCCTTGCAAGAAGCCAGGTTGTAGAGATTGACGGCGTGCGCTATGGGTTTGACGCAGAGGCGCATATGATGACTGGCTGGCAGACCATTGATTCAAACTGGTTCTATTTTGAGCCGGAAAACGGCGCGGCAGCAGTTGGCTGGAAGCAGATTGACGGTTCTTGGTATTATCTGAATCCGGATAAAGGCGGAGCCATGCACACTTCTTGGCTGAATATCGGTGCAAAGCGCTATTACATGAAGGAAAACGGCGTTATGGCTATAGGCGCTTTTGATGCGGATGGTTTCTGTTATTTTGCAGAAGCAGACGGATCTTTGAAGCGCAATACATATACAGAAGAAGGAAGCGTTACCATGCGTTATGATGCGGATGGGAAGAAATATTACCGGAATACAGAGAATGTGGTAGATAACCGGGGCGGCGGCGGAGAAGTATGGCTTCCGGTACTGCCTGGGGCGGCCTTAGAGCAGCAGCGGTCAGAGGTTCAGGAGAGAAATTTAGAGCACATCCAGGAAAAGAAGGATGAATTGTATGAGAATTATAAAAAGAATGTTTTGACGCTGAACTCAAAGGCACAGGAAAAGAAGAGAACTGAGTGGAAGGAAAAGGCTAGGAAGGAACTGTTGTATCTGGCAGCAGAGGAGGCGGAGATCCAGGAATTTACTACTTTAGTGATCAATGGCTCTTATGGCAGGGATGATTATAATTATGGATATACGGATTATGATCATGATGACTACGACTACGACGATGATGATGATTATGATGATTGAGAAATAGAATTGCTGTAAATCGGAAAAGAAGGAAGGGTGAATTATGTTTTGCACAAATTGTGGGAGAGAGTTAAGCGACGGTCTGAATTTCTGCATATACTGCGGAGTGCGTTTGGCTAATGGAAATGCAGGGGCAAAAGCGACACAGGCTGCTTTTGACAGGGAACCGGCGCCGGCTTCCATGCCAGAGGTTTCCCAGCAGGCTGCTGCTAATATGGAGTCGCCTATACAAAATGGGACACAGGCAGCGGTTGTGGAAAATAACATTACAGAGGATGCACCGGCTCAGGGGCTTCTGGTGCTGCAAGACATGAAGGACAGCAGCAAAATTTATGGATGTGATCTGAGTCGTCCGGCTGTTCTTGGCCGTGATGCTTCTGGCTGTGATGTAGTGATTGAAGGGGATAAATCGGTATCCAGAAAGCACTGCAGATTTTTCTGCCGAGGAAATTCATGCTTTGTAGAAGATATGAATTCCTTTAACCATACCTATTTGAATGGGGCACTGGTGGAAGTTCCGCAGGAAATCCATGTGGGAGATTGTTTGAAATTCGGTATGGTTGAGCTGACAGTGGCAGAATGTGATATGGGCAGTTGATACCGGGAAGATGCTTTGGCGTTCATCGGTGAGATGAGTGCCAAAGCATTTTTTATGTAGAATGGTATTTGCCTGTAAGGGAGGAAAAGGTATGTTTTGTCCAAGATGCGGAAAGGAATTAAAGCCTGGGGTAAAGTTCTGCGGCGGATGCGGGGCGCCTACAGGACAGGCCTCGTCTGAATATGGGAATACAGCAGCTCCAAAGCAGGCGCCTGGGGGCCGGCCTAAAAAGAAAAAGGGCCTATGGGCAGGTAGTTTGGTGGTTTTATTTTTGCTTCTTTTTTCAGGGGGATTTGCTGCATATAAGCAGGGAATGCTGGACAGTCTGATTGATTCTACGCCATGGGGATATGACGGAGGCAAGGAAAGGGAGGAGAGAAGGGAAGCCAGGGAGAAGAGAAGACAAGAAGGGGAAGAAGATAGAGCTGCGACAGCAGCAGCGGCGCCTGAGGCATTTACAGAGACAGAAAACTCGATGGCTACAACAGAAGCAGAAAGTTCGATGGCTATCACAGAGGCAGAGACAACGGCGGCTTTTGCGGGTACCATGGAAACCACAGCTTCCTATTATTCTTCTTCGGGTGGTTCTGGTTATTCGACCTCCTCACCCAACTATTACAGCTATACTCCGCCGCCAACCACTGCGCCAAGCTACACTTATAGGGGATATGACAACAGCTATATGATTCCAAACAGCAGCTACAGCAGACTGACAGAGGCAGACTTAGCTGGATATACGAAAGAGCAGCTAAAGATTGCCCGCAATGAGATCTATGCAAGACATGGAAGACGCTTTGATACAGAGGCTCTGCAGAATTATTTTAATACAAAGTCTTGGTACAGCGGAACCATTGCACCGTCTTCATTTAGTGAAGATCTGTTGAGCCAGGTGGAAAAAGATAACATTAAGCTCATAAAAAAGAAGGAAGATTCCATACCGTAGGAATATGAAAGAAAAGGGCAGATGGGGAGTATTTTCAGAATGCCTTCCTACGGCATGCTGCCGGACGCAGCGAGAGGGCGATGCCTTTAAATGAGGAGGAAAAATGGATGAAATGTTATAAATGCGGCGCAGAGATGGTAGAAGATGCTGTATTTTGCGGCATTTGCGGAACCAGGCTGAAGGAAGTCCCCACAGAAATGGCAGAGGAATCCATAGAGGCAGAGGCAGCCGATTGGGATGTGGCCGAGGAGTGGGAACCAGCAGCAGACTGGGATGAGAAAGAGGAATGGGAAATCCTGAGTATGGAGGAAGCCAGGGAACCAGGATCTGGAAGCTCAGATATGCAGAGAGAGGGGGCTGCAGATACCAGGGAGCTGCGTCATTGTCCGAATTGCGGAAAACAGCTTGCAAAAGACATGGCATTTTGTAATGAATGCGGCTGCAGGATATCAGATGGAGCGAAGGCTCAGGAAGGTAAGAAGGACGACTGGAAGAACATGGCTCCGGCTATTCTTATTGGAGCTGCGATTATTGGGATTATAATAGCAGTGATATTAATACTGTAAATACTGTAGATAAGATTACTTTAGAACCAGGAGGATACGATTATGGCTTTAGATTTTAAACAGGGGATTTCAAAGCAGATCACAAAACTGAATATGAAGACATCCACTTTTCTGGAGGAGAATAAGATTAAAACCTACATTGGGACTCTGGAAAATGATATACAGGATTTAAAGGTAAGGGCAGGAGAATTAGGATACCAAATGTGGAAATCCGGTAATTTTGACACAAAGCAGCTGATACCGCTGTATGAGGAAGCGTCTGCAAAAGAAATACAGATTCAGGAGCAGGAACAGCAGATGAAAGAAATCTTGGCAAAAAATCAGCAGGTTTTAGGTCAGACTGCCGAACCATACTCTGGAGCATCAGAAAGTTCTGTGTTTTGTCCCAAGTGCGGTTCATCCTGTCCGGCAAATGTGAATTTTTGTAAAAAATGTGGAAATAAGCTGCACTGAGTTTCTCTGTATGGAAGGATAGATAAAGAAAGAGGATACGCCGGCAAGGGCAGGAGAGTGGAAATATTTCATGGACAGTTCAGAAAAAAAGAAAATCATTATGATCATCATAGCCTGTGTCATATTATTTACAGCAGCAGGAAGCGCTGTAGGGCTTTTGATCCTTCAGAAAAAGCAGATGGATGATATGGCTCAAAAGCATGAAAAAATGATGGAGGAATTAGAAAGGCTGCAGGAAAATCAAGAGCCTGGAATCAGAGAAGATACTCCTGATGGAAAGGATGAAGCCGCACAAACAGAGGCTGCGGAGGCCGATCCGATTGAGATAGAACCAGAAGGAACGAAAGCTGCAGAGACAAAAGCCGCAGAGACAGGGCCGGCCTTTTTAGAAAGCTTGTCAGGGCTGTCTCCAGGGACTGTTTTGTCAGAGGAGGAGCTGGATTTTGACAATCTGGATCAATATTTTATGGTGTGGGAGATAGAGGAAGGGGATAATCTGTATGAGAGGATCAACGGCAAGTCCTACAAGAAGAATGATTATGTGCCGCTAGAATCCCTGCGTTATCTTAAAATGCCTCACTATAACTTTGACGGGCAGATTCAGGTGGGGGAGATGATTGTCAGCCAGGATATTTTGGAGGATGTGTTTGCAATTTTCAAAGAATTGTTTCAACAGAAATATCAGATTCAGTCTATGTATCTTGTAGATAATTATTGGACAGGTGATCCGGATACAACCGATTCTGCTTCCATTGATGTGAATAACACATCTGCTTTTTGTTTCCGTATGGCGACAGGCTCCGGGCATCTTTCTAATCATGCCTACGGCAAAGCCATTGATATAAATCCTCAGCAGAATCCGTATGTATCTTATTCTACAGGTGAGCCTAAATGGGCACATTCTAATGCCGATCCTTATATTGACAGAACCACAGGTCTGCCTCATGTGATCACTCATGATGATTTGGCTTTTAAGCTGTTTAAGGAGAGAGGATTCCGGTGGGGCGGTGATTGGAACAATCCCAAAGATTATCAGCATTTTGATAAAAATTAACAGGAAAGGCGTGCGATAGAGTGCGCCTTTTTTGATTTTCACTTGTGACAGCGGTAACAGATAGACTGTCAATAGATATTCCCTCATATATTGAGTATCATGAAAAAAGTGTTGTAAAATATACCTTGCTATATTAAAATATGACTACAGAGATGATTGGGGAGAGAGGGAGGTGGAAAGATTCGGGAGCACCATACTATTCGGAAAATATGAGCTGTGCCGGTTATTAGGCCGCGGGAGAAACGGGACCGTATACCTGGCAAAGCATAAAGAACTGGAGGAATACCGGGCGATCAAGCAGGTACCGAAAAGCTGCGTAGATTATGATCAGTTTCGCAAGGAAGCTTTGATATTAAAGGACATCCGGCATCCGGGGATACCAGTAGTGTATGATTTGGAAGAAGATGAAGATTTCTGTTATTTGATTGAGGAATTTTTGGAGGGAGATTCGCTGTACGCTCTTGTTTCAGACATAGGGCATTTTTCAACGGCAATGACGGTCCGGTATGGGATTCAGATTTGCCATCTGGTGAATATCTTGCATTCGGCAACTCCTACCCCTATTTTGTATCTGGATTTACAGCCTAAAAACCTGTTGGTGTGTAACGACACTGTCAAATTAGTGGATTTTGACCACGCGATTCATTTAGATGAGGCGGAATACCTGACAAAACGCTATGGAACAGTGGGGTGTGCGGCCCCCGAGCAATATACAGGAGCAGTTTTAGACAAACGGACGGATATCTATGCCATTGGTGCTGTCCTTTATTACATGCTGACGGGAGAATTTCCGGAGAAGATGCCTGTATATCCAAGGGAACGCATGGATCGTCATTGGGCTAAGCTTATCCGCACTTGTCTTAAGGAGAATCCTGAAGAACGGTATGAATCGGCAGATCGACTGGCCAGAGAGCTGGAACAGATCCGGAAGCAGATGGAGAAAGTAGAAAAGGGTGTTTTTCGGGAAGACCCGGAATCATCTCTGACCATTGCCATAGCAGGCGCTTTTCCAGGCGCCGGGACAACCCATGTGGCAATCGGGTTTGCGGCCTGTCTTTGGCGGCACGGGTTGTCTGTGTTATATGAGGAGAAGAATGGTTCTGATGCGGTCAGACAGATGGCTGGCTGTGAAGGATGCAGCATGGATTCTTTTGGAATTTACCGGATTCATGGTCTGCCTATGCTTCCTCTTTATGGAGAAGCCGTAAAGCTGGAATCTCATCCCTACAGGGTGGTGATACAGGATTACGGAACACTTGGTGAAACATTTTCGCAGGAAATAGCAGATGGATATCTGCTGGTCTGTGGGAGCAAGCCCTGGCAGTGGAAAGGTGTCAGGGACGCTGTTCAATTCCCGGGAAATCCCCCGGGGATGGCGATTATCTACAATCAGTTCTGCGGGCAGCTTACAGACAGGCTGCCTGGCCCGGCAAAAGAAGCAGAGTGCTTTTTGATGCCAGATTGTCCCAATCCATTTACGTGTGCCAGAAGGGTACAAAAGGTATATGATGAGATATTTTTGTCACTTGTAAGCAAAAGAACAGGAGGTAAAATACGGGCGCTGTTAGAAATGGTAACGAGATTTTTTTCCGCAGGAAGATTTTAAGAAGAAAGGCTGCGAGGGAAAGCTCCTGGAGAACCCTGGGGATTACAGGGGCTGGCAGGGGAGTGGGTGTCACCCACCTGGCAGTCTGGACTGCTAACTACCTGTCTGGCGTATGCCGAGAGAAAACAGCAGTGCTGGAATGGAATGACCATGAAGATTTTGCGCAGATGGGGCGGTTTTGCACAGGCAGGCTGATCGAAAGGCAGCCATACAGGATTTTGGAAGTGGATTATTATGCAAAAGCAGGCGCCGGGGAACTGGCGGGCTGTATGAATGGCAATTACCGGTATATTATTATTGACTACGGAGAAATCACCGGACAAAGGTTTCTGGATTGTGCCCGGTGCGACTTGAAAGTAATCGTCGGCTCATTAAGTGAGTGGCAGGCAGAGGCATTTCTGAATACTGCAAAGAAAGAGGAAAAGCGGGATAAAAGCTGGAGATATGCCGCTGCATTTGGCAGTGAGGAAGCCAGAAAAAAGATGGAGAAACGCTTTCGGATTTCCGTTGGGAGGATTCCCGGTTCTAAGGATGTGTTTGCTGTCACCTACGCCGACATTGTTTTTTTTACAGAGCTTTTAAGAGATTGACCGGGCGGCGCAGGTACAGGGAATTTGTGTCACGGCTTATACCTTGTGAAAACACGGGGAAAAGGTTCTGCAGGAGCTAACCTGCAGATATGCCTCTTTAGTGCGCCCTGCCCGGGAGAACCAAAAAGGGGAGAGTCACATGAAACGACAATATCACTTATATGGAAAAAACCGGGAAGTGTTTCTAAGAGGTCTGCAGAGATACCGGGATCGGGGCGTTGCAATCTTGGTTGACGGAAGAGAGGCAGATGCCTCGGAATGGATCAAGATATTGGAAGTGCAGGCAGACGGAAGCTTCTACATGGGAGACTATATTATGGATGATTTTTCCGGTCCCAGTGAGGAGAAAGCCGGAAGGGAAGATAAGCATGCCAGGAAAAATAAAAAATGTAATGGAGAACAAAATCCGGAAGCAATGGTCTGCGAGGATAGGGGAATATATGAAACAGAAGAACCAGGCCAGGAGGAAAAGAAAGAGGTGAGGAAAGGGTCAGACGGTTCCGGAGAATACCATATGGGGATGTTAAAGGAAATACGGTTTGACAGGGTTTATAATAGGTGATTCAATAGGCAGGCTGTTTAAGTCTGCAAAAAAGAGGGATGCCGCGGGAAATGCGGCAGGGAACGGCGTTGTTTTAGAGAGGATTCCAATTCAGCCGGGAATATAAATGGCGCGGGTGGGAATAAAGAATCCCCGCAGCAGGTTCATGGAGATTCGAGACCAGAGCTTGGGAAGGAAAACATGATGGCTGCGGGGATTTTTTGCAGGATAAGGGTTTTGATCAAACTATGATTGACGACTATGGAGGTACCAAGAGTATATTAGGGGGGATAAGGGAGGATTTAACAGGAAGGATAATGAAATTGTAAGAAAAGAAAATAAGGAGTTGTGGTATAATTAAGGAAGCACACTGAAGTGTGCGCAGGTCATCACCCTGGCGGGTGGTGACAAATAATTAAGGAAGCACACTGAAGTGTGCGTAGGTCATCACCCTGGCGGGTGGTGATTGGTTTTTAAACATTTGAACAGGCAGGGAGGATGCAGGTATGAAACGGTTCCTGGTTTCAGTCATAACATTTATAGCCGTATTTTTCTTTTTAGGAGCTGGAGGGATGGCCTTTTTTGTATACAAAAAATATACGCCTTCCAATAAGCTGGCGGATCAGAATGAATGGTTTGGGACAGTGGGGGACCGTGTTGCGATTTTGCTGGATAATCAGCTGGAGGAGAATTATAAGGCGCGGTTTATTGACGGGGAAGTGTATCTGCCGATTGATTGGGTCAATGATATTCTGAATGAAAAATTTTATTGGGATAGTACAGAGAAGATCCTGGTCTATACATTGCCAAAGGAGATTATATATGCAGATGCGTCGGTTAAGGGAAGCGGAGGCAAGTCCTTGGTGGTGGAGCAGGATGGTAAGGTATGGCTTTTGGCCGGGCTTGTGTTAAATTATACAGATGTGCGGATGGAACGTTTCACGGATGGGGATGTGAAGCGGATTTTTGTGGATACAGGCTGGGATTCTGTGCCCATGGCAGAGGCAAAAAAAGCAGGAAAGCTTCGGGTTAAGGGCGGCATAAAAAGTGATATTCTCACAGACATAGAAGAAAAGGAAAGCCTGCAGATCTTAGAGACCATGGAGAATTGGACAAAGGTGCGTACAGACAGCGGATATATCGGATATATTCAGAACAAGATGATTGAGCAGAAGCCGGATCGTCATTATGTCAGCAATTATCAGGCGCCGGAATATACCAGTATTTCTCTGGGAGAGCCGGTGTGTCTGGTGTGGCATCAGGTCTTTTCCCAGGAAGCCAATAACTCTTTAGAGCAGATGCTGGCCCAGGTAAAAGGGGTGAATGTCATTGCGCCTACATGGTTTATGCTGACAGATAACGAGGGGAACTATGAATGCTTAGCAGATCAAAGCTATGTGAAAAAGGCTCATAATATGGGTCTTCAGGTATGGGGAGTGGTGGACAACTTTAATAAAGGGGATAATGTAAAGTCTGAGATTTTGTTTTCACGGACTACCGTGCGTCAGAAGCTGATTGATTCTCTTATGAAGGATGTAAAGTCTTATGGGCTGGACGGAATCAATCTGGATATTGAGAGTATTAAGGAAGAAGCAGGGCCTCATTATGTTCAGTTTATCCGAGAGTTGTCCGTAAGCTGTCGGAAGGAGGGTATCATACTTTCTGTGGATAACACGGTTCCTGCCGGATACTCTGCTTTTTATAACCGGGAGGAGCAGGGAAGGGTAGCGGATTATGTGATTATCATGGCATATGACGAGCATTACGCAGGGGGAGAGGCTGGTTCTGTAGCATCCTTAGGATATGTGAGAAAGGGGATTGAGGATACACTGCAAATGGTTCCAAAGGAGAAATTTATCAATGCCATTCCTTTCTATACACGAGTGTGGAAAGAGGAGGAAGGGAAAGTTACAGCTACCTCCATGGGGATTGCTGCCGCCAAGAAATGGGTGGAGGAAAAAGGTATTCAACTGGAGTGGAATGAGGAGCAGGGGCAGTATTATGGAGAGCTTTGGGAAGGCAATGTCCGCTATCAGATCTGGATGGAGGAGGAGCAGTCCATCAGCAGAAAGATGGATCTGATTTGGGAAAACCATTTAGCGGGTGTGGCTTGCTGGAAGCTGGGGTTTGAAACACAAGAGCTGTGGGATATTGTGAAACCAAAGGAAACAGCTTATTGAATTGCAGGGATAAAAGTAATGCTGCATCAGTTAAAAGCAGGAGTGTGGGAGGAAAATGGAAAAAAACAGAAAAAAGCTAGTGGTAAGATGGCTTTTGGCAGCGGCAGTAATGGCCGCAGTCTGTTCCTGTTCCAAAAAGACGGATACTTTGCCGGAGACTCAAGAGACAGAGGCTTCATCAGAAAGCACTGCGCCGGAAACATCTGCAGAGGAATCTGATTCAGAGACTTTTGATATATCAGAGCCAGAGCTCATAGAATCATTTCCTGAAGCTGAATCAGAAGAAACCACAGAGGCAAAAGAACCAGAGTATGAATGGGAAGGACGCGCTGTTATTGGTACGGATATTCATTACTTGTCAAGGGAACTGACAGACGGCGGGAGCGTATTTCAGCATATGGTGGAGCATGGGGACGGCAAAGTAGTTACTTACATTGAACAGATTACAGATGCCTTTTTAGAGGAGGTAATCCGGCAGAGGCCAGACGTGCTGATCTTAAGCGGAGATCTGACTCTGGACGGA
>OFGX01002331.1_pt1 | contig 10151 bp, 7 predicted proteins | sample 1521831 | NCBI WGS metagenome assembly OFGX01 (sample SAMEA3504080, study PRJEB24116) | mouse gut metagenome | biome: mouse gut; feature: mouse-associated habitat; material: faeces | place: Denmark | collected 2011
CAGTACACTTACAGACCCCAGGCAGAATACGGAGCGGCAAGTCGAGGGCAAAGCCCTTTTGGAACAGGCTGCCAGCGTAGCCACGCCAAAAGAGGCCAGGATTATTGGACTTCTGTTGGATGGCTTTGTGCTGCGGGAAGCTGCGCAGAGGTTGAAGATTCCGAGGTCCGCTGCGGTGAGCTGCATGGAGAAATTCTATTGCCGGGCCAGAACCGCCATTGGCTGAATTGGGAGGTTTAATGATGAAGGTACAGGCATATATCCACAGCTTGAAAGACCATGTAAATAATCGCCATGTGCTGGGCGAGGCTGAGATCATCAAGTGCATCGGCGATAATCAGTATTTGGCCGAGGTCAACGGTGTCCGCTGCACGGCGATTTTTAACTTCTTCACCGGAGCCTATTATGTTGATGATGTGTACAGCATCCAGAAGGAAGCTGTCTAAGTAAAAGAAGCCGTCCCGTTAGGGTACACTCAAACGGAACGGCGAAAAAGCGTCCCATTAGAGTTGGTTTTCGAGTTTTGGCACGTTCCAGACTTGAAGCCGACCCTATCGGGACTTTTTCGCTAATTTATTTTCTGAGGAGACTCGATATGAAGATACTATCCTTTGGAGCAGGGATGCAATCTACGGCATTGGCTCTTATGAGCTGTGAAAATGCTGTATGCAAAAAGAAGAAAAAACCGTATCCGCTGGTTCCGATCTATGACGCAGTAATTTTCTGTGACCTAGGGCTGGAACCTCCTTGGGTCAAAGAACAGATGGAGTTTACCCGGCGTTCCTGTGAGAGCGCCGGGATTTTCTTTCATGTTTTAGATACACCGTTGTATCAGGATTTTACACAAAACTTTGGGGAGCGGAGAACTATCAGTATCCCTTGGTGGACATTGAAAGAAGATGGTCATAAGTCACGGATGCCCCGGAACTGCACACTGGATTACAAGGTAAATGAGATCACAAAGTATGTCCGTTGGGAGCTGCTAGGTTATAAGAAGGGGCAATGGCTCCGGCCCGCAGATGTGAAGGCTCATGAAATGCACATGGGGTTCAGCGCGGAAGAATCACGGCGCTGTCATGAGAATCCTCATAAGCTGTTCATAAATAAGTTTCCTCTGGTGGAGATGGGTTTGACGAGAGCAGATAACTACAAATATATTTTAGAAGTCTGGGGACTGGACACCAAGGCCAGTGCGTGTGCGTTCTGTCCATTCCATCGTAACTACTTCTTCCAATACATTCGCAAAAACGAGCCTAAGACCTATCAGGAGATTGTAGCTGTGGATCATCTGCTGAGAGACAAGAACCCCAAGCCTCCGATGGATTCTGACCTGTTCATTTCCCGGAGCAGAAAGCGGATTGAGGATTTAACGCCGGCAGATTGCAACGATGCGGAGTGCTTTATGTATCAGGGAAAATCTATTTGGAATGGATTTTGAGTAAAAGGCGGTGGTCAAATGAATATAGGCTACATTAGAGTGAGTACCCAAGAGCAAAACACCATCCGACAGGAAGTTCTTATGCAGGAACTTGGTGTAGATGAAGTCTACATCGACCGCATGAGCGGCAAGAACACCAACCGTCCGGAGCTTCAAAAGATGATGGAATATGTTCGCCGGGGCGATACGGTGATTGTGGAATCTATCAGCCGCTTTGCCAGGAATACCCGTGACCTGTTGGACTTGGTGGAGCGGTTGACGAAGAAGGGCGTTGAGTTCGTCAGTAAGAAGGAGGCTATCGACACCACCACGCCCACAGGGAAATTCATGCTCACCGTCTTCGGGGCCGTAGCGGAACTGGAACGAGAATACATTTTACAACGTCAGCGGGAAGGAATCGCCATTGCTAAGGAGCAGGGCCGCTATACTGGAAGAAAGCCTATGCAAGTGCCAGACTTTGACCGGGTGGTCGGCCAGTGGCACCGAGGCGAGATTACAGCGGTTGAGGCCATGCGGACGCTGAAAATGAGTAAGACCACATTTTATCGCAGAATAAAGCAGGCCTCCGCTAATTATGAACCGGGATAGCTATTTGGCCTAATCAGCAGGGATTATCAAGGGGGGGCGAATTAAATCGCCCCCCCTTTTTGCAATTATTTTTTCAAAAGCTCCTACCAGAAAATAAAAATCTGAATAGGAGTATGTGTTATGGCTATATTTGATATTTGCTTAAGCAAAACCCGTTGTAATGATATACCTTCTGAAACCACACGAAGAGGTCAAGAAAACGAAATTGCATCCAATGTATGCTCTGTGAAGAAGAGCCAAGTCCAAGAATTTGTTGAGCTTGTGGGTAAAAAAGGGCATTCATTTTGTCCATCTACATTCATAAATGTGTATCGGAGAAAGGATACTTTCAAGCAGACACAGTTGTTTGCGCTGTTCTTCAATAATTCGAGTAATGATAACAAGAAACACAGCAACAGTTTTTCGTTTGATGATATTGCGCAACGTGCAAGGCAATATAACCTCCCAATTTTTTTCGCCTACGATGTATTCTCCAGCTTTTTGTGGGAATCCAATCATCAGCTATTTTGCATTGTGTTTCTCAATGAAATCCCGATTTTCAACCTACAAGAAGCTGAGGCAATACAAAAAGCATTGCTTACAATTTTTCCAGAGGCAGACCGGAAGCATGGCGGCGTCATTGATTTGTACTTCGGTGGCAATAGCATCCTATATTATGATGAAACAATGCCTACTATCAATCCTGATGTGGTGTTCATGAATATGTGCCTCTATCTAAAGAATCGATATGGAGCTACTAACTATAAGCGAAAAGTTGTTTCATTTGCCGAGGATGCAGGGATTCTTTTAGATGGCAGAAATCTCCCTATAGTGTCCTTAGCTGAGGTATTGATAGATAACAGTAACCTTAACATTGATGAGGAATCCTTACAGGATTCTCATCAAAAAAATAATAAAAAATCACCAAAACCTTCTATGTATAGTAAAGGGGATTATGGTGAAAAATTATCACGGCTAAGTTACACTATCAACTTCCACAACGATATTGCTCAGAAAGAATTAGATCAATCCACATCACCTACAAAGCCTAACATTCATCAACCATACAGATCGGATGTCATCAAATCTATTAGCTTTAATTGTAAACTTTATCATGAGTTTGAGTCAACCAGTACCGGCAGGAGGCTAACATATCAGGAGCTGCTCGGCCTAGTCACAAACCTTGCTCGTGTTGAATCAGGAAGAAAAGTATTTATGAGTATCCTTGGCTCAAAGTCTTTCAGCAAAGATGATGGATTTGCTGTCAATAACTGGGATTATTATTTTTACTACCTCAAGCAAAGAAATCCGTACCCATGCAGTAGCTTTTGTCCTTATCACAAAACCTGTACTCATGGACAAAATATTCTTTCCACATGCAACATACGACCACATCAAATCGAGAGAGTTAGTGATAATGAAAAATCACTAGTGGATTTGGATGAAGCCGTTGAAGACTTTAAGCAGGCTTTCAATACCGCAGTTGATTCAAGTGAAAATGTCTGGCACATTATTAAATCACAGACGGCGTTGGGGAAGACACAAACGCTTCTGCAACTGCTAAGCGATCATCCAGATATGAAAGTTTTAATCGTAGTCCCCACCAATAAATTGAAACGCGAAGTTGCAGAGAGGGCAGAAGAAATGGGTATTCATTTGAATATATCACCTTCGCTGCATGAGATAGGAGATAAACTCTCTGTTGGAGTTTGGGAGGATATAGTCGATCTTCTTAATTCAGGGAAATCACCGATTTCAAGAATTATCACAGCTATCGAAAAAGGGGAGAAGTGTGATGCCAAGTTGCTTAAAAAATATTTGACTGAACGCGACATTTTTTATAGCTCTGATGGCTGTGCCATTACTACTCATCGACGGCTATCCAGTATTGATTTAAGAAAATATGATTTTGTCATAATTGATGAAGACTATATATTCAGCACTATTCTTGTGGACAGAACAGCGGTTCCCTTATCAGATTTGAAAAGATTAAAAAACAAACTGCCTGCCCGCGATTCGCTCTGTGCCAAGATTAAAAAGATTCAGAAAAAGAGCAACTTGCATGAGTTTTTCACTGTGAATGAAATAGACTACAATGAGTCTTATGCCGATATACATACAGAGATCAATATTCGTGCGTTATGTGAGGGGACACATTTTTGTTGCCTTGAATCCTCCAGCCATAACCAGAGAAGTATAGTTTTTACTAGGCAGCCAAGTCTGCCGGATAATATTAAATTCATCATGCTATCGGCAACCGCAAATGAAGATATTTGCAAATATTGTTTCGGTGAAGAGAGAGTCAGATTCTATAATTGCAAAGCGGCAAGATTATCCGGGATGTTGTATCAATACTATGGGCGGCCAATGAGTCGAGCTTACTTGGATGAGCATCCTAAAGTAATGGAGCAGATAAAAAACTGGAGCGGATTTGAACATACTATCACTTTCAAGAAGTATACTGATTATTGCACAGATGACATGTACTTCGGTAACTGCGTAGGGTGCGATGTATTGAAAGGCGAAAATATAGATGTTATTGGAACACCGCATCAACCTGAGTGGGTGTACAAATTGTTCGCTTTTACGCTCGGGTTTGATGTAGTTGCCACGCTAAATCCTTGCTCCATTGTTACCAATAATGGATACCGTTTTCGATTTGCAACTTTCGATGATGAAATACTGAGAACGATTCAGTTTTATATCATTGAAACAGATCTGGAACAGGCTGTGGGGCGTGCAAGATTGCTTCGGTGTGATGCTACTGTTAATCTGTTTTCCAATTTTCCCCTTCGCCAAGCAATCCTAAAAGAATCAGAATATGATAGGGAATAATTGAGTACATATATTGCAGAAAGTATATATGCTCGGTAAAATTTACTGGATATGAGAGAATCTTTATCTACTCCACTGAGACAAAATATAAAAGCTGAAGAACGCTAACTCCTTTGTAAAAAATTTTTGCAGAGGAGGCCAATTTACTATGGTCATAAATCAGATTTTGGAGTTATCTATGGTGCTGAATACAGATCATTTCCAGCGGGTCTTAGCTAAGGCCAGCAAGTCCAGTGTCTTAAAGGAGGACGGGGACGAATATGCAGACCTCTCTATGGCCGCTAAAGGAATCACCGTGCTCTATCGGGACAGCCGATACAAGAAGAAGGTGCGGCTGATTGTTAATACTTACTTGCTGCTGGATGATGTATCCGATACAGACAAGCTACTCCGAAAACTTGACAAGCGAATCACAGAATATTTCAGCTTCAAGTATCATTTGGATGATTTCAGTCTGTCGGGCATGAACCTTATCACGGATATTGATGTTGGTGCTCGTAAGAATGTATCGGCGTATCTGAAAGTCCTACAGCGTGTAGGCAAAGTCAAGGGGTTCTCTCCCACCAGCTATGACGGCCTCAGCGACAGTGCCAGCTTTTGCCTGAGTGGGAACAGTAGCGGCATTGACTTCCTGTTATACGATTTAGAGGATGCGGTCAAAGGCCAACTTACAGATGCAGACGTTGGCCGAAAAAAGGTGAAGTCTGCGAGTGAGCAAGCAAAGGGAATCCTACGAGTGGAGGTACGGCTAACGAAACCGAAAGCGATTCGGGACTGCACCGATGCCGCCAGTGTGTCCGGGCAGATTACACCGCTGGTCAGGAATTGCCAGAGTATCTTTATGGATACCTTCGCACGGGTAATTCCGTTCGGAGATTTCTATAAGAAAGATCAGGCCACAGAAATTATACGGCGTGATGTAAAGGACACTGTTATGAAGAGGAAGATGCTGCGGATCCTAGCTTTGATTCCAGAGAAGAAGTCCCTACATCTGGCTCAGAAGGCCATGAACTGTCGGGACGTGGAGAAGGTCATGATGGCCTTTGCAAAGATCAATTTATCTCCTGTGACTATTAGCAAACGGCATAATGTAAAGCACCTGGATAATCTCTATTCCTATTTCTTGAAGTAATCATTGCAGCGAGGTTCAAATGCCGTTGACAAGCCTCCCTCTTTGATGTAAAGTAGACTCATCTTTTACAAATGGAGGGCATGGCGCATGGCTGGAAAGACAGCAGAGGAACGCATTGCAGCGATTGATGAGAAGATCGCTAAGAAGCAGGCGGAGATTGATGCTCTGGAGGCTCAGAAGCAAAGGCTCCTGCATCCTGTTAATATGAAAACGGTGATGGCGGCAGCGAAGGAAGCTGGGCTTACACCGGAAGAGATTGCAGAGAAATTAGGTTTAGAAGTCTAAATGAGAGGGGCTGCACCGGGCAGCCCCTCTTACTATTCTATTGTTTTTCGGCCAGTGCTTGGTACAGCTTTATCAGCTCCGCTACACACTTACTCTCGGTCACGTCCCTGACGGAGAAACCGTAAGCCTCCCCATGAAGGCACAGTTGTGGTTCCGAGGGGCGTTCTGTGTAAATATCGACAAACTAGTAGTAATGTTCTTCTGTTCCTTATTTTAATATTGCAAATCTAAATTTTATATGCTAAAATTTATTATTATAATGATACATAGGATGAACAGAAGAACTACCGTTGTTCTCTCTGTTTCTACTGCATTGTGAGGAGGCACCATAATGAGCAGAGCGGAAGATTTGATTAGAAATCGACAGGACGACGAAGAAATTGATCGCTTGCACAAGTTTCTCAAAGAAACCATTCACAAACATTTTCTAAGAATTGATGAAGTTGTAGAAAACTTTTCAGAGAAAGAAATCATTGAGCTGACTGATTACATTCGCTATTTCGCAAAAAATCATGGTGAAGAAAACTTATCCTCGGATGTTAGCATGGAGAAAATGCAAGCATTTCTCCTGCTATTTTGCAAACTGGCAGATGTTGATGATGCAAATAGGATTTTATCTTATTTGGAATCAGAAGAGTTTGGATGGCATGGTACTAAATACTATATGAGTAATCCATGCCTTAGAAGGTTTCTTTATGATCCTAAAGGCCATTGTAAAAAAGCGGCTAAAATCTCGAACACTGAATTGGCTACAAATATGGTGGGTGCTTTTTATGACATTTTCTTCAGTGACGAATTTTCTCAGATAGTGCTATTTATATTTAGCTATTGCCTTGCTTCAATATTTACATCTATGCTGAATAAAGGCGGAGTTTCCGCACCGTTTTTTTTACAGATAGCAGCAGATAAGTCATCCGTCGCATATCAAATCTTAAAAGAGATCATTGAAATATGTGATGTAAATTCCGGTATTGACGAAAGCTGCAATAGGGCAAATTCAGCGTATGGAAAATGCAATTATATCCATCAGATTTATTTCCCTACCCAATCAACTGCAAAGGACATCGACAATTTAATACTTAATTTCAAGGATTGTCCTGTCGCTATTGTAGGGTATGAAAACGAGAGAAATTATACTGCCTTGCTTAGAGAAGTCGCCAATATCCCGGCAAAGAAAAAGTCTCTTGATTTAAGAGAACGCTTTAACTTGTTACCTGTATTCGTATGCCCGGCAATTAAGTCAAGTTTCGATAATGTCTTTGATATAGATCTAACAGGCTATGAGGTCAGTGCTGAGTATTTGACTTTAATAAAAGAGAAGAAGCAAATGCTTGCGTCATGGGTTTTAGAACTTGTAACAAGCGTCGAAAAATACCAATCACAAGAGATTGATTTAATTGATAGGCGGCGGATTGCACGGAACCACAGTCTGATTTCGAGTATGATTAGTCCCTATATAAATCAGGTTTGCCAAGGTTATCCTGACTTGACGATGGATAATGCTAAGAATGTTGGATTCCTAAATTATTTCTTCAGAAGATACATAGATACAATTCGGCGACTATGTACTTTCCCTGATGATGTGAAATTTGAATTTTTTGAATCTGATAATTTACCTTCCCAACAGGATATTGGAGAAATAGTCGATATAATAAAAACAGAATCTGAAAAATCTTTAGCAAATCTCCATCACCGATATTTGCCTGCACCTACAGCAGTTGGAATTAAAGATAGAGGGGCGACAAATTTAGCCAAGCAAATTGAAAAGCAGTACAGGTCGCTGAAAGTGTATGTTCGTGTAATCCCATTGGAAGTAAAAGCAGATAGATATATCTTTAAGCTGGAAACTTTGAATGAAACACGGGATGCTGATATTAGCAGAAATTCAAAAACGGTTCAGCGCAGGCTAAAAAAATATGATTGGTTCAGGGTGGACTTGAGAAATCCTACATCAATAAATTTGGTTGTCGCTGAACAGGCATTGACAGATAATAGTTTAATTGAAATGCTATATAGCGAGGATTTTACTGAGAGCCAATTAAAGATACCTTATGCTATAGGCTTTGATGACACTGGAGCAATGTGTATAGAGGATATAGCTGAGTTTCCTCATTTGCTGTTGGGTGGAGCCACCAAATCAGGAAAAAGTACTGCTATGATGAGCCTATTGATGAGCATAGCATATAAGCATCGAACCGGTAATGTCAATGTGTTGATTTTGGATCTGCTGGAAAAAGATCAGTCTGATTTTGATGTTTTCAAAGAACAGCCATTTTTATCTGCGCCAGTCATTAGAGAGCCAGATACCGCAAGGAAAATCATTCTTCTGTTGTGTCAGGAGAGGACACGCAGGATGAAAGACCCTAATCTGCCTGATATGCCCTATATTGTTTGTGTTATAGATGAATTTCCTAGACTATACTCCGGCATTTCAAATAAGGAATACGCTGAGCAAATTGAAGCTGCAACGAACGAATTGCTGAGCAGTAGCCGCCATGCTAAGATACATTTGGTGCTGGCAGCACAAAATCCGGCAAAGGGTAATCTAAAAGGAAGTATCGCAAATATTACTGCAAGAATAGCATTAAAATGTGCTCATTATCAAAATTCAGTGACAATCCTTGGGAGAGCAGGAGCTGAAAAGTTGGTTGGTAGAGGACAAATGATTTTCGATTCTATTTCGGAGCGAGATAGGGTATTACAGGGATCATATATCTCGTTCAAGGATATGACGATGTTGCTTGCAGAAATCAAGAAGAATTTTGAGCAACAGAACAAATATCCTTTCAAGATTGGCAGTTTGGATACGGCTTCGGACCTCGTAGAGAGGAACAGCAGGCTTCCAGGATTCACCCAAAGCCCACAGAGGCAATCGTATGATGAAAAGCTGGCAGAAGCTATCATGTGGACTTTGCCACAGATGCAAGTGGCTAATTCAAGGCTTCAGGCCAAACTTCAAATAGGTAATAATAGGGCCAACAGGCTACTGAGTCGCATGGAGGAATGGGGATTGATACATAAGCTGCATGGCAATTTAGGCTGGGAAACAATTCCCAAATGCTTTGAGGACATATCGATTACAGTAATTGATTATTTGAATGAGAGCGGTGTAACTGAGGCTGAAATTAGAAGTATATTCCGGAGAGATTCTGACGCCCAGGTAAACGATAAATTTAGGCAGTAGCGTATCCCTCTCTGAGAATTTACCGTAAGCACGTCTGCTAAGATACCAGTTACAGACTATACGGACAAGGAGTGCGCTAATGCACTCCTTGTCTTATCTATTTCACTCAATCAAGGCTGCGATTCGATTTGCTGTCTCAGTATCCGTGTGTTGCTGTAAATAGGGGATGATTAAGTGGAAGTTCTTCTTTTTCACCCCTGAGAGTTTTCTAATATCCGACCAATAGAAGGGTTTACCCTGCGCTCTTAATCTCTGATATGCCCAAATGATCTTCCTGGCCCAACTTTCAGGGTATGATTCCGTATACTGCTCAAAGATGGCCTTGCACCTTGGCATGTTCTCTAGCTGATGCCCCAGCAGATTCATCTCCCGATACACTAGGCGTTCTGATACTCGTTCGGGCCTACCGTTCTTATTAGTCGTGCCATCATATACGCCTCGGATAACAGCTTCCAATATAGGGGCTGTGTCTGCATCTAACTGTATCCAGTCTACCGGGGCGGCATCTTTCATGTAGTGGCTGCCCTGCTCCTGCTGAATTTGTTCCAATGTCAAGGAGGGAGCGGTTAGCTCCTCTGGTTTCATCCCCAGGAAGAAAGCAATCTGGCAGACAACGGAAAAATCAGACCGGCTCCCCAGCAATACCCTCTGAATCTGGTACATACTCGCTATATTACATAGCCCCATGTATCCATAGAACACATTCAGAT
>OFGX01002333.1_pt1 | contig 10149 bp, 10 predicted proteins | sample 1521831 | NCBI WGS metagenome assembly OFGX01 (sample SAMEA3504080, study PRJEB24116) | mouse gut metagenome | biome: mouse gut; feature: mouse-associated habitat; material: faeces | place: Denmark | collected 2011
TTGCTTTTTTCCACAGTACTTAAGCGCTTTCTGGAACTATATCCCAAATCTTAATCACCTGAATCATAACATATTAGAGTATCTGTATTATAAATACTTCTTTTTCCGCTCTTTGGCCTTTAGTTAAATCTGGAAGTTCAAGGGGGTATCAAACTGAACCCCTCCCCCGTCCACAAATATAAAAGAAATGTCCTTTGTCTGCCAAAGAATATTATCTGTATCATTTTCCTCTGTCCTGAACTATCAGCGGAAAATCGTTTTACCATCTGAACGGGGGTGCAAAATCCATACACCTTGCTCTCCTGATAATCTTCCTCCTGGATAGTACCCTCTATATTCTCTTGCACCTCTTCCATTAGAGTCTCTGGAATCTCTTCTTGTTTCTTCAATGTATCAAAGCTGATATGCTCCACCTGACATACTTCCTGCTCTGCTTTATCCTCTCTTTCCCGTGAAACTTCTCCAGACGGTTCCATTCCTGCATAATTATCACAATCACCCCCATGACTGACCTCCGATACCTGCTGCCCCTCAAACAAAACAAGCGTATACAAATTGCTGGTCTGTCCTTTATTCTTCTCCCGAAATCGGGCATCCTTTTTGATATATCCGGCATCCAGCAATTCATGCAAGGCACGCTTCACTGTAGAGACCGAAATATGCAGCTGCTCCGCCATGGTAGGAATGGCCGGAAAGCAGGTCAACTCCTTATTGGAGCGGTCAATCAGATAAATCAATACCGATAATGCACGGCTTTTCAGCGTGCTTGCATATGCCTGTTTTTTCAGTTCCGTCTGTTTTGTCATCATTCCAAATTCCTCCTGCCAGAAATCTCTTCTATCCATATGAAGAGCCATGCCGGTATCTTCCTTGCCATGCACGGCTCTCCTTTTGCTTTATGTTGCAGTGAAACCAGAGTGTTTCGATTCCTCTTCTGCCTCAAATCCACTCACAAATATATTCTTCTTTTAACCTACGATATATCTCGCAATCAAATTCTTATACTGTTTCCCATTACAGTCACTGTCCGTCAGTTCCGGCTGGTACTCTGAAAACATCACTTTATGGTAATCGTTCTGTAGGGCCTCTGCCAGATCGTCTTTCATTCCCTCTGCCACAAAAGGACAGAGCAGATGTGCGTGGGCTCCCATAAGGGATGCCTGCAGGCGAACGGTGAAGCCCAACTCATACGGCTTCGTGCCGCATACCAGCAGCCGGATATCCGCCCTTTCCAGCAGTCTCTTCCCCTCTGTAATGCCGCTCCCCAGGTCATACACCACAAAGTTCACCTCCTCCTTTGGCTCCGTGTTCCGGTAATGTACCCCTTCAAACTGCCAGCCGTCCTCTTCTGCCTCCATCTCATACCCACGGGCCAAAGCCGCCAGATGCCCGTCTGCATGAGCCTCCACATAGCACACGGACGCACCCACACGGGCCAGCCATGTACACAGTCCCACGGCTGCGGTAGTGGTTCCAATCCTTGGCTGGGAACCAACCACAGCCACCGCCACATTCTTACAGTCAAACCGGAAATACTCCTGCCCGCCCGCTCTGGCCGGCCTTTCCTTTGCCGCATACCTCGTCATGCCCTGGTCACTCAGGCACTCCCTGATCTCCTGCTGGATTTCCCTGATTTCCGTATCACACACAATATTCCCCACACCGCTGTCCAGCAGCGCCTGAAACAGCGGGTCAGCCTGTGTAAGCCCCTCGCAGATGACCGTCACCCTTGCGGAGTACATGGTGAGAAATTCCTCGATGGCCTGCGCAAATTCCTCATCCGTATCCCCGAAAGCGGGACGGTCAAGCACCACATCCGTAAAGTGGGCAAAACTGCGCATATCATAGACCACGAACTGCTTCAGCAAGAAATTCCCAACCATCTTCTTCACGGGCATCCCGCTGTCCGGCTCATAAAAGCCGGTAAAGTCCAGCAGATTGGTATGCTGGGTGGATGATAAATATAAAATCATATCCTTCTGCCTCCTGTCATCTTCCGATTGCCCAGTAAGGGCCGCCGGAACCTGCCGCCTTGTTGGATTCGTCCATGATGACGGATAAATCCCATTCCTGCTCACTCCTGCCGTAGCTGGCCGGGTCTGCCACCAGGATCTTCCCCTCACTGGTCACGCCCCGCAGGACAATGAAATGCCCTCCCCTGGTAAAGTGTCCCCTGCTCATGATCACCACCACCAGCTTTCCGGAAGAAAGGGCATCCACGATTCCCTGGGCATCCAGGTTCTTCCCGCAGGACAGACCATATGCGGCTGCCACTGCCGGAATCAGGCTGTGGTAGGAACCGTTGCCCTCACAGCGGTGTCCGTTTGCCACAGACCACCGGGCCAGCTCCACCGGGTCATGAACCTCCCCGGTCAGGGTGGATATTACAATAGCCATGGATGTGGGGCCGCATCCACCCTGCCCGATGGTGCTGGATGTGCCGTACATCACATCCGCCCAGCGCTCATCCATCTGATTGTAGTACATGACCTCCATGCCGCCATCCGTGAACACCACGCCCTCATAGGACTGGCCGCTGCCAGTGATATAGTCCGTATCATAGATGCCGATGTTCTGGTTATAGCCGTATTCCCGCTGAAAGGATTCAATGGCTGTAATCTCGTTATCCCCCAATGCCCACTCCACGAACATGGAAACGGGGCTGGTCAGCAGATGGACGATAAAAGCTATCAGAAGCAGCAGAAACAAAACAGGCGCCAATATGGCGATAAGCAGACGTTTCCGCGCCTGCTTATCCATTGCCGCCTGAAATGCCAGCTGCGCCAGTATCTTTGCCGTTACCGAACCTATTGTCATACAATACTCCTTTCAAATTGTGCATTTTTACCAATTTCTCCTATAATATATAATTGAAATCTTTTTTCTCGGCATTGTTCCGAAAATATTTTATCGCCATTTACAAAGACTTTCTGATATGCTAAACTTCAACTATCTTAAGCAAAGGAGAATTATACAATGGCTAATATACTAAACATCGAATCCGAGACAGATACCGTTCGCTATATTATTAAATTTTATCTTGAGAGTCCCAAAGTCGCTCAATACTTTGAAGCAAGCTGTCTTCTTTCTGTAAGAGAAATTTCTCTGATGGCAGATTTATATGTCAGAGGGAACATCCTGTATTTAGACACTCCAAACGAAAATATAACCAGAGAAATAGGTATTCGTTTAAAAAACACGATTGAATCAACTCCCGTGCTTTCATAAAATAAGCTGCAGGCATACTCACCTGCAGCCTGTTTTTCTATCTTCCTCCTGCCCTGCCCATATAGAGCATCTTGTATTCCGGAATCTCGAAGCTGATATGCAGCCTCTTTGCCCCTACCATAAACAGGGCATGTCCCCGTTTCCTGGCTAGCAACAGTTCCTGCTCCGCCTCCGTCAGATCATAGAGGTCTGCGGTCTCTTTTAAGTTCTTGCCGTCCGTCCCCATCAGCACCTTATAGCAGGGGATGTCAAGGAGCGCCTGCCCGTACTGCTTGATGCTCTCGCTCAAAAAATCCACTATGCTGTGGGAGATGATTGCCAACGCGCCCTCATATTTTCTCGCCCTCTTCATCACATTCCTAAGATACACAAGGGACTGGGGCACCTTCTGGTCAATCATCAGATACGCCTCGTCACAGATCAGGAGCACACGTTCCTCCCTGTTCCGGCTCATCTGTTCCCAGCACCAGGTCAGGATATTGAAATACTGCGTCCGTTTGATATGGTCGCTGGTCTCCTGCAGGGCATTGGTATCCAGCACAATGATGGAACCGCTGTTGTTATCCGCCTCTGTGCCGTCCTTAATACTGCTCTTGCCGTTCCAGATAAAGCTGTCTGAACCCTCCGCTATGTCATACAGGAGCAGAGCCAGGTCTGCATATACCTGACGGTCAGTTCCCTCCTCCGCTTTTTTCTGCACCAGCTGATAAAGGTCGGAAAACACAGGGAAGTCCTCCGCTTTCAAAAGGGAAACATCCGTCTCCCAGACAATGCCGGAATCCCGGTACAGTTCAATCAGGCACTTCTTCAAAACCGCCCGCTGCATATCTGTGATGGACGGAATATAAAGGTTGAAAAAAATCTCCAAATTCTTCATATGCAATGCAAGGTCATTCATCCCGTACCCCTCGTCCCGGTACAGGCGGTCGGCCTCTTTCTCCTGCTCATCATCACGGGGCGAGGGACGAACCTGCAAAGGGTTAATCATGCCTACGGAACCACCTACGGCATTAATCCAGTCCCCATTCAGGTTAAGGCAAAGGTCTCTGTACTCGGATTCCGGATCTACCACGAGGATTTTCGTCCCTTTCATAAATTCGGACAGGATGATATGCTTGATTGCCGTAGACTTGCCCACACCGGAATTTCCCATAATCACAAAGTTGCTGTTGGTGCGGTCACTGCCCCGGCGCCAGGTATCCACAACCACCAGGCCGCCGCTGGCATCCTGGGCAAAATAGTATCCCTCCCCGTCATTGAACCCGCTGCTGGCAAAGGGAAAGCCGCCTACAAAAGTGGAAATCGGCACAATCTTCTGTAAGATACCCTCTATCTTGGCATTGGTGGGGAAAGACGGGGAGATGTGCCGAAATCCCTCTTTCTGCAAGTTAGGCATCACCCGCATCTTACATTTCATCACGCTCACCATGCTCTCCGCACGGCGGCACACCTTCTTGAAGGTATTTTCGTCTCTGGCGACAGGCATGACGGACACGCTCATCAGCCCAACGGTCTCGCCCTCCCGGTCAATCTGCATGATAATCTTTTCCCCATCATCGGCGGCCTTCTCCGCCCTCTGTCTGGTCAAGGGGTCTTTTGCGCCGTCTGCCAGTCCCCTCTGCTGTACCACGCTGCGGGAGATGGCATTAATCAAGGTCGCATTATCCACCGGTCTCCATCCCACGGATACGATGGTGGAAGGGATATTTGTGATACGGGAGAGCCATTCCACCTCCACTTTCTGGGGATAGCGGATGAGCCCGTACACCTTTCCCATATTCTCCCCCAGGTCAAGGCCGTTCTTGGAAAAGCCCAGCCCCACCGGGGTAATCACGTTGAGCAGGGCATTGTTCTTTGCATCCTGCTCCTGTATAGTCTGCCGTTTCAATATAGATAACCTCCTTGTTCTATTTTCCGTATCCATCCGTTCAATGCCACAACTGCTGTTCTGCCTCAATATTCCAAGAAGGGAATGGATGCAGAAAACTCCGTATCCTCCAGATGGGTATAGGATGGGTTATGGACCAGATTCAAAAGCCGCACGATTTCTTTTTCGCCCAGCACGTCACAGGGGATGCTGCATCCGAAAAACTTCTCCGAAAACAGTGTCGCCCGCTTCAACAGTTCTTTCTCCGCCCCTTCTTCTGCCCTTTCCCACATAGATACATAAAACTGCCTTTCCACAATCTCCCCGGACAGGGCAAAACCTGACATCTGCAGGATTTCCTGCCGCAGCAGCTCCTTCCGTCTGCCATCCGCTTCTTTCATTATGGACTGCATATCCGTGATGACCGGGGAGATATCCACCGGCCGGCTCACTGCCAGGAACTTGAAAGGATACTGGATATCCGACAGTTCTGCGGTCAGCTGGCGAATCAGGCTGTTCTTCTCCGCCTTGCTATACAGGTCAATGCTGATGGAGTGGATACGCACAAATACCAGGATTAGTCCGTCCGTTGTATAAAGGTACCTGTCCTGAATGTCCCTGACATTGATAAACTCCTGCGCAGTCTGTATGGCAAGGCCCTCCCCGCCGCCTTTTGTCTTGGGTCTGCTGTGCTTCAATATAATCAGTAAAAGGCCGCCTCCCAAAAGGGTGACGGCCAGCATAATGATTGGAAATATAAGTCCTTCCATATCTTCCTCCTTTTATTTTATTGGACGGATATGCCAGTCATCATATAAGGAACCCCTGACAGTCAGCGTATCCGTAAGATTCACCTGCAGCATCCCCGCCGGAGTCCAGGCATCCAGCACCTCCACATAGGTCGTATACTGTCCGTTGGGATACCAAACCGGTGAAAAGTGCACCGGGCGGCCATAGGTGCTGTAGGGGTTCGCCTGGAATTCAAAGGCACTGGAATAGCCGGTGCTTTTCCGCTTCAGAAGCCGCCAATATTCCCCGTAATCAAACTCAGGGAAATAAGCCACCACATTCTGCGCACCGGTGATATGCCCGCTGGGGGCTGAGGAAATGACACGGGCAGATACATCCGCGTCCAGTCCATACCCGCTCTTCATGGTCTTTCCCGATGCGGTGGGGTTCTTGGCATCTGGCTTTGCGGCAAAGGCGGCGCTCAGGGACGCAGAATAGGATTTCCACCCGTATTCCCACCACCCATGGTCGCACCAGTAGCCATGATCCACCCCATCCTCATCAATATCGCTGTGCCATACCCAGTCTGCGTGCCACCAACAGTCCCACTCGCCCCAGGCAAGAAATGTCACATTCTGCCTGACAGGCACTGGTGGGATGGAGAACCCGTCATTCCGGTCATCCGCCTGCGGATCAGGGGGCGGGTTGTCGTCCATATCCACAATCCTCGCCCGGATCTGCCCGGTACTGGTGCTGCAGTTGCTGGAAATGGTGATGGTCACTTCCCCCGGCTCAGAGGGCGTATGCCATTTCACCCAGGCAAGCTGTGAGCCATTCTCCGGGATATAGATATCATTGTGGGAATATGTCCTGCCACCCATCGTGAACCTGGCCCAGGCGGGATTGTCCGGGGTCTTCCTGTCTCCCGTGGTCAGCCGGACCGCTACGATTACATCCGTGTCCACCCTGTACTCCTTGTCATAGTGGACCACGGTCTCCAGCACATTCTGGTAGCTGATGATGCCAATCCCCAGGATGGAGATCATCTCCTGGGTCGTCCGTGCGCTCCCCCTGGGGCCTGTCCATGCGTCGAACCCCAGGTCGCTCCGTTCCAGGAACAGGGCGAGGGCATGGTTCTGCATCACTACGGTGGGGAAGTGGTAGCCTATGTCCCCTCCTGTCATCTGGTTGTACAGCCCTGCCTCCGTGGTGGTCATCGCAAAGTATAAATGCTGGTATACCAGATAGATGATCGGTTCGATGACCAGCTTATACTTCCCCTGCTCGATATCCGCAAAGGGGATGCCCGTGTCACCCGCCACCATCACCGCAGCCGCTTCCGAACAGAAATACCGCCGGATAGCCGGGATGCTGGCTTTCCTGGTGTTGCCGGATATAATCTGGGGGATGGGCGCCGCCGGTTTCCGGCATACATAGCCGCCCACCTGAGGGGACAGCCCCGCCCCGTTCCTATAGTCCACCTTGCTCACCTTTCCGAAATGGCAGATGGTGGGCGACAGGGCACCCACGTCCACGTTGGTATAATCCACGGGAACGGCCACACGCTGCCCGCTCTGGGCATCCACCACCGTGACCCTCACCCCGTCATAGCCCACATCCGGCCAGTAATAGCCATCCTTGCCATGGCTCAGGCTGCCGCCTCCTCCCTCTACATTGCCGCTGCCTGCGGCACAGGCCGGAACCGCCAGGGCCAGGCACATCACCAAAAGCAGCATCGCTGCTGCTATCCTTTTTACCAGCTTCATCATCCCTCCCATTCTGCCGCCATAAGCGGCGCTCCAGTCTATAAAGGATTCCTTCCTGCTCATGCAAAAAGACATGGACCCTTTTGAGACCCATGCCTTCCAGTATCCTCCGTATGCATTTTTATAGCATCACTACATCGTTCCAATCTGTTTGTCCCAGTCCCCGTCTGTGTGGGAAGTCCCCTGCTCATTTGGGCCGGAACTTTCTATGTAGCCGAACCCTGGCACATAGACCGCCCCTGCCGGATTGGTGTCCCCTCCCTGGGGCTGGTCCTCCTGGGGCTGTGTATGCTCAGGCTGGCAGTTGCCGTCCTCGTCCGGATTCTCCACTGCCGCAGTGCTTCCTGTCTCTGCAGGCGGTTCTGAGGGCGGCACGGCATCTTTCGGAGACTGGGGCTTCCCGTCTGTACGGGCTGGCTGCGTTTCTGCCGGGGCTGCGGCAATCCCCTCTCCGCTTCCTTCCCCTGCGGAGGGCTCCTCTGTCTCCGATTGTGCTCCATCCTGCCCTGTCCCCGGCTCTGCCCCCTGCCCTGGTTCTGTCTCCTTCTCCGGCTCCACGGTTCCTCCGGCATCAATCCTCGGAACTGTCACTATTGTTTCCATTTCCGGCACTTCCGGTTCCACCACGGGCAGCTCTGTCTTTCCCATAGTCCCCATATGCCAGACAAGGCAGACGGCCAGGCACACAGCCAAAACTGAAAGGATGATGATGGCAGCACGCTTCTTATTCTTATAATTCTTGTTCATAAATGGACCTCACTTTCATTTTCTGTTTTTGAATGAATCGCTTCGGCCCTATTTACCCAAATCTTCTACCCGATTCCATTATAAACGGACTCTTCCTGCGCGTCCAGGCTTTTTTATGAATCCCTGAAATTTCTTTGGGAACGCCTTGGACACCCTTAGAATTTGGGCATATAGGCCGCCTTTGTCCGCAGCTCCATGGTCAGGGGCGGAACCATTCCCCATCCAAAGGACAGGGGAATCTCAATGGTGATCCGGGCATCCGCCTCGAAATTCCTGGATGCATCTCCCGGTGCCAGACCTGTATTGGCAATCTCCACCCGCAGCCCGGAAAGCCGGTATTCGTAACCGCCATCCTGCTCCTTTACATGGTAGCTGCCGTCCCTTTCTGTCCCCAGCAGGCTGTCCAGACGGTAATACACATCGTCATAGTCCAGATCCTCCACCCACTGCTCCCTGGAAAGCCGGTAGCCGCCGGAATATCCCTCCCTAAGCCCCCGGTAAGTCTCGTCATAATTGGTGGTCGCCACACTGATGACCGCCTGCTGGAGTCCGTCCCTCACTCCCTGGGCAATAATTATCAGGCGAAAAAACTCCGACATGGCACAGACCAGGAACAGAAGCCCCAGGATAAGAGCGATGATAGTCGGCGTGGAATTTCCGCTTTTACTGCACAGAATCTTTTTTATCCTCACTCCATCACCCCCGTCACTTATAATAGACTTCCGATTTGCCGGATGCCTTTGCCTGTATCCGGATGGGGAAGGAACCAAAGAAAAAGAACCCGATATCCACGCTATCTGTCAAGGTCACGGAAATATCACCGTTCAACTGCACCCGGCTCCCGCTGAAATAGTCACAGTCCCATTCAATCTGCGGGTCCAGGCCGGTCTGCTGGCGCATGGTGCTGATGCGGGAGGATACATTGGTTCCCCCTGCAATCTCCGCCTCCCTTACAATCTCCGCCGCAAAGAGGTCAAGCTGCTGTTTCGTGGTAAAGACAGGGAAAAAGCTGACGGCCAGCGCCACCACCAGCATCAGGCACAGGATCCCGACAGCGACATCTATGTACCCTTCTCCCCGTCTTGATTTCAAAATCCGTTTAAGCATGGTCTCACCTCCTAAAACATCCCCGACATAGTGCCAAGAATCTGATACCCCATCACTCCTATATACAGTAAGAGCATACAGCCCAACAGCAGGAAAGAGTACCTCCGTATCTTCGGCGGCCGCTCCATTGCCAGTTTTTTCAGCCTCTGCAGTTCCAGCTGCTTCATGTCATGGCTGAGCATCCGGAAAAATGCCACGCCATCATCACCGCGCAAAACACCAATCAAACCTCTCACTACGTCAGACAGCATGGCACTGGATACCCTCGCCTCAAACCTGGTCAATGCCCCCTCAAAGTTCCCGGTCCGCATGTCCGCCACTGTAATGGCAAGTTCATTTTTCAAAGCTGCCCCTGCATTCTTCTGATAAGTCTCCAGCATGGAAAGCACATCCCGGCTGGCCTGCAGTTCCTGGGTCAGTGTTGCCACAAACCGGGGCAGCTCGTACTCGATTTCCTCCCTCCTGGCCGTAATCTTCTTTTCCGCTTTACTGCTCTCGGAAAAGTAAATCCCGATACCGGCGATAACAAAAGCCGGAGATATAATGGGGGCAATAAACAGACAGGGAATAATGCCCAAAAGCACCAGCCCGGCCTTCACCATGGCAAGGGAAACATACTGCTCCGCTGTCAAAGGAATTTCTGCCGATTTCAGCGTTGCAGCCAGTTTCCTCCTCTTGTAATCGTCCATGGGCAGCACCTTTGCC
>OFGX01002334.1_pt1 | contig 10149 bp, 5 predicted proteins | sample 1521831 | NCBI WGS metagenome assembly OFGX01 (sample SAMEA3504080, study PRJEB24116) | mouse gut metagenome | biome: mouse gut; feature: mouse-associated habitat; material: faeces | place: Denmark | collected 2011
AAATACAAGGAAAACGGCTATAAACTCGCATCAGTTATTTGTAGACAATTCCTTAAGACGTGCCCTGCGGTGCCTGAGCCAGCCCCAGATTCCCAGACCGATGATTACAGCCCAAATCAGCAGATAGGGAATGTTCACCAGGAACCAGATTCCCGCTTCCTCTATGCCGTTTCCAATGTTGCTCAGACTCTTCAGGAAGCCTTCCGCGATTCTCTCCCAGGCCGTAGGCTCCTCTTCCTTCACCACGGTCAGTTCCCGGACTTCCGATATGTTAATCTTTACAGTGCTGTACTCTATCAAATTGTCCATAGTCCGAAGCTGGGACTCCATGCTCTCCAGCTGGTAGCGCACTTCCGACAGCCTTTCCTCCAGGGCGATGATTTCCTCCACGGTCTCGGCTCTGCCCAGGAATTCCAAGAGCCTGTCCGCAGCGTGTCCCGCAGCATGCATCCTTCCCCAGGACGCTCCGCAAAAACAGTCAGAGCAAAGGCCGGAGCACCCTGTCACCACAGAAATGCTCCGGCCCTCTGTCTATTATAGACGAAATTTCCTAAAAAAGGTTCTCGGTTTTCATGAATTTATCTGCTTCCGCCTTGATTTTCTGTTCGCTTCCCACTACGCAGAAGTAGTCATCCTTCATGAAGGCTCTGATGTACTCTGCCAGGCTGCGGATGTCCTCCGGCGTAGCGTCGATGACTTCATTCCTCTCCTGCTGAATCATGTCGAAGGTCAGCCCTCTCATATAGGCATCCCTGGAACGGTGTCCCTTTCCGGCTGCAGTCAGCGGCGTATCCAGCTGACTGAAAGTGCCGATGATATACTGGGTCATCGTCCGCTCGTTTGCCTCATAGGTTTCGATGAAATCCGCCGCCTTCTCGTACACATCAATGGTCTGTCCCAGATTCGGGTCGCGGTAGGATACAAAGAAGCAGTCGCCTGTCCTTCCGAAACCGCACATGCAGCCATAGGCGCCGCCCTTGACGCGGATATTCGTCCACAGGTACTCATATCCCATCATCACGCTCAAAACCTTCAGCGCGCCCTTGTAGGAAAGGCCTTTCTTCAGGAAATTGCCGGCGCGGCATACATACTGCACCTGGCCGGGTGTCATGAATCCTTCATTCTTCCGCGATACTTCCGGCTCATAGCTTCCCTTCTCCACCTGGCAGGTGTAAAGCTTCTCCTTCAGGCCGGCGATGGAGGGCTCCAGACCTTCAAAGGCCTGTCTGTCACCGGTAAAGTCCACACGCAGGTTCTCCGGACGGAAAATCATCTTGCACAGTTCCTGAAGCCGATGAATCAGGTTCTCCCTGCCCGTCTCAAAGTCCTTCTCCAGTCCGGCGGTGAGACGGTACTGTCCCACTCCCGTCAGTATGTCATTCATGGCATAGTATGCGTTGCCGTAAGACAGAGCCCGGTTCGCTGCCACGCTGTTGCCGGCCGACAGCATATACTCCCGGTACCTGGAATTGTTCTCCGCCAGAATCTCCTTCAGTCTCTTTGCATCCGTGAAATCGCTGGTCAGTATCAGCTCCTCCATCAGCGCCAGCGCCTTGGGCAGATTTTCGTACAGCGCCTTGGTGTAGACTTCCATGGAAACGGTGTACTGGCTCGGATCCGCCACATTTACGTAAGTATTACAGGCCACTCCCATATCGCCGGTGGCCAGGTTGATTTCATTGCTCAGCTCCGCATAGGAGTAATTCGCCGTATTCACATGGCAGAACACATTCTGCAGAATGCCGATATAAGGGAAGTAATCCGCAGGGATATCCTTCACCCGGAACATCAGACGCAGATAGCCGATGCCGTTGGTGAACACGTCATGGTACAGGGCCGGGCTGCCCGCCAGGGTCTTCTCCTCATTCACCAGAGGGGCCGCCTCCCGCTTCATGTCCTCTCTGGTCAGCAGCGGAATCTTCGCCATGTTCTCCGGCGTGTCCTCATCCTCCCGGAAGGCGTTCAGGGCGTCCATCATACCGCGGATGTCGTCCAGCTGGCTCTCCGACATGCTGCTGCGGGTTTCCGCAAGGGCGGCGGCCACCGCCTCCTCCTGCTCCTGGGCCAGCCCTTCCCTGGGCTGCAGGATCACCATGGCAGCGTGAGGGTTCTTCAGCAGGTATTTGTCCACCAGCTGCTCGAAATAGCCCTCCTCCACTTTGGCACGCAGCTTCGCGTAGGTCTCGTTGGCCTCGATGTGGATGAACGGCTTACTGTCATCGTACATCCAGCTGCTCATGGCCTGCAGGCCGTACATGAGCCCCTTGGGGAAGCTTCCGAAATCCGCCTCGCGGTACCGGAACTCATAGTGGTTGATGGCCGCCAGAAGGGCCTTCTTGTCGAATCCCTTCTCCACGATTTCCGTCAGCGCCTCCCGGATAGTGGCCTTGAACTCTTCCTCTCTGGAAAGGGCTGTCCCCTTGGCCACCACGCTGAAATAAGGCTGCTTCAAGTCATTGTCATAGACGCTGAACACATCCTTGCCTATGCCCTTGTCAATCAGCGCTTTCTTCAGAGGCGCCCCGGGCACGGTGCAGAGGGCGAAATCCAGAATCTGGAACGCCACGAACAGCTCCCTGTCCAGCGTGTCGCCCACGGACTGGCACCATGCCAGATACGTGTTCTCGTCCACATTCTCTCCCCGGCTGATTGGGAATTCCCTGACCCTGCGCACCGGCTGGGCAAAGGGCGCCTCGGACCCTACCTCGGAGTCCACGGCCAGCGCGTCAAAGGAAGACAGATAGTGCTCGTCGATGAACTGCAGCTTCTCGGCCATGTCCATATTGCCGTAGAGGTAGATATAGCTGTTAGAAGGATGATAATAGGTCCTGTGGAAATCCAGGAACTGCTCATAGGTCAGCTCCGGAATGGCCTTGGGATCTCCGCCGGACTCAAAGGCATAGGTGGTATGGGGATACAGCGCCGTGCTCATCTCCCGGTACAGCACGCTGTCGGGGGAGGAGAAAGCGCCCTTCATCTCATTGTAGACTACGCCGTTGTAGGTAAGTTTCCCCTCACCGTCCAGCTCATAGTGCCAGCCCTCCTGGCGGAAGATGGCCTCCTTCTCATAGATGTTGGGATAGAACACCGCGTCCAGGTACACATGCATCAGATTCTGAAAATCCTTGTCGTTGCAGCTGGCCACGGGGTAGACCGTGTGGTCCGGGTAGGTCATGGCGTTCAGGAATGTGTTCAGGGAACCTTTCGCCAGTTCGATGAAAGGATCCTTGATGGGGAACTCCTTCGAGCCGCAGAGCACGGAATGCTCCAGGATATGCGCCACGCCGGTGGAATCCTTCGGGGTGGTGCGGAAGCCGATGTAGAACACCTTGTTTTCATCATCGTTGGATACCAGTGCCACTCTGGCACCGGTCTTCCTGTGCCTGCACAGATAGGCCACACTGTCGATGTCCGCTATCTCCCTTCTATCCAGGACCTCGTAGCTCGTCAATTCTTCTACTTTCATTTCTCTCTCCTTTATGGTTTTATAGTGATGTGCATTACAGTGAGCCCAGGGCCAGCTTGCTGACGCTCAGCTCCTGTATCACAAATCCCTGCTTCTCCTTCTGGGCGGGCGCGATGTTCACCAGCTCTTCCACCGTGAACTGCCTCGTCACGTACCGTTTCTTCCCCGCCTGGCCGGAGGCCGCCTTCCCGCCGCCGAAGAGAGGCTTCTTCTCCTCGATGACGTTCACTTTGACCCTGGCCTTCATCTGCCTGTAGATTTTGACCAGGAAGCTGTCCGGGGCCAGATAATATAAATGGCTCTCCAACGTGTCCTCCCGGTCCGCTTCCGGCAGGACATAGCGCTCCATGATCAGGCGGAACTTAAACAAAATCTCTTCTTCCTCCAAAAGCTCTCCGAAGGTATATTTGCTGCCCACATAGAGCCGGGAAGTGTCCTGCATGCTATATTTATAGTCCTCGTAAACTTTTCTCTCCACGGGTCCTCCCTCTGCCTCAGCCGCTCAGGCAGGCGAATCCTGTTCTGCGGCGTCTAAATCTTCTATTTGATAACCGCTCATACGCATAGCGTCCTGAATCGCTTTCAGGGAGAGGCCTGTCTCCTCCTTCAGCTCCTCCGGGGTCACCTTCCGGTGCAGCTCCTCCGCCAGCTCCCTGGCCTTGTCCGCCACATGGTTCACCTTGTGGGCAATCTTCCTGTCGGTCTTTTCATTGGCCGCGTGCTCCCGGATGCACTCCTCCATGGCGTCCATGATCCGTCTGGCAAGCAGCCCCTGCGCCTCGGACGGCTTCCCCAGGAGAGGCTCTCCCCCGCCCGCTTTGCCGGACCTGGCCAGCATTTCCACGGCGGTGGCCAGAGCCACGTTCCCCTCCCCGATCAGGTCCTCCAGGGCCACGCCCTGCCCGGCGTAAAGCTTGGCGATATCCGCCACGTCCTTCAGGCAGCTCTCCGTCAGGCGCTGTCGGGCCGCCGCGTCCCCTGCCATCGCCGCCATGGCACAGGCCTCCCGCTGCCCGTCCGTATACACGGGAAGCAGGGCGATCTCGTCCAGGTAGTCCTGCAGATAGTTCCTCTCCTCATCCGTGAGGAGCTCTTCCGCTTCTATCGGTTCTCCGATTCCTATATTATGTTTTTTCAGATAGTCCAGCACCATCTCAAGCTGTTCACGGGAAAAAGCGAGCTGGGAGAACCGGTCCCTGACCTGTTCCTCGCTGATGCAGTTCCCCTGTTCCTTTGCCAGCCTGCGCACATCTTCCAGCGCTTTCGCGAATATGATTTCCTGATTCACTTGACTTTTCCTTTTCTGATTCTGAATGGGTTTCCTGTAGCCTTGCGTCTATTTCACATGAGTGTGGGAGAACAGATGCTGCTGGCAGTACTCATAGTTGCCGTTGCACTTGGAGCAGAAGCGGAACTCCAGATTGGGGTCGTCGTCTTCCGTCTGCCCGCAGACAGCGCATTTGTGCTTCGTCACCTTGGAGTTGCGCCGGATGTCCTGCCTGAACTCCACCCTCCGCTTCATCTGCCTGGGCGTCATGTGGATATGGCTCCTGGAAGTGAAGAAGAATATCACAAAGTTGAGCAGCGAGGAGGCAATGGCGATCCTGGTCACCAGGCTTCCCGCGAACAGGAAATCATATACCAGCACCAGCCCGTAAAGGATGCCCAGCCACTTCACCTTCACAGGGATAAGGAACATCAACAGCACCTGCACGTCCGGGAACGTGGCCGCGAACGCCAGGAAAATCGACATGTTGATATAGTATGTGCTGAAATACAGGGAGGCCACCGTGGAGACATATTCCATCCCGCCCCCGGTGCCGCCTGTCATGAAGTGCTGTACCGTCAGCCAGACGAAGCTGCCGATCACCGTGAACAGCATGCCGGACAGCATATAGACATTGTACCGGTATGTCCCCCATGTCCGCTCCAGGTTGGTGCCTATGCTGTAATAAAACAGAAGCATGATGATCGTGAACGGGGTCAGCGAGGAGGGCGGCACAATGATCCAGGTAAATATCCTCCAGATCTGCCCGTGCAGGATTGCATATGGGTTCAGCGTGAGGTACCAGATGAAATTGTCATTGATCAGTTCAATCACATATCCCACCACATAGCACAGAATCAGTATCAGGGAAAGATTGTTGATGGCATATTTCCCAAATCTCTTTTCGAAATTACTCATATCGCGACCTCCTCGCCCGCCTCCAGGCAGGCATTTATGCCTATTTACGGATATAGAACAGCCATGGCCGTACATAGAACCGCCGTAGCTATAGAATAGCCGTCCGCTCTCAGGAATAGACTGTACAAAGGGAATGCTGTCTTTTGTACAGCGACAACTTTATTTTAACATTCCCCCTTCCATAAGTAAACCAGACTTTTCCTTTTTTATATAAAAATCAGTATTTTAATAAACTTTTAACAGCTTTTGCTATTTGCATTTTATCCCGCGGTGTACTATAATGTCCTAGAATGTCACGATATGTCGACACCGGCTTTCCAGGGCATTCAAGCGGAAATTATGTTATTTGAGGATTGCCGCTGTCCCGGCGGCAGTTTTTTAGGAAGGATGATCATACATGGAATTCACGAACACAAACGGTGCTCCTGACAGCGTCAAATCGGGCCAGGCCTCTCTGGGCCTTGATATCGGCTCCACCACTGTCAAAGTCGCGATTCTGGACAAGGATAACAGGCTCCTGTTTTCCGACTACGAGCGCCATTACGCCAACATACGGGAGACCCTCTCCCATCTTCTGGAGAAGGCTCACGCACAGCTGGGCAACCTGACGCTGCACCCTATGATCACAGGATCCGGCGGCCTGACCCTGGCCAATTGCCTGGGCGTGCCCTTCACCCAGGAAGTGATCGCCGTGGCCTCCGCCCTGAAGGAGCTTGCCCCGAAGACGGACGTGGCCATCGAGCTGGGCGGGGAAGACGCTAAAATCATCTACTTCGAGGGCGGCAATGTGGAACAGCGCATGAACGGCATCTGCGCCGGGGGCACCGGCTCCTTCATCGACCAGATGGCATCCCTGATCCAGACGGACGCCGCCGGGCTAAACGAATACGCCAAAAACTACAAGTCCCTCTACTCCATCGCCGCCCGCTGCGGCGTGTTCGCCAAGACGGACATCCAGCCCCTGATCAACGAGGGGGCCACAAAGGAGGACCTGGCCGCCTCCATCTTCCAGGCCGTGGTGAACCAGACCATCTCCGGCCTGGCCTGCGGCAAGCCCATCCGGGGATATGTGGCGTTCCTGGGCGGCCCGCTGCATTTCCTGTCGGAGCTCAAGGCGGCCTTCATCCGGACGCTGCATCTTGACGACAGGCACACCGTCAATACGGACAACTCCCATCTGTTCGCCGCCATAGGCTCCGCCCTGAACGCAAAGGAGGACGTCTCCTGCTCCATGGAGGAGATGCTGCGCAGGCTTTCCTCCGATATCAAGATGGAGTTCGAGGTAGAGCGCATGGAACCCCTTTTCGCCGACAGGGCCTCCTATGACGCTTTCAGGGAGCGCCACAGGAAAGCCCATGTGGGCACGGCCCGCCTGGCCGACTATAAAGGTAACGCGTTCCTGGGCATCGACGCCGGCTCCACCACCACCAAAATCGCTCTGGTGGGGGAGGACGGCTCCCTGCTCTATTCCTTCTACAGCAATAATGACGGCAGCCCTCTGAAGACCGCCGTCCGCTCCCTGAAGGAGATCCATGAGCAGCTGCCGGAGGGCGTGCGCATCGTGCGCTCCTGCTCCACAGGCTACGGCGAGGCCCTGATGAAGGCCGCTTTTCTGCTGGACGACGGCGAGGTGGAGACCGTGGCCCATTATTATGCCGCAGCCTTCTTTGACCCGGAGGTGGACTGCATCCTGGATATCGGCGGACAGGACATGAAATGCATCAAGATCAAGGACCACACCGTGGACAGCGTGCTGCTGAACGAGGCCTGCTCTTCCGGCTGCGGTTCTTTCATTGAGACCTTTGCCAAATCCCTGAACTACAGCGTGGAAGACTTTGCGGAGGCGGCGATTTTTGCCGAGCATCCCATTGACCTGGGCACCCGCTGCACCGTATTCATGAACTCCCGGGTGAAACAGGCCCAGAAAGAGGGCGCGGGGGTTCCGGACATCTCCGCGGGGCTCGCCTACTCCGTGATCAAAAATGCCCTGTTCAAGGTGATCAAGGTGTCCGACGCCTCGGAGCTGGGCAAAAACATCGTAGTGCAGGGCGGCACCTTCTACAATGACGCCGTCCTGCGGAGCTTTGAGAAAATCGCTGACTGCCAGGCCATCCGCCCCGATATCGCGGGCATCATGGGTGCCTTCGGCGCTGCCCTCATCGCCAGGGAGCGCTTCGAGGCCGGATTCCAGACCAGCATGCTCTCCTACGAAAAGCTCTGCGGCCTGCAATATGAGACCAGCATGGCAAAGTGCCGCGGCTGCATCAACAGCTGCCGTCTCACCGTCAACAAATTCTCGGGAGGGCGTCAGTTCATTTCCGGCAACCGCTGCGAGCGGGGCATCGGCGGGCAGAAAAATGCCCACAATGTGCCGAATTTATTTGAATACAAGCTCCAGCGCCTCTTCTCCTACGAGTCCCTTGCGCCGGACAGCGCTCCCAGAGGCACGGTGGGCATTCCCCGGGTGCTGAATATGTACGAGGACTATCCCTTCTGGCATGTTTTCTTCACCAGGCTGGGGTACCGTGTGGTGCTCTCCCCCACCTCCACGCGCAAAATCTACGAACTGGGAATCGAGTCCATCCCCAGCGAATCCGAATGCTATCCGGCCAAGCTGGCCCATGGGCATGTGGAGTGGCTGATCCGGCAGAAGGTGGATTTCATCTTCTACCCGGCGCTGTTTTATGAGCGGGACGAGGTGGAGGGGGCCAACAACCATTACAACTGCCCCATCGTCACGTCCTACTCCGAGAACATCAAGAACAATGTGGAGGCCATCAGCGACGGCCAGGCGGTGCTGCGCAATCCCTTCATGTCCTTCCGGGATCTGGGCACCGTGACGGAGGCCCTGCTGAAGGAATTTGCGGAACTGCCTTCCGACAGCGTGAAGGCCGCCGCGGAAGCCGCCTGGCAGGAGCTGGCGAACGCCCGGGAGGCCGTCCGCAAAAAGGGCGAAGAGACCCTGGCCTTCCTGAAGGAGACCGGAAAGCGCGGCATCGTGCTGGCGGGACGGCCTTACCACATAGACCCGGAGATCAACCACGGCATCCCTGAGCTGATCACTTCCTTTGACATCGCCGTGCTCACCGAGGATTCCATCTCCCATCTGGGCTGCCCGGAGAGGCCTCTCATCGTGTCGGACCAGTGGATGTATCATTCCCGGCTCTACGCGGCCGCAAGCTATGTGAAGACCGTGGAGAACCTGGACCTGATACAGCTGAACTCCTTCGGCTGCGGGCTGGATGCCGTCACCACAGATCAGGTGAACGATATCCTGTCCGGTTCCGGCAAGATCTACACCTGCCTGAAAATAGACGAGGTGAACAATCTGGGGGCCGCCAGGATCCGTATCCGTTCCCTTCTCTCGGCCATCAAGGTCCGGGAGAAATCGCCCAAGGAGCGGGAACTGCACTCCTCGGCCGTCGAGAAGGTGCCTTTTACGGAAGAGATGCGGAAGAACTATACCATCATCTGCCCCCAGATGTCCCCCATCCACTTCGAGATCATGCAGTCGGCCTTCAATGCTTGCGGCTACAATTTCGTAGTCCTGGACAACGACAACCGCCATTCCGTGGATGTGGGGCTGAAATATGTGAACAATGATGCATGTTACCCTGCGCTGATTTCCATTGGGCAGCTGCTGAACGCTCTGCTTTCCGGCAAATACGACCTGAACCGTACTGCACTGCTGATTTCGCAGACGGGCGGCGGATGCAGGGCGACGAATTACATTGCGTTTATCCGCAAGGCGCTGGTAAATATGGGTATGCCGGATATTCCGGTTATTTCCATCAATCCGGCAGGGCTGGAGAAAAACCCGGGCTTCAAATATGAGCCGCGTCTGATACACAGGGCATTGCAGGCGTTGGTATACGGCGATTTGTTCATGCGTGTGCTTTACCGCACAAGGCCGTATGAGAAGGTGAAGGGTTCTGCAAACGCACTGTATGAAAAATGGAACGAGAAGGTCAAAAAGGACGTTGTGAAGGGCGACAGAAAGACCTACTGCGAGAATATCCGCGGGATACTGCGTGACTTTGAGGAGCTGGAGCTGAACCGTATGGTAAAGCCGAGGGTCGGCGTTGTCGGGGAGATTCTGGTGAAATTCCACCCGACCGCGAACAACGACCTTGTGAACCTTCTGGAACGGGAAGGCGCGGAGGCGGTTGTGCCCGACCTGCTGACGTTCGCGCTCTACTGCTGTTATAACATGGTGCAGAAGGAAAAATATCTGGGCGGCTCCAGAAAGGCGCGCATCATAGGCAATCTGGTGGCGAAGGTCATTGAGCATTATCAGAAGCCGATGATGGACGCACTGGAAGGGAGCAGACGGTTTGACAAGCCGGAGGACATCAGGAGCCTGGGCGCATATGCGGAAAAAATCGTTTCGCTCTGCAACCAGACGGGCGAAGGCTGGTTCCTGACGGCGGAGATGATTGAGCTGATACATGCAGGCGTGCCGAATATCGTCTGCACGCAGCCGTTTGGCTGCCTGCCG
>OFGX01002339.1_pt1 | contig 10146 bp, 4 predicted proteins | sample 1521831 | NCBI WGS metagenome assembly OFGX01 (sample SAMEA3504080, study PRJEB24116) | mouse gut metagenome | biome: mouse gut; feature: mouse-associated habitat; material: faeces | place: Denmark | collected 2011
CCGCCCTGCGCACCGCCGATTCCGGCTATCTGACCCGCCGCCTGGTGGACGTCTCCCAAGAGGTCATCATTCGGGAGCAGGACTGCGGCACCCACGAGGGCATCGAGGCCTACGACATTATGGACGACGAGCGGGTTATCGAGGAAATGGCCGAGCGCCTTATGGGCCGGTATGTGGCCGACGATGTTATCGACCCCAAGACCGGGGAGGTCTTGGTGGACCGGGACCAGATGATGAACGAGGAGCTGGTGGAGAAGATCCGCAAGGCCGGCATCAAGCGGGTGAAGATCCGCTCCATCATTAACTGCTGCGCCAAGGACGGCGTCTGCGCCAAGTGCTACGGCGCCAACCTGGCTACCGATCAGCCGGTGGCCATCGGGGAGGCGGTGGGCATCATCGCCGCCCAGTCCATCGGCGAGCCGGGCACCCAGCTGACCATGCGTACCTTCCACACCGGCGGCGTGGCCGGCGGCGACATCACCCAGGGCCTACCTTCCACACCGGCGGCATCGCCTCCGCCAGCGATATCACCCAGGGTCTTCCCCGCGTGGAGGAGCTGTTCGAGGCCAGAAAGCCCAAGAGCGTGGCGGTTATTGCCCACAACGACGGCGTCGTCTCCTTTGATAAGGACGCCAAGGGCGTGGATATCGTCATCATCGAGGATTCGGAGACAGGGGAGCGCAGCGAGCGCCAAATCGTCTACGGTTCTAAGCTGAAGGTCCAGGCCGGGGAGCTGGTGAAGAAGGGCGACTTCATCACCGAGGGCTCCGCCGAGCCTGGGGAGATCCTCCAGGTGGGCGGGGAGCTGGCCGTCCAGGACTACCTTATTAAGGAGGTCCAGAAGGTCTACCGTACCCAGGGCGTGGATATCAACGATAAGCACATCGAGGTCATCGTCCGCCAGATGATGCGCAAGGTCAACATCCTTGATCCGGGCGACACTTGCTTCCTCGAGCAGCAAATCGTGGACAAGCGCGACTTCATGGAAGAGAACGACCGCATTTGGGGCAAGAAAGTGGTCACCGAAGCCGGTGACAGCACCGAACTCCAGCCCGGTCAGATAATAACAGCACGTAAGCTGCGCGATGAAAACTCGTCGCTCAAGCGCCGCGATCTCCGTCTTGTGGTAGTTCGCGATGCCGTGCCTGCCACTTCCGAGCAGATACTTCAGGGTATCACGCGTGCCGCACTTCAGACTTCGAGCTTCATGTCTGCCGCATCCTTCCAGGAAACTACCAAAGTGCTCAACGAAGCTGCCATCAACGGCAAGACCGACAGTCTTGCGGGCATGAAGGAGAACGTGATCTGCGGTCATCTCATCCCTGCCGGTACAGGTCTTCGCGAGTACGAACGCCTCGTGGTGGGCAGCCGCGACGACATCGCCGCTGTCTATGAAGAAGCCGAATCGGTTCCGGCATCAGGTCATATTGAAATCAACGACTGAGCCACCGCTCAGTGAATCATAGAAAACGGCTTCCGCATCCGTTTATGGGCGCGGAAGTCGTTTTTTTGTTTATTGGAATAAGCTTTTGCAATAATTATGTGGAATGGGTTCTGAAAAACTCTAAAAAAATTGTAACTTTGAACGAATGTTAAATTAATCATTATGCTCGTACGCAATATATTCAGAGTTTCCATAGCGGTATTCTCTTTTTCTGCTTTGTTTTCTTGCTCGGAGCGGAAGGAGGAGCATCCGTTCAAAGGCTATTGGACGGCCTACGTAAGCAACGCCGACGACGATGGGGGCAATAAATGTTTTGTAAGGCTTGATTTCTATGACAACACGGTGTGTACCGACGGATTTGAGAATGTGGCGGGGGTGCTGAGCATAGCCGAAGACCGCGCCATATACAAGCCAATCACGGCAGATGTGATAAAGCGTGCGGAGGTAGTGGGAGAGAACGAGGCACGAATCGAATATGTGCAGCAGAGTTCGGGGCAATTGTGGTCGGCCACGCTTACTTACGACCCGGAATCGCGTTCCATTTCATTTGCCAATGGAAAGATGTTGTCGTCCGGGCATGATAAGAACGCGGCACCGGCCAAGATGCCCTATAGCTTCGACCCGTCGTCGATAACGTTCGAACATGTGAGCGACAAACCGAATTTCAAGCAGATTCCGGGATATAACCGTGTGCTGGAACTGCCCGACCGGGTATATTACCGCAGCATCATTGCCGACGAGACAATAGCCCCGCCATTTGGCGAGGTGCAGCTGCGGTGCTATTATCCTGAAACGGACCGCGACATAAATATAACGAACGAGCTGGGAGAGTCGCCGCTAAGCTCCAAGTTCATGGCCAATATCATTGACTGCTGGCCTTTGCCGGGAGAACCGGGTCTGATGCTTATCTTGTGGACATCGACCGAACGCTATCAGGAATACACGCTCTACCGTATCGGCGAACGCAATGTTTTCCGCGACATCGATTATGTGACAGGACGCCGTCCGAGCCGCTATGTCATGGATGAAAAAGTGGACAGTATGGAAATATCATCAATTATCCGTAATGGCAAGCGCGTGAGGGTGTATGACCCCGCTTCAAGGGAAGTGCGTGTGTATGATCTTGCAGGGCATCTGATTGAACGTAAAAGCAGAAATTAATCCGTCGGCGAGTTGTCGCCCCGTATAACAAAAATAAGCACGCCGGCAGGCGTGCTTATTTTTATTATGGCTTGGCTGAGCTTATCTCACCTGTAGCTTCACGGGAATGACCGCACCGTCTTTGTTTTCGACGGCGAGGATATAGATTCCGGAGGATATGGACGATAGGTCGAGGCGTGCGGAGCCGTTGCCGAACGATGCGATGGTGCGTCCGGAGAGGTCGATGAGTGTGGCGCGCGTGAAGTCGCCGTAAACCACCGTGTGGTCGACAGCCGGATTGGGATACACGCGTATGCCGTCGGCCGATGGCGATGTGATGCCGGACTGCCCGAATGTAATCTCCGCTTCTTCGGATTCGCCGGAGGCGTAGATGGCTTTGACGGACGCTTTATGCATGCCGTCGCTGACGCTTCCGAGAGACAAAGCGCAGTTCTCGGTAATTTCGAGCTTCTGCCCGTCGACTGACACCTGATAGCTTACTTCAGGTCCCGAGGGGATGGTGTTCATTGCAAATCCGTTGCCGGAGCTGATTTTCACATCGTCGATGAACAGAGTGAACCCGTCGGCAGAGTTGCAGTTGACGGCCACGTAGCGTGCTTCTGCCGGAATATCGAACTCATAAGGAGCCCATTGCTGCTTGGGTACATTGATTTCTCCGCTTATCCAGTCGAAGCTGTCGGGGTCGTTGTCGGTGAGCGAATATCCTACGAGTATTGTCTCTCCATAGGTCGGCGAATAGCCTTTTGCCTGGAATCCGAATTTGAATCCGCTATGGTAGGTGAGACGCGGCGATATGAAATAGTCGTCGTTGCCATTGTATGTGGCGAAGCATGCGAGAGCCTGGTCGCCGCTGTAGGGATGTGAGGCAGAACGGGCGTCGTACATCGAAGGTGTTGTCTGCTTGGGGTTGAATGCCATGAACGACATCGGTTCTGTGCGTCCGGGGAAGTTGAATTCCGGTTCGGCCACAGTGCGGTTTTTGTCGCCGTCAACATATGTCCAGCCTATTTCGCCTGCCGGAGCCATGACGAAGGGTGCATAGCTTTCGAAATCGTCGAATATCTCACCGGATTCGTTCCATGTGAGAGTGAATCCTTCCGTGGCACTGCCGTACACTTTCAGGTTTACGGGTTTGGCGATAATCTCTTTAAGCACTATCGGGCCGAGAGTCAGGTCGTCAGACGCGGTGAGGTCGGCCGGTAAAGAGGCTTTCTCGTAGCCTGCGAGCGATACGGACACCGTGTAGCGGTCTTTCCACATGCCTTGGAATTCTACCATGCCTTCATCGTCTACCATGGCAGATGCCGTCACGTTGCCGTCCGGAGCCGTTACGGTGACAATGGCACCTGTCGGGTCGGCGCTGTGCGAGTTGGTGGTCACGGTGGCACGAAGGGTGGAATAGGCGTTGTGGAGCACGTAAGGCGAGTATGCCTTCGGCGACATGCTTCCGTCGGGATAGACCGATGCTACGGCATAACTGTAAACGCCGGGGGAGAGTGTGTTCCACGAGCCGTCAACGATGGAGGTGGGCTGTGCGCTTTCCGAAGCAGGTGTTTCTATCTCTGTCCATTCCGAATCGGCAGGGTCAAAGCCTTTCGCGCGCCATACTTTGTAGGCGTAGAAGCCGGGAAGTTCGTCGCGTCCGTCGCCTACGGTGGCTATGGGAGTGTTTTCTACGGGATATACGTAGCCTTCGGCGCGTATCAGCAGGTTGGCACTGAGCACATTGTTGTCGAAATACATGAATTCTCCTGAGTTGTAGTCGGTAGAGAATGCATATGTGTGCTCGCGCATCGGCCATTCTTTGCTGTTGTCGTCGATTGCTATGCCGAGGAATCCGGGATAGTTCAGGGCTACGAAGCATCCGTTAGGAGCCTGTACGGGCTGCGCCGGAATGTGTTCGCTCCATTCTCCGTCGGTGTTGGGCACATTGCGCATGCTGTAAAGGATATTGCCGGTGGGGTTGCCCTCGGAGTCAAGGCCGTAGACATAGATGTTGACGAGGGTGTGGGGGCCGCCTTCTGCCGTTGTCTGCCATGTCAGTTTTTCAACCTGCATAGGTGTGCGGAACACGGAACCTATGACGGTGGTTCCTATCTGGTCGGTGATTCCGAGCTGGCTCGCAGCCGTGCCGCTGTCGTAGCGCATAAGGGCTTTACGGTCGGGCGATGTCCATGCTATGGCCATCGCCTTTTCGGCAGTTTCAGATGCTGTGACGTTGGCAGGGGAGTAGTGGGCGTAGCCCATTTCTATGTTGCCGGTTGCGATGTCTTCCGTCAGCTCGAATTCGCGTGTGGCGGGAGCCATCCAGTCTTTGGTAACAGTTATTTTGCTCGCATGGCTTACTACGTTCTCAAAAGAGAAAGCGCCGCTCGCGTCGGTGGTGGCGGAGAGTTCGGTGTATCCTTCGAGGAGAACCGAGGCCCCGGCTACGGGGTTGCCTTCCGCATCGGAGATGCTTCCCTGCACGCTGTATGTGGGGATGGCCTCTATCGTGACGTCGGCCGTGGCGTTGTCGTCGTTTATGGTTATTCCTTCGCGGCTTGAAGGCTCGAATCCGAATTTGCTCGCTGTCACTGTATAGGTGCCGTTGGGCACGAAGTCGAAGTTGTACGAGCCGTCGGCAGCAGAAAGCGTGGTGGCGTGTATTTCGGATATTCCGACCGTCACTCCCTCGACAGCGTTTCCATCGGTGTCGTACACTTTGCCCATAAGGCTGGCTCCGCCGGACTGAACCATCAGTGTGACTATGCTGCTGCCGTTCATTGCGCGTCCGGACTGCCCGTAATCAATGGCGTTGTCCTGTGACACCCCGTACGCGGAGTTGCCTGATACGGGGCTGTTGTAGTAGGGATAGGAGACCCCGGAGTAGTACGATGCTCCGGCGTTTTCGAGCGAAGACATAGTTACTATGGCCAAATTGCCACCTTCGTAGTCGAATGCCTGCTGGAAGTCGAGTTTCAACACACCCTCTCCGCTTTCGAAATCGAGTGTGCCTTCGTAGGCGAGCGACATGTCTTCCTGCGGAATCCATCCGTCGGAACTTGTCTGGCGGTCGGTATTGGCGATATAGACTTTGAGCTCAACGCCTTTGGGCACGGAATAGGATGTCTTGTAGGCGTAGCGGAGGCCGGTTATGCGTCCGCGGGAGATACCTATTTCCGACGCATGGTAGATGTTTTGTACGTGGCTGTATTTATAATACTGGTTGAACGGATGGTTGTTCGACGTTCCGCTCTGAGTGCCGATAATGAGTTCTTCGGGCGTGCCTTTGGGCATTACAGTGATTTCTGTCGGAGCGGTGGTGTTATCGTCGGGGATTTCATCGCCAGGCATAATTACTTTGCCGCGCAGAGATGTCACGCCTTCAGTGGCAGTCCATGAAACCTGCGCTACGATTTCCTCTCCCGCTGCGATGGCTTCGGAGGATGAGGTCTGTGCGAGGGTGTTTCCGTCCTGGTCGAGAAGGTTTACGGTATAGGAGGCTGCATCTGTAGCGCCCTTGTTGGCGATTCGGATGCTGTACGGGTAGGTGTTGCCTACGATGGGCTGCGTCTGTCCTGTGAGTGAGAGCGCCGAGAGATTGTTTTCTGCGAGTTTCTCGATGTCGAGCCGGTCGATGAGCAGATAGCTGCTGCCGGTTTCGGCCATGTCGTGTATGGCGAGATTATAGTCTCCGCCGGAGGCTACGGTGAACGTGATTTCTTTTTCGGTGACTTCCCATCCTCTGGATACTTCTATTTCGCCGATTTCCTGAACGGGAGTTTCGAGTCCGTAATCAGCAAGGAGCAGAAAACCGAGGTTATGGTTGCCGTTTGCAATATGGCGCAGGGACAGCTTGTATGTGGCTCCGGATTCAAATTCTATGGGATGGCTCACGATGTAGTCGTCGGCCGGAGTTCTGTCGGCTATGAAATACGCACCGTCGGCTTTTGCCCACGAAAGATTGAACCATTGCCATTTTACATCGTCTTCATTGGCATCCACGATTGTCCATTTGTCGAATTCTTTCTGAGAAAATTCGCAGCTGTAGGGTATGCCGAGCTTGGGGCCGAGGGTGATAAGGCCGGACTGAGCCGGTTCGGAAGAGCCGGCATCGGTGGTTGCTGTGATGATGTAGCTGTAGCTTCCTGACTGTTCTACTCCGGTTTCAAGCCATTCGGTGGCTGTAAGTCCCTCTGCCATGGTTTCACCCTCCGGCATGCGCACTACTTTATAGGTTGGAGTGCTAATCCATCCGCCGTTTGCGCCGGTTGTTACGGCTTTCCATGAAACTTTAGCGGAGTTGGGAGTGAGACGCGTGATTGTAATATCTTCTACTTTGGCCGGAACGTCGGTGCCTATGAATGCCGTGGCTTCGGCAGGTATACCGGCGCCTCCGAGTGTGTAGGGAACGACGGTGTAGGTGTGGGTGGCTCCTCCGTCGGGTGCTACTACATCGGTGTAGGTGGATTCCTTGCCGGGTTCGGCGTTGTCGAGTACTCCTACAAGTGTGCCGTCGCGCAGAATCTCTATTTTGGTGAAAGCCTTGATGGGCGAGCCGCTGAATGTTTTCAACGGATTTGTCCAGCGGAGAATGGCTGTGTGTCTGCCTTCAGGAGCGGATGTCACGGAAAGATTTTCAACCTGACGCGGTGCGCTGTCGGCAACCACTACGTAAGGCACATACAGTCCGGCCAGCTGTGTCTCGCCGATGGGCATTCCGCGGGTGGCCAGACCTGTGGCAGGATCGATGGTGGCGATGAAGGTTTCCTGTATTTCTATTGTGCCGGTCTCATTGAGGGTGCGCACGGTAGCGGCCCAGTATAGCACGCCGCGTTCGTGGTCGAATTCCATTGATTGGAAATTTTCGGGGTAGAGTCCGGTGTGTCCTACTATGGTCGCTGCTCCTGTAGTCTTGTCTATCTTGCAGAAATCGCCCATGAAGCTTATGGCGTACAGCTGGCCGCTGAGATCGGCTGCAAGGGTGAAATATTTCTGGTCGAGTGTCGCGATTTTTACGGATTGTCCTGTGGAAAGGTCTATCTTGAACAGTGCGGATGCGTTTTCGTCGGCCTTTGAGATGGCAAACATTGTTTTGGACGACAAATCGTAGGTCATGTCGTTGACAAATGCTGAGTAGCCTGTCAAGGTACCCACCTTTTCATATGATTTGGTGTCCAAATCCATTCTGTAAAGCGCGTCGGCAGTCTCCGAGGAGCCGGCGGTTTTTGACGATGCCACATAATATTTGCCATCTGCGAATGCTCCGGCGGTAGAGGTCTGATAGAAAGGAACGGCCGATTTGTATTCCGGCGCTTCTTCTCCGTCGATAGGGAATGTGACGATATGGTTGATGAGTTGAGGGCTGTCCTCACTGAAGGCGCATATGGCAAAAGCGTCTTTTACGGTTGAGGCTGTAGCCATGATGCCCGAAATCAGTGCCAGCATCATCACACCTAACAGTCGTGGCGGGATTGGAAGTTGCTTTTTCATTGAGTTTCTGGTTGGTTGTTGATAATAATAAGGTGGTTAAAGTATTCTCAGTATATTTTATGTGTTGTTAACAATGCGGCATGACAAAGTTAAATAAAAAATATGTTTTTTAAGTTGTCTGTGGTGTAAAAGTTATGGATTGTTATAAATAGGGCAATAAAAATGTCAGCCCGTCACCTATTAGGCGGCGGGCTGACTAAGAAATGCTTAAATTCCGGGGGATTTTATCTGTACATCTGCCAGCAGTCTACGTCGAACAATTCGCCGTCGCCGCCGCGGAAGAGTATGAACAGATCGTGCACGCCGCGTGCGGCATCGATAGCCTTAAGCTCGGTCTCCACATGCAGGGGCGAACCGGGCGACACGGACACACGTGCCATGGGGCGGTTGCCGGGGCGGTCGAGATAGAACTCGACGGATCCGCCGTCCTTGATGGCACTGAAATCTACGCTAAGGCGCGAGGGGGCGGAATCGCCGAAGTCGACATCGCGCAGGCGCAGCCAGTCGCCGTTATGCACGGATGTGATGTAATGGTCGTCGCCGGCACGGCGGTCGGTTTTCAATCCATAGCTCTCTGCCATGGTTTCTGCTTCCACGCGTGAGTAGGGGCTTAGCGTGGCGATGCCTTTTTTGAGTCCTCCCGTGGTGTGGGGTATGAACGGGATGCGTTCGCCGTCCCATTCGAATTCCTCTACGGTGGTGGCGCGGCGGAACCCGCCGTTGATGGCGCGTCCGTTGTGGTAGAACATGAAGTTGCGGCCTTTCAGCTCGACGCTTCCGCCATGGATGGTGAAGCTGTTCGGGGATTCGTCGATGATGCGGCCGCCGTATATCCACGGGCCGTTGATGTTGCGGCTGTAGGAGTAAGCCATGTGTTCGGGTACTCCGCCGGCAGCGTAGACGAGGTAGTATATGTCACCGCGGCGGAACACCCACGGGCCTTCCTCATAGTTTGTCTTCATCATGTCGGTATTGGTGGCATAGTCGCGTTTGAGGCGTTTGGGGCCGAAAGCTTCGGGGTCGTCGAGGCCTGGCACCTGACGCACTTCTCCGGCGAGTGAAATCATGTCGTCGGCCAGCGGAGCGTACCACATGTTGTTGTTGCCCCAGAACAGCCATGCCTGTCCGTCGTTGTCGATGAACACGGAGGGGTCGATGAATCCCAGTCCGGTGGCCGATACGAGGGGCTTGCCTATGGGGTCGGTGTAAGGTCCTGTGGGTGTAGGCGCCACTGCCACTCCGATGCTGTGTAGCCCGGGCTTGGATTTGTCTTCGGCGCAGATGTACCAGTACCATTTGCCGTTGCGTTCCACGGCTTGCGCCGCCCAGGCATTGTCGCCATGTTTGGCCCAAGAGAAAGCTTCGGTGCTTAGCGGCGTGCCGCGGTATGTCCAGTTCAGCATGTCGGCGGATGTGAAGAGCTGCCAGTCTTTCATCTTGAAGTATTGGGCGTCGTCCTCGTCGTGGCCTGTGAACAGATAGAGTGTGTCGCCGTGTACGTATGGAGCGGGGTCGGGCGTGAACGATGTTCCGATGATGGGGTCGGTGGCGAATGCCGACTGCATGAGGGCAGCCGCTGCCACCACGGAAATAGGTAGGCGTAGGTTCATTGTGTTGGTATTATGTTGTGATTAATTCCCATGGTATGTTTATGCACTATGCAAAATTAACAAAAAACGTAATAATGCCGTAGGCGCTGCGTATCATTTCGCAGCGCCTACGGTAACATAAACGGTGTACGGATAAATTACTATTTTATGACGGCGAGGCCGCCGAGGGCGGTTTCTTTGTAAAGGGACGGGATGTCGTGGCCGGTCTGTTTCATCACTTCTACTATGCGGTCGAAACTGACAGAGTGCCGGCCATCGCTGTATGCCGCGTAGAGATTGGCGTCGAGGGCGCGTGCGGCGGCATAGGCGTTGCGTTCGATGCATGGTATCTGCACGAGTCCGCACACGGGGTCGCAGGTGAGTCCGAGGTGGTGTTCCAGGGCCATTTCTGCGGAGTACTCTATCTGGGCCGGTGTGCCTCCGAAAAGTTGTGAAGCTGCTGCGGCGGCCATTGGG
>OFGX01002342.1_pt1 | contig 10142 bp, 5 predicted proteins | sample 1521831 | NCBI WGS metagenome assembly OFGX01 (sample SAMEA3504080, study PRJEB24116) | mouse gut metagenome | biome: mouse gut; feature: mouse-associated habitat; material: faeces | place: Denmark | collected 2011
TGTGCAGGCGCAAGGACACTCACTGTCCAGGCTCAGGACTGGCCCGTGCAGGCGCAAGGACACTCACTGTCCAGGCTCGGGACTGGCAGGCATGAGGACAGCTGCTCTCCAGCTCGCAACTGGCCCGTGCAGGCATGAGGACAGCAGTTCTAGAACTTTGCTTCATTCCTGAGGCCAACGGTCACTCTAGTTCTGTGCTCTTGGCCTTCAGGACGCGTTCACAGTACTCGGGAGAGAGTGCCGCTCTCAAAGGTTGCTGCTTAAGCATTGTTTGCCACGAGTCACCATTGGCAAGTACATGCACTGCCCCTTTCATGGGCAGTGGCCCATTTCATGTTTCTTGAACAATTTCCTTCACGATTAAATGGCCAGACGTGTGGAGAGAGGGCAGGAAGCCTCAGCCCGGACTTTACCCTCTGAACAGGGACCGGTTTCCCAGCCTCCACGGCCTGGGACCCCCTTCAGTGTCCCCCAAAGGAATAATAATACCGTACCCCAATTGGGGAATCTCTTGCAGGGTTCCCAGCCTCCACGGCCTGGGACCCCCTTCACTGTCCCCCAACCGGATGGTAACACCTTACCCCAACAAGGGAAGCACTTGACCAGCAGAGACCCGAGGGACTTTGATCATCCGGGGCTCCTTAGACGGACTCGGTACAAGTTCAGGAGCCCAAATCCCTATGAAGACCAGAGATTCAAAAAACCTGATGCTCACGTGACAGAAAAGCTACAGAAACTCAAAGCTCTTGTCAAGGCTTCAGCCAAGAAGAGGATCCCGGACCCTTTGAGGAACCTGAAAGAGAACAAAAAATGGACAGTTACAATTCCTCTGAGGGTTCCTGAGGGCACGAGTCACCCACTGACCAGGGATACCAGACCATCTGTTTTACAGCCTGCCACCAGAAAAAGAGTAGCCTCCTCTTCTGTGCCCATCCCTGGGAAGGTGACAAGAAGCCAGTCTATGTCCACTGTGTTTGAAGAACCTATGGATTTTGACCAGTTGGGTGATAGAGTGCCTGCAGCATCTTCCACAAACGGGGCTGGAGATGCCAGTCACAAGTTTAAAGAAGATCACACAGTGCCTGGGCCGTCTTCTGCTGGACAACATGGACAGGTAATCTCCCCACATATTCAAGGTTCCCCACACCCTTCCGTATCTAGCCAAGGAGATCCGGGAACTTCCACTTCTCCCCAAGATGCTCAGGGACTGTCCCTATCCACCCAACATGCTCGGGGACTGTCCCTATCCACCCAACATGCTCAGGGACTGTCCCTATCCACCCAAGATGTTCTCGAACTAACCAGATATTTCCAAGAGTCTATGGGGCATTCCACATCTGCCCAGGCATCCCAAAGACTTCCCACTTGTGCTGAAAGGAAAATCATACATGCCTCCTCTTCCAGAAGGAGTTCCAAAAGGTTATCCCCTACCCTACATAACTCTAATCTTTCCAATTCTCCTCCAAAGCATGTTGGACAAGACTCCTCTGGTCAAGGGGACCTACAACAGGCCCCATCAGACAAGGAGGGATCCAAACCTCCTTCTCCCAAAGGTAACATCACTGATTTCTCTTTTGTCTCAAATGTATCGACTTCCACTTCCTCTCCCCAGGAGAGTTCAACATGTTTGACAGCTGCCAAAGCAGGGCATAAAGCTAAGTCCTCTCACAAAGACAGCCAAAGATGTTCCCCTTCTCCCCCAAAGTGCCCCATGCAATCTGCTTCTAGTAAAGTGAGTTTGAGACCTGACCCTGCTGACCAAGAGGATTTCAGAACTTCCCCTTTAAACCAAGAGGGCTTTCAAAGTCCTCTACCATTAAAAAATGGGCTCAGATCATCTCTTACAGTCCAAAGGGAAAGAAATGCAATCACGATTCCAAAAGTGAGCCTCACACCGCTCATACCTGCCCAAGCAGAGACAAAAATTTCCACACCTATACCAGGAGCTCAAGGACCTTTGCCATCCTTAGAAGGGGCTCTTGAGAGTTCCACACATAGGCTATATGTGATAGAAACTCCCGAGTCCTCCAAAGGGACTCTTGTGCCTTCTGCACATACACAAAGTGAACTAGAACCATCAGCATCTTCCCCAGGGGTTCTGAGACCTTCTCCATCTGTTAGGTGGCCACTAGGATTATCTCCCTCTATGGAAGAGCATCAAAGACATGTTCTTAAATCTGATCTCCCACAGAAAGGAAGATTAAATCATTCTCCTGCTATGAAAAGTGACCCTGAACATTCTCATTCTAGCAGAGGATTGAAAGATGCTCTCTCTAAACAACGGGTCTCCAGAAAGTCCCGATCTGATCAAGAATTATTCAAATATCCCCTACCAGCCAAAAGGGTCCTCCTGACTTGTCATCAGGTCCCAAACAGCCAAGATTCTGCCAAAATGCTCCCAGGGAGCCAAACAAGCTCCATATTTGTACAGTGTGCTGAGACCATACAACCCTCCATGCAGCCCTTGGTGACACTGGGACATTGTGTATCTGTAGGAGAGGCTGTAAAGGATTCCCCATATACATCAAAGATGCTACGATTTCCAAAACCTGTACAGGATTGTCTGAGTACTACCCTATCACATAAAGGGTTTGTAGGACAGGCTACATCTACAAAAGGAGTTCTAGCCACAGTCCCATCTTTAGAAATGACTCGTGGATGTGACACATCTACAAAAGATGTTCTAGGACAGATTCCATCTGTACAGAAGGTTCTGGATCCAATCCTATGTGAGCAAGGTGCTGTGGGAGGTGATTTGCACACACAAGAGTCTGTAGCATCCTGTACGGCTAAAGAAGGGAATTCCTTGGATTCTACCTGTGCACAAGAATCCATAGGACCTCCCCAAACTTCACAGGAGACTATGAGAACTTCCCTATCTCCTCAAGAGGATCAGCCATCTTCCCCATCTACACAAGATGCTATAGACTCTTATCCACCTGGACAAAGGGCCGTTGGTCCTTCTCCATGCCCACAAATGTCTCCAGAATATCTTCCAAATGCCCATAAGGCTCTAGGTTCTACTTCATCTTCAAAAGGGCCCTTGGAACCTGTTTTGCCTATCAAGCTGGCTACGACACCTGATACTTCTATACAGAAGGTGTTATCCCTTTCTCAGGCTGAAGAAAATTTTCTTGGAACTTCCACTAGTACACAAGGAGGTCTAGAAATTTCCCTACCTGCTCAAGAGGCTCTTATACCTCTCACATATGTCCATGATGCTCTAGGAGAGGCCACATCTACACAGGTATCTCTAGGACATTCCCCTCACTCTGAAGCCACGGGCAAGAATTGCACGGGTACACAAGACACATTAATACCTTCCCCATCTGTGCAGATGGTCATAGGATCTACCATATCTGAACAGGGTGCTTTACAATTATCTCCATCTACCCAAGAGTGTTCCTTTCACATGCCTTCTCTGATGGGAAGTAGTAGACCTTCTCCCTCTACCCATGTTTTCCCCAAGCATCCGGTTTCTACTAAAAACAGGTTGAGTGTTGATCCTTCTGATAAAGGAGACTCCAGAACTTCTGATGAAAGGGGACTTGCATCATCTCCTGCTGCCAAAGAAACATCAATCGCTACAACGACTCCTCAGGTGAGTCCCACCCCTTCTGTATCTGTCCAAAATGCCTTGAAACATCCCACAGATGACCAAGGGACTGTGGAAAGTTGCCAGTTGGACAAAGGGTATGGTGGACATTCCATATTTCCCCAAAAGGCTCAAGGGCTTTCTCTGTCTAACCAAAAGGCTCTGGTCTGTTCACGATCTGGCCCAGAGCTCCAGGGAATTTCTTTATCTCTCTCAAATGATCCAGAACATTTTGCCCATGCTCAAGGTGATTGGTCCGTTGGCCAATCAGACTTCAGAACGACACAACCTCTTTTATATTACCAAGGGTCTAAGGGAAAGTCCACATCTAAAAAAAATCATCTAGAAGTTGTGCCTTTAGCCCAAACATATCAAAAATCTTCCATGTCTTCTAAAGCATCTAAAAAACCTTCTGCCTCCAACATTCTTGTTGTGGGACAGTTACCATCTGCCCTAGGATCTGCTAGATCGTTAACATCTAAGCATGAGCATCTAGAAACTTTACCAGCTGTGCAAAGGTCTTTAGGATGTTTAGCATTTTCCCCAGGAACTCTGGGTGTCCAGGGAACAACAGAACATTTGCCACCTGGCCAAGGTGTTCAGAAAACTTTTCCATCTTCAACAAGGTGTTCAGGATATTCACTCCACCTTCCGGGAGATCTGGATCATTCTTCATCAGCACAAGGAGTTTCCAGACATGCACCCCCAACTCAGGGGCCTCTGGAATCTTCTTCATGCTCACCTGAGTTTGCAGGACCTTTGATGTCCTTGCAAAGGCCTCTGGATCTTTCCACAACTACCCAGAGTACTGATGCTACTTCACCAAGTACTCAAGGGACTTTAGCACCTTTGTTATCTCTCCCAAGTAAAACAAGAGCCTGCCAACGTACTCAAAGATTGCTAGGAGCTTTTCCACCTAGACCAGGAGCTCTGGCAATTTCCCCGTCAGCCATTGTGGCTCCTGGACCCTTACCAGTGGCTCCAGAGCCTGTGAGCCTTTCTCTGTCATCTCAGGAGACTCCATCCAATTTGCCCCACATTCATGGAGTTCTAGATTTATCTCAGTCTGGCTCAGTGTCCCCCCTAAATGTCATGCCACTCACTCAATGGCAACATGGAACTCCTTCCTCCTCAGAAGGAAGTGTAGCACATTTGTATTCTGTTCAAGGGGCTGTGGGACAATCTCTCTCTGCACAACAGACTCCAGAACTCTCCACATCCACACAGGGAACTCTCAGACATTCTTTTTCTGTTCTGGGTGATAGGCCACCTTCCTCACCTTCTAAGGTGTCTAAAGGACCATTGCCATGTGTGGATGTGGATATGGGGACATATTCAGATTCTCAGAGATCTCCAGGACATTTGAAAAATGTCTCAGGTTTTCCAAGCCATATGCTGCCTGGCCCAGATCCTGTGGGAATTTCCTTACCTACTCTTGCTACTGAGTCTTTGTTATCTTCCTCATCTTGCCAAGGGCTTCAAGGGTCTTTGCAATCCACCAAGGATGGTGGAAAAAACTCACTTACTGCAGCAAATGCTCAGAAACATGATCAATTTACTTCACAGACCTTAGAACTTTTGATAACTACCCAAGGACCACTGCCCACTTACACACCTTCTAAACAGACTCTGCATTCTTCACCATCTAAACTAGGGGATTTCCAATTGCAAAGGTCTCTTGAAATGTCATCACTGGCACAAGGGACCCTAGGTTCTTTGGTATCCTCCCAAAAGGAAGGTACAAAATACAAATCAGAAAAAGACATTGTGAGACAGTCTATATCACTACAGGGGACTGTAGAACCATCATGTCATAAGACAGGAGCTTTAGGATCTACTCAATATGCTGATAGGGTGCCTCAAATATTTCCATCAAATCAAGGAGCTGAGATACATTCTCTGTGTCCTACAGGGGCTATGGGGCTGCCCACATCTGAAACTGGGGCTCTAGAAAATTCGCCATCTAAACCAGGACCTGTGAAATTTTTCAGTTCTTTTCAAAAGGCTTCTACAATTTCTCTATCTATGCAAGATACCCTGCAACATCCACCATCTGTAACAGAGGCTGTGATATCTTCTCCATCTACCCAGGGAACTAAGAAAACATTGTTATCTACCCAAGGGACTGTGAAACTTTCAATATCTGCACCTCCTCACACTACAACAGGAACACTAACAATTGTGACATGTAAGCAAGGGCCTTTAGAACATTCTGGACCTGTCCAGGGGACTGAAGGTTCTTCTACAACTACCTCAGGGAAACTAGAGCATTCAGCATCTTTCCAAAAGAAGCTAGAGCACTCATCACACATGGTAGAATCTCTGGATAACTTGCCATCTGTCCAAGGGACTACAACAGATCCTTTGCCTCTTATAGGGTCTATGGGACCTCCCAAATCTGAAACTAAGACAACAGAAAATTTTCCATCTGAAAAAAGATCTTCTGAATCCACCAGGAAAACTAAAAAAGCATTGTTATATTCCCAAGGGACTGTGGAACCTTCATCATCTGTACTATGTGCTCAGAAACTTCCCCAAACTACATCAGGCACTCTAACAACTGTGAGATGTAAGCAAGCACCTCTTGAACATTCTATACCTGTCCAGGAAACTGTTGGTACTTTGCCATCTTTCCCAGGGTTTCTAGAACATTTACCATCTTACCAACAGAAGCCAGGGGACTGGTCATATACAGTAGAATCTCAGTATACCTCACCATCTCTCCAAGTCACTAAAGGCCCTTTGCAACATACCTCAAGTCATACAGGACATTCACAACCTGACCAACGATCTCAGGTGTCTTCTTTAGAAGTTTCAAGTGATCTAGCACATTTGCTATCTACCAAACTTAGCATATCTGTTGAGGCATCTCTAGACCTTTCACCATATACTCAACAGTCTATGCAGCAGTCAACATCTTCCCAGGAGATTCTGGGATCATCGGAGTCTGCCCAGTGTGCTCATCAACATTTTTCTTCGGTGTCAGGTTCCTTGGGAATGTCGTCATGGGTACCAAGGACACCAGAAACATTGCCACATGTACCAAAGCCTCATGGCCATTGCACACTAACACAAGCAAGTCAAGCTCCTCCACCGTTTTTACAAAAAGCTGTTGCAACATCCCTGTATCCACAATCAAATCTTGAACTGAATGGATCAGCACAAATTTCTCCATTACTCTCACCATCGACTCAGTTGCATGGACAAGTTTCCCTTAATGCAGAAGACAGTTTGGGGGAGCCCATAGCTGGCCAGGGAGTTGAAGAACTTTTGCTGTTAACTTCTCAACGGCAAAAGAAAAACTGTACAGTGACAAAGGGAACTTTGCCTGTTCAAAGTTCATTATCATCCACCCAAAGAAATCTAGAACCTTTGGCAGATTCCACAGGGATTCTAGCATTGGGACAATGTAAACACACAGAGACTACCTCGGGCCCTTTGCCTCTAGTGAGGGAGAATACAGAATCTTCTACATCTGCTTTGTCTACTCTAGGACCTTTGCCACCATCACCTCGAGAACCTGGTACACATTCATCTTTTACTCAAGGAGGTGCAGAAACATTCCCATCTAGTCCCGGGAACCTAGCACATTTGCAATCATCCCAGGGGCCTCTGACACATTCCATCTCAGCCCAGGCAATGACTCATATCTCTGGATCTGCTGAAGGGGCTCTACTGCATTCAGCTCCTTCCCCAGCAGTTTCAGAAACAAATGAATATTCTCCTTCTACCTGAGGGACTTCAGACACTTCCAGATGTGCTGAACTGCACCTGGATCATACTACATTATTACAGGTGTCACCATCATCTTTGAGATCTGAGCAAGGATCTCTGGGACCTTGCATACCTGAAGGGACTAAATCTAAGGAAACAACTGTAGGGTTTTATGCATCTGCTCAGGGCACTAGGGGTCATTCCTTATTGGCACAAGCCAAAGCAGGAAAGTCCATGTCTGCAAGGTAGACAGTGGGAACTTTGCCTCCCACTCCAGGACCTTTAGGGTCCACCCAAATCACTCGGGTGGTCTCAGAGTCTTTTCCATCTGATCAGAAGCCTCTGGGAATTTCTTCCTCTTTACCAGGAACTCTAAGCTCTTCATCTTCCATAGAGGCTTCTGGAAATTCCCTTTCTGACCAAGGGTCTCTAAAACTGTCCACAACTAAGCAAGGGAGTGTAAAAACTGTGCCATTTTCTCCAAAGACTGTGCAACATCCAACTTATTGCCAGAAAGGTATGAGATTTTCTCCCCCTTCTGAACATTCTAGACAAAGATCCCAACTTTCCTCAAGGGACTTTGGGACATTACTACCTAGCCAGAAATCTCAAAAATCCATTCCATATTCACCAGCATATGTAACACATTCACCATCTGTACTAGGTTCTCAGGAGCATCCTCTATCTAGTAAAGACTCTCAAGGATATGTGCTAACCTCTCAAAAGTGTAAGGACTTTTCCACAGCTGCAGAGGGGACTTTGCCTGTGCTAAGTTCTTTGTCATCCACCCGAAGGAAAATAGAACCTTCGGCAGATTCCTCAGGGATATTGGGCTTGGGGCAATGTAATCACACAGAGACTACCTCGGGCCCTTTGCCTCTAGTGAGGGAGAATACAGAATCTTCTACATCTGCTTTGTCTACTCTAGGACCTTTGCCACCATCACCTCGAGAACCTGGTACACATTCATCTTTTACTCAAGGAGGTGCAGAAACATTCCCATCTGGTCCTGGGACCCTAGCACATTTGCAGTCAGCCCAGGGGCCTCTGACACTTTCAAGCTCAGCCCAGGCAATGACCCATATTCTGGATATGCTGAAGGGGCTCTACTGCATTCAACTCCTTCCCCAACAGTTTCAGAAACAAATGAATGTTCTCCATCTACCCAAGGGACTTCAGACACTTTCAGATGTGCTGGACTGCTCCTGGATCTTACTACATCACTACAGTTGTCACCATCATCTTTGAGATCTGAGCAAGGAACTCTAGGACCTTGTTCAACTGAAGAATGCCATCTAGAAGTGACTAAATCTAAAGAAACAACTCTAGGGTCTTCCACATCTGCTCAGGGCACTGAGGGGATTTTTTTATCTGCAGAAGCCACAGTAGGAAAGTCCCTGTCTGCAAAGGAGACTGTGGGAGCTTTGCTTCCCACTCCAGGACATCTGGGGTCTACCCAAAATACTCAGGTGCGACCAGAATCTGTGTCATCTGAGCAGATGTCTCTGGGAATTTGTTTATCTTCACAAGGAACCCTAGGTTCTTCATCTTTCCAAGAGGCTTTCGGACATTTCTGTTTTTCCCAAGGGTATCTAAAAGCCCAATTTTAAACAGGGGAATACACAAAGTGTTTCATTTGCTCAAGATACTTTGCATCCTCCAACTTCTTGTCAGACAGAAGTAGGATTTTCTCCAACTGCCCATCATTTTGCACAAAGATCCCCAGGTTTCCCAAGGGACACTCGAACTTTCCTACCTAGCCAGAAATCTCAAGAAACCTTTTATCCTACACCATCAGTACTGGGTGTTCAGGAGCATCTTGTATCTACTCCAGAGGTTCTAGAAGCTTTGTCATCTTTTCAAAAGCACAAGAAATTTTCCAGGGCACAAGAGGGAACTTTGCTCATGCAAAGTTCTTTTTTCCCCAAACAAAGAAATCGAGAAAATTCAACAGATGCCACAGGGATATTTGCACAATATGAAGAGTCACACAGTGCTTTAGGCCTTTTTCCACAAGTGAGGCAGGCTGTAGCATCTTCTCAGTCTACTTCAGCAAATCTAGGAACATTGCCACCATCATCGCCAACACCTGGTAGACATTCCTGTTCTGACCAAGGAGGTGCAAAGACTTTCCCATTTGGTCAAGGGTATCTAGCACCTTTGCAATCTGCCCAGGGGCCTCTGAAACTTTCTATCTCAGCCCAGGCAATGATGAATACATCACAATGCTATGAATGTTCTCATAATCCTCTGGGTCTTTCATCCTCAGAACAAAGGACTCCAGGATCTTCTGATTCTGCTCAAGGAGGTGTGAGTCCCAGTCTCTGCACAAGGGGACCATACATCTGTCCACATGTCCACAAAGGTCTACCCAACATTCTACATCTTCCAAAAGGTTTTCAAGTCCTTCTTTACATACACAAGGTATAGGAACTCACTCCACATCTACACACTACACAGTAGCAGACTCACCATCTTTACCAGTGTGTCAGGGATATAACCACCCTGCTCAAAATACAGCAAGGATTTTGAGATCTGACCAGGGATCTCTGAGGATTTCAGCAAATACACAGGCTCTGTAGAAACATTGCTGCCTCCCCAGGGGGCTCTAGGATATTCATCATTTGCATGAGGAGCACAAAAATTTTCAACAGCTACCCCAGGACATGTGATATCCAATGACTCACCTCTGGAACTTGCAATTTCTGCCCAACTTAGTTCCTCACTTTCTTCCCTAAGCCTTTTGGATCTTCCCTTTCCACAGAAGAGCCTTTAGACCTCTCTAAACCTACAGAGGGACCTTTAACTTCATTCCAGGGACCAAATGAGTCTT
>OFGX01002344.1_pt1 | contig 10138 bp, 10 predicted proteins | sample 1521831 | NCBI WGS metagenome assembly OFGX01 (sample SAMEA3504080, study PRJEB24116) | mouse gut metagenome | biome: mouse gut; feature: mouse-associated habitat; material: faeces | place: Denmark | collected 2011
AGCAGGGTTCTATTCCTGTTGCGCTGTGGCAAAGGGAGTTATGGAATATGATTTCGGCATGAAAAGGGAGAGGATAAAATGAGAAAAAGAAAGGCTTGTCTTATTTTTCTATTCTGCGCGATATACTTGATATCTTGTGCGGACAGTAGAAAACGTTCCTACCTTCATTCCCTTGTCACAGAAGAACAAACGCTGCTTTGCGGGGATTACACCCAAAACGGAAAATCACCGACAGAGGAAGATATTTGTTACGATTTAAGAGGGGTAGACATTGATTTTTCCCTGGACGATTATGTATTTGAAAAAGCTGAGGAAAATGAGGAAGGTCTGCTTTACTGTGTGAATGCCCTGTCCCCGGATGATCCTGATTTTAAGGTATATCAGATTGGGAATTTTTATGGCATTACCTGCACCCGGGATTTTCTGGCACAGGCAATCAAAGAAGCTGAGAATGGACTTCGTGGGCAGGCTGTGACATATGGCGTCCAGGTTGGGTATTATAACATTGATAAAATGAATATCCAGGAAAATGATACGGAAAGCATTGAAAAAGTGGAAAACTATATTCAGGAGCTTTTCCTCACGTTAGATTTCAGCGGATATACGAGGAAGATGATTACCGGCGATGCAGGGCAGAATAGCTTTCTGTATTATGCGAAAGACGGAGATCCTGATAAGGATGCTTTTTCGTGGACTTCCCGTTTGCAGGACACAGATATTACAATCGGCGTAAGGGACAGGGATGTTCTGGACAATCTGCTCCAGATAACATATAAATAGCATCGGACATCGGCAGCAGTACATAGTAGTAGTGGTACTTACGGGACGAAACCTTATTACACAAACGGAGGAGCGGAACCCTTAAAGTGTCCCGCCCCTTGCTTTCATGTGGATTTTCAAGGGTTTCATATTCTTGAAATAGTCCCTGCAATATTTTGCTCAGATTGCCCGGCAGATGGACAGGCTCTTATTCTTTTTCATACCAAGAATAAAACCTTACATCTGACAAAGCTTCTTTTTTCCATGCCAGCGTGATTTTCTTATTGTTATAGCAGGCGTATCCAGACATGGACATATCCAGATCAGAAACGGATGCGGGAGTATTCCCGCTGGGATAAATGACTACCACATGATCGGATGTGATGCCAATCGTGGGATACCCTTGGTTTGCACGAGCCTGTGCATCGGAATAATTGACAGAATACCAATGAGGGGTATTATTCCCTTTTAAGGCCTTCAACATTGTTGCACATGTTCCGCTGGGAAGCGGCATACCATAATCGTCGCAGACATCCTGGGCAAAAATGTTGCAGTATGTTTTGTTACCGCTAGGCTGGTACTTTGATGTGTTTACAACATCCAGGTCGTCAATAACGCTTTTGTAGTTTGCTTTGGAAATATCCATAATTGTGTCCTCCTTTTAAAAATTTTTAATATGGTTTTCGCAAGTCAGGCATACTTTAGATGGTCAGCCTTTTGCATCTAAAGTTTTTACTTGCTACATCAGTAAAGATAAATTTTAGAGAAATTTGTAAACGAAAAAATGAAATTTGTGAGAGAGGTGTTTTTATGCGTGCATTTGAAAAAAGAGCAGCAGCTTGCGGGATATTGTTTTCACAGATATTTTGCTGTCCAGTTTTGGCAAGTGAAATTACAAATGGTCCTTGCTATCAAAATATTGTAGATACGGAAAACAGTAATTTTGAAGAAGGAGAATGGAAATATAGATTTACATCTTCCTCCGGAGGGAATGTGATACTTGCGGAAGGAGAAAAGCATACATTCTTGGTGATAAACGGCGGCATATCTTCTGAAAAGATAGTCATCGAAAATGGACGGGCTTATATTGGATTAGATGGAATCTGCAGAGAATTCAATCTGTCCAAAGAAGAAACCGAAGATGCTATCACTGTGGAAAATAGCCTGAATCGTGTCATTTTAGATAAAAAGTCACTTTTGTTCAAAAAGGGTAACAAGAGCCTGGGTATAAAAGGAAGGAGCATTGATAACGAGATCTATGTGCCTGTCAGAGAATTTTCGGAGATGTTCCATGCCGCCGTAACGTATAGCACAGATATGATGCCTTTGTTTAACCCTATGGTCAACATTGATAACAGGGATAAGGGCGTTTCCAAAGAGCAGGCCCTTCTGGATGCGAAACAAATGCTGCAAGAATATGATCAGGAATTCGAACTGAAACATTCATATGAGGATAAGGCGCTCATGGATGAAATGATGCTGCAAATCCAAAAGGAAATAGACGATATGCAGGTTATCGGCGAAACTGCCAGCTTTTGGCTCCTAAAAGGCCCTTGTCTTCTGTTCGTAGATAAATCCACAGGGGATATCTATTATAAGACGGGAAACGGAAAAGCGGGGCATGGTTCTTATATGGAAACCATTCAGGATTTGGACGGAAGCACAGATGAATTATTTGATTATTTAGTCATCAGCGGTTTCTGAGATGCTGTAATATTGGAGAGCACCTTGTCATCAGTCGAAATTATCGGCCAATGTGTATTACCTGATATAATCCAAATTTTCACACTGTTATATAACAAGGGCGAAAAGCCGTGTTTCGCTTTTCGCCCTTCCCTGTCACAGAGTTTTTAACGTATGATTTTTCCTCATAGACTCATAATACTCCAGAGCAACCAGTCTTTGATGGTTTAATTGAAAACTTAGTGCGTTCTGTCCAAAATACGACGAACACTTTCTCATTCGATGATGAATTTCCCTTTCAGCTTACAACCGGAGTAGTTGTTCATCGCCTGCTGGAGAGTTGTGTTTTTGCTCTTGCCGGGATCTTTGATCTGATAAACATCCATACCAGACTGGGAGGTATCTGTGCCGACAACTGTTACAAAATGGCAAGCACTTCCATTCTTTTCCAGTCTTGCAACAACTGGTACGCCCTCGTGGATTTCCGCGGCCATGTCAGATACTTCGACAGCCGAATACTTTTTGCCGTTGATCGTTTTGTTGGAAAATGTTGTGCTTATCAGAGCGTTGTTGTTTGTACACTCTTTAATGATGTCTTTTACAACCTGCACCGCGTCTTCATCCGAATCATAGCCTTCTTTGTGGCAGATCAGCATCGCATATGCACATACAGCGCAACCAACGGAACTCACTTTTTCGCCGTTTTTCATTTCAATGTTTGCAAAAGGCTCAGCCGCCTGATTGATGTATTTAACATAACCCACATCATATTTTGCCATAAAAATCACCTCATTTGTTTTGTTTGTATTTTTCAGTAGCTACTGTTGTAGATATAGATAAAAAGGAAGAGAAAGAGCAACCAATTTTAATACATTTTTTATGAAATAACCCTATTAAGTTTTTTTCCCTTGCAAAACTGCAACTGTTAAACTGATTTTTACTATGTTACAATAGGCATGTAAGGTCAGGTCAGCGTATTTCAGGTCAGAGTAATCGTTTTTGGCATAGTTATCCCAAAAACAGTAAAGGAATTATCAGGCTGCGTACCTGACACAAACACAAATATCAAAAAAACCGTAAATTCTATTTCCATTTATGCGAAATATGGATTTACGGTTTTTTGATTTCCAAAGGAGGCGGTCAGGCAGAAATATTTGCAAAGAAAACAGAAAAACCGACAAGGAGGAACAGATGGGACATTTATTGGAACAGCAAAAGGAAATGAACTGCTATGAAAGGCAGGCACAATGGTTGCGGCTCAATAACCAGAACCGGGCAGAAATCGCGGTTTTCCATACCCTGCACCCGGAAACGTGGCTGGGCAGGGTCGGATATTTTGGCGAGGAGCGCGAAATGGTGGCAGCGGGCGAAAAATCCCCGTTGGTACGGTACGATGGCGATATGGTTTTCGACTGCCAGTATGACTTCTGCATTCCCGCAAATGACAGCGGGATGCTGGGGCTTATCCGGCGATGGAACGCCGGGGAAAGAAATTTGGGCATATTCAACCAAATCTATAACCGCGTGCAGGAGTTAGGCGGGATATACCTGATATGGCACTGAAATCCTAAAAGTATAACAAGTTTTTGGATTTTGATGTAGTTTTTGAAGAATTTTTCGGAAAACAAAAATTTGCCAACAAAAAAATCGAGCATCGAAAGGAGAATGCACATGAAAATTTTAGTTATTGAACCCGGAAAACACCCTTATGAAAAAGAAATCGAAGGCACATTAAAGGAAATGCAGAAGATCGTCGGCGGCAGGATACAGGCCATCTACCCTTTCCGTGACAAGGTCGGCATCATCTGCAACGATGAAGGGCTTATGCTCCGGATGCCGTTCAACCGGAAGGTAGACGAGGATTGCTGCATATTCGGCACGTTCTTTGTCTGCGGGCTTGGGGCGGAAGATTTCACCTCACTGCCGGAAAACCTGATGGGGAAATACCGGAAACGTTTCTATTCCCCGCAGATTTATACGACCAGCGGCGTGTATAACATCCCACCGGAACGCTACCGCCTGCTGATGGAGAAATTGGGGGAATGGGCATGAATGACCAGAAAAACATTCCACAACTTTGGGAACTGACTTACAAAGATATTGACAATGATATCCGCTTTTCAGTATATGCGGATACATTGGCATATGACTGTGAGGGCGACAGGAAGCTGCTCACCGCAGTACGTTTCGGCGGCTATCCTGAACAGGTGCGCGCCATGGCGGACGCAATATACGGTGGCGGGGAAGTCTGCATGGATTATGGTGATAGGCTACTCTTTTTTCAGGGACTTCGGAAGCGGTACAGGCAGCTTTTTACAAATGACGGGATTTATATGGAAGCCGTGCTGGTGGTGGAAAATGACCTTCAGCAACCCAGCGATGGCAATGAGGATAATGAAAAGGAGAAAAAACAGCTCTGGCGGACGGTATATCTGTACTGTGATAAAGACAGCGGCGAGCAGCTGTTTGAGCAGATTGACACCGCGGTTTCCGTCCCGCTGATACCGGAGTTTCGGGATTATGTCATTGCGGAGATGAAGCGGCGGAACTACCTGGCAAAGCTGGAAATGATCTCATCCCACGCACAGTTTGACGTTTGGAAACTCCTAATGTCCAAGGACGAACAGAACATCATCGAAATCGTGGAGCATGGGCTGGAAACAGGGCAGATTTCCATTCCCGGCGAATGTACAGAAGCAAACGCTTTTGAGAAAGTCACATCCGTATCCGCCTACCTGAACCGGTTTGGCAAGAGCATCGCGGGCAAAATACAGGGGCAGTTTATGCCCCTGTTCGACCCGTCGAAAGAGAGCGTTTCCAAAGAAATATTGGAGGTCAACGCTTATATCCAGGAACAGGCGGGCTATGGGCTTTATGATGCGCAGCTTGCCGTATCGGAAGCCATTATGCGGAGCCTGCGGAAGAACAAAACCGCCCTTCATGGGCATTGCCATAAGAAAATTTTATTTTTTGAAATGCCTGAAAACCAAGATTTTTCAGGCATTCCTATTATTTGGAAGAAATTTTCTATGGCAACAGCCGTCAGCGTTTGACTTAAGAAACCAATCCAAAAGAAAAAAATGTTTTCTTAAGTCAAAACGCCTTTGTATCGCGGAATGCGGCACAGGCAAAACGAAAATCGGCATCACATCGCTGCACGCGTACCAGTCGCAAAAAGGCGGCAGGTATTTCAACATCGTGCTCTGCCCTGCCCACCTGCCGAAGAAATGGCTGCGGGAAATTGCAGAAACCGCGCCGGATTCCTTTGCCGTACAGGTAAAAACAGCCGCCGAGCTGGAAAAGGCGTATGAAATGTTCCTCCAGCACAAGCAAAACTGCTATGTCGTGATCACGAAGGAAAAGGCGCGGGACGGTTATATGCGCCGCCCTGCTGTGACATACAACAGGCGGAAACATGCCTTTTTGTGCCCAGACTGCGGTGAGCCTGTCATGATGGATATTTTCGACGAGGGCATCCGGTGCAAGACCGAGGCAGACCAGTTTTTCTTCCAGAAGGAAAATAAGAAAAATCACAAATGCAAAAACTGCGGCAGCCCGCTCTGGACGGTTTTGGAAACAGAACGGCAAAGCCGGTGGGGGAAAATTGCCAATTATGGCTTTGTATACAGGGCGCTGGTACAGGAGTATTTGAGCCTCATTGGCAAAAAAGTGATGCTGAAAAGCGCGCGGAGCAAAAAAGCGCCTGTATTCCCAAAGGAATACTATGAAATTAAAGCAATCGCTGATAATCCTAACATCGCAGTAAAACCCATTGGGGCGAGACCGCAGTGCTCCCTTTCCACATACGTCAGCAAGAAAATGCGCGGCAGGATTGACGGGCTGATTATTGACGAATTACAGGATTACAACAACAACAGCGGACAGGGCGACGCCATGAACGACCTGCTGGGCTGCGCGAAACGCGCGGTCGGGCTGACAGGCACGCTCATCAACGGCTATTCGCAGGGCATCTTTTACCTGCTCTACCGCGTTTCTCCCCGCCTGATGCAGACGGACGGGAAGAAATACACGGCAACAACTAATTTCAACCGGGAATACGGCGTGACGGAAACGGCATATGAGGTTTCCGACCAGGGCTACCACTCGAACCGCAGGACGGCGAAGCGGAAGCTACGGGAGAAGCAGCTCCCTGGCGTATCGCCGCTGGTCTATTCGCGGTTCCTGATGAATAACGCCGTGTTCCTCTCGCTGAATGACATGGGGAAACAGCTCCCGGAATATGAGGAAATCCCTGTGGAGCTGCAACTGCCGGAAGAAGTCTGGAAGGAATATACGCACATAGAAGACAAATTTACAGACGTGATGAAGTATCAGAAGCTCATTGCCCAGAGGGTGATGTCGGCATTTATGAGCCTGCTGACGGTCTATCCTGACCAGCCCTACGATATGGAACCGGTGCTTGATCCCATCTCCGAAATGCCACTGGTGCAGCCTTTGGACAGATGGGACGCAGACTCTTTGAATGCAAAGGACGTCTGGCTCCTGGAGAAAGTGAAGGAAAAGATTGCACGGCATGAACGCGTCGTAATCTACACGAGCTGGGTGCGCATCGACACGCAGGAACGGCTGGAAAAGCTGTTCCGGGAACATGGCATTTCCGCCTGCGTCCTGCGCTCCACCGTACCTACGGCAAAACGGGAGGAATGGATCGAAAAGCAGGTCAAAAATGGCGTGCATGTGCTGATTACGAACCCCCAGCTTTTGGAAACGGGGCTTGACCTGAACGATTTCACGACGCTCATTTATTACAATATCAGCTATAAGCTGTTCACACTGCGGCAGTCCTCCAGGCGGTCGTGGCGAATCAACCAGAAAGCCCCAAGAATAGAGGTCTATTTCCTGTATTTCAAGGGCGTAATGCAGCACCGGGCAATACGCCTGATGGCGTCAAAGCTGGCGGTCGCGGGCGTGATAGAAGGCAACCTGACAGATGAAGGGCTTGCGGCGATGAGCGAGTGCCAGGATTTGACAACGCTTCTGGCGCAGGAACTGACACTGGGGCTGAAAAATGAAACAGATGGTTTAGACATCGGGGACGTGTTCAAAAATATGGCGTTTTTGAAGCCAGAAGGAGAAGCCGCGCCGGAGGTCATTGAAGGCGAAGCTGAACTGGTGGAATCTGAAGCGATAGAGGTTACTGTGGAGGAACTATTGGCAGAAAAATAACCAGCGAAAAAGGCGGACACAACGGTTGTTTTGAACATGGCTGTCCAGACTGCAAGGCCAAAGCGCGGTACAAAGAAAAGAGTGGTTGTACTCGAAAACCAGCTCTCCCTGTTTGACATTTTGGACAAGATATCGGCTTAATAAACAAAGACCGTGGGGCTCTGCCCCACTTCCCCGCAAGGGATTTCATCCCTTGACCCATTTCCCCACCACGCAACTGCGCGGTGGAAAGCAAAGTTTAGGGTCAAGCCCTTTTCAATAGGCGCCGGAAAGAAGTCCGGACGCGCGCAGCGCGGCTTTGCGGCGTTTACGGCGCAAAGTGCTGACCGGCTTGTGGGAGGTTGGGGGCAAAGCCCTCAAGGCATTAAAAAGGAGGTATGCAGCATGAAATTTGAAATAGAACAAAGCAGTTTGGCAGAAATGGCGGGAAAAGTGAAAAAAATCGCCAGCGACAGCTTGTCCGCGGAGATTTTGCGCGGCGTGTATCTGGAATGCAGCGAAGAAACACAGGAGGTTTCCATGATCGCAACAGACGCGTCCATGTCCGTTTTCCTGAAAGAAACGGCAAATGTACAGGAAAGCGGGCGTATCGTAATAAACGCGCGGCTGTTGTTCAATATTATCTCCCATGCGCCCGGCAATGTCGTCATCTTTCAGGCGGATTACAAGCGGAGCATGGTTGAAATCAGGTCAAGGCAGTCTACATACAATATCCTGTTCCTCAGCGCGAAGGACTACCCCAAGCCGGATATGCCATTCCCGGAGGATACCGTCCGGATTTCCGGCATCTGCGGCCTGGCGGCAAAAACAGCTTTCGCCGTAAACGAGGACAGCTCAAACCTGGCTTTGAACTGTGTCTGCCTGCGCACACATAAAAACAGGATTCAGGTGGCGGCAAGCAATGGCGCCTGCATGATGCTGACGAAACGGGACATAGATGCCGGGGAAGAAAAGCAGTTTCTCCTGCCCATGAAACAGTTTTTGAAGCTTGCGGCAATGTCCACAGACGAGGACGAATACAGCATGGGTGCGATACAGAACCGCGTAGTATTCATGAAAAAAGGCATGATGATATCCCTTGAAACCTTCCAGGGCGTCACTTTTTTGGATACGGACAAGGTCTTTCAGTCCGTCACGCCGCAGTATACAGCGACATTGGAGGCCAGTGACCTGAAAAAAGCACTGGATATGATGTCCGTGGACAGTGAAATTCTGACGGTGAATATCCTGTTTCAGGAAAATTCGGTCGTGGTGAAGTGCGGCGGGAATATATCCGCGAAAACAGCCTTGCCTGCAAAGGTCAGCGTGGAAACGCCGAAGGGCGGATTTCATTACGCCCTTGCGGATTTGTATGAACTGACCCGAGTAATCCGTGGCATCGCGCAGATAAAGATAGATAAGAATGGTGTGATGCTGCTCCGGAGCAGGGACGAGCTGTTCTTCCAGCTGCCGAAACGTCCGGAAAGGCAAGTAAAGAAAATAGAAACCGAAGCCAAAACAAAGGCAGCAGAAAAAGCCGCAGCGTAAAAATGGACAAAAAATAAGAGGAGGACGATAGTTATGATGAACAACTGCTCGATGATGGGAAGGCTGACAAGGAATCCCGAAATACAGTGTACAAAAGGCGACGAACCGAAAACGGTTGCGAAGTTTGGACTTGCCGTGGAACGTGATTACACCGCAAAAGGCAAGAAAATCACAGATTTTTTTGAGGTAGAAGCATGGCAGAAAACTGCCGAGTTTGTCGAGAAATATCTGAAAAAAGGCCAGCTCATCGGACTGGAGGGAAAATTGCGCCGTTCCGAATGGACAAAGCCAGAAACAGGCGAGAAACGGTTTTCCTACTATATAGAAGCAAAAAGCATCTATTTTGCGGAAGGCAAGAAAAGCGAGCCGGAGAATGCCGCAGCGGAGGAAGCGCCGGAGGATGACAGCCCTGCTCCCGGCGGGTTTGACCCGTTCGATGATGAAAATGATTTCGACCCGTTTGCGGAGGAATGACGTCAGGAGAAAAAGAGTTTTTTATTTCAAAATGTAGAATTGTTGCCAATGATATAATGAGGAGATGAGTTATGGCTATTATAGATTTTAAAGAGATCCCCAAAGCCAATGTCGCAAATGGAAATCAAGATGTTTTTGAATTATTTGCTCGCGAGTTTTTTCATGCATTAGGTTTTTTTGTTCTTGAAGATCCAGACAGAGGACAGGACGGTGGAAGAGATATAATCATTTCTGAAAAGCGGACGGGCATTATAAATGATACAGAGATACGTTGGTTAGTTAGTTGTAAACATAAAATTCATAGTGGTTCAGCAGTTAATGTGAGCGATGAAGAAGATATATCAGATAGAATACAATTTCATCGCTGTGATGGATTTATTGGCTTTTATTCTACGGTTGTTAGTTCGCCACTAAATAGAAAGTTTGAGGCATTAAAAGATAAATATCAGATAGAAATATTTGACAGAGAAAAGATAGAGAGAATTTTATTAGAAAATAGAGCAGTTAA
>OFGX01002345.1_pt1 | contig 10132 bp, 7 predicted proteins | sample 1521831 | NCBI WGS metagenome assembly OFGX01 (sample SAMEA3504080, study PRJEB24116) | mouse gut metagenome | biome: mouse gut; feature: mouse-associated habitat; material: faeces | place: Denmark | collected 2011
CTCTCTCTCTCTCTCTCTCTCTCTCTCTCTCTCTCTCTCTCTCTCTCTCTGCCTCGTGTGATTTCTTTCTTCTCCCTTACAAGTGTGATTGAAGCATTCTCACTTGGACCCTTCTTGTTGTTAAGTTTGTTGAGTTCTGTGGATTGTATCTTAGGAAATCTGTACGTCTTTGGCTAATATCCTCTTATTACAGTTCATTTTTCTTTGAGATTTTATTTGTATTCGAAACAAGAACAGTGTTACATTTATGATAAAAATGATAAAATGTTGAATAGATTCACAAAAAGAAATCTTAGTAATTTACTGTTTATTTACTATTACCTGGACGTTTTAATCATTATCATAGAGTATAAAATAAAATGTGAATGTGAGAAAGAAATTTAGAGAATGAATTGGAGGGTAAGGATGGAAGGTGTCGAAATTTCAGTTTTGTTGTTATGAAGAGACACTATGACCACAGTAATTCCTATAAAGCAAAGAACGTTGCTGGGGCTGACTTACAGTTTCAGAGGTTAATTTCATTATTGTCTTGCCAAGAATCATGGTAGTTTTCAGGAAGATTTTTGTTAGAGCCGGAGATGAAGCCAAGAGCTATAAATTTTCATCCACAGGCAGCAAAAAGAGGCTGTCTACACACTGGCCAGACATGAGCATATATGATCTCAAAACCTGCCTCTAGTGACAGCCTTCCTTGATTGAGCAGCAGAGTAGAGCTGGCCCTAGATTTGGGGCTTTCTGATGAGCTGCCTGGTGGGCATGGGCATGGGTACCTGGTCCTGCCTCTTGTTTGATGTGCAGTGGTTTGGACAAAGGAGAGACCCTTTCCATCCCTTCTGCCCTCACCACCCTTGGCAAGAGAGCTGTCCCTGATGGGGCCATGAGCCCAATCACCTCTTGCAGCACTTGGGAGATTAGGCCATGCACCTCATCTGAGCAGCAGGGAGGGAGTTGGCCCTGGTTTGGGGGGTTACTGGTGAGCATGCTCAGAGGGAGTGAGAATTAGAGACCTGGCTCCATCCCTTACCTGCTGTAGCACTGTAGAGTATGACCCCTCTACCTTGTCTGGGAAGCACAGTAAAGCTGGCTTTGATGGCAGGGGCACAAATGAGAGAGCACTGAGGGTATGGTAGCATGAAAGTTGTTTCTGCCCCTTTTTGGCTGCAACTTTGGAAAGGGAAGCTTGGGAAGGGCAGGAAATCTCTCCCAGATGGTGGTAGTGTGGCAGAGCTGGTGGTCTGATTAGTCAGATCTCTCTCAGGCCCAGATCCTGGGGTTTGAATTGCCCCACCACAACATTGACCCCCATTGGTGAACTGCTGAAGTAGATTAAAATGGCCACCCTACAGATCCCATACTACAGGATCTCCATAAAAAAGGGCAACAACAGGATATCTGAGAGGAGTTACAGTTATGCATTAGTACTGATAGTATAGTAGAAGGCAGAGACCTCTTAAGACTCATTAAAATGAACAACTTGGAAACAAAGAAGTGTAGATAAAAGGGCACACTGTGGGATATACACTGTGACATTATAAATTCCAGGATGAGATTCTTATTCTGGTGGGGTGGTTGCAATGATGGAAGCGGAATACAAGGTGATGAGGAGATAAGTGGGACTGGGTGCATGATTTAAAACTCAGGAAGATCAAACAAAAAGTTTGAAAAAGAGTACCAAATTTTCAAACCATTATTCATTTCTATGTTAAAGGGAAAAAGTAAAACATACACAGGGGTATACAACTATCTTCATAATATAAAAATAAAAAAATACTAACTTTTCTGACATCTAGGTTTCTACCCTAAAAATTGAACTAATATCATGTAAACATGACATTTTGTGAGTTAACATATTTTATTTTGAAGAGTTATAGTAAGCTATAGGTTTAGAAATAAGTTAGATACGTGCACAAGTGTGTGCATGTGCATGTGTGTGCGGACACACACACACAAATACACATAAGCTTATGCACATAATCCTGGATATATGGTATATAAATCATGATATTTTTTTTTCTGTTCAGGAAATGTGCAACAAAACTGAATTTTTTTAACATATTCTATTTTATTAATATTTTATTCTTCTTTTTCTTACAAAATCTACGGTGCAGATACCTATATCCCAGCTAATAGTTTTCTTGTAAATATCTAAAACAATTCTTGCTGGTATGGTAGTTAATACTCATAGCTACAGCCATAATTGGAAGACCTTTGAGTTAAAAAAAAAAGCCTAAGGTAATTGTTGAGATTCTCTTTCAAGACAGTAAAATATGCACAAATACTTCATTACTCAATATTTTAAATGTTAGCAAGATAAATATCTATGTTACTATTTTAATTTTTTTACATATGTGTGGTTCATAATAAGAATGTCAGTGTTCAAATACAATTTTCTTTACTGATTTTTATTTTGGGCGTTTCAGTTTGCATAAACATTTTCAGAGTAGCAGAAGCCTTATGAAACAAAGGCTTGAAACATCTGTTATTTCTCCTAAATTATACGTCCCTACTGAATATTCATAAAAGGAAGGAATATCTCAAGCTTAATTATTTAATCTTCAATTTTTGTTTTAGATTAATTTTATATATGCAGAAACATTGTCAGGATAGAGTTCTCATATACCATTTATCTATTTTTTTCTTTAATAGTAGTGCTTATATATCTTCTTGGATATAGAATAAGTCTTGTTTGAAGTGCTATTGGAGATATCATTCAAAATGGATTTAAATAATTTTTTAAATCGCTATAGTTGAAAAGTTTGACTAATTTGAAGGAGTTAGTCAAATTTTTATATTTATGTTGATTATACAATCTAAAATTATTGTGCTATAATAGCTAAGTTCATGAATAGTTAATAATAAAAAAATATACTATGTCATAGAAATTTAATATTAGAAAGTTTATGTAGGGTATATAAGGGGATTAAGCGGACGTGATAAAGTATCATAACATGTTCTAGTTGTAAAAATAAATTTGAAAAGAGAAGCTGATTATGTTTGGATATGTAGTTGTAAATAAACCAGAAATGAAGTTTAAAGAGTTTGATTTATATCATTCTTATTATTGTGGTTTGTGTAAAACGTTGAAAAATAGATTTGGATTAAGAGCGCAAGTCTCACTAAATTTTGATATGAATTTCTTAGCTCTTTTACTGACAGGGTTATATGAGCCTGAAACAGAATTAAAGTATGAAAGATGTATTATGCATCCCCTAAAAAAACACCAGGAACGTTATAATCAATGTGTTGATTATGCAGCTAAAATGACAATTGTTTTAACATACTTTAAATGTGAAGATGATTGGCTGGATGAAAGAAAAATTAGTCGACAAACATATAAGAAAATAATAAAAAAAGCTTATAATAAGGTTAAAAAAGAATATCCTGATAAAGTAAACAGAATAGAATTATGTTTACATAAAATAAATGATTATGAAAAACGAGGATTAGATAATTTAGATGAAGTCTCAAAGTACTTTGGGGAAGTCATGGGGCTTATTTGTGCATATAAAGATGATGAGTGGTACGATGAATTGTATGAACTTGGTTTTTATTTAGGGAAGTTTATCTATTTTATTGATGCTTATGAAGATATAGAGGATGATTTAAAGAAAGGGAATTATAATCCTTTAAAAAAGATGCATCAAACAAAGCAGTTTGATGAACGATGTAAAGATATTTTAGAGTTAATGATATCTGAGGCAACTATGGCTTTTGAAAGATTGCCAATAATTGAAAATGCTGAAATCATTAGAAATATATTATATAGTGGTGTATGGACAAAATATGAATTAATTAAGAAAAAACGAATGGAAGGTAGGAAATAATGAACCCATATCAAATATTAGGAATAGATCCAAGTGCAAGTGATGACGAGGTAAAAAAAGCATATCGGACATTGAGTAAAAAATATCATCCTGATGCTAATATAAACAATCCAAATCAAGCAGCATATACAGAAAAATTCAAAGAGGTTCAAACTGCCTATAAGACAATAATGGATGATCGTAAACGTGGTTTTACTAACCGTAATTATGGTAGTGGTACAAATACAAGTCAAAGTGGACAATATAGTTATCAATATACTGGTAATGATCAGGCAGCTTTTAATGAAGCAGCAGGTTTTATTAATGCTAGGCGATATCAGGAAGCACTTAATATTTTAAATCAAATTAGAACGCATAATGGAATGTGGTTTTATTATAGTGCAATTGCTGAAAATGGAATTGGTAATAATATAACTGCAGTAGAATATGCTCAAACTGCGGCTCAAATGGAGCCTGGTAATTTACAATATTTATTATTATTACAACAATTAAAAGGTGGACAAAGACAGTATCAAACAGGGCAGGAAACATATGGTTCGCCATTTAATGACATGTCATTTTGTTATAATATAATGTTGTGTAGTTGTTTATTAAATTGTTGTGGCTGCAGGGTTTGTTAAAAGGAGAAAATATAAATGGGTAAAGTAATTGGAATTGATTTAGGAACGACTAATAGTTGTATGGCTTATATGGAAAATGGTAAGGCAATGATCATTCCTAATGGAGAAGGAAATAAAACAACGCCAAGTGTAGTAGCTTTTAATCAAGATGGAAAACGGTTAGTAGGTGAAAATGCTAAACGTCAAGCTGTAACAAATCCTGGTAATACCATATCGTCAATTAAACGAGAGATGGGAACTGGTTATCGAAAAACAATTAATGGTAAGGCTTATAGTCCCCAGGAGATATCAGCAATGGTATTACAAAAATTAAAAATAGATGCTGAAACATATTTACAAGAAAAGGTAACTGAAGCAGTAATTACAGTTCCTGCTTATTTTAATGATGCTCAACGTCAAGCAACAAAGGATGCTGGTAGAATTGCAGGATTGGAAGTTAAAAGAATTATTAACGAGCCTACAGCTGCTGCTCTTGCATATGGGTTAGAAAATAGTTATGGTCAAAAAGTGATGGTGTTTGATTTAGGTGGTGGAACTTTTGATGTTTCTATAATTGAAATTGGAAATGGTGTTATTGAAGTTCTTTCTACCTCTGGTGATAATCACCTTGGTGGTGATGATTTTAATGATTGTGTTGCAAAGTATATAGTTGAAGAATTTAAAAGAATTGAGGGAATTGATTTAACTCATGATCAAGTTGCTATGCAAAGAATTAATGAAGCTGGAGAAAAAGCTAAAATTGAACTTTCAACTATGGTTACTACAATTATTAATTTACCTTTTATTACTAATACAAATATGGGACCAAAAAATTTAGAAATAGAACTAACAAGAGCTAAATTTAATGATTTAACAAGAAGTTTAGTTGATCGAATTGTGATTCCTATGCAAAATGCTTTAAATGATGCTAGATTAACTCCTGAGGAGCTAAATAAGATAATTTTAGTTGGAGGTTCTTCAAGAATTCCTGCTGTTCAAGAGAAAATTAAAGAGATTACAGGTAAGGAACCTAGTAAATCTTTAAATCCTGATGAGTGTGTTGCTTTAGGAGCTAGTATTCAGGGAGGAAAGTTATCTGGTGATGTTAGTACAACTGGAAACTTTGATGTATTGTTATTAGATGTGACACCTTTAACTTTATCAATTGAAACTATTGGTGGTGTAGCAACCCCTTTGATTGAACGTAATACTACTATTCCAACAAGTCATTCGCAGATATTTACAACCTCTGCAAATTTTCAAACTCAAGTTGAAATTAATGTTTTACAAGGTGAAAGACCACTTGCTAAAGATAATAAGAGTCTAGGTAAATTTAAATTAAAAAAGATTAAACGAGCAATGCGTGGTGTACCGCAAATAGAGGTAACATTTGATATTGATGCAAATGGAATTGTCAATGTATCAGCTAAAGATCTAGCTAGTGGGAATATGCAAAGTATCACTATTGAAAATACATCAAATATGTCAGACATTGATATTGAAAGAGCTGTTAATGAAGCTAAACAGTTTGAACAACAAGATGCAATTATTAAAGAACGTTTGATCTTTAAAAACGAAGTAGAAAATTTAGTTATTTCAATTGAAGCAGCTTTATCAAAAAATGGAAAACAAATTGATAAAGCATTAAAATCTAATATCAAAAATGAATTAACATCTTTTAAAAAACTTACAAAAAAGGTTGATTATGAAACTTGTAATCAAGAAAAATTTGATGAAATTAAAAGTGCAAAAATTAATTTAGAGTCAATATCATCTTCATTATTATCTATGTAATAGAACCCTGGGTTAACCAGGGATTTATTATTTTAAGGTCTTTTAATTGTAAAGGGAAATAAGTATAATAAAAGGGAATATTTTGATTTAGTAACTAATGTCTTGTTAACTATTTCACTTGACATTAGTTGTGATTTATGGGATATTTTATCTAATGTACAAGAATTTTGAAATTAAGTAAATGGGGATAGTTAAATGAATGAAATTATTGAGGAAATTCAAAAATTAAAAGAAGAAAGAAATGCTGTTATTTTAGCACATTATTATGTTGATGGAGCGATTCAAGATATTGCTGATTATTTAGGGGACTCTTATTATTTATCTAAAATTGCGGTAAGTTGTCCACAAGATGTTATTATTTTTGCAGGAGTAGAGTTTATGGGAGAAAGTGCTAAGCTTTTAAATCCTAATAAAACAGTATTAATGCCAGATTGTAATGCTGATTGTCCAATGGCACATATGGTTGATGAGCATTTTATTGCTCAAATGCGTCAAGAGTATGAAGATTTGTGTGTGGTATGTTATATAAATTCGACTGCTCAAATTAAAACTATGGCAGATGTATGTGTAACATCATCAAATGCTAAAAAGATAGTTGAAGCTTTACCAAATAAGAACATTTTATTTATACCTGATCAAAATTTAGGTAAACATATTGCTGCACTTGTACCAGAAAAAAACTTTATTTTCTGTGATGGATATTGTCCAATACATTATTTAGTCACATCTAAAGATATTAAACAAGCAAAAGCATTGCATCCTAATGCCCCAGTGTTAATTCATCCAGAATGTAAACCTGAATGTGTAGCATTAGCTGACTATGCAGGCAGTACGTCTGGTATTATTGATTATGCGACAAATGATCAAGAACATGAAGAATTTATCGTTGTTACAGAAGCAGGGGTAATTCATGAAATGGAAAAATGTAATCCAAATAAAAAGTTCTATTTAGCAACAGATAAATTAATTTGTTCAAATATGAAAAAAAATACATTAGAGAAGATAAGAGATTGTTTAAAGAATAATACTAACCAAGTTAATCTTGATGAAGAATTTATGACTAAAGCTAAAAAACCATTAATAAAAATGCATGAGTTAGCAAAATAAGAGGGTGAAAAACAATGAATAATAATTTTGATGTAATCATTGTAGGAACAGGTGCTGCTGGTTTATTTGCAGGACTTTGTTTACCTCGTGATTTAAATATCTTAATGATTACAAAAAGTAAAATAGAGAATAGTGATTCCTATTTAGCTCAAGGAGGAATCTGTACATTGAAAAGTGCAGATGATTTTGATGCATTTTATCAAGATACTTTGAAAGCTGGGCGTAATGAAAATAATCCAGAATCAGTTAAAATAATGATTCAGCAAGCTCCACAAATAATGAAAAATCTAATGGATTTTGGAGTTGAATTTGATCGTGATAGTGAAGGAAATCTGGCTTATACTCGAGAAGGTGCACATTCAGAATTTAGAATCTTACATCATCAGGATGTTACAGGTAAAGAGATTACTTCTAAATTAATTAAACAAATTGAATTGTGTAATAATGTTACACTTGTAGAAGAAGCAACAATGCTGGATATTATTTGTAATGGCAATAAAGTAACTGGAATTATAATGGAAAATAATGGTGATGTTGTTCAAATGAATGCTAAAGTAGTCATTTTAGCTACAGGTGGAGTAGGAGGGTTATTTAAGCATTCTACAAATTTTAAACATATTACAGGTGATAGTTTTGCTATTGCATTAAAAAATAATATTGAGTTAGAAAACATTAATTATATACAAATTCATCCAACAACTTTGTATACTACTAAACCAGGAAGAAGTTTTTTAATTAGTGAGTCAGTTCGTGGTGAAGGGGCATATTTATTAAACCCTGATATGGAACGCTTTGTAGATGAACTGTTACCACGTGATGTAGTAAGTAATGCAATAAAAAAAGAAATGGATAAATATAATTCAGCCCATGTTTATTTATCGGTTATGCATATGGATCATAAACAAATTCAAACTAGATTTCCTCATATTTATAAACAATGTTTAGAAGAAGGATATGATATGTATAAAGAACCAGTACCAGTTGTTCCTGCACAACATTATTTAATGGGTGGAATTAAAAGTGATACATATGGTAGAACATCAATGGAAAATCTTTATGCTGTCGGAGAGACTGCTTGTAATGGGGTTCATGGTGCTAATCGTTTAGCAAGTAATTCTTTGTTAGAAAGTTTAGTATTTGCAAAACGTGCAGCTGGAGTTATAAAGGAAACTATTAATAATATTGATTTTGATCCAAAATATATTGATGTTAGTGGATATGATAAAGATAAACTAGAACTTGAAAATAAAAAAATAATTATGGATGAAATTAAAAGAAAAGACGGTGAGTTTTATGATAAATGGTGTAAATCTTAAGATTAATATTGATGATTATATTTTAAATGCTTTAAAAGAAGATATTACAAGTGATGATGTTACTACTAATGCTGTTATGCCTCATGCTAAATTAGGGCATGTTGATTTAATTTGTAAACAAGATGGAATTTTATGTGGACTAGAGGTTTTTAAAAGAACTTTTAAATTATTAGATAGTAACAGTAAGTTTATTACTAAATATCATGATGGTGATAAAATAAAAGCTGGAGATTATATTGGAGAAGTAATTGGTGATATTAGAGTATTATTGTCAGGAGAGAGAGTAGCTTTAAATTATTTACAAAGAATGAGTGGTATTGCAACATATACCTATGAATCAGTGGAAGTTTTAAAAGGGTTTAAAACAAAGTTGCTTGATACTCGTAAAACAACACCAAATAATCGGATTTTTGAAAAATATGCGGTTAAAGTTGGTGGTGGAACAAATCACCGTTATAATTTATCAGATGGTATTTTGATTAAAGATAATCATATTGGAGCTGCGGGAAGTATTACAAAAGCAATAGAAATGGCTCGTGATTATGCACCATTTGTACGTAAAATTGAAGTAGAAGTAGAAAATTTAGAACAAGTTAAAGAAGCATTAGAAGCAAAAGCAGACATTATTATGTTAGATAATATGAATAATCAGATGATGAAAGAGGCGGTTGCTTTAATTGGAAATAAAGCACAAAGTGAATGTTCTGGTAATGTTACTAAAGAAAGATTATTAGAGATAGCTGAAATAGGAGTAGATTTTATTTCTTCTGGAGCAATTACTTATGCTGCGCCAATTCTTGATTTTTCAATGAAAAACTTAAAACCATATTAGATACTGAAATCCTCAGTATCTTTTTTTTTATAATGGATATAATTAATAAGGTGATAAAAGATGTATAATGAATCATATTGGCAAAAAACAGTAAATATGCCTAGTTATCCTAGTATAAAGCGGGATGATTGTTATGATATTGTAATTGTTGGAGGGGGAATGAGTGGTATTACTCTAGCATATCGATTAAATGATAGTAATTTAAAGGTTGCATTGATAGAGAGTGATACACTTGCAAGTAAAACAACAGGTCATACAACAGCTAAAGTTAGTTATTTACATGATGTGCTTTGTGTTGATATATATGAGGCATATAATAAAAGTAAGGCAAAAGAATATTTTGATTCTAATTATGATGCGTTTCAAGAGATAAAAAGTATTATAGAATTAAATCAGATTGAATGCGACTTTAAAGAAAACATTGCTTATATTGAAGCTGAAGATGAACAAAAAAGTGTCAAAATTAAAAAACAGATTAAACTGTTTAAATCATGGGGATTAGATGTTATTGAAGGTGATAATGCTAAACATACATCTATGGGTTTACATAATCAGGCGATTTTTCATCCATTAAAGTATATTGATGGATTATTGAAAAAATGTGATAAATAATAACTTACAGGTATAGTTAAATCTATAGTTGACCTTGGCTGTTGAAGC
>OFGX01002348.1_pt1 | contig 10126 bp, 19 predicted proteins | sample 1521831 | NCBI WGS metagenome assembly OFGX01 (sample SAMEA3504080, study PRJEB24116) | mouse gut metagenome | biome: mouse gut; feature: mouse-associated habitat; material: faeces | place: Denmark | collected 2011
CGGCTTCCGGCGCGTTCCGGGCGGCTTCCTGGGCCGTCTGGGCGGTTCCTTCCGCCGCCGCGTCAAGTTCCATTTGCCCTTCCAGCGGTTTTCTTGCTTCTTCCGCCTGTTTCAGCGCCTTTGCATCGTTTATGGACAGCACGCCCACTTCTTCCAGCGTGTCCGCCGCCCGCGCCTGATAGTCCGGGGATAGCCCGGACAGTTCATAAGCCGTTGACACGCCCAGCCGCTTTGCCTTAAATGCCTGCATCAATTCCGGGCATAGGTTGTTCTTTATGCTCTTGTACCTGCCGATCTGGGCTTCCGTGATCCCGGTAAATTCCGCCGTGATCCAGCGCGTGCGGCCCTCCACTTCAACTTCCTTCCGCAGTTCCGCGATCAGCGCTTCCGTGCGCAATGTTTCTTCCATCTTCTCCCAGTCTGATTTTTCGCGGAAGCCGTTTGCAAAAATCAGGGCCAGGCGGTCAAGGATCGTTTTCACGGTTCCTTCTTCCTCCGCCGCCCGCGTTACGCACGGCACGCGCCGGAACTGTGCCAGGCCGTCTTCCACCAGGGCCATACAGGCCAGGCGGCGGCGGTGTCCGGCCACCACGCGGAATTTGTCCCCGTCCCGCTCCACAAGCAGCGGTTGCAGCAGTCCCACGATCGCAATAGACTGTTTCAGATCGTTTATGTACTGCGTGGAATAGAAGTTTTCCTGTGAAGGAATCAGATCGTAAACGTCAAGCGTCAACTGCTCCATTCCATCCGCCGTGCGCGGCTCTCTCTCCCGCTCCACGGCTGCCGCCTTTGAACGTTCGTTCAAAAGCTGGTGCAAATCAAACTTTGCCATACTTCCTTCCCCTCTTTCATGTGTCCGATTCGGTCACGGGCCGTACGCTCAAAAGGCTTACGCCGTCCGCCCGCAAAGCGTCCAGGTATTCTTCTACCAGGGCCGCATAATCAATGGCCGCGTTGGAACGCTTGGAATATACCGTGATAGGAAGCCGGGCAAACGTGCTTTCGCTCACTTTCCTGGACGTGCGGATCTTCGTGCGGAATACCGGGTATTTCCCGGACGCTTCCAACTGGGCCGCGCCCTGGGCGTGGGCTTCGTTCCGCTTGTCGTACTTCGTAATGAAGCACCCCCGGAAGGTCAAGGCCGGGTTAAGGTCTTCCCGCGTGAACTCGATCTGCTCCGCCAGTTCCGCCAGCCCTTCCGTTGTGTTATCATCCACTTCCAGCGGTACGATCACGTCATTGCTGGCAACCAGGGCATTGATCGTGGATATGTTAATATCCGGCGCGTTGTCAATCACGCAGAAGTCATACTGATCCCGCACCTGTTCCAGCGCCTTTTTCAGCCTGGTTTGCTGCTGCCGCGTCTGATCCAGAAGCACTTCCAGATTCGCTTTCAGCAGCTTCATGTTTGCCGTGATAATGTCCAGTCCGGGGAAATCCGTGTGCTGGATCAAGCTGCCCATATCCGGGCGGCGGGCGGTCATGATCTTGTCAATCCCTTCCCTGTCTTCGTCCCGGCGGCGGTATCCCCTGGAAGCGTCCCCCTGCTTATCATTGTCCACCAGCAGGACGCAGAAGCCCTTTTCCGCCAGCAGATGCGCAATAGCAACACTGGAAATGGTCTTTGCTACGCCGCCTTTCAAATTGATAACCGATAAAACGCGCATATCCATTCTTTCCGTTCCTTTCTGCCCGTCCCGCCGATAGCACAGCATTTCACGCCTAAAACGGCAGAAGGTGAAACAGCACCTGTTCAAGCACCTTGCTTTCCGGGAACTTCTGCGCCAGGCGGTAAACCGCCGATTGCAGGCCCTTCCCGGCCCGTGTGCGGAAGAAGCGCTGGCGCACCGTCCAAAACCACCTATGCTTCCGCCAGAAAAGAAGTTTCCGCGTCCACGGCCCCTTCCGGTTCATTCCTGCTTCCCCTCCTTCCGCTTTGCGATAACCGCCGCTTGTGCCCGGTTCGCCCGTTCCGCCGCCGCCTGCATCCATCCAGCCGCCGGGCGCGGCGGCTTTGTGCGCTCCCGCTCCCACTGGGCTTGCAGAAGTTCCGCTTTGCTCTTTGGGCGGTGCTTCTTCTTACCCACGGCGTTTGCGGCCCTTCTTCTTCCGCTTCTTCCGTTTCGGCGGCGCGGCCCGTTCCGGCTCCCGGTCTTGCCACGCTTCTTCCTGCAACACTTCCAGAACTTCCACGTTTTCCAGCTTGAACGTGTACGTTGCGCCGGGGTCATACGTGCCCGCCGCCCAGTCCGCCCGGAACTTTTCAAAATCGCCCTTGTAGGCGCTGGGCAACATACCGGGGCCACCCTTGTACTGTTCCGCGTGGTACATGGCGCACATAACGCGATTGTCAACCGCCTGCGGCCAGTTGAACAAATGCCAGCAGCTGTGATCGTCATACCACCAGGAAGAAAGCGTGATTTCCAGGCCGTTAAAATACTGATCCGCTTTCTGCATTGCCTTGAAGTTGTTTACCGTGAAGCCCTGCCCCCGGTATTCCTCCCGGTACGCCTGCCAGGGGCGGGCCGGGATATTGATCCGCGCCCGCACCACGCGGTGCGTGTATGTCTGGTTCAATCTATCTTCCATTTCTGTTCCTTCCCAGCCTATCCGCAATCCGCAGAATGGCTTCCATTGATTCTTTAATGTTTCGGTCTGTGCTGGCGGTTATCTTCAAAACCTGGGCAATGTCCCGCAATTCCTGTTCCGCTTCCAGGACTTCCGCCGGGCTGTGCTTGTTCATGCAGGCCCGGCACATTTGCGATCCCGCCGAAACAGGCGCACCGCACAGCACGCAACGTTCCGCCGCCACCGCGCCTACCTCCTATAACCAGTCTTCCAGCGTTTTTACGCGCTTTTCCAGGTTGTGCGCCCGCTCGATCAGGTTGAAGACTTCCTGGGGCGTAAGGCCCGTTGCTTCGTACTTGTTCAGCTTCCGGGCGGCCTGCGTTACGGTCACGCCCTTACGCAAAACCGCCTTTCCGCTGGGCGCTGTCTCTGTCAGCGTGTAGGTTTTCTTTTTGGGCTGCGTTTTCGGTTCCCGTCCCGCTCCCGGCTGCGGCATGGCCTTTTTCATGTAGGCATAGCCGGGGACGTTCTGCCGCATGATACGATCAATACTCACCGTTTTTCCTCCCTTCTTCCAGCGCTTTTTCTGCTTCTTCCCGTGTCAGGAAAAATTCTCCCGGTTCCAGCGCATATAACCAGTTTTCAGTTTCCGTGCAAAGGTCAAATACAGGCTTTCCCGTTGTCCCGCCGATCGTTACATGGTCAATCTGTGCTGAAACAACCCTTCCCCCGGCGTACTTCCTCCCCTTGTGTACGGTTTCGATATAATACACCGTATCCGTAACCCGGCACGGAAAAACCACCAGTTGCCCGGTCACTTCCGCCGCCTTGTAGTCTGCGAACTTCGCGGCCATTTCCCGGTACATTTCCCGGAAGTCCGCAATTTCTTCCGGTTTCAGCCCCGTTTCCCGGTATGCTTTCAATTCCACCAGCCATTCCGCCAGTTTGTCATGCTGATATGCACAATCCCTGTTCTCCGCCTGGCATCCCTCCGCCACTTCGCGGGCGTGTGCAATGGCTTCGTCAATGGTCATGGCCTTCCGCTCCTTCCTGCGGCTCCACGTCCGCGCTGCACCGCACCGCCAGCCGCCGCAGTTTGCTTTGCCGGTACGCCGCTACAGCTTCCGCGCACCTGTGAAGCACCTTCATTTGTTCCAGCATGATTTCCACGTCCGCAATTTCTTCCGCGATCTGTTCCCGGTTGTCCCTCCCTCTGGCGGCCTTGCACAGTTCTTTTTGCAGTTCCGCCATTTCCTCAAATACCATAAGCGTTTGCGCGTCCGCGCCCCAGGCGGCCAGGGCGGCGCGGTAAATCTTCTGTTCATCCATTCTGCACCGCTCCTTCCCGCTGCGGCCCGTCCACCAGGTTTACCAGCTTCCCGCTGTTGTCCAATTCATAGACAAAGCGCACCTTCATTTCCTTCATGGAGTGAAGCGCCACAATGTCCGTGATCGTGTGTTCCCGCCCGGCTTCATCCCGGATCTTGTCCCCCAGTTCAAACGGGCAACGGGCGTTAAATGCTGCGAACTTCACCGCTTCCACCAGCCTTTCTTGATCCCGATATTGACGTACACGGCCCACAGATTAAGGCCGATAAACCACCGCCATTCCTGCCGGATACCGTCATAGCCCTTCCCGCCGCCGAAACAGATCGTTTTTTCGTTCCAGCGCGTGCGCCCGTAGTCCAGGCGGAACGGCCCCCATTCCCTTGTTTTCATCCGCCGTTCACCTTCTCCACAATAAATTTTGCATACACGCTGCCCATATCGTCCAATGTCGTACAGGCGGAATAATCAGCACCGCCCAGCGCCGCTTCCAGCGTGGTTTTCAGAAAAGCCGCGTGCTTTTCTTCCGGCTCCCGGCGTATGATCTCAAACAGGCGGTTTGCCGTTACCACCCCCACAACCGTTTGCAGGGCCGTTTCCAGCCGTTCAATCTCTGCGGCTTCTTCCGCGTCCCGCTCCACGGTTTGCAGCTTGTCCCACAAGCGCTTCTTTGCGGCCCCCAGCGTGTCCCGCGCTTCCACCGCTTCCGCCGTGGGCGGGCTTACCGGGTCAAGGAACATACACGCCCCGTTGAAGCGCACCCGGTACGGTTCCAGGTCTTCCGCTGTCATGAACTTGCGCCCATAGATTTCCTGCATGGAGCGCCAGACAGGCCAGGGGATAAAGGCGTACACATTCCCGATCCCGGCGCACACGCCCGCTTTCGCCCCGGCTTTCCAATGCTGTTCCAGGCTGTCCCACTGTTCCGCCGTCAGGACGGTTTGCGCCAGCTTGTCCGTGCTGGTGTACTTTGCTTCAAAGCAGATGGAGCGCCCGCCGGACAGCGTGCCCATGAAGTCCGGCTGTGCGTGGGCAATGAAGCGGCCCTTAAAAATGCCCCGGTCTTTCTTTTCCAGCACCATAAACGGTTCCGGCATTTTCTCCACGTATGCGATCCCCTTCTGCTTGTAGACGGCGCACGCGGTCTTTATGAAGCCCTCAAAGAAATGCCCCTGGGAATTGTTCTTCTTTCCCCGCCAGCTGTCCAGCGCTTTTTTTCTTTGCTTGTCGTTCATCCCTGCTGCCCTCCTTTTTCCCGCCGATCGTACAGCGGCATATACCCCAGCCAGTTACGGTTCAGCACATAGGCCGCCGGGGCTTCATCTTCCGCCGCCGGGCATTTCAGCTTCATACAGGCCGTTTTGCTGTACAGCCCCGGCGGAACGTCCGCATATGACACATACAGCGGTTTCCCGGTTGCTTCCGCTTCTTCCCGGCGTAATGATGCGGCCATCCGCTCCGCCACGGTTCTTCCGCGCCTTTTCTTCATTTCTGCGGCTCCCTCTTTTCATCGAACCAGGTTGCTTCCATGTCCGCAAGATGCAGATGCAGGGCAAGCGGGCATTTCTCCCACGCCTGGGACAAGCTGCGGCCCGCGCCCGCTCGACTGTCAAAGGCCCCCATATGCCAGGAAATGGCCGTGATTTCTTCATCCGTCAACGGCATATGCCGCAGAATCAGGATCACGGACTTTTCCCCGTGGCCGATCGGGAATTGCTCATTGTGGCGGTATCCGTCTTCTGTCTTTTCGTACAGATGGATCTTGCACACGTCATGAAGCAGGGCGGCAATAGTCAGCGTGTCCATATCCGCCGCCGGGCAACGCTTCACCAGCCGCCGAAACACGTTCAAGGAATGTTCCAGCAGGCCGCCCGCATAGGCTCCATGGTATTTTGTGCTGGCCGGGGCCGCGTAGAAGTCCGTGCTTTCCAGCCATTCCAGCAGGCTTTGCACGCCGTCCCGCTCCACAAATGACAGCAGGTGTATAAATTCCTGCTTCCGTTCCTCCATGTCCGGGTAGCGGCTCATTTCCCGCAGAAAACCCTCATCTTTCCCGTTCAGCTTCCCACAATCCGCAAAAGAGAAGTTTTTTCCCATCTTGTGCGCCCGCTCGATCTCATAGCGCATACCTTCTGAAATGCCATAGTATCCGCCGATCATGATCGCTTCGCACGGTTCCAGCAGATGCAGGCCCGCTTCCATCCCCAGAGCGCGTTCCTCCGGGTTCCGATCGTCCAGCGCTTGCGTTAAGTACAGATGCGGCGTAATGGGCGTGTAGCCCTTCATTACCGCCGTGCGTGTCAGCGCTGCGGCATACTTCGCGTTTCGCTCTGTGTCCCCCCGGTAGGGGCTACAGATATAGCACAGCTTGTTTTCCATCGGTGTTATCCCTCCATTTCAAGTATTGTCTGTTCCGGCCCCGCCGCTGCTGCGGCGATCCGGTCTTCCGCCATTTTCTTATATTCCGGGTTCAGTTCCACGCCTATAAAATCCCTTCCCAGGCGCTTTGCCACTACCCCCGTTGTCCCGCTCCCTGCGAACGGGTCAAGCACCATTCCACCAGGCGGGCTTCCGGCCAGCACGCACGGTTCCACCAGCTTTTCCGGGAACGTGGCAAAGTGTGCGCCCTTAAATCCCGCCGTGGCCACGCTCCACACATCCCGTTTATTCCGGTACGGTTTCGGCCTGTAGGCTTTCCCGCTTTTTGTCCGGGTTTCCTCCGAACGGTCAGCCCCGTACTTTTTTCCGCCGAAAAATATTTCCTGCTGCCCCTCACACGCAAGATACCGCTTTGTGCTTTCCCCTGTTACGGGTTCGCTGATTGCTGCTGCGTCAAAGTAATACCTTGCAGACTTTGACAGCAGGAAAATGTATTCATGGCTTTTTACGCACCTGTCCCGGACGTTTTCCGGCATCGTGTTTGTTTTGTGCCATATAATATCCTGCCGCAAATACCAGCCGTCTTTTTGCAGGGCAAAGGCCAGAAGCCACGGTATCCCGATCAGGTCTTTCCGCTTGTACCCGCTCGGCACTCTCTTTTCTGTGTGCCCTTGGCTGTTCCGCGTGTTTGTGGGCGGCTGCGGGCCGGAACTTGTGGCGTAGCTGTCCCCGATATTGATCCACAACGTCCCATCCGCCCGCAGAACGCGCCACACTTCCCGGAATACCAGCACAAGGTTTTCTATGTACTTTTCCGGCGTTTCCTCCATCCCTATTTGCCCCGTCGTTCCGTAGTCCCGCAAGTTGTAATAGGGCGGGGAAGTGATGCAGGTATTGACACTCTTTGACTTCACAAGTCCCAGCGTTTCCAGCGCGTCCCCGTACAGAATTGTTTCCATTCTCTCACCCCTCGCACGTCTGCAATTTCTTCTTTTTCTTTTCTTCCCGCTGCATTTTCGGACCGCGAAAAACGGCGATCATGGACGGGAAAGGCGCGTTTTCCGTGTGCCCGTTGAAGCGCAAACGCCCACTTATAAACCTGATTTCCGATCTGTGCATGATAAAATCGTGAAAAAAGGTTGTATCCGTGCGGGCCGGAATCAACAGCACCACAAGCGTATTATCTTTGCACCCCTCCCGGTACGCCTTTTCAACCCACCGTTTCAGATCGCGCCCATAAGGCGGGTTGCAAAATACCCTGTAGCCCCCCCCAGTCCTGGGCCAGCCCGTCTTCCGCTTCCGTGAAATACTTTTCGCACTTGTGGTTTTCATCGTCCGCGCACGGATCAAGGTCAAAATGAAATTCAGCGTCCAGGCTGTCAAATAGATCCTGCGGCGTGGCCCACAACCCCGTTGCGCTGCTAAACATGACTTCTTTTTTCATGCTTTCGTTTTCCTTCCTTCTTTTGTCGCTTCTTTTCCGGCTTTTTCCACATTTTCAAATAGATATGCCAGCCCGTTTCTTCGTAATATTCCGGCCTGATTTCCGCTATAGTGTAGCCGTGGAACCGCTTCTGGAAGAAGTCCAGTCCGCGATCATTCGACTTTGCCAGGGCTTCAACCTTCTTCTTTGAATATTTGCCATCCGCTGGGGGGCGCTCCACTGGCCGCACAAGGTTCCTGGAACTGCTCCACCGCTTCTTCCCCTTGGGGTTCTTCATAACATACTTGCAAAGGGCTTCAATGCCGTTTTCGTTGGTCTGGATGCGGTCAGCGTTCACGTATCCTATGCGCTCCACCGTGTCCCCGTAGCTGTGATCCGCGTCATACTTCCGCCAGTTGATCCGCTCCGCCGTCCACATCATTTCCACTTCGTCCCGGTCAAGCCCGGCGTTCATAATGACATGGTGGTGGATGCGGACGGGGCGGCCCGTGTGGTCTGGATCGTCCTTTGCGTATCCGTATTCTGTGACAAGGATATATTTCAGCGGCGGAAGCCCTAACTTCTTCCGGCGGTATGCAATGCGGCTTAAATAGTTCCCGATCTTCCGCTCCGCTTCCGCTTCCGTCCGTGGTAAATATTTGTCGCTGTAGGTGAATGTAACGTGGAGATCCCCGGCTCCAAAATTCCCGTTGCCCAGCTGCACAAGGTAACGTTTAGAGTTTTTTTCGTTCAAGTCCTTTTGCTTTGGTTCTGATACCCGTTGACGCTTCCGGCGCTTCCCTCTCACGGCCCGTTCCGCGCTGTCCGTGCGGGGAATTATGTCTGCTTCCCGATAGCTGCCGCAATCTATCTTCTTTTCCCTGTAAAACATGATCCGGCCCTTTCTGGGTTGTGCGCCCAGACTGGCGGGCCGGGGGCGTAACGTCCCGATCCCTATTCCCACATTGACGGTTCCCAGGGTTTCCCCGGAATGTTAATACCCCATACAAGCCCGCCACGCGGGCGCAAAACCCGCAAAATTAAAGGCGTTTTCAGCCTTAAAGTGCTTGCTTCTGTGCCGTAAATGTGGTATAATTCTTCTTGTAGAGTTGTCTTTATATCACATCTTTAGGCACGGCTTTGACTATGGCGGCAACCATAGTCAAAGCCTTTTCCTTTTACCCCTTTGTGTCTCCGATCTCCCATCGGATTTTCATTTGCGCCGGGCACAAATCAACCTGCGGACGGCGTTTCCCCGTCCAGCGCAAACCGCCAGCTTGTCCCACGCACTTCCAGCCCGCCGCCTTTAGGCTTGTTCCCGGCTCCGTGTCCAGTCTGTGCTTCTGTTCAACAAAGGCGTTTGCTTCCCGTAAGGTCATGGGCACAATTTCAAGCGCCATCGTTCCTACCTCCGCCGCCGAAAATCCGCCGCGTTCGGACAGGTCTTCCAATGCGGCACAAAGCCCAGCGGCGTTTCCAGCTTTGCTTCCTTCGTGGTCACTTCGTCCGGGCGGGCGGCCCGGCCTTTCAGTGTTTCCCCTTCGTCCGTGAAAAAAAGATCCTTTCCGTCCCCCTCAATCACGAAAACGGGTTCCGGGTCTATCGGCATCGGCTTTCCCGCCGCCGTGCGTATCCAGTCAATTTCACGCCCGCACCCTTTGCATACGCTCATTGTTTCACCCCTTCCCACGGCTTCCAGCCGTCTTCCCGCACCCGGAAAGCGTCCCCCAGCTGCACCGTGTCCGGGAAGTTGTGTTGTGTCTGCGCTATGGCGTGTTTGTCAATCTCGGAAGCGAAGTATTGTTTTACCTTGATTCCGGCTTGCCTAAGCGCAATTTGGCCGCACGACATACCATCAAAAAGACTAAGTACGTTTAATCCTGTCTTTTCCATCTTTTATTGTTTATTATGTCTGCTATTAATGACTTGCCGACGTTGAACAATGCCGCAATTTCTCGTTGTGTATAATTTCCACTTGCATAGAGCTCGCGTATTTCCGAGGCCTTTTCGTAATTCAACTTCAAAGAAGGCCTTAGCCCCGAAGTAACTGCGTGCAACTGATTTTGGCTTGCTGTTACCCATTCTAAATTTGCTACGGCGTTATTTAACTTATTACCGTCTTTGTGGTTGACTTCTCGGTAATTTTTGGGGTTGGGGATAAAGGTTTCGGCTATAAGCCTGTGGACGTTGTGATACTGCTTCTTTCGTCCTACGGTTATTACAACCATTCTATATCCCGAAGCCTTAACCACACCAACCATTAAGCGGCGTTCCTTACGTTTTAGGCTATATATTTCGCCATCTTCGGTGGCTTCGTATGCACCGCCAAAAATAGGCTTTATTTGTTTTGTTGCCATTTCGTCTTATAGTGATACGCTCGAAGGCGTGGTTAACTTTTTACTCAATAGCGTAGCCACTTTTTCAGCGGCT
>OFGX01002349.1_pt1 | contig 10113 bp, 10 predicted proteins | sample 1521831 | NCBI WGS metagenome assembly OFGX01 (sample SAMEA3504080, study PRJEB24116) | mouse gut metagenome | biome: mouse gut; feature: mouse-associated habitat; material: faeces | place: Denmark | collected 2011
TGGCGAACGCTGTAATGATCCTGCCTGCGGAACGTTTGGCTTTATGATCGCTGCGCATCAGTATGTTGCCGATCAGACGGATGATTTTTTTGACGTGGATGTGGAAACTGAGAAATTTGAACGGGAAGAGGCTTTTACAGGTACTGAGCTGGTTCATGACACGCATCGACTGGCTTTGATGAACGCCATGCTGCACAATATAGAAGGAGAGATCATACTGGGAGATACGCTTTCGAATATCGGTAAAGGGATGAAAAACTATGATGTGGTTCTTACCAATCCGCCCTTTGGCACCAAGAAAGGCGGAGAGCGTGCGACCCGTGATGACTTTACATTCCCCACAAGCAATAAGCAGCTGAATTTTCTGCAGCATATTTACCGCAGCCTAAGGGCGGATGGAAAAGCCCGTGCCGCCGTAGTGCTGCCGGATAATGTCCTTTTTGCGGACGGAGAGGGAGAGAAGATTCGGGTTGACCTGATGGACAAATGCAATCTGCATACCGTTCTGCGACTGCCCACAGGAATCTTCTATGCGCAGGGAGTCAAGACCAATGTACTGTTTTTTACCCGTGAAAAAGCTGACAAAGGCGGTACCAGGGAAGTCTGGTTCTATGATCTGCGTACCAATATGCCCTCTTTCGGCAAAACGACCCCGCTGAAACCGGAACACTTTGCAGATTTTGAGGCGGCGTTTGAGGCGGAGGACCGCCGCGCTGTCCAGGATGCGCGGTGGAGCGTGTTTACCCGTGAGCAGATCGCGGAAAAGGGCAACAGCCTTGACCTGGGGCTGATCCGGGATGATTCCGTCGTGGACTATGCCGATTTGCCCGACCCCATCGAGAGCGGCGAGGAGGCCATAGCGCAGCTTGAAGAAGCGGTGGACCTTTTACAGAGCGTGGTGAATGAACTGAAAGCACTGCAAAGTTCGGAGGTGTGATATGGCGAGAGGTAAAAAAACCATTTCTTCTAAAATGACTATACTATCAAAAGAAAACCAACCTTTTCCTGTCCCTGAGAATTGGTTTTGGACAGATATTGATTCTATCAATCAATATTCTGGCGTATCTATTGACCCGATGAAGCAGCCTGATACAACCTTTGAGCTATATAGTGTACCGAGCAGTGCTGATGACTACCCCAAAATTATCACAGGTTCAGAAATCGGCTCCACGAAACAGTCGGTTACTAAAAATGACGTTTTGCTGTGCAAAATCAACCCAAGAATCAATCGTGTATGGAAAGTTTCACAGCATACAGATAATGAACTGATGGCATCATCGGAATGGATTATCATTCGCAATTCTGTGATAAATTCTGATTATCTCATGTTTTGTTTTAGAACACAGTATTTCAGGGAATTTATGTTGTCAAATGTTTCAGGTGTTGGTGGTTCCCTTATGCGAGCGCAGCCCAAATTTGTAAAAAAATATCCTATACCTATTGCACCAATAGCTGAGCAACAGCGCATCGTTGACCGCATTGAAAGCTGGTTTTCCAAGCTGGATGAGGCGAAGGAAAAGGCCCAGGCGGTGGTGGACGGTTTTGAACTGCGGAAGTCTGCGATTCTGCATAAGGCGTTTACGGGGGCACTGACGGAACAGTGGAGAAAAGAGCATGGGGTGGGGCTGGATAGTTGGGCGACAGTCGAATTGATTGATGTGCTTACAGAAAAACCTCGCAATGGCTATTCGCCTAAACCAGTGAATTATGTTACTCCATATAAAAGTATGACACTTTCGGCAACCACATCGGGTGTGTTTAAGGATGAGCATTTCAAATACATTGATGAAACGATTCCAGAGGATTCATATTTGTGGCTAAAGCCAGGAGATATATTGATTCAAAGGGCTAATTCACTTGATAAAGTCGGGACAAGTGCTATCTATACAGGGCGAGAGCATGAATTTATTTATCCTGATTTGATGATGAAATTGCAAGTTGTAGAAACGGTTTTCCCTCAATTTGTTGCATACTCTCTGAAAAGAGATGATACTCTTGCATATTTTCGAGCAAATGCAACTGGTACAGCAGGAAATATGCCTAAAATTAACCAAAAAGTTGTTTCAAAGACCCCACTCAACCTTCCGACATTTGATGAACAAATTGAAATCGTTCGTATTCTTGAAAGCCTGTTCGGTAAAGCGCAGCAAGCCAAAGAAGCCGCCGAAGCTGTCCTCGCCCAAATCGACACCATGAAAAAGGCCATTTTAGCCCGTGCGTTCCGAGGGGAATTAGGGACGAATGACCCGGAGGAGGAGAGCGCGGGGGAAATCCTAAAAGAAATTTCGTAGCACTACAAAAATTTTTGTAGCCTATTGACATTTGTGTTGCGTTTTGATATAATACTGAGGTGAGGTAAAAAGACATGAATAATTTGAAGCAAATTCGAGAACTGTACGGCGCAACGCAGGAACAAATTTCCTCGGCGATTAACGTTAATCGTGTCACTGTAGCAAACTGGGAAAGCGGAAACTCCGTTGCATCTAGCAGCAATCAAGAGAAACTTTCTATCTACTATGGAATTGGCCCTGAGTACTTCTATGAAAAAGAGTTGGATGAGACAGCTCGTCAGATACTGCTCAATACAGCGGCCAAAGCGAGAGAAATTGTAGCAAAGTCTGACGGAAAGAAGAACAAAGAAGAAGATTTCCGCCGTACCTTTGAAAATCTGACCTTTCAAGAAGCGATGAGTCGATATATGCTTTCAATGAAGCTGTTACTTGCAACGGCTGACAGTGGCGAACTGGGGAAATTAAAGACCGCTTCTCTAATCAACAAGAAAATGGGGGATCGCCTTGAGGCTATCATCAAGTTGCGTGAAGAGGAGGTCGCTTCTGAGGGGCCATCTCTTTATGAACTACTTGGAGAAGTTGACAAATCAAACGGTTAATTGCACAATATATGGTGGTTTAGATAATACAGGCGCAATATATTGACTTCCCATCATGGATATGTTATACTGGCTCAAGATTCCAGACAAAAGAAAACAGCGCCCCGGCTGGTACCCGTTGCGCTGCATCTTTCGTCTACACAGGATATAGGGCCTAGACCGTAATATACACTGTGTTTCCAATAGACGCTTTTAAGTATATCATGGTCTCGGGCTCAATTCAAGATGGCATTATTCACGAAAGTGTTATGCCGTTGTGTGGTTGAGTTTTTCTTTTGGCTGTTCATATAGTAACTTTAGGCCAATGAGAATACCGTATAAACTTTGGCGGTAGAAAGGAGACTTTAATATGATGTACGCAACTAAAATAAAAATGATGCCTGGATGTGGAAACTCCCAGAAAGCAGTGGAGATAGACGAAATTTACATCGAAGGCTGTAAAGACCCTGGTTTTTATAAGAAAGCAGTACTCCATGATTATCTGAAGGACAACCCCGGTACGATTAAGGTGAAGATTTCTCCTTACCCTGATCTTGTCCCTGCGACCAGTTCTCGCGGTGAGAAGTACGTGCGTTCGGCCCCGGATGAATATACGCATGATGATCTTCTTGACCTGCCGCGCATTTAAGGAGGGTTTGCATATGGGACGTAACCAGCATGTAACACCCCATCCAGAGGGCGGATGGCAGGTAATAAGCGCAAGAGGGCAGAGGGCAACAGTTCGTACCGACACTCAGGCTGAGGCTATTCAAATGGCGCGTGGAATTGCCCGTAACCAAGAATCTGAATTGTTTATCCATGGCAGAGATGGCCGAATCCGTGAAAGAGATTCTCACGGGCATGATCCTTATCCGCCCGAAGGCTAAACAATGAGTGACACCATATCATGGGTACCAGACATGATATGGTGCCTTTTTATGATAAGGCCATACTTGACATGTCACCAATTATAGTATATTATTTATCTATCAAAAGTTGCGTATATGCTAACTTGTTTTGGATGATAAACCAAGTGCGCAGAAACGAGAACAATTTTTGATACGCCAGCTTGCCACCCGGCGTTATGACGGGCCATAAGTGCATCCGGGAACCAAGGATGGGCTGTGCGTGAGGAATGAGGGCAGCTTTCATGGGAAAGCATATATTGCCCAGCGGAGCAGAGAACACGCAAGGAGGCGTACCTTGCCAATGTGTTTTCTGGTCAACTCCGCTTTTACTAGAATTGCTCGAATTGTGTCAGAAATGACTACCGATTGCCGAATGTAAAACGCTTGTCCTGGCGGATGATGGGCGGGCGTGAGCGTTTCCGTATGATCCGCGGAATGAGGAGAAGCGAGTCCGCCTATCATTAGTACACAGCGACGCGGCTGTGAGGTTGCTGATGATACGAAGAAAGTATGGGGGAAAGGGGGGATTATACCCTTTTCCAGAAATCAAAAAATGTATAGCGTTGAACGCTAAGATTTTGAAAGAGTACAGTTCATTGAGAGAACTGTGCTCTTTCTGTTTCACATGACCGTTATTCCTGCCGTCGGGGTGGTTTCTACCTACCAGCGATCTTTCCCAAGGAGGTGATGCGTATGCCATATTCTTTTGCGCTCCTTACCTATGGCATATTTCCCTTATTCATGTCCATCATCTCCGGCGGTGGGACTTATATATAAATTGAAGCTGTATGGTATGATTTTGCGGAGAGGACAGGCCTATGGCCTATTCCGCAACCAAACCAGCTAAAACAGCGCCTTTCAAAGATCATCTAAACTACTATATGGATCGAGTGGGTTTGAGCCAAAACAGGTTGGCTCTCTGTGCCAGGATCAATCAATCGCGTCTTAACAAGATTTATAATGGGGTAATCAGGAATGTTGGTGTTGATACTCTTGTCTGTATTTGTCTAGCCCTTGGGTTAAATGAAGATGAGGCTCAAGACCTGCTTGCACGTCAGGAGAGAGCGTTCTCACCTGCGGAACCGGCTCATCAGGCCTACTTGGAATTGATTCGGATTTATTCCAAGAAAGAGATCATTTATGATACAATTCCTCAAAATTTATCGACGATTCTGGAGTATGCGGATGCGTATCTAATAGAAAGAAAATTTTCGGAGCTGCCCAACGCAAATCTGGACTAAAAAGTGGGACAGGTGGAGGACGAAATTATTCCTTTTTGGAATAGGGTTTGTCCTCCGCTTTTTGCTATGATGGCCTTGCAGTCGAGATTGCAGCGGTAATTGGCCAACGCCGCGACAAATCATCATTTTGGAGGAATTATTATGTTGAATATCCGAGACCTACGCATTGATCCCGCGTCACTGGGTGCCAAGAAACTGTTGGTGGACATTGCACCTGCCTACGAGTATAAAGACGGAAAGAGGACGGATGCGCTGACTGGCTACCGCTATGTCGTTGCCTTGCCGGAGCACGCCCTGGAAAAGCTGAGCGTCAAAATTGACGGCAAGCAGCTGATGGACAAGCCAGATGGCTTCGCAGAGGTGGAGTTCTCCGGCCTGGAAGTCGGTGCTTACGAGACCAAGGAAGGGGTGCGTTTTACCGCAAAAGCCACCGGGATTGCTCTGGTCAATCGTAAAGCATGACACAAAGGCGGCGCGGTGGGGCAGACGGGGGTAGACAGCTCGCCTTTTGGGGAGATGTCCCCCGGCGGTCACGCCGCGCCGCCCTCGCTCGCATGGGTAGTATTACCCATGCGAGCGGAGTAGCAGTAGCAAAAGGAGAAAACAACTATGCCAGAGAATATGAATACACAGTCCAGAAAATGGATGATAACCATCAACAATCCACAAACCTGTGGTCTGGATCACCACCGTATCCTCGAATTGTTGCAGCTGTTTCGCCCTGACTACTTCTGTCTGGCCGATGAAATTGCCAGTACTGGAACCTATCATACGCATATTTTTCTGTACTCACATTCTCCGATGCGGTTTGGAACTGTCAAACGCCGGTTTCCTCCCGCCCATATCGACAGGGCTAATGGGACGGCCCAGGAAAATCGAGATTATATCCGCAAAGAGGGCAAGTGGGCGGAGACCGCAAAAGCCGAGACAAGAGTGGATGGAAGTTTTGTGGAATTTGGTTCCATGCCAACTCCTGTAGAAGAGAGCGCCCCTAAGATGTTTCAGCTGCTCCAGGATGTGACGGATGGTTTTACTACTGTGGAGATCATTAAAAACAATCCCGGATTTGCGTTTAAGGGCAGGGATATTGACAGCTTGCGGGAGAGCTTGCAATCAGAGCGGTATCGTACAGAAAGCCGGGAGCTGAAAGTCCACTATCTATATGGAGATACTGGGACCGGCAAGACCCGAGGAATTTTCGCCAAACACCCAGCAGCGGAGATTTGCCGCCTGACTGATTACGGAGGTAGGACAGGACTACGGTTTGACGCCTATCACGGACAAAAAGTACTTGTTTTTGAAGAATTTCATTCTCAGGTTCCCATTGAAGCTATGCTCAACTATCTGGATGTTTATCCGTTGATGCTGCCGGCGAGGTACAATGACCGGGTTGCCTGTTATACTGTGGTCTATATTACCTCCAACATTCCATTGGATGAGCAGTACCAAGATATTCAGCGGTACAAGCTGGAAACTTGGAGGGCGTTCTTGCGGAGGATCAATACCGTGACCGAGTATCGGCGGGGGCTGCCGCCCAGGGAGGTGCCTCATGACGAAAGATGAGAAGTTCAAACTGAAACGAAGAAATCAATACCGGCTGCTTTTTAGAAAGCTTTTTGGAGGAGAGAACGGTTCACTGAAATTACTGCTGCTCATTTCCTATTTTTCGGGAGCGATGTGGGTATGGAGCAAGCAAAAAACGCTGATTGCTTTTGCTGGGAGTATAGAGCTGATCTCCCCAATTTTTCAAACACTGTTGACCCATAGCATTTCTGCTTATCTGGTTGTAGGTGGTGTTCTCTTGGTAGGTTTTGCGGTATACCCGTTTGGCAGAAAAGCAGCACAGGATCAATTACAGAGTATTGGCCTAGTCAACCATGCTGGAATGGTGCCGACTCTTCAAAGAAAGTATTCGGATAGAACAAATCCACATATCTCAATCTGGGAATTTCGCAATCAGGGAATCCCATTGGATATATGGGAGAGTAAACGAACCGCTATTGAAGCCGCTCTGGATATTACGATTATAAGGATGAAATATGGCAAAGGAAAAAGTCACATTTTGCTTTATACAGTTTCCGCCCAAAATGATTTGCCAGAGTTGCTGAGATGGAAAGACAGCTATTTGTCTCCTGATAACTTTGTCTTGATACTGGGAGAGGGATTTGTGGGGAAGGTAACAGTAAATTTGGCAAATATTCCACATATTTTGCTGGGTGGGGCCACTGGAAGCGGCAAAAGTGTTTTGCTGAAACTTTTGCTTATGCAGGCGCTTCGCAGGGGAGCGGAGATCAGTATAGCCGATTTTAAGGGTGGCGTAGACTTTCCGCCAGTCTGGCACAAAAAGTGCCGAATGTGCTTTGATGAGCAGGAGCTGCTGGCCTTTCTGGTGGAGCTGGTAGAGGAACTGCACCACCGCAAAAAGCTCTTTGCTTCTGCTGAGTTGCCCAATATAGACCAGTACAACGCAGAAACAGGTGCGGATCTGCATAGGCTAATTTTCGCCTGTGATGAGGTAGCTGAGGTGTTGGATCGAACCGGGCTGAGTAAGGAGCGGAAAGAATTGGTAAATCAGATTGAAAGCCGGCTGGCGACCGTAGCCCGATTGGGCCGGGCTTTCGGCATTCACCTGATCCTGGCAACCCAGCGCCCGGATGCCAACCTGATCAGCGGGCAAATCCGCAACAACTTAAACTGCCGTATCTGCGGCAGGGCGGACAATATTTTATCTCAACTGATTTTAGACAATACAGACGCCGCAAATCAAATTCCCAAAGATGCTAAGGGGCGGTTTATGCTCCATGATGGGACGGTTTTTCAGGGATACCTGTTTGATGAAACAAATATTTGAACAATGAGTTGGAATAGTGGACAAGTTGCCACGAATATTTTGATTCAGAACGCTGAGAGATGATGATGAAAGTACAGTTTGAGTATCGCAAAAAGAAGGTGGTGGGCACCTATGGCAACGGCATATTGTACAGAAGCCCACGAACGGTGTTATCACAGCCGGACCATCTTGGTGGAGAACGCGACACCGGTATATCGTCGGGAGGAACGGGAGGCCGTTAAAAAAGCCATCGAAGAACGGCTTTACGACGTTTTCTGTAAATATGCGTCATGTTAGGCCTTGAGCTGTCGGAGCTGCGCCCTTATCATACAGGGGTTAGCAGCTCCTCTTCTTTTTGCGAAGAAGGGGAGTGAACCTTATCGACGCAATTTATACCAGGCAATCGGTTGACCGGGTTGACAGCATATCTGTGGAAAGCCAGGCCGAATTTTGCAAAAGGGAAGTGATCGGGGAAGATATCAGGGTATATACAGATAAAGGTTACAGCGGAAAGAATACAGACCGTCCGGCCTTTCAAGAGATGATGGCTGACATTACGGCTGGAAAGATCCGTCGGGTGATTGTTTACCGTCTGGACCGGATCAGCCGCTCTGTCCTGGACTTTGCCAGTGTCATCGATGTGTTCCAGCAGCATGGAGTGGACTTTGTCAGCACCATGGAGAAGTTCGACACAGGTACGCCCATTGGTAAAGCCATGCTGATGATCGTGATGATTTTTGCTCAGCTGGAAAGGGAAACTATCCAACAGCGTGTAATTGATGCCTACAGCTCCCGCAGTAAGCGGGGCTTCTACATGGGCGGCAAGGTTCCATATGGATTTCGCTTGAAAGAAACAGTCATTGATGGGATACGAACAAAAATGTATGAGCCGGTTGCGGAAGAGACTGCAATCATAGAACAGATTTTTTCTATGTACGCTCAGCCCCAGACCTCATTTGGCGACATTGTGCGCTGGCTGGACGGACGGCAGGCCAAAAAGCGGAATGGTGAACCGTTTTCCCGCAGCCGTATCCGTGATTTGGTGGTCAATCCAGTCTATGTCCGGGCGGACTATCGCCTCTACGAGTTCTATAAGGCCCAGGGAACTATTATTGAAAACCGGCCAGAGGACTTTATTGGAACAAATGGAGCCTATCTTTATTCCGGGAATGATGGGAAGCGCAAAACGGTATCTTTACAGGGGCATACTTTGGTACTGGCTCCACATGAGGGACTGATCCCCTCCGATATCTGGATCAAATGCCGCAGTAAATGTTTAAGTAACACCAAGGCAGCAAAACCAATCAAGGCCAAAGCAACATGGCTGGCGGGCAAGGTCAAATGTGCTCACTGTGGGTATGCACTCTCTGCAAAGGTCTATCACTGTAAAACAAAAGCCGATAACCGCTATTATCTCTGCAACAATAAGTACAATACCGGCGGATGCCACTTTGGTTCTCTGGATGCGGATATTGTGGATGAAATTGTGTTTGCGGAAATGCGGAAGAAACTGGCCGAGTTTAGCACGCTGACCAAGCAGAAGCAGGAAAACTGCGATTTGCAGACGATCAAGCTGAAAACCCGAATAGAAACGATCGGCCAGGAAATCGACTCATTACTGGATAAAATTCCGCTGGCTAACGAAGCTGTCATGGAGTATATCAACAACCGGATAGCCGCCTTACATTCTGAAAAGAAAAAGTTGTACGATGAAATCGTACAACTCACAGAGGGAAATGGATGTAGTTTCGAAGAAATAACAGGGTACATGGAAAACTGGGAAAAAATCTCTATGGGCGACAAGCTAACCGTTGTGGATAGCCTGATAGAAAGTATTTTTGCTTCACAGGAAAAGATCAAAATAAACTGGAAAATTTAAGTCGCAAATCCATTCACTTTTGCTTGTAACGCCTCGCCGAACCGCTGGAAATGGACGATCTCCCGTTCCCGCAGGAAACGGATCACATTGTTCACATCCGGGTCGTCAGACAAGCGCAGAATATTATCATAGGTGAGGCGGGCTTTTTGCTCTGGTGCAATCACAAAAGTGCAACGTGAGAGCTAAAAGTTCCAGTGGATTTCAATGGGAACGTCCTTCGTTCCGGGGATGCGCTTGCCTACAGTGATGTGGTCAATGAGAATTTCCACGATTTCTCGTGTTAAGTGTTCCAAATTTACATACCGCTCCACTAAGGCCTTTCGGTTGTCTCCAACGGCAATTCTATCCTCCAGCTCCGCAAGCTGCCGTTGTCCCTCCAGCAGGAC
>OFGX01002351.1_pt1 | contig 10110 bp, 9 predicted proteins | sample 1521831 | NCBI WGS metagenome assembly OFGX01 (sample SAMEA3504080, study PRJEB24116) | mouse gut metagenome | biome: mouse gut; feature: mouse-associated habitat; material: faeces | place: Denmark | collected 2011
AGAGGGCCTTTGAGACGAGTATGACGATAAAAATGTCCGAGAAGGGCGATTTGGTGCTTTTGGCCGTGCCGCAAAAGGGCTCTTTGGGGCAAGGACTTGGAGAAAGCCCAGTTCAAACTGCTCCAGTGGCGAACTAATTCGCCGCAAGTGACACCAAAGAGGTCATTTCGGACAAAAAATGATAAACCTAGGGCCGAAAACCCCTCTTTGGTGTTCTCCCGGGACCAGTACGGCCCCTCTTTGGCACTTTCCCCGGGACCGACAGGGCCTCTCTTCGGTGCCCTCCCCGGGACCGGAATGGCCCTTCGAGACCGCAGAGACGAACGGCTCACCTGCTCAGCGAGCAGGGGTGTGCGGCCGCGAGGGCGGACCATGCCTCCATGTTCGGCAGCCCTCATGTTGGGGAGACGCCCGCTGGGCACCTCCCGTCGCTACGGAGCTGCGCGCGGAGGCACCCCCGCTCTTGCGGCCTGATCATTCTCGCCAACTCCCTCGGGCGAATTCGGAATCGCGTTTACGCGTCGTTGCCCACGAGACCGTTCACGAGGGCCGATACAATGGAGATAACGATGGAGGCCACAAAAGCGCTGCCGAAGCTGGCGATGTAGAAGCCGGCGTCGAACAGGCCGTTGGCGAGCCACGCGGCCACGTACAGCAGCAGGGTGTTCACGACTAGGTAGAAGATGCCCAGGGTGAGCACCGTCACCGGAAGCGACAGCACCTGCAAAATCGGCTTGATGGACATGTTGACAAGCGACAGGATGAGCGCGAACAGCGCCCCGCCCACGAAGCGGGCCGGCCAGCTGGCGCGGCGCAAGTTCTCCAACGCGTAGAACGTCTCGCGCTTCAACTGGTTGGTATGGGACAGCTTGAGCCGCCGGCGAAATCGCTCGGCTCGCTCGCTTTCCCGATGCCGCCCCATGGCCGCACCTCCTCTCGCGCCGAATCGGCTGTTCCTCTTTCACGTCTGCTCTCGCTGACGCCTATTCTAGAAACGGATGGGCCCGCCCTGCTCAGCGCGGGCCCATCCGTAGGTAAGTTGGTAACTGTTCGCCTAGTACAGCTTGGCGCCGGCGGGGATGCGGGCGTCCACCATGAGCAGGTTCAGGCGCTCCTCGGGCTCGCCATCCTCGCCCGGCACTTCGTGCACGGCGCTGATAATCATGCCGCACGAGGCGATGCCCATCATCTTGCGCGGCGGCAGGTTGGTAATGGCGATGAGGGTGCGTCCCACCAGCTCCTCCGGCTCGTAGTAGGCGTGGATGCCCGACAGGATGGTGCGGTCGGTGCCGGTGCCGTCGTCCAGGGTGAACTGGAGCAGCTTCTTGGACTTCGGCACAGCTGCGCACTCCTTCACCTTCACGGCGCGGAAATCGGACTTGCTGAAGGTGTCGAAGTCCACCTCATCGGCGAACAGGGGCTCGATGACCACGTTTGCGAAGTCCATGGGAGTCGCAGAGGCTGCCAGGGCCTCGCCCGTCGGGGCCGCAGCCTCAGCTGCAGACGAAGCCGCGGATGCAGCGTTGCCACCCACCGGCACTTCGTCCTTCATGTGGGGGAACAAGAGCACGTCGCGGATGGAGGGCGCGTCGGTGAGCAGCATGACCATGCGGTCGATGCCTATTCCTACGCCGCCCGCCGGCGGCATGCCGTACTCCAGGGCGCGGATGTAGTCGGCGTCGAAGCCCATGGCCTCGTCGTCGCCCATGTCCTTGGCCTCCACCTGGGCGCGGAAGCGCTCGGCCTGGTCCACCGGATCGTTCAGCTCGGTGAAGGCGTTGGCGTACTCGTGGCCTAAGATGAACAGCTCGAAGCGCTGGGTGAGCTCGGGGTTCTCGGGATCTTTCTTCGCGAGCGGGGAAATCTCCAGGGGATGATCGATGACGAAGGTGGGCTGGACGAGCTTCTCCTCGGCCACGGCCTCGAAGATCTCGCTGATGAGCTTGCCCTTGCCCCAGGCCGCTTCCGCATGGCCGCCGTGCTTCTCCAGAATGGCCACGAGTTCCTCGCGGCTGCGCTTGAAGGACACCTCCTCGCCAGCGTGCTCGCTGGCCAGCTCCATCATGGTGGCGCGGCGCCAGGTGCCGGACAGATCCACCGGCGTGCCCTGGTACTCGATCTGCAGGCTGCCGCAGGCGGCCTCGGCCGCGGCCTTGATGCAGCCCTCGGTGAGGTCCATCATGCCGTCCAGGTCGCTGAAGGCCGCGTAAGCCTCCATGGTGGTGAACTCGGGGTTGTGGTACGGATCCATGCCCTCGTTGCGGAACTGGCGGCCGATCTCGAACACCTTCTCGAAACCGCCCACGAGCAGACGCTTCAGCGGCAGCTCCGTGGCGATGCGCAGGTAGTAGTCGCGATCGAGCGCGTTGAAATGCGTGATGAAGGGCTTCGCGTTCGCGCCGCCGATGATGGCGTGCAGAAACGGCGTTTCCACCTCGTAGAAGCCCTCATCCTCCATGTAGCGGCGAATGGCCGACACGATCTTGAAGCGGCGCTCGAAGGTGGTGCGCACCTCGGGGTTCATGACCAGATCCACATAGCGCTGGCGGTAGCGGGTCTCCTTGTCCGTGAGCCCGTGGAACTTCTCGGGCAAAGGACGCAGCGACTTGCTCATAAGCTCGAAGGACTCCACGGCCACGGACAGCTGGCCGCGCTTGGTGCGCATCATAGTGCCAGTGACGGCGATCCAGTCGCCCACGTCCAGGTCGCACAGATCGGCGAAGCGCTCGTCGCCCAGGGCGTTGATGCGGCAGAACAGCTGAATGTCGCAACCGGACTCGCGCAGCTCCAGAAAGGCGATCTTGCCCTGCACGCGCTTGGCCATGATGCGGCCGGCGATGGTGACCGCATCCTCAGTGGAATCGCCGTCCCCCAGATGAGCGTACTGCTCGTTCAGCTCGCCCACGCTGTGGCTGCGCTTGATGGCATGGCCGTAGGGGTCCACGCCCGCGGCGATGAGCGCCTCGCGCTTCGCCTTGCGCACCTCGATGGGATCGTCTTCGATTACCTCAACAATTTCTTCAGCCATATTAGTGCTCGATCTTCAGAACGGTCAGAGTGATATCGCGGCCGGTGGGGCCGGTGGTGGTCACCTCATCGCCCTTCTTGCAGCCGAGCAGCGCCTGGCCTACAGGCGACTCGTTGGAGATCTTGCCCTCGGCAGCATCGGATTCGGCGCCGCCCACGATGGTGAACACGCGCTCGCGACCGTTCATATCCACCGTCACGGTAGAGCCGATATTCACCTTGCTCGAACGCTTCGGCGCATTCACGACAGTGGCCTCCGACAGAATGCGGCTGATCTCGGCGATGCGCGCCTCCATCATGCCCTGCTCGTTCTTCGCGTCGTCGTACTCGGAATTCTCGGAGATGTCGCCGAACTCGCGGGCCACCTTGATGCGCTCGCCGATCTCGGCGCGCTTCTCGGTCTCCAGGTAGTGCAGCTCTTCTTCCAGCTTCTCCTTGCCCTCTTGGGTCAGTACGTAGTTCTCGTTAGCCATAATTTGTCCCGTTTTCTCTCTTTATACACTGGTGGTGCGCCCGCACTATCCGGCGGGCGCACCACGATATACCTTGGTATGCGAAGGGGCGGAAAGGCTATTCGGCCTTCTTCTTCACGACCTTCTTGACGGTCTTCTTCGGAGCCGGAGCCGGCTCTTCCACGACCTCCTCGACAACCTCGACGACTTCCTCGTCATCGGCGGCCTCGGCGACTTCCTTCTCGCCCGCGCCCATGCCATCGCGCAGGTTCTTCACCGTCTTACCGAGGGCACTGCCGAGTTTGGGCAGGTTCTTCGGGCCGAAGATGAGCAGGATGACGACCAGGATGATAAGGAGCTCGGGAACTCCCATGCCCAAAATCTTCATGCATTCCTCCGTTGAGTCGGGCAAGCGATGCCTGCCGCTGCTTGTCTCAGGCGCGACGCGACGAACAAACCCCGTTAGCCGTCCCCCGTGAGGCGCTCCTTTGTGCGCGGGCAATGGTAGCACAAACGCCGAGGCCGCGACCGAACTCGCACAAATACTTCAACGATGAGGAAGAGCGGGCACGGCGGCTGCGGGGTATCATCTAAAATGGCTTGAAGAGAACGGTTTGGGGATCAAGGGAAGCCTTTTCTCTTCGCCTTGGAAATTGCGATCAGGGAAAACGCCCCGATGGAGAGGTTTGCTCCCGCTCGGTTTCGCCCGATTCCGCCCGCTTCGGCTCCCAAAACGTTCTTTTCAAGCCACTTTTGAGAGGAAGCCGCCATGCACCGCATGACTGACGAAGAATTTGAAGCCGCCCTCGCCGAGGCGCTCGACGCCATGCCCAAGCAATTTCTCGACGCACTGGAGAACGTGGCCGTCGTGTGGGAGGACGAGCCGAACGCCTACCACCTGGGCTGGGACAACGCGCACGAGGACTCCGAAGTCCCAGCTGGCGACGGTGAGGGCGACGAGCTGCCCGACGATTTGCTGGGACTGTTCGATGGGCTGTCCATCGTCGAGCGCGCGAACGGCTACGACGACGACATCCCCGACGTGATCACCGTGTTCAAGGGGCCCCACGAGCGCTGCTTCTCCAGCCGCGAGGAAATCGTGGAGGAGATCGGCAAGACCGTCGTCCACGAGCTGGGCCACTACTTCGGCCTTAACGAGGACCAGCTGGCCGCCATGGGCTACGAGTAAGCCCTCTAGCGCCAGCACTGTCGTATTCGGCAGAGCCCAGCGCTCAATAGAGAGCGATTTCTTGCCTGCCATTCGACCGCCCCCATGGAAAAGTACGAGGAAGTGCTGCGCCACCCGACGTTCACGTTCGATGTGCAGGGCACGCCCTGGTGCTCGCGAAAAAGCGCCGCTTCGACATTCGCCAAGAACGACTGTCCAGCCTCGCCTCCCACATGTACCTATGCCCGGCGTCGGCAAGGACGCCTACGAGGAAGAGTTCGAACACTTTGCCGACCGTCGATCAGCCAGGGAGGCCGCCACGAAGGCGCCGAATAGGGACAGGGCCACCGAGAGCGCCAGCAGCAGTGCGATCATGGGCAATGCCTCGGCCGACGGACCGTAGGAGCCCAGCGCGAGGCCCACCGCCAAGGCGCACGGATAGTCGAGCGCGCCGAACACCGCTGCCACTGCCACCGACCGCATGGCAGCGGGCACCGATCGCAGGCACGCCCGCACAGCCAACGTCAGCGCTGCCACCAGGGCAAAGCTCAAGCCCATGGCGGGGCTCATCATGCCCAGCACCACGGCGAGCAGGGCCGTGGCGGCGACAAGCTGGACCACTGAGCCGCCGCGCACCAGATGCCACGCAGCCAAAGCAGCGCAAAACGGAGCCGCCAGCACGCCGTGCAAAGCGTAGATGTGGGGAAACTGCCATGCGGGCATCCGCGTGGCAAACCCGATGGCGAACAACGCCACGAACAGTCCTGCCGTGCGCACGATCGGATTCGAGAGAAACTGTTTCACTGCCTCTTGCCTTTCTGTCGAGGGAACTATCCCCACACAATACCCGAGCCGCTCCCCGCCGAACCGCGCCAGGCACGGCCCAGCACCGCGGGCAGACACTGCATCCTATCCCACGCTGGGACTCGTTTGGGCCTCTTCCAACTTCTTCTGGCACAGATCGATGAATTCCTGCTTGGAATTCACGCAGGCCTTGCGGTAGATATGCTTGACATGGGTGTTCACCGTGCTCGCCGCCACGAACAGCTGGCCGGCAATGGCCGCCCGGCTGTGACCCTGCCTCAGCAGCGCCGCCACGTCCTTCTCCCGCAGGGACAGACCCAGATCGGCGAACACGTCACCCATCTGCACCTCGATGTCCACAGGTTCCTCCACGGCTGCAGCCGCCGCCCGCCGCGCCTCGTGATCGCGCTTATGGGCCGCGATAACCTCGATGCTGCGCATCGATGCAATGACAACCACCACGAGCACGCCCGCGGCAATGGGCAGGAACAAATTCGTCGCCTCGCCGCCCGCCGAGAATGCCCACGAACCCCCCGATGAACATGCCAGCGTACGGCGCCAGCCAACCCCAAGCGAACATCTGGTCCGGCAGCAGGGTCGGCCGGTGGGCCAAAGCGGCGAAGTGGGCCATGAGATGCATGTAGGACACCACCATGGACAGCACGATCAGCACCACAGCCACGCGAATCAGCCATTCCTCGCCGGCCACGAAGAACGCCAAGCCCGTCACGAGCAGCGGCACAGCCAACCAGAAGGCCCGCGACAGATTCGCGATGGGATGGTGGTGCAGCCGCACGATGGACAGCCCGGCCACGGCCAGGATAATGGTGGCCACCACCACAAGAAAGCCCATGCTGCCGCCGGTAAAGGAAATATCGCCCAGCAGCGACCAGAAGATGCCGTAGACGAGCCACAGCGTAGCTCCCACGAAATAAGATGACTTCGGAATGGCATTGCGCGTGTCGCTGACCACCACTTGGCCGGACAGCAGCTCGGCCGAGGGGGTGTCGGGGACCTTGCGCGATCCCACCACACCGGCCACCACGCCCAGCACCGCCATAAGCGCCATGCCCACCGCCTCGGGCGGCACCATGGCCACCACCATCACCACCACCGCCGCGCAGGTGTCGGCGAATACCTGGCGCGCCGAATGGGCCACCTCCTTCACGGCCAGGGCACGACCCCACACCAGCATGCAGCAGCCGTAGCCGCAGCCCGAGAGGCAGAACATGAAGAACATCGCCCAGGTATTCGCATGGGACAGCACGCTTTCCACGGCGCAATAGGCCGGCCCCAAGAACAAAAGCACGGCCGCCACCAGGCTGAGCCGCCGGTGCACCGGGCGGTGGAGCAGGTAGGGCTCGGCCATGGCCAGGGCTAGCAGCGTCAGGCAGGCAGAGCCCAGAAAGGCGAGGAACGAAACGAGCGCCCCTTCGTCGGACAGAGGGCCGAAGCGCAGCGAGCGCATGGACACAAGGGCTGAAATGCAGAAGAAATAGGCGATGAAGCATACAAGGCCGACATCCCCGTCATGACCATGGCCCTTCGCCTTGCAATCGTCGCGCTGCAACCCCGCGTGTTCCTTGTGTGCAAACCCAGCCATGCCCCATCATCCTACGTATAGGTATGTCATTGCGCCCCTGCGAACGAGCCGCCCATCAGCCAACTCCATGCGCGAGGCGCTTCCGTCCCGTAATTCTAGCATGAGCATCTGTGCCCTCTCCCCTCGCGTCAGTCTTGCGGCAACCCCACGTTCGCATAGAACCGATAGAACGAGTACCGACCGGCCACAATGGCCGCCATAACCAGAGCCGCACCGGTAATGGCCCACGTCAGTGACGCACTGGCTCCCAGCATGCCAAAGGCCCACAGGGTGGAGCCAGCCACAATGGCCAGCACCCGCACCGCACCCAGGACATTCCACTGCTCGAGCAGCCGATGAGCATCGCGTCGGCGACGCACGTTCTTCGCCACCACCGCCCCTTGAGCGTGCACCACGAACACCGCTGCCGCGCAGCAGAGCACCTCGGCCACCACGAGCCCCTGACGCACGGTACCATCGCCCAGCTGCCCGCCACAAAGGATGACGCCCTCTGCCACCACACCGCCAAGCAGCGCGATGACGGCGAACTCCACCGAGAACGACGGACTGTGCCAGGTAGGCACCGTGCGCATGCGGTAGGCCAAGCACTGGAACAGCACGAACAGACCAGCACAGCCGGCTACAAAGGCCAGCGGAATCTTCCACATATCCCCCGCTGCGATGAGGTTCTGCGACACCAGCACGTACAGGCAGCAGGCTACCACGAACAGAACCCCCGCAAACACCTCGTTGGACACGGCGGAATTGCCCAGGCGCATGAACGCCCGCAGGGCCGCCGCCGGCTTACCCAGGTGCAGGGTGGAACAGGCCAGGGCCGCCGCCAGCAGCAAGCAGAAGAAGGTGCCCGTGAAGCCCGTAGTGAGCAGAGTCACTTCGGGAAACACGTCGAACAAGGCCAGGAGCGCCGTGACGATCCACGCCCCAGCACACAAGGGAGCCACCGAGGTGAACACCACCAGCGGCCACTCTGATACTACGGATCGCATCTTAGATCTCCTTTCCGTTGGCCAGCACGCACTGGGCCGTATCGGACGGACAGCCATGGCGATGGGGTGTGATCACGATATTGGGGCGGGTATAGCTGCCCGGCGGCAGCGGTGCTACATCGCACTGCGACCCGTGACGGCCCCGTATCTCGTCAATCTCGCCGAACTCCAGAGCGCGCATGGGGCACGCCTCCACGCACAACGGCACTCGCCCCTCCTCCACGCGGGCACGGCACCCGTCGCACTTGCGCATGACGCGCAGGACCCGACTATAGCTAGGGGCCTTATAGGGACAAGCGAAGGCGCAGCTGCCGCAGCCGATGCACTGATGGCTGTCGAGCACCACGAAGCCGTCGTCCTGCTTGCGCATGGCTCCCGACGGACACACCTGCTGACAGACCGGATCGTCACAATGGTTGCAGGCAATGGACAGGTAATAGGTGAACACCTGGTGGCGCCAGGCGGCGCCCTCCTGCATCCACGTGCCCCCCGAGGCTTCGCACACCCGCCGAAACGACGGCGTCTCGCCTAGCTGATAGGCGTCACGACAAGCCATCTCACAGGTCTTGCATCCCGTGCAACGGGCCGCGTTTACCCGGAAACCGTACTGCTTTCCCACGGTGCTCACCCCGCCTTCCGTACCTGGGCACAATTCGTATGCTGCGGATTTCCCTTGGCCAGCGGCGTGGGGCGGCTCGAAGTGAGCGTGTTGATGCATCCTCCCCGATCGAGTCGGTCTCCCTCCATGTCGGCCCGATGCCACGCGCCCTCGCCCAGGGCGATCACCCCGGGCATGATGCGCTCAGTCACCTTCGCCTCGATGAGCAGACGCCCGAAGGCCGTGGATACCTCCACTTCCTCACCGTCCTCGATGGCGCGGGGGACCGCATCCACCGGATTGATCCACAACTGATGGCGAGCCCGCTCCTTGATGGCGTCCAGCGAACCGTAGGAGGAATGGGCACGGCTGCGATGATGGTAGCCGATCAGCTGCAAGGGGAATCGCTCCCGGTCGGCAGTGCCGGGCTCGAAGGTAAGCGGCGCGTACACCGGCAGCGGACTGATCACCTCGTCGTCGCGCAGCACGAAATGGGCCGTATCCGCCAGAATCTTCTCGGAGTACACCTCGATCTTGCCCGAGGGGGTGTCCAGGGGATGGCCCTCGGGGTCGTCCCGGAACTCCTTGAAGGCCACGTGCGCCCCATCGGGATTGTCACGGCGGTACACCCCTACCTCTAAAAGCTCGTCGTAGGGAGGCAGGTCGGGGTCGGCGGCACGGGCCTGATCGTAGATGACCTGACGCCATTCCTCCTCGCTGCGCCCCTCGGTGAAGGCCTCGCCGAAGCCGAGGCGCTCGGCCAGCTGGGACAGCATCCAATACAGGGTGCGCCGCTCGCCGCGAGCCGGCAGGTACTGGGAATTCATGAGCACGTAGCCCGCATCTCCCGCCCAGTCGTTGGCGATGAGGCTGGGCTGTTCTACGGGCATCAGGTCGGGCAACACCACATCGGCATAACGTGCCGAGGCCGTCAGGAAGGTGTCGATGGCCACAATGAACTCGCAGCCATCCTCGTCCACCAGAATGTCGTGGGTGCGGTTGATGTTCGAGTGCTGGTTGATAATGGTGTTGCCCGCGTAGTTCCAGAGAAACTTGATGCCGCAGCGCAGGCGATCGACCCCCCGCCCCCCGTCCTCGGCCGCCGTCATCTGGGGGCCACGGGCGATGGCATCGGTCCACAGGAACACCGGGATGGCCGCCGCGACGGGATTGTCGGGACCGGGCACGTCGCCCTCGAAGAAACGGTAGGTCTCGAAATCCGACCCGGTATTGCCCCCGGATATGCCCACGTTGCCCGTGAGCACGGCCAGCATGGCGATGGCCCGGGCCGTCTGCTCGCCGTTGCTGTGGCGCTGAGGGCCCTTGCCCTGGCAAATGGCGCAGGGCTTCGCCGCCGCAATGGTGCGAGCCAGCTTCACGATGGTATCGACGGGCACGCCGGTGGTGGCGCTGGCCCACTGGGGCGTCTTCGGACAGCCATCGGGGCCAGCGCCCATGATGTAGCTCTTGTA
>OFGX01002352.1_pt1 | contig 10107 bp, 8 predicted proteins | sample 1521831 | NCBI WGS metagenome assembly OFGX01 (sample SAMEA3504080, study PRJEB24116) | mouse gut metagenome | biome: mouse gut; feature: mouse-associated habitat; material: faeces | place: Denmark | collected 2011
AGTCTCTGGATCATATCGTGCACTTCATTCAGCGCACCGTCTGCAGTCTGTACCGCACTGATACCATCCTGCGCATTCAGGGAAGCCTGGGTCAGACCCCTGATCTGCTTTCTCATTTTTTCACTGATCGCCAGGCCTGCCGCATCATCTGCCGCACGGTTAATCTTATAACCGGAAGACAGCTTCTCGGTTGCTTTTGCCTGCGAAGATGTTGTAATACCCAGCATTCTGTTAGAATTCATTGCTGTAAGGTTATGCTTTACTATCATTCCCATATCTGTATTCCTCCTTGAATCATACCGCTTTCTGCACGGCTAACCGCATCTTGCGTTTATGTATTGTTGATTCTTATCGAATGCCTGTGTCAAGGCATACCTTCCGTCAACTCACTTGTGTTATATATCGGACTGTATCTTCCAAAAATTTATACTGATTTTATAATTTATCCGGATTTTCCTGTTTATTATTTTAAACACAAAAACTGCCGTTCTCTCTGGCGATTCCCGCAAAGAAAAAACGACAGCTTTTTCCGTTCTGATATTCCCGTCTCATGCGGTATGTCCGCAATACCGTACACCTGGTTCGCATACATCCGGACTTATTTCTTATCATCCATGAACAGCGGCATCACTACGGAAGACCCGCTCATGTTCTTATAATAGTTTATGGCAGCTTTGGAGGATTTGCGTCCTACCCTGATACCTTCCCGCTCTTTTCGGAAATAATCCTCAATCAGCTTCTTATTGCGTGCCTCCTGGGCCTGAATGGCCACACTGGTATCTGTCACCTTTGTAACCAGTTCCTGCAGCGTCCTGATCTGTGCCGTATACTGTTCCCGGTTTTCCTTCAGTTCCTGGGCCACTTTTGCATACAGCTTCTCAAATCCGCTGTCCAGGGCATTCAGTCGGTCAATCAGCGCTCCCTTTTCGTCCACATACTCATCGAACTTATCGCTCTCCACATTCCCGGACTGAAAAATCTCCTGCTGACGAAGATTATATTTCTGGATCTCATCCATAACCTGCAGCTTTCGCTTCAGGCTCTCCTCCAAAAGGGTCAGATAATTCTCTGTCATACCCCTTGTTCCCTGCCCTTCTTCATGACTTCCTTCCAGGTATCACGCATGGTATGCAGATGCCCGTTCACCTCTTCCAGAATTTCCTTGTCCTTCCGCACATTGGCCTCAATGAGTCTCTGGCTCAAGTAGGAATAAACCCTTTCAAAATCTTCCGCCACCGGATATTTCATATCCAGTGTCTGCCGGAAATAATCAATGATATGCTCTGTTTTCTGAATATTGATATGTGCTTTTTCAATGTCCTTATGTTCCACCGCTACGATAGCAATATTGCAGAATTTGATCGCTCCTTCATAGAGCATCAGCGTCAGCTCTGCGGGGGACGCTGTCAGAATCTTACTGTTGTTATACTGGCCATACGCTCTGGAAAATGCCATAACTGCATCCTGCCTTTCTCACATGGGATCATCAGGCACTGTCCATCCCGGAGTGTACACCGGAAAGCCTCTTCCCAAGACTTCCCGGTGCTGTGAACCTGTAGAATAAAGAAAATATATTTTAACCGTTCACTGCCAAAAATGGAATCAGCCGCCCAACAATGACGTCACCGCGCTGGCATTGTTCTGCATCTTGGCTAACGCGGTTTCCATAGCTGCAAATTTAGCATACCACTTATCCTCGTAATCTGCAAGCTTATTTTCCAAATCCTTTATTTTGACAGTATACTCATCATACTCCTTCTGCATTTTCTTGTCGTCGTAAGCATGATACATAGAGCTGTAATCGGTGGTTCCCATAAGCTCCGTCATTCTGCTATAAAGATTCTTGGCCAGACCGGTAAAGAAACCCACCACCATATCCGGATCATTGGCAATCATGGTTTTGAGCTTATCGGGATTGCCGGCTGTCTCTGTGTCATCGCTGTCGCCGTCGATATGATAAGCATTCTTCTCATTCTCCGCTGCATTAAAATACCCCAGAGTATTAATGCCAAAATTGGACAGATACATTTTCTTATAGACCGGATCACCGTTGTCAGCAGTTCCTATCTGAACATTCACGCCTTCCATCATGATCCGCTTCATTTCACTGGAAATTAAGCTCAGGGAACTGTCTTTGCGCAGAATGGAGTCCTTGATCTTGTTCTCCCACTCCTCAATGGCACTGTCGGACATGGCATCCTTCTCTTCATCCGTCAGGGGCTCATATCCTTTGGCAGAATCCGCATTATAGAGCTTATCCATCTGGTTGATAAGGGCGTTATACTCCTTCAGGAATCCCTTCACCATGTCGTAGACACCCTCGGTGTCATCCTGCGTGGTGATGGTGACTTCCTCATTGTCCGCTGTGGTAGCGTTTACTGTCAGGGTAAGGCCGTTTACGTTGAAGCTGTTCGAAGAGGATGTATACTCCACACCATTTAGATAAATCTTGGCATCTGTTGCCTCTGTCTTCTTCCCTGCATTCGTAGCAAAATTACCCGTAGAGTTAAAGCCTTCCACATTCTTTAAAATCTCATTGATATCCGTGCTCTCATCAAAGGTGAATGTGTCTTTAAATTTAAAATTGGCCTTCATTTCATCTGCCAACGCTTTTTTATCGGCTGCGGTTATGGAACCATTATTCCATTTTGCGGCATAATAGTCCTTCATCGTTTCTTCATTATTCAACCCCAGGGAATTCAGCAGTTTGACCCCCTGCTCATCCCCTACTGAAAGCTTGAAATCATTTTCCGTCCCCGATCCCTTGGAAGTCACGAATATTCTTCCACTGGCCTCGTCAAAGTTTGCATTCAGTCCCGCAGACCGCAAGCCGCTCACAAAGCTGCTGACCGTGGTATTCTCATCCACAATAATGGGAGTAACACCATCGCTTCCGTCTCCCAGAGTAAGATTTATGGTGCCTTTTCCTGTAAATCCCAGCTCACTCATCTTTGTGTCGCCAGTCACCTGTGCTTTCGGATCCGTATTGCCCTGCAACTCCAGTTTTCCTCCGGTAAGGTATCCGGACTTTGCCAGTTCCTTCACCTTCAGGCTCTGAACACCATTCATGGCGCCGTCGCCGGTGATAACAGACACAATATTACTATTTGACACCTTTGTGGTCTTTTTAGTAAAGCTTCCCTCAAAACGCAGATTACCCAAGGCATTATGGTACAGTTTCAGAATCTGGTTATTCAAAGTCTTCCAGGCGTCCTGCTTATACTTTAAAGACTTCTGTGCCTTTACCGCCTTTGTTACCTTCGCTTTCTTGGCTTCCACCAGCTGGGATATGATGCTTTCTGTATCCATGCCGGACATTAAGCCGCTCAATCTCATTGCCATTTTTCATCATCCTTTCTGACTTACTTCATGCAGGCTTAAGATTCATAGTGCTCTGTGCTCCTGCCGACAGATACCCCTGGCGGAATATCCCCCTCTCGTCAATCAGGATCCCCGCCAGTTCCCATACTCTGGCAATCATATCCAGGGTCTTCTCCGGGGGAAGTTCCTTGATGACTTCCTTGGTGTTCTTATCCACCAGTTTTATCGTCACACGGTTCGTATCCTCATGAATACCAAACACCGCTTCCGAATTGGCCATGTTCTTGTTCAGCGCCTCAACAGCCTTCCGAATTTTCTCATGGGAAGGCTGTTGATCCTTACCCTGTTCGTTGCTGTCCGCCTGGCCCTTTTCCTGTGAATTTTCCACCACGCTTGTCGTCTTGTCTACGTACTCTACAGCGTGCACACTGCCACTGCTGCCAGTTTCCGGCTTCTCCGCCTGAGCGGAAGAAGTCTGCGGCTTCTGCACCATACTTCCTGTTCCCTGTACCTGTAAGGTCATCACACTTGAAATTGGTTCAATTGCCACTTTTGCCACCTCCTTGTAATTGTCATCAAAAGCATCCTGCTTATTGATTTTCTGCATCTCATGCATCTAACTTCTTTATCGGAAACTTTCTGGTAAAAATTAACCTGGATGCAGAAATTAACCCAGTAAAGTCCTTAGAGCCTCCATACCGTCAGCATTTACAGATTCCCTGTTAGCCTCCTGGATCTGGCAGTAAACTTCCTTGCGGTAAATGGGCACCTCCCTGGGCGCGGTGATACCCACTTTCACCTGATCCCCCTTTACCTCCAGTATGGTGACTTCCACATTGTTGCCGATGATGATGGCCTCATTCTTTTTCCTTGACAATGCCAGCAACCTACTCACCCGCCTTTCCTGCCTGCAGAATATCATAGATGGGGAACTTGACCGGATACCCGTTGTTGTCCACAATCACCTGGCAGGCCTTGTGTTTCTCCACATTGATCACAATGGGCCCCTGCAGGTTCACACTCATCTTCTGAATATCCCCGGGAATGGACACCGTCACCAGCACCAGCAGGTCATCCGGGCTGATCTCTCCCAGCTCCGCAAGCAGCTGGTCTTCCACCTCCGGATTATAGTCCGGTTTCACAATCAGGGGGTTCATCACAGGCATGGCAAAGGCAGGTTCATCCAGGGACTGCAGAAAACGGATGCCCACGTCGGTACCCTTCTCCTCGTCATGGAGCAGGGCAAAGCGTTTCATCTCCGGGAAACCGATAATACCGTTCTCAAAGGTGACAATCTTCTCATCCGCAATTTCTATTTCCCCGAAAATCTTTGTGTTAATCTTCATAATCGGCACAAATCCTTTCCTTATATAAAGTTCAACAGTGTGGTTTTCATCACCTTGCCCGCAGCCATCAGGGCCGCGTCATAGGTCAGCTCTGCGCTGCTGAGCTGGATCGCCACTTCCGTAATGTCAATGTCCTCATTCTCGCTCTTAAGTGTCTCAAAGGTGGTCTTCTGGTTCTGCATACGGTTCTTGATCAGTTCCAGCTTGCTGCTGCGGCTGCCGCAGTTGGTGATGCACAGATTGGCGTCATCCAGGTGTTTCTGAAATGCCGTAATGGAGCTCTCAAACAGTTTCTGTTCCTTGTCCTTGGCCAGGGTCAGAGCCTTCTCCACAGCTTCCTGCTGTTTCTTCAGAATCTGCAGGTTCTGCTCCCGGTTAGGATCGTCACTGGGAATTTTTTCCTCAAGCTCTTTCAGGTTGGCCTGAACCCCCTCCAGGTCAAGCACATTCTGAATCGCGCTCAGCAGGTCATCCACCTCTCTGCCAACACCGTGCTTAAAGCACTCGTCCGCTGTAGAATTCACCCTTATGGTCTGATTAAATCCCACATCATATTCAATCGTCTGGCGCTCGGCGTTGGGCTCCAGGTACTCTTTATTGTACTCCACTTTCTCCCCGTCCACTGTGGCCTCGCAGGCAAAATAGTGCTCCGGACGCAGATCCCCTTTCTGCCAGCTTCCCTTGTCATAGGTTATCTGAATCTCCGACTCATCCAGATTGGGAGTGCCTTCCAGATCCTTTGTGGATACCAGCGTCTCATAGCGGTCCTTGCCCAGAAGAATCTCTCCTGTCTCCGGCACATATACAATGGCACTGGGACTCTTGGCCACGAAGGCATATGGATCCTCATAGGAGTGCATGGTGATAATTCTGGCCGGGTCTGCCGCGCCTGCAGTAGTGTCAGGCCAGGTCTTATCCAAATGTCCCGCAGGATTAGCAGTCGGATCCGTAAATTTAATTTCCGGTGTCTTCACCTGAGTGGGATACGCCGCCTCATTAGTGCTCCAATCCGTAGTCCAGCTGTTCAGATCCGCTGCAATATCCGGATAGTCATTGGGATCGGCATTCGTTATTGCATTGGTAATGGCCGTGTTAATCTCCGTCAAATCCGTCTGACTCAAGTTATTGAAATCATAGTCGCTGAGGCTTTTGGGCGGCGTTAAAGTGCCAAGTTCCGCATTCACCGGATCCGCATACTTGTCTATTTTTCCCAGAAGGTCATTGAGGTTTGTTACATAGGTCTTCAGCGCCGGGTCATCTCCGTAATCAGAACAGTCGTTATACGCCAGCCTGATACGATATACTTCCACAGAGCTGATATCCTGATCGGTTATCTTACTCATGTCAGCGTCATTATAATTGCCGGAATTCAGATCCAGAAGGTTTCCCGTATTTACCTTCACTATGGAATCAATGGCGCTGCTGTCCAGCTGCTCGGTGAGAGTGTAATCCACCTTCTGGGTCTCCATGAAGCTCAGCGGAGTATTGGTGCGGTAGCCTGTAAACACATACCTTCCCGCATAGTCCGCATCCCCGGTGGAATATACCTCCTCCCCCAGAGCCTTCAGCTGCTCCAGAATAATCTGGCGGTTAGCCGTCGTCAGCGGGCTGTTGGAACCTGTCTCACACTGTCCGATCATGTTGGTGATAATCTGTGAAAGGTTCTTGATGGCGCTCTCCGTCACGCTCAGCCAGCTCTCCGCATCGGGAATGTTCTTGCTGTAATACTGTGTGATCTCTGTGACATTGCTGCGCAGGCGCAGGGCCCGGATGGCAATGACAGGATCATCCGAGGGCCTGTTGATTTTCTTCTGGCTGGACATCTGGGTACTCAGTTTGTCCTGGTAAATCTTGTTGGTATTGATATTTGACAGATTATTATTCTGCATAATCTTATTTGTTATTCTCATATGAAGTTCCCTTTCTATCCGGCCGGCCCTTTTACACGCCGGTCTGCAGGATCAGCCTGTCATAAATTTCAGTCAGAGTCTGTACCATCTTGGAAGCCAGATTGTATCCGTTCTGATACCTTACCAGGTTTACCGCTTCCTCGTCCTCGTCCACGCCGGAGATGGAAAGCCTCTGGGTGTCAATAGAACCTGCAACATCGCGGAAACTCTGATAGAAGGTATTCGCCCGCTTCATGTTCAGTGCCACATCCGCCAGTATGCCCTGCAGGAACTCTGAGGCGGAACTGCCCCTAAAGCTCATCTTATCCTTGTCTGTGGCAAGCTTCTGCAAATCTTTCAGCAGATCGTTCTGCTCCACACCGTCGCCCTGTTTTTTCTTGGTGGCAAGACGGCTGGGATCATTCTCCAAAGTGTTGGAGATGTCAAAATTCTGGGCCTTCATCACATAATAGCTGTCCTGGGTCACATTCTTGCCCACCTGGACTTTTATCACCGTGTCCTGTCTGGCCTGCTTCTCTGCGTCCGCTTCCGTCATGCCTGGATTCTGGGCCATAAGTTCCTTTTTCCGGGCTTCCACCTTCTCAGCCAGTTTGTCATATCTGGTGGCATCCGGGAAAAGATACTGTCCATTCTGGGAAGCCGCATCTTCTGTGACTTTGTTGGCCGTAAAGAGCTCTATACCGGGAATATCGCCTGCATAACCGCTCACCAGAATATCGTTAAACTTCTGGGAGAAAGTTCTGATCCACTCATTCATCTGGGACATATAGTAAGGAATTCCGCGCGCATCTACTGCATTCCCGACACTTACTTCACGGCCGCTTTTTCCGGATAAGGAAGACAGGTCGCCATTACTGTCTGACAGTTTAAACACATATTCATACTGTGCATTGCCGTCTTTATCCCTGGTAACTTCCATTCGGAAATTTGTGTAAGCATACCTGCGGTTTGCAACGGTAATCAGACCTTCGCTTGGCATATTCATACCTTCTACGGATGTAATGTTCGGATCAACAATCCGTATTTCAGAGTTTGCCATATCAAATTTGGAAAGTGTTCCCTGAAAGTTTTCTTTATTATTGCCGTCACGAATATTTAATACGGCTTTTAATTCACCGGACATGGTGTCCGAGGTTGCGACAAAATCATTTTTCGTATGCGACCACCGGATATCGTACAGGCCGTCGATATCGTTCTGGTTTACTTTCTGTTCTCTTGCATAACATTCCAGCCCGTTATATTGGTTGCCGTCTACAAGCAGCTGACCTTCGACGCGAATTCTGAAATGTGTACCGCCCAAATACGTATCCGGGTCGTTGGAATTACGTACTTCTGTCTCTTCAATTTCAACCGGAACAATTGCAGAAAGCTGATCGATCAGGTACGCGCGCTGGTCGCGCAGCTCATTGGCGCGCCTGCCCTGGATTTCGATTGTATTGATTTTGTCATTAATAATCGAAATCTTCTGCGCATAGGAATTGATCTGCGTCACTAACGCATTAATTTCCTGGTTGCAGTCTGCTTGGATCGTCTGCAGATTTTTATACATATTGTTAAAATAATCCATAAAACTCTGCGCTTTATTAATAAAATCCGTACGAATATACTGATCCGCAGGACTTCCTTTTAAGGAATCCAGCGAATTAAACATATTCGTATAGATCGTCTCAAACCCGGCCAGCTTTGTATCGTCATCGCGGTACAGGTTCTGAATCTGGGACATATAATACTGTTTTTTCTCATACTGTCCAACATTGCTGTTATTCGACCAGTATTTTACGTCGTAATACGTATTGCGCATCTGGGAAATCGAATCTGCGTCCACGCCGCTGCCAAGCGTACCATACGTATAATTACGCAGGGAAGCCTTTGCTACCAGATTGACCACCTGTTTGCTGTAGCCTGGTGTATTCGCGTTGGATACGTTATTTGCCGTTGTATTAATGGAAGCCGAGTATGCATTTAAGGCAGACCAGCCAATATTTAACCCAAAAAATGTAGAACTCATAGATTCACCTCACGTCTCTTTATAGCATGGTAACAAGCATTTCAATCATATCGCTGACAGTCGTGATATAACGGCTGGAAGCGTTATATGCGTTCTGATATTTGATCATCCTTGTCAGTTCCTCATCTGAAGATACGCCGATTACTTCATTACGCTGATTTTCCACAGCTTCAACTGTCGCCTCCAGCTTTTCCGCGGTCGTTTCATATAAGGAACCAATAATCGCAACCTCGCCGATCATCTCTTTGTAATAATCGCTGTACGTATATTGGGACTGCGTATAGCGCGGATTGATGAACAGCGTCGCTTTATCCCATAAATCTGCCAGATTATTTGCCATATCATAGGCAATTGACATATTTTCATGCTGATGCGGAAGATTCGTGATATTGGTCAGCAAATCATAATTAATCTCAATTTCCAAAGCAGTGTACTGCTTGGATGTATCGTAAGTATAATTTTCATTGAGTACCCAGGAACCGTCGACCATCTGATTTGTATATTTTTCATTGCCTGGTTTATCCCATGGCGTGTATGGTCTTTCTCCCACTTGATCCAGCTGAAGCTTGCCGTTTGCATCCAGCTTTACAACCATGAAACCGTCCTTATCTACCAAATCATTGCCGTTTTGATCTTTATCCGGTCTTACGGTGGCAACCGTCGTACTCTTAGGCTCTTTCCGATTATTAAAGACCCGGTAAGTCTTTCCGTTATTCATCGTGATCTCTACGGAATCATTTACATCTTCTTCATTGTATACGTAGTAATCGCGCCATGTACCAGTTTCTTTATCGTAGGCCGTAACGGTTGTATAACGCTCGCATCCGGATCTGGTAAACAGTTCCTGCGGCGGCTTTTTGCCATCTGCGCCAACGCAGCATTTTTCTTCATCCAGCACTTTTACATTCCGGAATACGGAATAGGAACCGTCCTCATTCTGCACCAGCAGTTCATCCATCGTAGTATTCGGCGCGAGGATGTCGTTGATCTGTGTGACAATTCCATGTACCAGATTGTCAAATTCCGCCTGTGTATTCTGCATAATGGACAATCCGGTTGTCGCATCGTATTGATCTGCATTCACATTCAGAATATCGTTAAAATTGGATACCGTCGTACCCCTTGCCTGAAGAAGCGCTTTTAACTCACCAATATCTGTATTGAATTCCGTACAGATTTCTCTCGTAAAATCAAATACTTCCTCATATCTGCCGCCTTCTTCATTCGATAAATGCGGCCAGTACGGTGTAACAAATCCTGTCATTGCATCTGTCTTTTTGCCCATCTTAAAATAAAACATATCATCGGCTACCATAACGCCTTCAAATTTAACGCTGACAGATCCGTTTGGCCGTTCTTCGTATGTAACATTTCCATATTTGCTCAGCTGATCGAGCGCGTAATCTCTCGCGTCACGCTCATTCATCGCTGTTTCCCGTCCGCCTGCTTCCGTGGACTGGATCTGTATATTTAAATTGTAAATCTGTTCTATATATTTATTGACTTTATCGATGCCAGCCGA
>OFGX01002353.1_pt1 | contig 10106 bp, 9 predicted proteins | sample 1521831 | NCBI WGS metagenome assembly OFGX01 (sample SAMEA3504080, study PRJEB24116) | mouse gut metagenome | biome: mouse gut; feature: mouse-associated habitat; material: faeces | place: Denmark | collected 2011
CGTATCTTCCAGTTCCAGCACGATCTGGGAACAGAAATCTACATTTTCCCGGTTTGAGGTTCCGTCCTTCTGGGCGCCCCGCAGATAGCTGAGGACGCTTCTCTTATTTTTCGCGTCGTCCGCCGCTTTATTTAAAAAGGCTGCGGACACACTGCCGTAGAGAATCACCTGAATGGCGTCCATAACGGTGGATTTTCCGGAACCGCTTTTGCCGCTGAACAGGTTCACATACTCGTGAAATTCCATGATTTTATGGCTGATGCCTCCCCAGTTATTGATCAGCATCCGCCGGAAGATTTTCTTGGACTGCTTCATCGTCTGCCTCCTCCCTGTACTCTTCAATCAGTTCGTTCATATCCGCCGCGCTCACGTAGAGAAGGAGCGTGCTGTACAGATAAATGGGCGTCTCATCCTTCATATCCCGAACCGCCCCCGGCAGCTCGATCATCTGGTGCCTGCTCATCATATACAGCGCATCCCGCCACTCCGCGGCCGTCAGCTTCCGGTCCAGCAGACCGGTATTCGCCCCGTATTCCCGGATCTCCCCCAGGTTCGTGACCGTCGCGCCCAGCCCTTCCCCCAGGATCTTGTCCCGGTAGATCATCCGGACGAGGAGGATGATCCTGGTCGTGGTCAGACTGAACCGCTCCGTCTCCGTCCCTTCCCCTTTCAGCCGGAAAATGTGCTCCTGGGGATCGTGCTCCATCTCGCAGCCCAGCACGGCAAGATAATTTTCAATAAAATGCCTGTGACGGATGCAGGTTTCATAGTCCGGGTTGTCCCGGGGCGTCAAGGTAACCGGGTCATACCGAAGCTGCAGGATGCAGGTCTGACGGAACAATCTGGAAATGGTTTTTTTCAGATTTTCCGCTTCGGCCGCGGATAATTCTTCCATGTATGTAATCATTCGTAAAATTCCTTTCATTATATAGTGTAAACGGCATATCAGGGGAAACAGCAGCAATCCGGCAGACGATCCGGCGGACTGCTTCTGTTTCCGCTGCGGCTCTTCCCCATCCATGCTGCCAGATCGGGTTATTCATGGATCGTCAGCTCGGAAAAGCGGCAGCCATCCCGGTTCTCCAGCTCCTGCCCGATCTCGATCCTTCTGGCGTCGTCCGCAATCTCCACCGCGTCCTGCCATACAAAAAATAATTTTTCCAGGTCTTCCGCGGAACGCACCGTGTCCCTGGTGACTGTAAACGTCCCGTTCCGCTCATTTTTTCTCCGAAATTCGGCAATCTCCTGCCTGCTGTAAAGGGGCTTTAATACAAATTCCTCCAATTCCTCCTGCTGCTCTGTATGCTGAACCACAGCCTGAGGGGTAAACACGGTTTTCTCCGTATTCCTGCGCCGGAACATGCTCTGCCCGGTCACCGCGCGGAAGGGCTCTGTCAAATGCATCCGCTCCGAGAGTTTTTCCAGTATCTCGGCGCTGTTTTTGCTTTTGCTAAGGAGATTGGCCAGCGCAGCCGCAGGATCCTCCTCCAACGCGCCTTCCATAAGGATATAGCGTATCCTGGCCGCCGCCCGGCTGGCAAACAGGGTCTTCTGCTCGATCAACTTATTGTATCTGCGCTCAATGGCGTCAAATTCCCGTTCGATCCGGCAGATGATGTTCATTGCCTCGTCCGCGAGGCGGACGGCATGTTCCAGACGGCGGTATTCGATTCCGTAATCGCGGGCAGTATTTTTCTCCTCCGGGGAGCGGCTTATTGCCGGGTGTGTCCGGCTGTCCGGCGCTGCCTGGTTTCCATGGTCCGTGATTTCGATTTGGGTTTTTCCGGCTGTCCCGATATGCTCCCCACCTTCCAACTCGGCCCGCAGCTTCAATTCGCGCTGCCTGGAGAGCAGCTCCTGCTTGCGCACTTCATTTTCACTCAGGTTCCGGTCGATCAGCTCTTTGACTGCTTCCTTGTATCGGTAAAAGCTGTCGGTTGTGGTGAGGATGGCATATTTCCGGCTTTCGTTGTTGTTCATTTCCTTTACCAGCACTTCCTGGATGCCGAGAAAGGACCTCTGCCGGGAAAGCTCGTCAAAGTACCCTCTCATGCCTTCCTGCATGTTGGAAAGCATCTGCAGCAGAGAGCGTGAGGTCTGCAGCGCGCTTATGAGTATTTCATTGTTTTTTTCCCGGTCTGAACCGTAGGTGTAGAGATAGCTGTAGACCGCCAGCACGCTCTCCCGCTCCCGGGTGCTGTCCTCGCTGTACAGGCGTCCGAACAGCTCCACGAACATCTGGCTGTATTCCGGAAAAGACACCACGTAGCTGTCCAGCACTTCATCGTAATCCCGTCTCAGCCATCCCCAGTCTTCCAGATGCTTTAAGCAGATGGAGGCCATGTTGCTTCTGGTCAGAAGCTCCCCCTCCTCGTCAAACTGCTCCTCGCTCCAGTCCAGCGTCTCCGCGGCGATCTGCTCATTCATGACAAACCGGCACTCCCGCTCCGTCAGTCCGAGCAGGGAACTGGAACGGCCGGATTCTTCATAGATCGCAATCAGGAAACGCTGGTAGTATTCCGTATATTTGCTTGCAAAAAGCTTGTAAAATTCTTTTGGAATCTTGCTTATCAAATTCATAGGTCGGCTCCTTTTATGCTGTATTGGAATAGGAGTAAACAGCAACCCTTAGTATACTATATTTATTCGAGAGCTTCAATTCCTGGTGGATAATTCAGAAAATTCATGTTATAATCAGGTATTATTTTAAAAAAGTGAGGAATGAACTCATGATATTCAAAGAGAAAATATTTACCGGAAAGAATGGAACCCGCTATACGCTGCGCAGCCCGCGGCCGGAAGATGCTGAGCAGATGATCGGCTATCTGAAGCGCACCGCTATGGAAACGGAATACGGCATCAGTTACCCGGAGGAGATGGATTTCAGTATACAGGAGGAGATGGATTTTATCACAAAATACGCGGAAGATCCGGGCAGTCTGATGATCTCTGTATTTGAAGGGGAGACGCTGGTAGGAAACGCAAGCCTGACCTGCGTCCTGGACAAACAGAAGACAAGGCACCGCGCCTCCTTCGGCGTTGCCCTGTTAAAATCTGTGTGGGGGCAGGGGCTGGGATATGAGATCGTATCCGGACTGACCGCATTTTCCAGGGAGGCCGGATACGAACAGATTGAGCTGGAGGTGGTCTCTTCCAACACTCCGGCAATCAATCTGTATAAAAAGCTGGGCTTTTCTGTGTATGGAGAGCGTCCCCGGTCTTTTCGGCTGAAAGATGGAAGTTATTCGGATGAGCTGCTTATGGTGCTGGCTTTGAAGTAAGCCGCAGCATACTGACACAATATGACGGATCACGAACCATGCTTTTTCTTCCGCTGCCGTTCATATATAGCCTGGATGATCTGTTTCTGGTCGGCCTCGTTCAGCTCAACGAACTGGCATCCGTACTCAAATACCTCATCTTCTTTTTCAATGATGCGGCATACTTCGGAATAGATGAGGGACATGTCCCGATCCGGGTGCAGCTTTACCTGCAGCAGGAACCTTTCCCCCAGCTCCAGCGCCGGCTCCGCCCTGACATATGCGCCGCCTACGCTGATATTGAGGAGCTTGCAGGGCTCTTCCCCTGCGCCCACCTTGCCGATAATCACCATACTGCCGTCAATATCCGTATTCAGGCGGAAAAATGCACGGTCATTTCCGGACTTGATAAAGATCAGCCCTTCCACGGGCCAGATGCCGTCGTCCGCCTGCTTTAAGTTTCCCTCCAGATGAACCACTTTTTTATCCATATCGCTGTAACCGCGGATCTTGATTTTCATTTCCTCTTCGAAAGAAACCTCTGCTTTCGAATATGGATGCAGCTTTGCTCCGTCTCCGCTGAGGGACATCAGCTTTGCGATAAAAAGCAGATGGTTCTCCGCGTCCATAGCTTCAACGCGCATGCCGGAATACACTCCGTGCTCTTCCAGAGAAATCTCCCTCTCCGGTTCCTGAGCCGGCTTTGGCTCTCTTTTTGCAGATTTCCCAAATAAATCAAATAACTTCATAAAACCTCCCGGAATCCGCAGCCGCTCACAGCCACTTTCTCAAAACATCGTATTTTGTCCTTAACCACCACATATATCACGCCTTTCATCCTGTCGTCCCGGGCAAACTCTTCCAGCTTCAGATACTCCTGCATCTGGCTATAAGCTTCTTTCCTGGCTTTTTCCACGGCATGCTCTGACGCATCCGATTTTTTCAAATATTTCAGTTCGATCAGATAATGGAACGGAACCTGGCTATTTCCCCCTCGGAAATCCAGCAATGCAATGTCCGGTCTGCGGCCGCCTGACTCATACTCAGATTTTACAAGATAAATGTTCTGGTCGCTGAAACAGGATAGTATCGCTGTTTTTAACCGATGTTCATCAAAAGCTTTAAAGTCTTCGTTGCTGTGTGTCCGCAGGATTCGTTCGATCAGGCGGTTTAGTTCTGTAAAGTCATCGTGATGCGCAATCTGGCGCACGGCATCCCGCTTTTCTGTTTTCTCTACCTTAAGGTAATCCGCATAATACTTATAATAAACATCGCGTATTACCGCATTCGGCGTTTCCAGCACAACATCATATACCGTCCCAGGCCCTTTGATCGTAAGCAGCCCCATATAAAACAGCATTGATAAAAATTCATCCCTGCCGAATGTATCCGAAAACATGGAAAAGTCCGTTACTATATCCGCTTCCGCCGGTTTTCCCTCGATGATACTGCGCAGGATTTCCGTTCTGCTTTCCACATCCCGATACAGCCCGAACATATTGGTGAGCTTACCGTAGTCGCTTCTTATATTTGCATCTGCCATCTGCCGGGGGCCATTTTGATTTGACGACATATATTCATCCAGAAAATACATGACCAGGCTGCTGTTCAGTATCCGCTTTGCCTGCTTCGGGTCATGGCAGAATACATAGCCGTTGTAGTAGGCAATCAGCCTTTCCATAATGGCATCTGCATCTGTAAGTCCCAGATCATCCAGCATTTTTCTCGTTTCAGCTTCCGTAAATCCGGCCATCCCATTGACCCTTGGGTTCATAGAAATATTTTTGCTGATATTAAATCCGCTGGTCAGGCTGTCGAGAGTCATGCTCGTCACGCCCGTAATAAACATGCGGTCCACACAGCCTGTCCCTGTATGATCCTTGAGAACCTCATAGAATCTCCGCACAAAGCCGTCCCTTCCCGTTACAGAGCTGAAAAAATCTGGATTTTCGATAATATTGGTCGCAAAATGGTCGTATTCGTCTATCAGTATATACAGCTTCTTTCCGGCTGCATCCAAATCTGACAAAAAATAATTCAGGAGCATGGCGGAATCTGCCATTTTGTTTTCCATGATCCTGATCTCTTCCCCGTAATACGCCACGAAGCTCCGGACTGCCGCATGGACCTTTGCATAAAATGCATTTCGCAGATGTTCTTCACTGCGCCCGTCCAAACCGGAAAACTCTAACCGAAGAATGTAATACGTGTTTGCAGACGCCGTCTTATGGTTTCCGATATACGTATCCCCAAATAACTGATGAAAATCCACAGCGCTCTTCCTGTCATAATAGTAATGCAGCATAGATACAAAAAGTGACTTTCCAAATCTGCGCGGACGGAGAAGCACCAGGTATTTGCTGTTCAGCCGTTCCAGTTCTTCGATGTATTTTGTCTTGTCAACGTAAAGGTATTTTCCTGTCCGTATCTCCTTGTAGTTGCTGAAACCATATGGAATTTTATGGGAAACCATTCTCTTTCACCAGCCCTTCCCTTTGAGTATAACATCTGTGCATTGCATAATCAATCAGAATCCTTCATCCTTAGGCAGTGAACACAAATGAAGGATTCCATTCATAGACCGCAGTTCATCTTTTCCCGCGTCAGCCTTCATACAATGCATGTCTGGTGATTGGCAAATCGGCTTCCGCTTCTAACCTTCCCGCACCAATGCCTGCAGCAGCATCACATGGTACTCTTCATCCTGTATGATCCGCCTCAGCACTGCGTTCACGCAGTCGTCGTCGATCATTTTGATATGCATATGGTACTGCTTGATGGCGTCCTCTTCCGCCTCTATATCGGCCTGCAGCATCTTCCCCACATGCTCCGGGATGGTCAGGTATTCCGGTGTCCACATCCTGGGGCGCCCGTTGTACGGCCTTGCCACAAAATCTACCTTCCCGCCCAGCAGACAGATCAGCTCGCCCAGCTTCTGCAGGTGCATCATTTCCGCAACCGCGATTCCCAGAAGTGTCTTTGCCATGGGGCATCTTTCATGAGAAATGCGGTTTTCATTGTTGATATACTGGGTAATCGCGGACAGCTCCGACACCGGGCCGCAGTAATCCATCCCCAGCAGGTTTGCATAGGCGGGGTTCTCCCTCCTCACCTGGATCGGCGGATAAGGCAGATCCATCATGATCGGTTTTATGCCTGCAAAGCTGCAGGTATTGGTCAGACAGGCTTTATTTTGTTCCATTTTATACAATGTCTCCTCGATATCTTCTTTACTTGATGATATGCCGGCGCCGTAAAAATATTACTGTTCAGGCTGGGCTGGATGCTGTTACTGACGCACCCAAAGGTTGTGAACAGTAACCGCATATTTACCTTTTTTACAATACTTCTAAATTCAGGTTGCCGTTTCAGAGGATGTGGTCTATACTGAGGTATAAAGAATTATACGGATGATTCCGGCTTCGAACAAAAGTGCGCTTCGCACATTTCCGTGTTGTTACATTTTTTAGCAGCGCAGCTTTTGTTCCGCGCGCGTAGCTGCGCATCCCCCGGAGGGTTGGTTTCAAAGACCAGGGAGGTTATTATGGGTAAAATGACAGTCTACCACGGTGGATATAAAGAAATTCCTTTTCCAAAAATCATAAAAGGGAAGCATACCAAAGACTTTGGAACAGGCTTTTATTGTACATTGATCAAGGAACAGGCCGTCCGCTGGGCCAAAAGATTTGATACGCCTGTGGTAAATCTTTATGATGTGCATATGGATACTTCTCTTAAGATTCTGGAATTTGAAGAAATGACCGAGGAATGGCTGGATTTTATCATAGACTGCCGGAACGGAAAACCGCATCAATACGATATTGTGATCGGCGCAATGGCAGATGACCAGATTTATAACTTTATTGCTGATTATATAGATGGTATTATTACGCGGGAACAGTTCTGGGTTCTGGCAAAATTCAAGTATCCCACACATCAGATTTGTTTTAGTACGGAAGCGGCATTAAAATGTCTGGAATTTCGAAAAGCGGAGGAAATAAAATGACAGGAAGAGAAGAGAAGTCTTCAAATGATCTGTTTTTTGTATGCAGCCTGATCGACTATATCGCGCGGAAGACATATAACAAAAGACGGGACGTTGTGGATGCGCTTGGTACCAACGCAATCCAGAAAATGTATGAACTTGCAGACGTTTATCACAGCGACAATATAGATCATGTAAGCGATTATTTTATCGAAAAAGCAGGAATTACGAAAGGCTGCTTTGACAATGTAGGGGAATGCGGATATTCGATACCTACCCATTGGGATATCGGGAAGGTATACAAGCGTTTGATCCTGGGAATCGCAAGGGAGAAGCATGTTTCTATCATAGAGGCCCTTTTTCTTGCGTATCATTCCTTTGTAAGCGACAAAATTGATGATTATAACAGCAGTTTTTATTACGATAGCCCTCAAAATATCCTGATTTCGTTTTTAGACGGTAAGATTGAGTGACGGATGGATTGGACGGATGCCGTGCGGCAGGCGCATGGCATCCGTAGTTTATAAACTGTTTTTCTGGTTCGCTCCTCCAAATGCTGCACCTCTACACAACAGCCTCCACAATCGTTTTTCCTTCCACCCGAATCGTTTTTACACCAATCTGCTTATTTTTGTTAAAATTAAAGCTTAACATATATCCCTTCTGAATATGATAGTAATCCAGATATTCTAAAAGCTGCTTTTCTCCGCGGGCATTATATTCCTCTCCATGCCAGAGCTTCATTTCCAGGATAAATTGTTCACTGTTGTAGTCCACAATCACATCCGTGCGCCTCTGGTCTCTTGTCTGTGCTTCCATATAATAATTTCCCGCTCCATTGATGATCGGGCGAAGATACAGCAGGAAAAAACGCCTTCCATCTTCTTCTAAAAACACCTCTGGCCTGTCGCCGTACAAATCGTGAAAATGCTCGACAAATTTCCTGAGAACCAACTCCATATCCAAGCATCCGCTTCGGATGAACTGGCTCTTTTCCAAAGCGCCTGCCTTTGATAGATCGCTCTCTGTAATTTCCTGCGAGAGAAACCAGTCGCACAGCATTGTTTCAAATATCCGATTTGCAACCGCTGCAGCGCCTCCCTGATTTTTCAGAAAACCATATACCGCTGCCAAATGGATTGATGCGTCATATGGATTATATGGTATATTCCGTCCTTCAAACAAAAGTGAAAACAGCAGTTTTCGCAGCTTTTCATCGTCTTCCAGCTTATTGATCATACTTTCAAATAAGGGGATTCTATCTGCCAAAATCCTTTTTTCCGCTTCTAAAATTCCGTTCTTTGTCCAGGCGTCTGTCCTTGTGGGGTAACGCTTTGATCCGGCAATCTCCTCATCCATCAGCTTACACATATTAGAAACCAGAACCGGATATCCAGAAGTATACTCATAAAGGGTCTGCGCAATTTCAGAAATATTCATTCCCGTATGGCAGTCTCCTTCATAATCGCTCAGCATACCTGCAATGTCTTTCACAGAAAAGCTCATATCTACGTCAAACCGGGATGCGATATTCCACGGACTGTTATGCTTATGCTCTGTATCCGGACGGATTTTCTGACGAAGGTTCCGAATATCATGCACCCCTGCCAGAATGACCGACTGAAATGTCGGACGTTTGTCCCGATGAATATAATATCCTCTAAGCTGTGACAGAAAGTCAAGGAATACCTGATTGCTGCTGGCACTGTCCACCTCATCAACCATCAGCACAACCGCCCTCTCAGCCTCATTGCACCAATCACTCAGGCATTCAAACAGATCTGCAAGTAAATACCTTTTTTCCTGTGTATTTCTCAGTGCGTTCAGACGATCCTGTATTTCATTGCTCATATAAGGCCGGCAGCTCCTTATCTGCCGCAGTTCACGCGCAAACGCGGCCACAAAGCTTGAAGCGTCCTGGAAATCTTCACGGCTCAAAAACTTAAAATCCAAACTCACGACAATATAATCGCTGCTTAAAAATTTCTCCAGCGCGTTCAGTATCGTAGTTTTTCCGTATTGTCTGGCACGACTGATCACAAAATATTGCCCATCATCAATCATGCCTTTAATGTCACAAAGTCTGGAATGAAGATCCACCATATAATGAACATCTGGACTGCATGCCGCAGTTATGTTAAACTTACGCATCTCATACGGTCTCCTTTACGTTTTTCCCTTACTAACTATAGTATATGTCCTGCGCACGGAAAAAACAATACTTTGTCCTCTGCTCCTTTCCTCACATCCCAATCCATGCCCCAACCAGCAGCATCACCAGCGGTACAATATATTTCCGCGGATGATGCCACAGGTCATTTTCAATCTTCCAGCCTCGGATCGGATGTCTCCATTCCAGAAATACCGACATGGCGGCGCTGGCCATGGCAAATACCGCTGCCGTCAGAATATCTGCACATCCGATCCCTCCGCGAATCGCCTGCCAGCTAACCAGGTACACGCTGCTCCCCGTGAAATTTACGAGGGCGATGAACAGGCCATACGCCCCGCAGAAACGAACCGCCTGCCCGGGCAGAAGCCTTACCGCCTGTTCCAGCCCGGGATCGCATGACAGCAGGATGCAGATCGGGGTATTCATACTGAGAATCGCGAAGCCCATGGGCAGCGTGTCCAGCCCTTCAAACTGCCCCAGCATCAGCGGGAGGAAACAGGCGATCAGCCAGAGGCCCGCTGTGTTTGCCAGATAATTTTTATTTGACGTGACGTACCGCAGAAGGTACCAAAGGATGCCGCCCCTTCTCCCGGTACGCCTCTTTTTTCCCTGTGACGCCGGGGGCTGGTAAAATATATAGGCATCCATTCTTTTTCCAGGGACGCCCTTCCCCATATGCGCTGCAATG
>OFGX01002354.1_pt1 | contig 10106 bp, 8 predicted proteins | sample 1521831 | NCBI WGS metagenome assembly OFGX01 (sample SAMEA3504080, study PRJEB24116) | mouse gut metagenome | biome: mouse gut; feature: mouse-associated habitat; material: faeces | place: Denmark | collected 2011
CCTGGTGAGCAAGTACATCGGCGGCGGCGAGGACGCCAACGAGACGAAGAAGCTCAACCGCCTGGGGGGCCAGGAGTGGGAGAAGGCCAAAAAGAAGGCCAAAAGGGCGGTGCAGGACCTGGCCAAGGGGCTTATCCAGCTCTACGCCCAGCGCCAGCGCCAGCCGGGCTACGCCTTCTCCCCCGACTCCCCCTGGCAGCGGGAATTTGAGGAGCAGTTTGAGTACACCGAGACGGACGACCAGCTGCGGTGCATTGGGGAGATCAAGCAGGACATGGAGCGGCCCACCCCCATGGACCGGCTCCTCTGCGGCGACGTGGGCTACGGCAAGACGGAGGTGGCCTTCCGGGCCATGATGAAGTGCGTGCTGGACGGCAAGCAGACCGCCATCCTGGTGCCCACCACCGTCCTGGCCCGGCAGCACTACCTCAGCGCCCTGCGCCGGTTCCAGAAATACCCGGTGAATATCGACGTGGTGTCCCGCTTCCGCACCCCCGCCCAGATGAAGGAGACCCTTCGCAGGGTGGAGGCGGGTCAGGTGGATATCCTCATCGGCACCCACCGCCTGTTCAACAAGGATGTCCGCTTCAAGGACCTGGGCTTGCTGGTGGTGGACGAGGAGCAGCGCTTCGGCGTCCAGCACAAGGAGAAGCTGAAGGAGACCTTTAAGCAGGTGGACGTGCTCACCCTGTCCGCCACCCCCATCCCCCGGACGCTGAATATGGCCCTGTCCGGCATCCGGGACATGTCCACCCTGGAGGAGCCTCCCCAGAACCGCCAGCCGGTGCAGACCTACGTCATTGAGCACGACTGGGGCCTCATCGGCGACGCCATGCGCCGGGAGATCGACCGGGGAGGCCAGGTCTACTACCTCCACAACCGGGTGGAGTCCATTGACATGACCGCCGGGCGCATCAGGAAGCTGATCGGGGAGGACGCCCGGGTGGTGGTGGGCCACGGGAAGATGCAGGAGCGGGAGCTGAGCGCCGTTATGCAGCAGATGGTGGAGGGGGAGGCCCAGGTCCTGGTGTGCACCACCATCATCGAGACGGGCATCGACATCGCCAACGTCAACACCCTCATCATCGAGGACGCGGACCGCATGGGCCTGGCCCAGCTCCACCAGATCCGGGGCCGCATCGGCCGCAGCGCCCGCCGGGCCTACGCCTACATGACCTACCGGCAGGGCAAAATTCTCACCGAGGTGGCCTCCAAGCGGCTGACCGCCATCCGGGAGTACGTGGAGTTCGGCTCCGGCTTCAAGATTGCCATGCGGGACCTGGAGATCCGGGGAGCGGGAAATCTGCTTGGCGCAAAGCAGCACGGCCACATGCAGGCGGTAGGGTATGACTTGTACTGCAAGATGCTGAATGAGGCGGTGAAGAATCTCAAGGGGATTTCCACGATCGAAGATTTCAATACGAGTATCGATCTGGAGGCGGATGCCTATATCCCGGCCACGTACATTGTCAATGAGGTACAGAAGCTGGACATCTATAAGCGGATCGCGGGGATCGAGAATGAAAAGGAATGCGACGACATGCGGGAAGAGCTGCTGGACCGCTTCGGGGAGATACCCAAGTCGGCGGAAAATCTGCTGCGCATCGCGCTGATCCGTTCTCACGCCCATAAGCTGTACATGCCGGAGGTGAAGGGCAAGGACGAGACGATCCGCTTTCAGCTACGGCCGGATGCCCGTATTCGGGTGGAGAATATTCCGCGATTGCTGCAGGCTTACGAAGGCAGGCTCACGTTCGAGCCTAAGGGTGTGCCGATGTTTCGGATGCGGTATAAGAAGTGCGGCGTGATCGAGAAGGATGAGGCGCTGCTGCTGGGGCTGACGGAGGCGGTTCTGAAAGATATGGAGGAGCTGCTGTTGTAGCAGGGGGGAAGAAAGGACAGAGGACAGATGATTTATTTGGATAACGCGGCCACCACCAGGACGGCGCCTGAGGTGGTGGAGGCTATGCTGCCTTATTTTACGGAATATTATGGGAATGCGGGCAGCATATACGGCCTTGCGGGTGAGAGCAGGAAGGCGCTCCTGCGGGCCAGAGAGACGATCTCCGGGACGCTGGGGGCCGAGGCGAATGAGATCTATTTTACTGCGGGCTGATCGGAGTCGGATAACTGGGCGCTGAAAGCGGTGTTCGAGGCGTGGCAGGATAAGGGCAGGCATATTATCACCTCACGGATTGAGCATCATGCGGTGCTGCACACGTGTGAATATCTGGAAAAAATGGGAGCCAGGGTCACTTATCTGGATGTGGATTCCGAAGGACTGGTGGATCCCGGACAGCTTGAGCGGGCGATCCGGCCGGATACGATCCTGATCTCCGTGATGGCGGCCAACAACGAGGTGGGGACGATCCAGCCGGTGAAGGAGATCGGGGAGATCGCGGCTGCGCATGGTATTTTGTTCCACACTGATGCGGTGCAGGCGTATGGGCATCTGCCGTTGGCGGTGCAGGAGTGCCATATCGACCTGCTTTCGGCCAGTGCGCACAAATTTAACGGGCCGAAGGGCGCAGGTTTTCTTTATGTGGGGAAAAAGGCGGGAATCCGTTCCTTTATCCACGGCGGACAGCAGGAGAGAGGCCGGCGTGCCGGCACGGAGAATGTGCCCGGGATCGTGGGGATGGCCGCAGCAGCCAGAAGGGCGCATGAGCATATGGAAGAGCGGGCGCAGAAGGAACGGATGCTGCGGGATTATCTGATCGGGCGGATAGAGGCGGAGATCCCGGATGTGGCGCTGAACGGCCATCGGACAAAGCGTCTGCCGAATAACGTGAATTTCAGTTTTGCGGACATGGAGGGAGAGACCATGCTGATCATGCTGGATATGGCGCAGATCTGTGCATCGGCAGGGTCGGCGTGTACCTCAGGCGCCGTGGATCCTTCGCATGTGCTGCTGGCGATGGGATTGTCCGGAGAACGGGCGCGGGGATCGCTGCGGCTCACGCTCAGTGAGGAAAATACGCGGGAAGAACTGGATACCGTAGTGGAGGAGCTGGCGCGGATCGTGGCGCGGGTCAGAGGAATGATGGTAAGATAGATGATTTATGTACCTGGTGCAGTTCGGGGTATTTGAGCAATTATTTGATAATATTGAAATTTTATTTATAGAGTCCGGATTAATGGACTCTATTTTTTGTATCCTTATTTCAGAGAAGAACAGAAGTTCGATTGCCGGAAGGGCAGGAGTGGAAAAGAGACGCCAAATGTCTGCAGGCAGCCACCCGGCCCGTTGCCCGCAGGAATAAAGAGAAAGGGAAGAGGTAAGGATTATGAAGGGTTATACAGTGGAGAGCGGTTATATGGGATATGTTAACGGGGAGTATATGTTGTTTGCCAGCGAGACGGATTATGTGGATTACGTGGAGAATTGAGGACGGTTCTGGCGGGGATGTATGGGACAAACAAGAATTTAGAAAAATGAGAGTACTTTTAATATGATTGAGGAGAGGTTTGTCGGTATAATATATTTTTTGCCCGTATGTTGGTACGTCATGCTGAAGATGACAGGAAGTACCTTTGTGATATGCTGGCAATAAAAAAAGAAACGAGCAGCCCGCTTGTGTAATACTATACGGTGAAAACCCATCTCTTTTTAAAATTATATTGAAAGAAGGAGTGATTGTCAATAAGGACATGAAAGAATATCTTTTTTTAGTATTATGGGACAAAACATGATTGCCAAATAATGGGCGGGGGTATATGATAAATCATAGTGTGTTGGGTAAAATATAATTCAGGCATATGTTGCGGCAGGCTGGCGGAGCGCATAGACTAAATAGAAGTATATGGATCGCGGCGGTCCGGTTCTATTCCCTGCGGTGACAGTCCATAATATACGAGATGTTTGGAGAAAGACTTGGTTAAGAAGATTGATTCGATAGCGGTAAATTATATAGATGAAGGGGAAGGCGATATCATTCTGCTGCTGCACGGGTGGGGGGCCAACATTACCCTGTATGCAGGTATGATCGGTGTTTTGGCACGGCATCACCGGGTGATCGCGCTGGATATGCCGGGGTTTGGGAAGACGCCGGAGCCGCCGGAACCGTGGTGCGTGGATGACTATGTGAATTTTGTGGTGCGGTTTATGGCATCGTTCAGGGCGTCGAAGATCAGTATTGTGGTGCATTCTTTCGGCGGCCGGGTATTTTTTAAGATGAATGCCAGAGAACGGCTGCCCTTTGCGATCGAGAAGGTAGTTCTGATCGACAGTGCAGGCATATTGCCGAAGAAGAGCTTTCGGCAGAAAGTGAGCCTGCGGTGTTACAAGATCGGGCGGGCGGTCATGAGTACGAAGGTGCTGCATTTTCTGTATCCTGATGCGGTGGAAGATATGCGGCGTAAGCGTGGTTCGGCGGATTACAACAATGCCACACCGACCATGCGGGCGACGCTTGTAAAGGTGGTCAATGAGGACCTGGAACCGCTGATGCATCTGGTGAAATGTCCTGCGCTTCTGATCTGGGGCGACCGGGATACGGCGACGCCGCTGTCGGATGCGAAGCGGATGGAAGAACTGATTCCGGATGCCGGGCTGGTGGTGTGTGAAGGTGCGGGGCATTTTTCCTTTGCGGAGCAGGCGCCGAAGGTGCATAGTGCGCTGGAAGCATTTTTCCATGTTACCCAATAATCTGTACTGGAAGTTCTTGTGTAAATGAGCAGTACGGAGTGCTGGCTGTCACGCAGGAACGTGGTCATAATGTTCTGATGAAAGAGGAAGAACGTGCTGTCAGCAGGTTTGCACGTTAATAACGCAATAGCGTAATGCTGGAAATAGAAATAAGATCGGGCAGGAATCGTTATGGATTGGATATGGATGCTTATCTGGTTCGTCACCTATGCGGTGGGGGCCGTTTTATATGAGATTTATATTGTGCATATGTTTCAACAGAATTCATATAAGCCGAGGGAGTATCGGGAGTGGATGCAGGTGCGCAGCAACGTGGGCAGGCTGCTGGGAAAGAGCTTGTATGCGGTGATATCGCTTCCGTTGGTGCTTGTCGGGAATACAGGATGTTTGATCGCTGCCTGTGTGATGAATGCAATGACTATATTGGTTAATAAACCGCGGCAGGCAAAGAAACCGCTTGTATATACGATGCGTGTGCGGCGTATGCTTGTTACGACGGCGTTGCTGTATGTAGTGGGGATACTTTTGTCACTGGCGGCAGGCGCGTATCGGGAGCGGGTGTGCGGCGGGATCCTGCTGGCGCTGTTTCTTGTGCAGCCCTTTCTGATCCTGTTGGTAAACTGGATTAACAGGCCGTTAGAGCAGGCCATCGACAGGCATTATGTGGCGGATGCGGCCCGTATCCTGCGGGAGATGCCGAATCTGACGGTGATCGGCGTGACGGGCAGTTACGGCAAGACCAGTGTGAAATATTTCCTGAATACACTGCTGTCCAGCAGATTTAATGTGCTGCAGACACCGGGCAACTACAATACGACGCTGGGTGTGGTGAGGACGATCAGGGAGCAGATGAAGCCCTTTCATGAGATTTTTATCTGCGAGATGGGAGCCAGGGAAGTGGGGGATATCAAGGAGATCTGCGATCTGGTGCATCCGGACCACGGAATCATCACTTCCATCGGGCCGCAGCATCTGCAGAGCTTTCACACGATAGAGAACATCATCGGCACCAAGTTTGAGCTGGCGGATGCGGTGCCGGCAGAGGGCAGGGTATTCCTGAATTACGACAACGGTTATATTCGCGGACATAAGATTGATAAGAATGTGGTAAGCTATGGGACGACGGGCAGTGATATTGCTTACAGGGCCTATGATATAGCGGTATCGCCCAATGGTTCTACCTTTAAGATGCGGGATGAACAGGGCGGGGAGTATGAATTTCATACGAGACTGGTGGGCAACCACAATGTGCAGAATATCGCGGGAGCCATTGCCGTGGCGCATACGCTGGGCATTCCCATGGAGAAGCTGCGCTATCCGGTGAAGCAGCTGGAGAGTGTGCCGCACAGACTGCAGCTGAGCAGACAGGGGGGACGGATCCTGCTGGATGACAGCTACAATTCCAATAAGAACGGATTTATGGCGGCGCTGGATACGCTGGGAATGTTCAAAGAGCTGCGGATCTTGATGACGCCGGGCATGGTGGAACTGGGAGAGAAGCAGTACAGTGAGAATAAGGAAGTGGGCGTATATGCCGCAGATAGATGTGACTATGCGGTACTGGTGGGCAGGGAACAGACGAAGCCTATTCAGGACGGCCTGCTGGAGGCCGGTTTTGCGAGAAGCAGGATGATCGTGGTGGACAGTCTGCAGGAGGCGTTCCAGATGGTGAATGCGATTCCGGACGAGAGGCAGAAGGTGGTATTGATCGAGAACGATCTGCCGGATAATTATGCGTGAGAAGGCGTACGGGCCCGGCGGGACGATTGTAATTGATTCGGTACAACTGGTTTACAATGGTTTTAAAATAGTAGAAAGGTATGGTTCGATAACATGAAGATTCGAGTAGGCGTATTTTTTGGCGGTAAGAGTGTGGAGCATGAGGTGTCGGTCATCTCCGGCCTGCAGGCGTATAATTCTTTTAGCAGGGATAAGTATGAACCGATTCCAATCTATATCACGAAGGATAATGAACTCTATACGGGCGAGGCGATCGCTGATATTGCGAACTACAGGAACATTCCTGCACTGCTGCAGAAGAGTATCCGGATTTTTATGATGTGTGAGCAGGGACAGGTGCAGCTGATCCGCTATCCGGTGAAGAAGATGGGCAATTCCGTGGTGGGGCAGATCGACGTGGCCTTTCCGGTGGTGCACGGCGCCAATGTGGAGGACGGTTCACTGCAGGGATTCTTACGTCACTACAATATTCCTTTCGTGGGGTGCGATGTGGCGGCTTCCGCGGTGACGATGGACAAATATGTGATGAAGACTGTGCTGAAAGACAATGACGTCCCGGTGCTGGACTGTGTGACGTTGAATGTGAAGGAATATGAGCGGGGAGAAGAGGCATCCTGGCACAGAGTAGAAGAGCGGATCGGATATCCTGTTATTGTGAAACCGGTCAACCTGGGTTCCAGCGTGGGAATTAAGGTGGCGAGGAATCGGGAGGAACTGCAGGACGCACTGGAGTACGCCTTCACCTTCGGCCCGCGGGTGCTGATCGAGCGTGCCATTATGAATCTGCGGGAGATCAACTGTGCGGTATTGGGAGATTACGAGGAAGCGTGGGCATCCGAGTGTGAAGAGCCGATCTCCAGCGATGAGATTTTAAGTTATGAGGATAAATATGTGGCCGGCGGCAAGGGCGGCTCGGAGGGAATGCGGACCGCGAGACGGGAACTGCCGGCGGATCTGACGCCGGAGAAGCGGGAAGAGATCCGGCAGATGGCGGTGAAGACCTTCCAGGTGTTAAACTGTAACGGTGTATCGAGAATTGATTTCATGATCGATCGGGATACGGATCAGGTGTATGTCAACGAGATCAATCCGATTCCGGGATCGCTGGCCTTCTATCTGTGGGAAGCGCTTGATAAGCCTTATGCCGAGCTGTTGGATGATATGGTCGGTCTGGCGCTCAAGAGAGAGCGGGAGGAGAAGAACATGCTCACTTCCTTTGACAGTAATATTCTGCAGAGTGCGAACCTGTCCGGGGCGAAGGGCGTTAAGAAGTAGGACGGCATTTTATGGAGGATATGGCGCAAGTGGGGATGTCAGGCAGTGGGAGCATAAGAGAGGATAGTATCTGGAATGAATTATAGAAAAGACAAGTATGGAAATGAGATTTCCATACTCGGATATGGCTGTATGAGATTTTCCAAAACGGCAGGCAGAATTGATATGGAAAAAACGGAAAGGGAAATCATGACGGCGTTCCGAGGCGGTGTCAACTATTATGATACGGCGTATGTCTATGCGGGAAGCGAAGCAGCGCTGGGTGAGATCCTGGAGCGAAATCACATCCGCGAGCAGGTTTATATCGCTACAAAGTTGCCACATTATCTGATCAAGACGGCGGACAGCATGGATAAATATTTTGCGGAACAGCTCAAACGCCTGCGAACGGATTATGTGGATTATTATCTGATGCACATGCTGACGGATGTGCAGACATGGGAACGTTTAAAAGCGCTTGGCATTCTGGAATGGCTGGAGGAGAAAAAAAAGAGCGGTGCTATTCGTCAGGTGGGATTTTCTTATCACGGTAATTCGGATATGTTTTGCCAGCTGGTGGATGCTTTTGACTGGGATTTTTGTCAGATTCAGTATAATTATATGGATGAGAACTCCCAGGCGGGGCGCAGAGGACTTCAATATGCCAATGGAAAAGGGCTGCCGGTCATCATTATGGAACCTCTGCGCGGCGGAAAACTGGTAAATCATCTGCCCGAGCAGGCAAAAAGGACATTTGCAGATTATCCGGTAAAACATACTCCCGCACAGTGGGCGTTACGCTGGCTCTGGAATCAGCAGGAGGTTACCTGCGTGTTGTCCGGTATGAATTCCGAAGAAATGGTGAAGGATAATATGGAGACTGCGTCCACTGTTTCTGTGGGAGAACTTGGTTCCGGAGAGGAGGCAATGCTGCAAAATGTCGTACAGGCCATTAATGCGAAAATGAAAGTTGGCTGTACCGGCTGTGCCTACTGTATGCCCTGCCCTGAAAACGTGGATATTCCGGGAACTTTTGCCGCGTATAACCGACGGTTTTCCGAGGGCAGAAATGCTGCATTTATGGAGTATTTTATGTGTACTGCAATGCGGAAAACCTCATCGGCGGCTTCCAATTGCATAAAATGCGGAAAATGTGAACAGCATTGTCCCCAACATATTGAGATACGCAGGGAATTAAAGAATGCCCGTAAGCAGCTGGAAGGACCCCTTTACAAAATCGGGCGGAAAGTTGTGGAACTGTTGAAGTTATATTAGCAAAGCATTTAAATTTCCAAACTTGGGTGCATATAATTTCCTTCTTTACAAATAATAGTAAAAACGTCCTCGGCTGTAAAAATGCCAAGAGACGGAAATGGTAAACAGAATACTTGATCTGGATGATATGACCAAATATGTAACGGTTCGGATACCTGTACAGGTATGGCATCCGGCCTGAATGGTTTCGTGTTTGCGCGGATGTTTTCGGCCTTTACGCAGTGGTGTGTGCAGTAAAAGGGAAGAACTGTTACAAAATAACTATAATTTGTAGATGGAGGGATAAATGAATGAAAGCGACAGGTATTGTGAGACGAATAGATGATCTGGGCAGAATTGTGATTCCGAAGGAGATCCGCAGGACACTGAGGATCAGGGAGGCGGATCCGTTAGAGATCTTTACGGACAGGGAAGGCGAGATCATCCTGAAAAAATATTCGCCGATCGGTGAGATGGGAACCTTCGCCAAGCAGTATGCGGAGAGTATGGCGCAGGTATCCGGGCATATAGCGATGATCTCAGACAGAGACCAGTTTATTGCGGTGGCAGGCGGTATGAAGAATATGCTGGGCAAGTCTATCAGCAGGGAACTGGAGGAGAAGATCGACCACAGGGAGAGCGTGGTAGCGGCCAAAGGAGACCGGAATTTCATCGAGGTGGGCAATGATCTGGAAGATGTACATCATGAGGCGATCAGTCCGATCATCTGCGAAGGAGATGTGATCGGCTCGGTAGTTTTGCTGGAAACTGATCATAAGTCCAAGATGGGTGAGGTGGAACAGAAGCTGATTCAATCGGCCGCAGGATTTTTGGGGCGGCAGATGGAGCAGTAGAACGGTCTGAGAGCCGGACTTAATCTCGGAAATTTTATAAAAAATAATCATTCTCAGGGAATTGATTTTCTTTAAAAATTTGATATGGAGAATGCATGAAATAATTTTGGCACGGACAGATAACTGTTCCGTGCCATTTGTATGTAAGAAATTTATGATTTCTCTGTCGGATGTCGGTACATTACCGTGATGATGCGCGAAGAATCAGGGATGTTGTGTATTGTGAGTAAACGCAGGGCGTCTGAGGATTTCGGATGCGTTCCAACAGACAATTGGCGGCCGCTATGCCAAGCTGCTCTTTTGGTGTATCGATGGTGGTCAGCGGCGGCTGTACTTTGGCGGATTCGGGAATGTTG
>OFGX01002357.1_pt1 | contig 10100 bp, 9 predicted proteins | sample 1521831 | NCBI WGS metagenome assembly OFGX01 (sample SAMEA3504080, study PRJEB24116) | mouse gut metagenome | biome: mouse gut; feature: mouse-associated habitat; material: faeces | place: Denmark | collected 2011
TTATATATTACTTGACCATTTTCCCTTACTGCTTTTAATATTCTTTCTTTGTTTTATGCATTTGGTGTTTTGATTATTATATGACAGGTGGAATTTTTTTTTCTGGTCCAATCTACTTGGAGTTCTGTAGGCTTCTTGTATGTCCATGGTCATCTCTTTCTTTTGATTAAGTAAGTTTTCTTCTATAGTTTTGTTGAAGATATTTACTGGCCCTTTAAATTGGGGGTCTTCACTCTATTCTATACCTATTATCCTTAGGTGTGGTCTTCTCATTTTTTCCTGGATTTCCTGGATGTTTTGGCTTAGGAGTTTTGTTGTTGTTGTTGTTGTTGTTGTTGTTGTTTTGTTTTGCATTTTGCATTGTCTTTGACTGTTGTGTTAATGATTTCTATGGTCTTCTGCACCTGAGATTCTCCCTTCTATCTCTTGTATTTTGTTGGTGATGCTTGCATCTATAACTCCTGACCTCTTTCCTAGGTTTTCTATCTCCAGAGCTGTCTCCCTTTGTGGTATCTTTTTTTGTTTCTACTTCTATTTTTGGATCCTGGGTGGTTTTGTTCAATTCCTTTGCCTGTTTGTTTGTTTCCATGTAATGATTTAAGGGAATTTTGTGTTTTTTCTTTAAGTTCTTTTACCTGTTTTCCGATGTTCTCTTGTATTTCTTTAAGGGACTTATTTATTTCCTCCTGAAAGTCCTCTAACAGCATCATGAGATGTGATTTTCAATCCAAATCTTGCTTTTCCGGTATGTTGGGGTATCCAGGACTTGCTCTTGTGTGAGAACTGGATCCTGATGATGCCATGTAGCCTTTTTTCTGTTGGTTAGGTACTTGGGCTTGCCTTTTGCCATCTGGTTATCTGGGGTGTTAGTTGGTCTTGCTGTCTCTGGGTTGAGCTTGTCCCTCCTGTGGGCCTGTAAGTCTGTGTCAGCACTTCTGGGAGACCAGCTCACCCTGGCAGGGCCCATGCACAGAGGGCTGTGGAACAGCCCCAGCTCCTGGGTGCAGATGGAGGCAGAAAGAACACTGTCTCATCTGTTCTACTGCTTGTGCACTGCTAGCTTTGTGGCCCTCAAACCCCATTAGCACCTTTAAAAGTAGGATTTAAGTTGTAAATGTGGGGATTCAGAATTGAGAAGTCATCTTGGTGTGTTTTTCTTTGATGAGTGTGAAATATCCTTCCCTATCTCTTTTGATTCATTTTGGTTGAAAGTCTCTTTTATTTAGATATTACAATTGCTCCTTAGCTTTCATCCTGAGTACCTTTTCTTGGGAAAACTTTTTACAGTCCTTCATTCTTAGGTAATATCTCTGTATGTTTGCCAAGGTATGTTTCTTGCATGAAGCAGAATGATAGATGCTGACTTCATATCCAGTCTGTCAGCTTATATCTTTTTATTGTGGAAAATGACTTTACTGGTGTTGAGAGCTACCAATAACCAATGATTGTTAATTCCTGTTATTTTGATGTATGTGGAGGGAAGATGATTATGTGTTGAGAACACCAATGAAGTTGGTGTTTTGTAAGCTTTTTCTACGTTGGTAGGCATTCTTTCTTTAGTTTGGGTGAATTTTCTTTTATGATTTTGTTGAAAATATTTCCTTGTCCTTCGAGCTGGTAGTCTCTTGACTTGTTGTTTATTCCCATTATTCATAAAAAGATTTTTTTAGAGTGTCACAGATTACCTGAATACTTTGAGTCAGAAATTGTTTTAGGTTTAACATTTTCTTTTGTTATATCATCTATGCCTGAGATCATCTCTTCCATTATTTTTGCTCTGTTGGCTGTGCTTCTGTCTCTGTTGTCCTTCTTAGGTTTTCCATCTCCAAAGTTCCCTGAGTTTGTATTTTCTTTACTGCTTCATTTACCATTTGCAGATATTGGATTGTTTTATTCATTTTCTTCACCTGTTTGATTCTATTTTCCTGTATATTTAAGGGATTTATTAATTTCCCCATTTAAAGGCCTCTATCATCTTCATAAGACTGGATTTAAAGACATTTTACTGTGCTTTGATTGTGTTAGGATATCCAGAGCTTGCTATAGTAGAATACCTGGGCTGTGGATATGTCATATTGATTTAGTTCTCTTTGATTGTGTTCTTATGTTGGCCTTTAGCCAACTGGTTATCCCGGGTAGTTTCTGTCACAGGCGTCCTGAGGTGGGCTACCTTTGCCTGGACATTGGAAATCAGGTGACAGTGTATGTCTCCAGGAAACTGGGCAGAGCAGTGGATGTTCCTGCTGCAGCAGGCCTGCTTAATGTGGGTTTAATTGTAGCCAAAGACTGGCACTCAGGGGAGAACATCTTTAAGATCAGCTCTGGACTTTACTCTTTTTAGGGGAGGGGTTGAGACACGGTCTCACTAAATATAGCTCTGTTTGTCCAGGGAGTCACAGTTTCTCCATCTGCTTTTGCCTCCTAAGTGTTGAGATTCAAATTGTGTGCCACCAGACTCAATCTATAATTCTTTCCAGAACCATTAGCCTAGAGTTAAAAAGAATCACAAGAAGTTATTTTTGAAACAGTTGTTTATTCTGGTCAGGATTGTCCTCACTATCAGACTGTGAGAGTTCATTTAGGATCATTACAAATGTGTATGTGTGTATATTGTTAGGCATTAATGTTTGATAAATTATTGTCGTCTTCAATTTGAAATATACAGGGAATGAATATTTCTATGCAAAGTAATTTGCTAAAAGTGGATATTTACTCTTGAATAGTCTCTAGATTGGTCTCATAGAAATTGATACTAACAATGATTCTGATCATTTTTATATGTAATGTTTTTCTATAGTTGTAATAAGATATATTTTGTTTTTCTTTTCAGAAGTCTTATACTTTAAAGAGGAAAGGCCTTTGTCCTGGTAAGGTTTAACAATTCATTAGTAGTAGGTAAATTCAAAAATAAGAAGCAAATTCTTGTTGTGAGTACTTTGAGACCTGTGTCTTACAAGTCCCATAATATTATGAATATATTTTTTAGCTTGGAAACTTGCTCAGTGTAGTTCATAGGAACATGAACACGATAGTCACCCACCATTTCCAAGAACCAACTCTGAAGTTTGGAAAAAGAGCCTGCTGGGATTAGCTATGCATATGGATGTCCATCTAAGATTCACTGGTTTTTCAAAGCCTTACTGGATTCAGTTCGTGAACTAAGACCCACACTAGGAGCTATCATTTCAGGCATTTCTCTTGTCTGAGAGTTTACATAATTTAGGATGATTCTCAGTTGTCAGTCATCACTACGGGATGCCAACAAATTTCTTTCCACTTCTGACAGAGCTTTACTTTACATGCAAAGGACCTTTTTTGTCAGGTGTAGCATCTTTCATAGCTGTTAGAAGACACCCATGTCTTCCAGAATGTTCCATCCATCAATGATCTGTTCACATGATCTGTTTTCCACCGGAATGATTCCTTTGACTCTCAATTGATTATCTGAATGACAGTGTAACTAATAATTATCTCTCTATAAAGGGGGCATTTGTCTTCCACATCAGTTAGACATGACCATAGAGTTGAAGGCCCATCCACTCCTGTCCAGGATGCTAGGTTAGACACTGGTTTGATAGAAAATGAAAAGTTGTATTTCAAGGTAATTCTGTGCTCATTAGGATTCATTACTTCCACAAGAGAGGACAATTATATTGTCCTCTTTATTTGTGCTATGTATCAACAAACATTTTCAAACATTATTAAATAGCTTACTGAATCCATGTTTGAAAATTCCCAAAATCATCAAAGGTAATGTTGAAAGTGAAGATTCAAAAATCTTCAGTACTTAAAACTCTTCAGAAACTCCTTGAAAAATACACATGTTGACTTCTATTTGGAATCCTAAACGGTTCCACAGTAAAACTGCAAGTGTCAACTAAATTTTATTGTTCTTTGCTCTTGTTACTATCTTATTATGTTCCTAGAAATGCTTGTTTGGAATAGAAACAAGCAGACTACGATATCAGGACTCAGTCATACATGAGAACAGAAGGAGCAGCTTGAACATTATGAAAGCTGTGGTGGGTTGTTTAGAGTTCTAGAAATCTACTTGATGATGCACAAAGCATCCTCTTGTGTGGTAACATCATAATCAATGAAATATGCACAAAGTATCATGAGAGAAGTACTTTGCCCTTCCAGGAGCAAAGACTGAAATTGAGTGAATACATTAAAAACAAAAAATCTGTAAGCTGTTAAAACAAAGGCTGAAGAGGTACTAGTGTGTATGCATGTGTGCACGCATGCTTGTCTGTATCTGTGAGTGGTTTTGTAGGGCTATATTTTGTATGCTAACTTCTCCCATATGAGGAGAAGTTGTAAGGAAAGTGTCCCCAAATGTAATCAACTAGTTGAAGAACAAGTTAATAGATTTTATTGGTTTGTAATGTAGCATAAATTGGGAAATCAAACAACAAAGTATTCAAAGTCTTTGATTAATTTTTATATGAATATTAAAATAACATTCTTAAAATATGCCACAGTGAAGCAAGACCACCAAGACAGCTTAAATCTATCTTGAAAAACACTGTCCAGTATAATACAGGTAAGTTTAAGAGTAAGTACTCTATTGATTCTATCCCAATCATAAAAAGAATTTTGTTCCTGCTAGAATAGAAACTAAGGAAATCAAATATGCCAATAGTAGTTATAGCCTTTCTTAATTTGCTGCCAAACATTTTTAGGATTCAGGTTTATTTAGGAATTGTTTCAAAGAAATTTCAAATTCAAATTGTATCACCTGAAATATGTTTGTTTATTTAAAATGAACTACTGATGCATGTAGTGTCTTTTTAGAAGTAAAAAGATTTTTCACCTATTCTACAATGTAGATCCTCTCTAGTTCCATAACAGCAAGTTGACTTTGGTATGAAATGAGTTTTTACTTAAGTTTTATAATTGATATATATTACTGACTGCATGTTGTTGTATGTGTATCGGTGTCCATAAAATGTGGTTATGTTAAGCAAACAAAAATAGAGTATTAAATTACTTTCACTGTATTTTGAGGACTTAATGTCATAAGGGCACTCTGGATTTTTTTCCATCATAGAATTTCTGAATTTCCACTCATTCGATAATTCATACATTGTCTTCTGGTTATTTTTATTTGTCTTCCATTTAATGTGAATATCCTGATACAATAAATAACTGGCTCAATAGGAACTTTTAAAAAAATGACTGGTGTGTGAGTTTTGTTGGTAGTGCTGTGGAATGAGAACTGCCATTCTCAGTATTCTATGCAACAGCCTCCATATGGGCTACTCTGACAGCACCTTTTCCCTGTAGTTCTATTAGTTACCAAATATATAGTGATACTTGGTTTACATGCTACAAGACATAATTTGCAGAAAAAACTGCCACAGTAGGAGGAAGGTTGAGAAAATCCTATCATCCTGTAGTGCATAGCATGGAAGGGCCCATTGGTTCAGTCTGAATATGATTCTCACAGTGGGAGAAATACCACACAGTTTATGCTTTCAGCAACTGTCACCACAGCATCTCTCGCACCTACTTTGCCTTTGGAAAACACCAGCCAGAGAATAGTGTAGAGGAATCTAAATGGCTCTCTTCACATAAGCATAGGATGAAATACTATTAGTGTAATGTGGGTGAGTTTCTTTTAAGTTATTTTAGCATTAGAGTTTTCTTCTGGTGATAAGGATTGACAGAGGCCCCATACATGTGTAGCATAAGGTCCTCCAGAGGTTCACTTTCTCAGCCCATTTCTTGTTTGGGACAAAGGCTGTGCTCTGGCCATGGGCAATGTCCAGCAGGGTACTGTGGAGTTTTACATATTGCAAAGGAAGTAAACAAGAATTGTTTATTTGTTAGCTTGTTTGCTGAGCAGGCTTTTTCCATATAGTGAAACCTGAGTCACTCAATGGTTTATATGCAGAAATAAATAAAAAAACGTTTCATGTGAGGCATTAGTCCCTTGGAATTACTGCTTCATTGTGTCTTCCATGCTTCTCTCTGGAGTAATACTTCAGTTTGCATAGCTACTAAGGGGTCTTTCCAGCAGCTCATGCCATGGGAAGCAATGGAAGTTGATGCTGAGCTTCTTTGCATTGCACATGAGCTAGGGACCAGTGCTAGAACTGAGGGCCTTTAGGATCTTCCTCAGAAGATCTAGAGTAGAGTAACACACTGATCTCTCTAGAGCTTTATCACACTTGCAGCTGGAAATCCTTTGCAAAGGGCTTTGGGTCTCCTGTATTTGGCTATGTTGCATAGCCATAGACTGAGCTTCCCTGTTGTAGGAATGGATATTTCCCCTCAGTGAAGGAAGTTCAAGTCAATACTTGGAGAAGTCCCTTCACTTCTGTCCAAGATGAGTTCGCTCACTTAGAGTTGTGTCAGCATCCCTAGGGCAGAGACAGAAAGCAGCAATGGCAACACAATTCACTGTGGAATAACACTTCAGGCTAAGATGACACTTTTTGTGTCTGATAGGGCTCAGGATTGTGGGTATTTTGCACAATTAATTATAAATAGTAACTTTAGATAAAATTTTCTTTTTTAATTTTAAAAATACAAGAATGAAGAAAGGAAGAGTTCTAGTATATTTGTTGCTTACAAATCAATATTCATCTTAAAAGCTTTTCATAAATGGTGTCAAAGCATATCAGGTCACAAAAATATTTGCTTCAGCACTGGCTACCATTGTTTAATGACAAATTTTGCCTCCCTCTTTTGTAGTTAATGAGAAAATTACAAGAAGAACATCACTGTGGTAAGAATGTAGTGTGCATTTTATAATATATTAATCTGTAGAAAATATGAAATTCAGAGCCTGACACTGTCTTTGCCTCTGTGTAAGACAATTTCAGCTCTTTACTTTTCTATAATCACAAGCTGAATAATTATTTATAGAGCAAACCATGTTGAAATTACTGATGATATCTCTCATGCAGCATGAAATGCTCAAAAGGATCCATAGCTAGGTCGAAGATCCAATGGATAAAGTGCTTGCTATGCATGTGTGAGAATGAGAGTTTGGATACCCAGAATCCACATGAGGTCTGACAGTCTCATGTGCTGCTGTATGCTGGGGCCCTTATGGTGAGACTGGAGGTGGTGTCAGAGAATCCCTAAAGTTTACTGGATAGTTAGCCTGGGGTTTTTCTCCATGAACAAGAGATCCAGCCACACATCTAATGTTGAAAGAAGGTTGCATATTTGCATTCTAATGGCTCCCTGACAAACCTCCCATTGTTGTTTTTAGGTGTTCAAAAGCAGAAGATGTCAGGTATACTTCCTGTATCAAGGTAAAATGCTTCTCTGTGAAATCGAGTTTCTTATGAATTGTCTTAATTCAGCAGTAGTCTAACTATCCCAGTTTTATATGGAAAAGGTGATTCAGAGAAAACCATATTGTAGATGTGGATCTTTCTATCAATTGCAAGTGAGCAGTAAGTCCTTATGGGTAGTAGTGGCCCAATATGAGAATGGACTCAAGAGACATAGGGAGTGAAGACTGAGTGCAGTTCTCACATAATAGAAGGTGTTTGATGTTTGACAAAGTAATGTTTGCAGAAATGAATACACATTAGACTGATTTAAAAATGTGCCCGTGATAATAGACCAGAATACCATTTAGTAAGTCCAGATATTTCAATGATCCAGCAATCTCCAAAGTGCCTTTACCCCCAGCAGAATGCCCATAAGTTTTATCTACCCTTGGGCACTCCTATTTCAGGATCATATATGAGAGCCTCTCTTTGGTTTCTCTCTTTCATCTGTTTTTAGACTGAGAAGAAATTGTGGATATTTAGCAATTATGTTCATCAAATTTGCCTTATGAAGAGATTAGAGCATTTTCTATTTGATTCTTATAAGGGTATGTTGAAAGTTCTTCATCTAGTTAAACAATAACTGTCCTTCCCCAGTTAGCCAGCATTTCTAGAAGCAGAGAGTCAATTGCTATATACATCCATATAAGTTCTTCTTTTTCTTATTTTTGAAATATACATGTATATTCTTTGTGCCATATTCAAACACTTAAAATATTGTAGTATTTTATTTAGATACATCCATATTCAGTATGAGGCTACTTAATCACTATGAGATACTGGAGTTTAGGAAACTTGTTTCTGTATAACCTCTAGCCCTAGAGTGAGGGGATGTGTGACTGATAAGTGACATTTTAATGATTTTTGAATGTGACTAAGTGATCCAATGTGTTTCTATAAAGTAGTTCCACAGGTACTATGATAAGGATAGCAGTGGCAATTTAACTGGCATTTATTTAAAATGGTAAACTGTGCATTTTGTTCCCCCCAGCAATGGAGGAGAAAGAATGCCAAAAGAGGTTTTAGCAATGTTAATGATCATCTTATATAAGATGGAGAAAATTGGGCACATAATGAATTAAGCTTAGTCTCAACCCGGAAGAACAATATCCTGTTTCTCATTTCATGATTTTCTCTTAATCTAGTCTAGCCTAAATATTTTTACATCTTGATGATATCCTAGCAATTTGAAAATAGATAAGCGTATTAGAAAATATTTCATGTTTAATTACAGTTTTTATTTTTTATGTGTCAATACCCCATGATTACTAAGAAGTAAAGTTGATTTGAAAGCATGCACCCCAAAAGAAAAGAGTTAATTTCACAACCAAACAAAAAGTTAACTCTATACCTTTGCATTGCTGGAAGAATCTAGCAAAACTTTACATAGACCACAGAGGAGGATGCAAAAGGATTTTGTGGGTTTTTGGAGTTCTGGAGTTTATGTGTGTTCTTGGGGAGAGCCAATAACTAACACTTATGAAGAAAAAGCATCCCTAATGTTAATTCTCCCCCATTTGATAAGTAACATATTTGCTTGTTATGAAGGAAAATGTTGGATGTGTGTGCCTGTGGTTGAGTACTGCAAGTAGTGTCAGGGAAGAGAAACCTAGCTTGAACAGTCCCCTCATCTCCTTCATATCCTCACTCCTTGTCAGGCCCTGTATTAGGTAGTGCTTCCCTACCTCCCTAATGCTGTGACCCTTTCTTTAATAGAGTTCCTCATGTTGTGGTGACTCCCAACCATAAAATTGTTTTTGTTGCTGCTCCATAACTGTAGGTTTGATAATGTTATCAGTTGTAATGTCCTATCAGTGTTTTCAGACTTTCTTAGGCAACTTGTGTGAGCCTGTTCTGTGCACCTCCTCCAATTGGTCATGACAGATAGGTTGAGAACCACTGTGTTAAAATGTAAGTGTTAGGAAATTAGACTATGGAAACAACAAGAAAGAAACCAAAAAAATGGGCATGTTTGTAACACAGTGAGAAGAATTCATAAAATGACAAAAAGTAAATAATACAGGCTCCTGGAATTAGGTACAGTCAACATGGAAGCAACCAATACTTGTGTTTCTCTTCTTAGATCGACTGACTTTAAGTGTGTGAATGCTTTGCATGTGTATTCTTTCTGTGTCCCATGTGTGTGTGTGTCCCACAGACATCAGAAGAGGTTATTTCATCTCATGGACTTGGTGTTCCAGAATTTTGTGAGCAAACGGTTATGTATTACAAATCAAACCCAGGTGCTATGCAAGAACAAAACATGTTAAAAACTCCTCAACCCCCTTTTCTAGCTCCTACAGTGAATATGTTTGATATGAAAACGATTAAAAGAATCATAAGGGGAAGTAAGTAGTCAGTCTTAGGATAATTGTTAACTTCCGGGACCCAGGCCTCAGCCTTCACATTTTACCTATTGAAGTCCAAAGGACTAATAGGCAGGGTGTGCACAATAGAGACTCGGTATGCTGGGCACACCTTTAATTCATGAACCCACAAATCAGGCAGGATTGTCTTTGTCAGTTCAAGGACACCCTGTTCATAATTGATATGGGAAGTAGAGGAAGGCAAGGTGAATTGTGGGTATCAAATGATAACTAATAGGAGTCAGTCTTCTCCTTCCACTATTTCAGTCTCAGGTATCAAGTTCAAGATGTTTGTCATGGTGACAAGTACCTTTATCTACTTAGCCATCTCGCTGACCCTGATTTACACATTGTCTGAAAATGCTTTAGTATGAACACACATACACGCACACACACACACACACACACACAGAGACACACACAGAGTATATAAAAAGTG
>OFGX01002362.1_pt1 | contig 10083 bp, 8 predicted proteins | sample 1521831 | NCBI WGS metagenome assembly OFGX01 (sample SAMEA3504080, study PRJEB24116) | mouse gut metagenome | biome: mouse gut; feature: mouse-associated habitat; material: faeces | place: Denmark | collected 2011
ATGCGAAAGTCCCGCGGATGACGGCCTGCCGGTCTGTTTTATCCAGAGGGGCGATCGTGTCGCGCCCGTTATCCCAGGCTTCATAGAGAAGCCTGACAAACAATTGCTCCATTGTCATCTGCGAGACGCCGTACACATCCAGATCCGGAAGCACGCTGGTGATATAATTTAAAAGGATGCGGTTGCTTCCGATAATGTAAAAGTCTTCCGGGTGGAATTCGTCCCCATAATTATAGAGAATATAGGAAATACGGTGCATTGCCACCGTGGTTTTTCCGGATCCTGCCACTCCCTGCACAATAATATTGTGGTAGGGGGATTTCCGGATAATATCGTTTTGTTCCTTCTGGATGGTGGCCACGATCTCCCCCAGCACGGCCTGTTTGTTTTTCGCCAGGTATTTTGTCAGCAGTTCGTCATTGGCCACAACTTCACTGTCAAAATAGTCCAGAAGCTTTCCCTTTTCAATCTCATAAGTCCGCTTCAGCTTCAGGTCAATGGGAATCTGTCTATCACCGGGAGCGGTATAACTGCATTTTCCAAGACCGTTTTCATAATAGGCATTGGCCACCGGGGCCCGCCAGTCCACTACAGCCTGATGGGTGGTGTCTATGGATATGCCTCCCTTGCCGATATAGATGCTCTCCTCCTGTTCCAGCGCTTCGTCATAAAAGTCAATTCTGCCGAAATAGGGCTTCGCCTGTGCCTTCTCATTTCGCTCCAATGCCCGCTTCATCTGCTCGTAAAGCGTCATGCTGTTTTCCAGCAGGTTAATCAGTTCCGGATTGTCATCGTGGAAATGGTCCAGCATATCATCAATTTCTTCCCGCATACTTCGCACCCGCTGGCCGTAGACTTCCAGATTGTTGTGGATAACGGCAAGGGTCTGCTCCAGAAATGCTTCTTCCTCCTGTCGGGAGGTACCGTGTACTTTGCCTTGTTCGTCCTGGCTCATTGAAATCTCCTTTCTTTCATACGATTTCCTGAATCCTGCCTGCGGAAAACGCCCAGCCCAAATGGAGGTGCAAGGGCAGCTGTGCGAAACCGGGCGCTTCAGGAATGATTTGCAACAGTCCAGCGCCCTGTCTGAACTGTTCATGATGTAATAAAAGTATACAGGAAAATGAAAAAAACACTAGACTTTTCTTTTATTTTTTGGTAAAGTGATATGTAGAGTCGTGCCTGAAAAAAGCTGCCATTTACCGGCAGCTTTTTAACGTTATTTCGATATTTATTTCTTATTCCGCATCTGAATACACAATTTTACCGGATGAAATGGTATACCTTACCTTTCCTGTGAGATTCCAGCCGGTGAATGGGGTGTTGGAGGCTTTGGAAGCATATTTACCCGGAACCGTTTCTGCGGCAGTATCAATCAGCACCAAGTCAGCCGGGCCGTTTTCAGCCAGGTATCCCGCATCCAAATGATACAGGTGGGCCGGATTTGTACTCATCAGGCGCAGCAATTGGCACATGGTGAGACAACCTGTCCGCACCAGGTTCGTGACAGCCAGGGAAAGCGCCGTCTCCAGGCCGATAATCCCGCTTGGAGCCTGTGGCTTTCTCTTCTGCCGTATGAGGCGCGTGATCGGTTGCTATGATATCGATGGTGCCGTCTGCCAACCCCTGAATAATCGCCTGTCTGTCCGCCTCTTCGCGCAGGGGCGGGTTCATTTTTGCCAGGGTTCCGTATCTGAGGACGGCATCCTCTGTGAGGGTAAAATGATGGGGCGTTGCCTCAGCATGGATGTTTCCGCCCTGTTTTCGTGCCCGGCGGACCAGCTCTACAGCTTCCCGTGTGCTGATATGCTGTATATTAATATGCGCCCCTGTCTCCAGGGCCAGTTGCAGGTCACGCTCTACCAGGCTGATCTCTGCCTCTCTTGGAGAGCCGCCGATACCGAAATGTGTACTTGCCTTTCCGCGGTTGATGCCGTTTTCCGCAATCATGCCGGGATTTTCTTCATGAAAGCTGATAGGCATGCCAAGTTCGGCTGTGCGTATCATAGCGTCCCGCACCAGTTCCCTGTCCATCAGCGGCACGCCGTCATCCGTAAATCCCACAGCCCCATGTCCCGCCAGGTCCTCCATGGGGGTCAGCTCTTTCCCACGCATCCCAAGCGTTACATTTGCGCAGGACAGTACATGGATTCCGGTGCTTCTCCCTCTGTCCAGCACATATTGAAGCGTATCGATATTATCAATGGGAGGCCTGGTATTGCCCATCATTACGACTGTGGTAAAGCCTCCTTTTGCCGCTGCCCCTGCACCGCTGGGGATGTCTTCCTTATCCGGAAATCCGGGATCCCGGAAATGGACATGGACATCCACAAGGCCGGGAGCCGCCAGAAGGCCTTCCGCGTCGATGACCCGGCAGTTTTTGTCAGGTATTGTCAGATGTTTTCCGATTTTTTTGATTTTATCCGCTTCAATGAGCAGATCATATTTGCCCTCCAGGCCGGATTTGGGATCAATCATATAACCATTGCGTATCAGCAGCATGTCTATCTCCTGTTTTGAACATTATTTGTAATCATTTAGCTGAAAGTGGATTTTCAAACACGCTCTAGCGGTTTGCCAGTTCTGCCGCTATCTCCTCCCAGCTGATATCCTTCTGCGCCATGAGAACCATCATATGATACAGGAAATCGCTTATTTCGTATTTGACCTCATTGGAATTGGGATTTTTGGCGGCGATCACAATCTCGGTGGCTTCCTCACCCAATTTTTTCAGGATTTTGTCAATGCCCTTTTGGAAAAGATAGTTGGTATAGGAACCCTCTTTGGGATGCACTTTTCTATCCTTAATGACATCCAGCACATCTTCCAGAACCCGGAGGGGATTGGACTCTTCCTCCCAGTCCTTTTTGGTGATTTCATTGAAGAAACAGCTTCTGGCGCCGGTATGGCAGGCGGCGCCCGTCTGAGAAACCCTTGCCAGAATCGTATCCATATCACAGTCCGCGGTAAGGCTTTTCACATACTGATAATGGCCGCTTGTCTCCCCCTTCAGCCACAGCCGCCCGTGGCTTCTGCTGAAATAAGTCATTCTTCCGGTGTGAATCGTCTGTTCATAAGCTTCCTCGTTCATGTACGCCATCATCAGGACTTCCCGGGTACGGTAATCCTGCACGATCACCGGCACCATACCGTCTCCGTTTTTCTTAAAGTCATCCCACTGATAAGCGGCTTCAAAGGTTTCCACAAGCATACCGTTCTCCTTGCACAGATTTTTCAGCGTCAGAATATCGCGGTAATTGTCGTTGATGGTATTGCCAGTGATGCCGCAGACATTGTTATATGCAAAGATTTCCATCAGCTTGTTCAGGGCAATCTGGTTAATCCTGACATAGAAAGGAAGCGCCGTGAGCTTTTCCGTCTCCCGGATTTGATGGGGATTCATCAGAAGAAGGGCGGAAACATACTGCTCCAGCAATTCCCTGTTGGCGGCTACCACACCTGCGTCCTCGTAGGAGGCCAGGATTTTATTCCTGCCGAATTTCCTGGATACCTCCTCCGTGACAGCGATATTGCTCTCTTTTGTATAATCCAGAACCACGCGCCTGCAGCCCGCATAGAGAAGCTTCTTCACGTCCTCCATTCTTTCTATATGGCCGGCTCCAATCACTTCCATCTCCGCAGCGGCACAGATGTCTTTAATCATGTCCAGGGCTTCTTCATGAGCCGCGTCTCCCCGGGACATATCGAATACGATAAGCCCGTCTGCACTGTTTTCATTGTACAGGCTGACCAGGCGCAGCGGATCTGTTTCTACTACAGAGAAGTCGTCAAGACGGCGTACTGCGTGTCCGTTGTATAAGTAAATGCAGGGTACGAATTTTTTTACAATCATTGGGGTACCTCATTTGTTTTATCTTTCATTTCAGCTGTTATCTTCCGTTTTACAGGCTTCCCTTGGTGCTGAGTACATCTGTGAGCCGCGGTTCCCGACAGACTGCCATATCCAGGGCCTTGGCAAAGGCTTTAAACATGGCTTCCGCCATATGGTGGGCATTCCGGCCGTCCAGCATTTTCAGATGCATGTTCATACCGGCACTGTAGGAAACCGCGTAAAAAAATTCTCTCACCAGTTCCGTATCCAGGCCGCCCACCCGCTCCGTGGGGAAATTACATGCATAATTCAGATAAGGCCTGCCGCACAAATCCACGGCACATAAGGCCAGGGCATCATCCATGGGAAGGATAAAAGAACCATATCTGTGAATTCCCTTCTTATCTCCCCAGGCTTTTGCCATGGCCTGGCCCAGCACAATACCGGTATCCTCCACCGTGTGATGGCCGTCTACCTCTAAGTCGCCTTTTACACGGCATTTCAGGTCGAAAAAACCATGCCTGGAAAAACCTTCCAACATATGGTCAAAAAAACCGATTCCTGTGGAAATCTCTGAATTACCGCTTCCGTCCAGATTCAATGTGACGGAAATATCCGTTTCGTTTGTCTTTCGCGCTACAGTCGCTGTTCTCATCTCTATCCTCGTTTCACTTCTGCAGACATTCCTTCTGTTTCCGCCGCTGTTTTTGCCCATACCGTCTATGGCACGATGATTGGGGTCCGATTCCTCCTGCAGCTTTTGGATTCTGAGGTTGGGCCTGCTCCTCAAACCGGACTTTTATGCTGTGGGCATGTGCCGTCAAGCCTTCACTCTCGGCAAAAAGTTCGATATCCCTATGTACTTTCTCCAAAGCGGCCCTGGAATATGAGATGATACTCGTTTTTTTCATGAAGTCATCTACATTCAGCGGAGAGAAAAACTTTGCGGTACCATTGGTGGGAAGAATGTGGTTGGGACCCGCAAAATAATCTCCCAGGGGTTCTGAAGAGCAGGGACCCAGGAAAATCGCACCTGCGTTGCGGATCTGCGCCATGATTTCGTATGGATTTTCCGTCAGTATTTCCAGATGCTCCGAAGCAATCTCATTGGCGGCATCTACCGCATCCTGCATATTTTCCGCTACCAGGATATAGCCGTAGTTATCCAAGGACTTCTGAATGATCTCCCGGCGGGACAGCTGTGCTGTAAAAATGCCAACCTGTTCCGAAACCTTTTCGGCCAGCTCCCTGGACGTGGTGATTAAAATGGCGCTTGCAAGCTCATCATGCTCGGCCTGGGAGAGCAGGTCAGCCGCCACATATCGGGGATTTGCGGACTCGTCTGCCAACACAAGGATTTCACTGGGGCCTGCCACGGAATCGATTCCCACATAACCGTACACGGCTTTCTTGGCCAGCGCAACAAATATATTGCCGGGTCCTGTAAGCTTATCGACTTTGGGGACGGATTCCGTTCCGAATGCCATGGCTGCCACAGCCTGCGCGCCGCCGGCTTTATATATTGTATCCACGCCTGCGATGTCCGCAGCGACCAGGGTACCGGGATTGACACATCCGTCCGCTCCGGGAGGCGTTGTCATAAGTATCTCTTTCACCCCGGCGACCTTCGCGGGAATCACATTCATCAGCACGCTGGACGGATACGCTGCCTTACCGCCGGGGACGTAGACGCCCGCCCTGGCAATGGGAGTATATTTCATCCCCAGCAGGCTGCCGTCATCCCTGGTATCGAACCAGCTGCTGCGAAGCTGCTTTTGATGGTAATCACGGATGTTTTCTGCACTGCGCCGGATAACCTCCACAAGCTTATCATCCAGCTTGCCGTAGGCGGCATCTATCTCCCTTCTGTCCACACGAATATTTTCCGCGTTCAGATCAAAACGGTCAAACTTTTGCGTATATGCAAACAAGGCACTGTCTCCGTTTTTTCGGACATTTTCCAGAATTTCGTTCACAGTACTCTCGTATTCCGAATAATGGTTGGGGCTTCTCTTCAGCAGGTCATTTAAAATATTTTGCCTTGTTTCCCTGGATAATTCTACTATCCGCATATTCATACCTCCCAATTAAGCCGCTGAGGGACGGCAGGAAAGAGAAAAATCCCTTTGCGGCTTTACCTTTGTGGTTTACAGTTCCCGGGTTGGACGGCTCAGTTTCTCAGCTTCTGCCGGACTGCTGTCACAATTTCCTGAATCCGGGATCTGTCCATCTGCATACTGACAGGGTTGACAATCATCCTTGCAGACAGGGGGCGTATCTCTTCCAGCACCTGCAGCCCGTTTTCTTTCAGCGTGGATCCGGTCTCCACAATATCGACAATGACATCCGACAGTCCCACCAGCGGTCCCAGCTCCACGGAGCCGTTGAGTTTGATGATATCCACGGTCTGATGCTTTTTATTATAAAAATAATCCTTTGCGATGTTGGGATATTTGCTTGCCACCCGAATGCGCTCGTGGTGTCTGAGAAGTTCTCCTGCATATTCCGGTCCGCAGACGCACATCCGGCATTTCCCGAACCCGAGATCCAGTACCTCGTACACATTGCGGTTCTCTTCCAGAATCGTATCGTTTCCCGCTACGCCCATGTCTGCGGCACCGTATTCCACATAAGTGGGTACATCCGGTCCCTTGGCAAGGAAAAATTTCAGTTTCCGTTCCTGGTTGACAAAGATCAGTTTCCGTGTCTTTTTATCTTTTATTTCCTCACAGGTAATTCCCAAATCTTCGAATAATTCCAGTGTTTTTAAGGCAAGCCTGCCTTTTGCCAGCGCAAAGGTCAGATAGCGCTCCTCTGTCATATGTTAGTCCTCCTATTCCAGTTCCGCAACTGTCCTGCCGCGCCTGTCCTGGCAGAGCATTTCCGGCCGTGAAGTGCTACGTCCGTAAATTCTCTGAGGCGCTGCATGGACATTTGCTGTTTCCAGTTCCGCAACTGTCCTGCCGCGCCCTCACCTTACTGTCGAATCAGTTCTGCAGGCATTCCCTGGCGGCGGAGTCGTTCTGCCTCAGCGAGTTTTTCACGGTAATTATTATGGTTGTAATATATTTTGTGTAAACCTTCCGGAATTGAAAGCTTCACGGCCTGTCTGGAAAGCGCTTCCAGAATGCTGTCCACGGTCATCACAAATCCGACTGCCGGCGCATCTTTGCCGAATTGCTGCAGCAGTTTGTCGTATCTGCCGCCTTTTACGATGGACTCTCCTACGCCGTAGGTATAAGCCTTGAAAATCATTCCTGTATAATATCTGTATTTGCTGAGCATGCCAAGATCGAAGGAAATGAATTCTTCCACACCATATAATTTCAGCAGGGCGAACATCTGTTCTAAACGTTCGATTGCCCTGTGGGAACGTTCGTTGCCGGCCATAGCGCCTGCTTCGGAGAGCGATCCCATATCTCCGAAGAAATCAGCCAGCCGCAGAAGCCTGCTTTGATATGCTCCGTCCAAACCGCTCTCTTCTAAAAGTGCCTGGGCGGCAAAATAATTTTTCCCGGAAATGAAAGCCCGCAAATCCAGTTCTGTATCCTCGTCCAGCCCGGCTTCCTCACAGAGTCCCTTGAAATATTCCACGTCTCCTATGGCAATCTGGAACCGTTCCAGGCCTGTACTGCGCAGGGCACGGACTACCAGGGAGATCATTTCCGCGTCTGCTTCCACAGACGGGTCATTAATCAGCTCCACTCCCATCTGTGTTACCTCCCGGAGCTTTCCCTGAAGGCTGGAGGTATTGGTAAAAGTATTTCCCAGATAGCTGAACCGCAGCGGCACCTGTTCATCGCAGAAGTATTTCGCGGCGCACCGGGCGATGGATGGGGTGAAATCCGGGCGCAGCACGAGTGTATTTCCTTCCTTGTCAAAAAATTTATAGAGTTCCTTGCTGGGAGTGGTGCCGATTTCACGGGAAAAAATGTCGAAAAACTCAAAAGTAGGGGTCTGTATCTCCTCATAGCCATAAAGGCGGATACTTTCCCGAAGACGGTTTTCCACATAGAGCTTTTCGGCATATTCCTTTCCGTATAAATCCCTCACACCTTCCGGCGTATGTAATAATCTGCGACTCATGTGATCCTCCAGCCCATACGGACGTTCCGTTTGATTTCCGATTCTGCAACCCGATTGTTCCGGCAGATACGCCGTCTCCCTGATCCGCCCGGACAGGGAAAACGGCGGCACGGTATGCTGGTATCGTCATGCATCCGGTATTCACTCAGGCTGAAATATCCGATTGCTTTACTACGTTAACGTGCTACCACGTTGCCGAAACAAATCAGTTGTAGTATATCGGAAGATGCAGCTCCTGTCAAGCCCTGTCATCCAAATCCTTTTGGAGCATTTCCAGATAGGGAACCAGAATTCCATGCTTCCGGGGCAGAATATATTCCGGATTCAACTCGTCATAGCGGAAGCTTTTCCGCCCGCCGTCTTTTGCGCGGTTCCAGAAATACAGGAGCATTTCCAGGGGCAGGTAGTAAAAGATATCTTTGTGCGAATAGTAAATCAGAAAGAAGGAAATTCCCCCCTGCTTTTCGAATTTCTGCATAAAGCTTACCTGATGCGCATGGATATTCTGAAGGGCAAAGGTATCTGCGGCACATTCCTTTGCGTCAAAGCACACAGGAAGCCCCTGTACTGCGCCTATGTAGTCAACCGTGCTTTTCTGCTCGAAATAAGCCAGCGTAATCTGATGATGCTCCTTGTCTATTTTAAGCGGTGTTATGGGGGTTGGCACCTTCTGAATCAGCGCAAGCCCGGCATCGGCGTATTTTTCATTTGTCCGGTTAATCATATCCTCCAGTGTGGAACCTCTCAGCCCTCTGGAATTCCAAGTTGCCATAGTAGTCTCGTTTTCCTTTTTTTCTGAATATGGTCAATAAGAAGGCGCTGCGCCGGGAATGCACCGGAAGCAGCGGCCTATACAGGCGCGGAAGGAAAAAGGGCCTCTTCCAGTATCTGAAAGGCGCCGGGGCAGGGAGCGCATATGCTCCGGCCGCTTAGCGGTTTTCCGGCGCCTGATGTGCCTTCCGGAAATGTAATACGGCAGGCGTGAAGCAAATGATGATCCAGGCCGAAGCGCTTTTTCAGGTCATGATTGACGGATGCGATTCCGTATTTGTAATCTCCGATCAGCGGATGCCCCATGCTTGCCAGATGGGCACGAATCTGATGGCTTTTTCCGGTGATAAGCTCCACTTCCAGCAGAGTAAAGGCAGGTGTAACCGAAATCGGCAGGCAGGCAGTATGGATAAGGGAACCCCGCTCCCGGGAAGCGCCAGACTGCGATTCGCCGGAAACCGTCACCTGATTCCTGTCCCTGTCCTTCACCAGATAGCCGGAAACCGTTACCGGCTCCCGCAGTGCGCCCACGCAGATGGTCCGGTAAAATTTTCTGACGGAATGCTCTCTGACACATTTGCTCAGATACTGCAGCCCCGCCAGGCTTTTGCCGCAGAGTACGATGCCGCTTGTATTCCTGTCCAGGCGGTTGCATACGGAAGGGCGGAAAAAGCCCAATTCCTCTTCCGAAATCTGATTCTGCCGCAGGAGATATCCCACCAGCCATTCGTTTAAAGAAATATCTGCCGGCAATGCCTTCTGGGTCAGCAGGCCGGCAGGCTTATTCACAATCAGGCAGTCCTCATCTTCATACAGGACGGAAATCCCGCCCAGGCTCCTGCAGGCATTTGTGTATTCCTGAATGTGTAATGCAGGGGCTGCAATGGTCCCCTGGTTCCGCTGTGAACCTGCTGCCGGCAAGCCTGAAAATTTTGCAAAGGTTTCGTCGGAAAAAAAGAATCTCAATTCGTCATTCAGAGCAAGTATTTCCTTTCCTTCTGCTCTTTTTCCGTTCAGCGTGATATTTTTCCGGCGGAGCATTTTATACAGAAAACTGTCCGGCGCCCTGCCGAGCAGCTTTTTTAAATACCTGTCAAAACGCTGCCCCGCCTCATTTTTGCCGATTACAAACTGCTGCATAACATTCCCCCTCTGTCAGATACTTTGCCGTCCCGGCACTCTGAAAAAAACGTGTGATACTCCAGTCTCCCTGCCCTGCATCATTTTCCAGACAGCATCCGGTCCCATGTCTCCCGCCCGTTTTCAGAATCACGTCACCTGCACCCGGAGCCGTGCAGTCCGGCTTTTATTGCTGTTTCCCTCTCCATACTGTGCAGACTCATCACCAGGCAGTCCGGCTTTTTAACGCTGCTTCTTCTCAAAACCGTGCCAGC
>OFGX01002364.1_pt1 | contig 10074 bp, 7 predicted proteins | sample 1521831 | NCBI WGS metagenome assembly OFGX01 (sample SAMEA3504080, study PRJEB24116) | mouse gut metagenome | biome: mouse gut; feature: mouse-associated habitat; material: faeces | place: Denmark | collected 2011
TGGGCGTGCGTGATGGCCGACACCGCCCTGACCTCGTCGTCGGTCGCATCCGCAAGGGCTAGCGGCGCGATGCGCATGAGCGACCCGTTGCCGTTGGAGCGCTCGCCATCGCAGCCGAACCCCTGGCGAAGCGCAGTAGCGGTGGCGTTGCCGATCCCGAAGGCACGGCCGTCGGCGGTATACGCGCCCTCGTAGAGCCACGCCCGAAAGCGGCTGCGCATGTCGTCGGCGTTGATGCCGCCGCGAGCCCCGATGCTGTCGCAGGTCGCAAGCAGCAGCGACGTGTCGTCCGAGAACGTGCCCGCAGGCATCCCGTGCGCTCCCCCGCCGACCATACCCTCGCATGCGAAGGTGCCGCGCTCCATGCACTCGTAGGGCACCCCAAGCGCATCGCCCACAGCGGCCCCATACACGATGGCCCTGAGGGTTTTCGAAGCACGGCTCTCGTGGGTTGGTGGCGCCGAATGGCTGCATTCCCGAAGGATCATTTCACGCTCCTTGGTAGAATGACTTTCCGGAACACTCGAGGCGTTGCAGGCAAGCCAATCGCAAACACTACACTAGCTCGATTGTCTACCTCATGCGTTTCTACACGTTTTCTTTTTTCCGCGTCGAGAGGCAGCTTTCTTCCGGGACGGCCGGTACAGATTTAGAATGAAGTGATTCGTAACGAAGTATCGATCATTCTCGGGATGTTTCTGCAGGCATAGCCATCCGCCGAACTTTGACTCGCCTATATCAATGACCTTAAAATCATCTACCTCGATTGAATAGTTCTTTAAAATAGCTTTCTGCTTCTTCTTTACCGTCTTTAAATCATGGGTCTTATTAATCGTGATGGTAAATCCAAGCTCGATTCCCTCGTTCATATATCCCATTAGCTGATCAACTGACGACTGAAACCTACCCCACATCTTGCATTCCCCAATCGCCTTAGGCAAGGGCGCGAACGTGCTTTCGTAAACATAGAAATCAACCTCGCCGGTCCCAGTCGGAGAATATCCGAAAGGGATTTCTTGGGACACGCCCAATCCATTATGCGAAAGCGCCATATTCAGGCCCATCGCAATTTGCGCGTTTATCTCCTCCTCTGTTTTCTTTTCCAGCAACGCGGGCTTACCTTCTAGATTGCTAATAACCGATTGCACCGCACTTAGTATCTGGTAGACCTCATTGTCGCCATAAATACTATCGATCTGCTCTCGAACATCTCTCGGCAGCAGAGGAGCGAGGTATTCAATATCCACACCCATCATTTGACCTATCGGGCTATTGGTAAGCTCCCATGTGGAAATCTGCTCGACAGAAAGAAAGTCCGTGTCCCGAAACAGCAGGTCGACAATCGCGTCAAAACCCTCCTCCACCATCCAGTCAAAATACTCCCGCTCAGACTGAGGCACTTTGTCTATTTCGGGATAGGACAGCATGTTCCGCAATAATGTCTCGCCTTCTTCCCCCATCTCCTTCCAGCAAGAAATCTCGTGCCACAGTATGTGGAAGAGGGCATAATCATGGACAACATTCATTCTATGTAGAAAATCATCTCTCGTCCAAGACGCCAAATCAAGTAGCGTATCGATGCACAGCCGCGGATTTTCGCGTATGAAGTATTCAGGAAAATAATCTCCCATTTCCGTCTGCATTTCCAAGCCGTTATTGGGGTCCAAATGAAATATGTCCATCAAATCGACCACTGGCTCAATAAAGTTGTAGAGGCACCAGTTAACCGCCTTCAAAGCCTCTTTCGAGAAGCAAACATCTCCCTCAAAAACTATCACAACCGCTTTCACTCCTTCGGTAATGCCAACGTTTCCCTTTGCTGAGCAGCTCAAAGCATTTCGATCGTGTGCTCGGTAGGTGTTACCGCCTACCCCCCGCCCCAAGCGCCGAGAAGCATCAGGGCCACCTGAACAAGTTCTCCAATGACTACTGCCGCACCTCCGAAACACTCATGACGAAGCGCCCCTCGGAAGAGCGGCCCTACCATGGCGCTTGCGAGACACAGCGACCGGCAGCGACCTCAGCCCAAGCAGAGCAATGATTCGTCACGCAGAAAATCGATGAGCCTCACATGAGTGATGCCATTCCTACTCGCGACAACAGGATCCATCGAGACCACGTACTTGGGGTAACTATCGCCAATGGCCTCCAGCGCTCCGAACTCACGATCAATCGTTGACTCACTAGCCATCACGTAGGCGACTTGAACGTAGCAACGGCGCCCGTCCCTCTCAACAACGAAGTCTATCTCGCTCTTGTGCAGCTTTCCCACATACACTTGCATACCGCGCGAGATCAGCTCGTTATAGACCACCGTCTCGACGACGCAGTTCCACTCATCTTTGACTCGGTTCTTCCGAAGATGGAACAATCCGAGATCGCATACATACTCTTTAGCTTCGAATCGCAGTTTCTTCTTTCCGCGGATGTCGTAGCGCTCCGCTCTTCCCACAACGTAGGCCTCTTCGATATAGCGAATGAGGTCGTAAACCGTTGGCGCGGACACCTTCCGAACCGAGTCGGTTAGCTCGGCGGCGATGTTGTTGCCCGACACCGTCGATGACGAGTTGGCAATCAGATAATCCAGCACGTTTTCAAGAGTCGTTGCGGAGGATACCTTGTTGCGCTGAATGATGTCTCGGAGCACGATGGAGTTGTACAGATTGTCGAGAACCACACGCCGCGACTCGGCCAACTGCTGCCCGCATACCAAGGGGAAGCCTCCCCATGTCAGGTACTCATCCAAAAGCATCGACTTATCCAAATGTCCTTCGAAAACACCCGAATGAAGTTGGTCCTCTTTGAAACAGCAGAACTCTCGGAAGTTGAACGGCATCACATGAAACGACACCGTACGACCACCCAAGCGCGTTGCAAGCTCACCCGATAGCAGCTTCGAGTTTGAACCTGTCAAAAAGATGCTAACGTTGTCGGTTGTATTGAACGAATTAACCACGAGCTCGAAATCGCGCACATTCTGAATCTCGTCAAAAAGCAGATAGGTTTTACGCTTGTCGGAGAGTTTCGGCTTGATGAAGCGGTAGAGCTTATCGGGATCGGTGAGTTCTCGGTTGGCGTAGTCGTCGAAATCGACGAACACCAGCGCATCCGATTCCGCAGAATCGAAATGCTCCGCACGGATTTCGCCCGCTATTTGCTTCAGCAAGACGGATTTGCCGCAACGCCTCACCCCGGTAATGACTTTAATCAACTCAGAGTCGTAGAACGGACGAATCCTCTCGAGATATTGCGTTCGCAGAATCACTCTGGGTTCCTTTCGATAGAATTAAGTCCACTTAATTCTATCATGCCTGGCCTATGTAGTGTTAATTGCATTTAATTCTCTTATTGCCTAAGTACAGACGACAGCAAGAAGTTCTCAGAGACGTGGGCGAGCATTTCGATCAGTACTCCCACACTATGGCAGACGAAGACAAATCCGTGATACCACGCTTTGTGGATTCAATCTGGCGTTCCACAACCCAGCCAACCTCTATCCAGCAGAAACAGAAGTGCGCCTGCGGCTAACTTCGGACCTCTTCCCCATAGGCTGAAAGGTCGTCGGCAATAGCCTCTTCCAGCATCGCAGCGAAGCGTTCGGCGCACTTTTCCACATGATCGCCCATGCCCTCTGCAGCATAACGCGGGCTCCATTCCGCGATCTTCTCGGGATGATCGAGCCACCAGTCAATGAGTTCGGCAAGGCGCTCGTCGTCACCAGCTTCGAATATGCTCTCCCTACAGAGAGCGAACTGAGAGGGCGCGCTCATCTCGGCCTCGGCGATGATCGGGACGCACCTCCAATACGCTCATGGCCTCGATGTCTGCAATCGACGCATGGATGTACAAAGGACACGCTCGCTCCAGGGCTATCAGGTCATCGATGGACCGATACTCGAAGATAGGAGGATGGGGCAGGCGGCTCCCTTCGTGCTCAAGCTTGTGCTTAAGCGGGCCCTTGCCGCAGATATGCAGCCGGATCTGATCCCTATGGAAGCAACGTTCGATGGCGCGGATGATGGTTGCCTGGTCCTTCTCGTGAGAGAGACGACCGACGGTGACGATATGGACAAGGCCATCATTGAAGCTCTCGCCCTCTCCTGGGCAGAACGCCTTGGGCACGCCATTGGATATGACATGGAGTTGACTCCGGTAGCCATGCTTGCGCAGCTGGTTGGCGATCATCTGGCTCGGACAATGGATATGGCGGATGTCGCCGTAGAGCCAGTCGCGAAACAGCCTGTAGATGGCATCGCAAACCAAGGGCGCTGCCCCCAGGTTCGCGTTGTAGGTGGCGTTCTCCGGCTGCAAGTGAAATGCCGCCGTCACCGGCACACCGTGGGCTCGCCCCCAATCGCGAGCCGCCTGGCCTAAAGCGAAGGGGAGGAAGATATGGATGACGTCAACATCGGCGAATGCTTCATCGAAGACCGCCTCGTCAGGCAGCGCGAAGTGGAAATCGAGCCCCTCGGCAACCGGAGTCATGACGGGGATGTGATGCTCGGGCACATCGAAGCTATCGGGGCCATCCGCGCCAAAGGCCACGCAGATGACCTCATGGCCTTGCTCGCGCAGGGCATCCGCATAGCGCAACGCCGTAGAGGATGTGCCATTGGAGCGGACGGGCATATCGTCCATCACGAGCGCGATGCGCATGCCTGCTCCTTCGTCGAATCATATTCTTCAAGTCTCATTGTGACAGGATAGCCGGCAGAGCGCGAGATATATAATAAGCGGCGCGCACAAGCGCGAGAAGGTCGAGCCGAATTCCCCAAGATTCCCCTCTCCCGTTTGCACCGTTCCTCTTGTTTTTCACAAGCCTAAAGCTTCATAAGGGAACGCTGATGCTTCCGTCCCAGATTCCTATGCAGCTCGCAGCATGGCGGACTGTTCCGGAAATCGTCCGCCTCCCTTATCACGTGAACGCATTGTCACCTAGACCTGAAATGGGATCTATTCGCTGAAAACAGCTATTGGGCGATCTCTTCGATGAGGCTGTTCGCCCACTCCGCAGCATCCCTCACGTCCTGGATGACAGCAAGTCTTTCCGCTGCTTCAGCATACAGCGACTCCCAATTCGTGCCGACCTCGACGATGTGAGGCCATGACTGTTGACCTCGGTACGCGAAGAGACGCTCACATGCCGAACGCCCTGGCAGTGTCGAGATCCTCGCTGAAGCGAGTTCCCTCATCGCCGAATCGAAGCTTGAGAGCGCTCCCGCCCTTGACGGCACCATCTGGCAGCATCTGCGCTACCACGGCATCCGCCATAACCGTGCGCGCTTGGACGAAATCTTGGCCGCGTCCTGCGATTCGTTCAATCGCGATATCGAGGTTCCTGCGACTGTTCGGTCTCTTTGGCATCAGATTGACACCTCCCTATCGAGCTTCTCCGCCTCGTCTTTCCTCAATAGACCCTGCCGCCGCGCTTCCCAAACGGCCTCCCGAAGCCTATCGGGCATGATCTTGCCCACGCACGAGCTGATGGCCGCTCCGACCGTCTGTGAGGGTATGCCCTCGTACTCGGTAACGTCCTTGACGTCCTTTCGCTGTACCACCTTCATTCCCTCGGGTAGCTTTCTACGGACGCGCCTCGGCGTGCCGATGTGCATCTTGGCGGGATTGGTGGGGCAGAGCGCGAACATGGCGAGGACAGATTCGCCGTAGAGGTACGCACCGGGACCCGCCAGAGCAACGCTTTCGGCATAGGGATCAAGATTGCCGGGAACGTGGTGCTTAATTCGGTAGACGCCGTATCCGATACGGCTCAGCCTTCCATCGGAGGTAAAATGGGACAGCTCCTTGTCGGAGACCCCCATCCTTGCCGCTTCATCCCGAGTCACAATCCCGTAGTTATCGGCTGCTACTTCGTATATTTCCTCGTATTTGCTCATGTCAAAGCCTTACCATATTTGGGAAGGCTTTGACATGAGCAATAATAGGGATCTGTTTCAAATAACGCTTTAAGTCCGACGATCGCACATGAACTGCAAAACATCCACGAAACGCTCCTTAAAAGAGGCGGGCGCCTCCTCAGAAGAAGCGCCCGGCTAGAACGACGAGGCAGAGCAGAAGATTCTATTCCCACTCTAAAGTGGACAACGGAAAATCCGCGACGACAAATGCTTGATAGTCCATCTCGTGCTTCACAGTACAGCCTATCTCTCCTGCTTGCAGGATTGATTCGAACTCACTCCGATCTTACAAAACATGCCGATGAAAACAGAATATTTTGCAGAATCGAAAGCCAGCTCTCTGAGCTGGTATTTTATTGCAATTCAATCCATGTTGAGTGCGCGAATCAGCGAGCGTACGGCTTCTAAACCAGAAAAATATTCCACTGGAATAGTTCGGGAATATTTTCGGCATAGCGGAATATTCCATCTGCCAGCACAAACGCGAAAACGTGAGTTCAAAGTGAGTTCAGATTAAGTTCACGCATTTTGGGCAAACTCCATAATGTCATCACGGGCGAGCCAGTCGCGATAACTGCCCTCAACGCAGCTGTTGATGAGACGGTGATTTCACTGCGCCAAATTGGCGTAGTTGATCTGAGCTGGTATTACTTGAAGAAAACTGCACTTAGCGACCAATCAGCTTCGATTGATTCGATTTGCTCAATTAGCTCGCTGATCCAGACGATAGCATTCTTTAATCCGAGAAATTCCTAAACGCCCCTATCAAAATCGGCTTGTGACCAACGTAAAGGTCTTATACTATCGTATAATGCAATATAGAATTACATATAGTGGGTATTTCATTTAGCTGTCGAATTGATTCAATAAACCAATGTATGATGAAATGACATCGGAGGTCTCTTGTGAAAATTAAATCGTTTAGAATCGACGGGTTCCGCAATCTCGATGATGTCACCGTACACCTCGGCGGGATTACAGCGCTTGTCGCCACAAACAACTATGGCAAAACGAACTTAATCGACGGCATAGAGTTTGGAGTTAACTACATTAATGCAAACAAGGCGCAACGCAGCCGTATGATGTCAGATGAGAAATTGCTTCCGCTTAACAAAGTCCTCGAGGACAGGGATTTTCTTTTTGAGATAGAGCTCGAAGATGCAGGATTGGGAAAATACAAGTATATGAGATATGGTTTTTCCTTTTCATGGATTAAAGACGATGAGTCAGGATGCCGAATCACGAATGAGATTCTAGAAATGAATGATAGAGCATCCGGAAGATGGGCTTCATATATTGATCGCCCCTCTGAAAAGTTTCGGAAAAGCTACAATACGCGCTCCATGAGAAGCCTTGCACTTGATGACACTACTCTCGCAATTGACATCATTCCGTCCTTGAAAGACATTGATATCTCAGAGCCGATAAAGAGGCTCAAAGAGTTGATTGTTGTTATGTACAGAACACTAGAGGCGGGTGACAGATTCCGCCCTACACCAATTGAGTTTGCAGACAAGATCGTCCCTCCGGATGCCATTGCTTTCGATGACGAGGATCTTCCTAGATCCCTGTTCAGATTCCGTCAGCACAACCCAGAGGCATATACAGAGTTTTTATCAAACATTTATGATCTCTTTCCAACGTTTTCAAACGTATCAGTTGATACTTTTGAACTTAAAGGGGATATCTATGAAATGCTCAATGAAACCCTTCACAGAGATGACGATTCGGAGAAGAACGGGGAGGTTCCGTTTAAGATCCGCAATGATCAATATAGATTGTCTATTACCGATGATACATTAAATCAACCCGTAGATATATCTCTTATGTCGACAGGGACAAAGAGAATTATCTGGCTTGTGGCCAACACCATCATTTCTCACTATGGAAAAGCACATTGCTTGGGCATAGAAGAAATCGAGGCAAGCGTCCATCCAAAAATGACAAAAGCATTGCTGGAAGTCCTCGATCGTTATACGCGAGATGCCGGTCTTTTGGTGACAAGCCATTCACCATATCTAATTCAATATCTAAAGCCGCAACAAATATATATCGGGATTCCAAACGATGCCGGTGTGGCAAAATTTGCAAAGATTGGCGAGTCGAAATTGGATCTCGCGTTGACCCTGGCTTATAAAAGAGGGCTTGGTCTTGGTGAGTACATCTTTGAACTTCTCGCTTCTGAAGATGGACTTCATAATACCCTGGCACAGCTAATTGGAGAGTAAGGCAATCATGAATAGGTATACTCAAGGAATAGCATTCATGGTTGAGGGAGATACGGAATTGGTTTTTTACGAGGAGTATCTTTCGTTTGTTGTCCGCTCGAATCCCGGTTGGAGCTTTGAGCCATTAGAGGAGATAGGCGTAGTGTCATTCAAACTGCGCTCCTCTAAAGGTTTGTCTATCGTAAAAATGTACAGCGCTGACACTATTACGCAAGTCCCGAACTCTGGCATATGGTTTATCGAAGAATGCGCTAAACCATTGCACGCTATCCCTTGGTTCGTAGTGTTGGCCTACGATACTGATGGATACAATGCTCCTATTACAAAATTCCACGAAGGGGATTGGGAGCGATTAAGAACTCAACTTGACTGCCATGCTCGTGGAATAATAGAGCTTGCCGCATCTGCAGACATCGAAGACATTATGCTTTGTGATTTAGGAGGAGTGCTTGACTATCTAGGACTGCCTAAGGAGACCAAAATTCCGACAGGCAGAAAAGGCAAAACAAAAATGAAAAAACTATTCAAAGAGGTCGATATAAGAAATAAATATCGAGAGGGGCAAAAAGCAAGACCTTTAATTCAGTCGCTAGATATGAAATTAATAGAGGAACGGGCTTCAGTGCCTCTTTCGGCCTTAAAGAGTATTCTCTAAGCAAACAAATCGAATGGATTGTTTGGCGAAAAAACTTACATTCGTTTTCGTAATAGAATCAAAACTCCCGTTCGGTTAGCATAGTTTCGATAATGAGTGTCAGTTTTTTGCGTATAATACTGACACTCGCCCCTCATCGACTCCTTGAAAAGATGTCTTTTTGTCAAGCTGAGATCATCCTCCCTATTCCCACTCGACCATGAATTATAAAACTACGGTGCACCCAGATTGACGTGCGTATACCGAGAATGATATGGCGTTTTCCCATTACCGAAAGTACGGACTCGCTCTGGACTCATTCATCAGTAAAACAATGGGCGATCGTCCTTCGATCTTGGATCGTGTCCCTAATGTTGGTGTAAGAGCCGTTTCGCTTGAGAGACAGGAAACGGCCATCGCCTAGAATCTTCAATTGTCGAGATTGATGGATTCAAGAGAAAGGCGATGACCTAATGGAAAGTGTAGAGCATGGACTGCCGGCAGCGACCGAGATTCCTCGATTCGATGACGGGATGGTCAACATCCAAGAGCTCATCCGCATCATGGCCGAGGCTCTCGTCAACGAGATCATGGACGCCCAGGCAGAGGATGCGTGCGTCGACGGCAGCCAGCGCAACGGCTATCGCGAGCGCACGCTCGTCGCCAGCGTCGGCATCATCAATCTGCGCACCCCCAAGCTCAGGCGCGGCAGCTACTTCCCAGAGGGCCTTCTCGTGCGCTACTCGCGGGTGGACGGGGCGGTGATAGCGGCCGTGTCCGAGATGGCGACCTGCGGCGTGTCCACGAGGAAAGCGGAGCGGATAGCGGCGCGGATGGGCATAGGCCGCATGAGCTCAAGCCAAGTATCAAGGATCTGCGAGGCGCCGGATGCGACGACAGCCGACCTGCGGGAACGCGATCTGCCCGATACGGCGTTTCCCTGCATCTGGGTCGATGCGACCTATATCAAGTGCCGCGACGAGGGCCATGTGCCATCGTGCGCGCCAGTGACGGCCATAGGAGCAGGAGCGGACGGCTATCGCCGTCTGCCGGGATTGGACGCCGTCGACGCGGGGTCGCATGCGGGATGGCTCGCCTTCTTGCGATCGCTCGGGGAGCGCGGGGCGGACGGCGTCGTCTGCGTGACGTCGGATGCGCATGAGGGGCTCAGGCGCGCCGTCGAGGAGGTGCTCCCGGGAGCCGCTTGGCAGAGATGCATCGTGCACCTCATGAGGAACGCGGCGTCTTTGGCGCCAACGCGCCAGAAAAGGGCGGCCGCGCCCGCCATCCCGCATGC
>OFGX01002369.1_pt1 | contig 10058 bp, 9 predicted proteins | sample 1521831 | NCBI WGS metagenome assembly OFGX01 (sample SAMEA3504080, study PRJEB24116) | mouse gut metagenome | biome: mouse gut; feature: mouse-associated habitat; material: faeces | place: Denmark | collected 2011
CCAGCGCTTCGGCGAAGCAAACTATACTGATTTAAGCAGATTTTATCCCCTGTGGGCGGCAGCTCACAGGGGATATTTTCAACGCATTTTATATCGTAATACTCAAGCGCAGATGGTAGTCATCCAGCGATACCTACTCTCCAAACACATCGCTATGCGTCCCATTGCGAACCAGCGTCAAAACCAGCACATCATCGTCAATACGGTACACCAGCAGCCAATCTGGGCGTATGTGACACTCCCGATGCCCTGCCCAATTTCCAGATAAACTATGATCTTTATTTTTCTCCGGCAGCTTTTCGCCCATAGCAAGCGCGGCGATGACCTTTTCCAACAGGGACATATCTCTGCCTCGTTTGATTGCCCGCTTAAAATCCTTCTTAAATTGCGTGGTAGGCTTGACCCTATATTTTGTCTTCCTCACGAGCGCAACTCCGCAAACAGTTCGTCTAAATCATCGTACTCCTTTACGGATGGATCATGGGCAATCCTCTCCGCCTCCAACATAGCGGCAATCGTCTCCTTATTGGGCCTCTCCTGCCTTAGCTCAAAAGGCAGGCCGCCCACGCGAAGGGACTGGCGCAGGAACACATTGATGGCGGTAGTGAGCGTCATACCTAAATCGTTATAGAGTGCCTCACACTGTTTCTTGACTTCGCTGTCCATGCGGACACTAAAATTAGTCGTATCTGCCATAGCAAAAGCTCCTTCCAGTTTTCTATGTCTATTATACTCCTATTGCAATGCAAAATCAACTTGATAGCCGTATTTTCCAAAAAGTTGACTGCCCTTATACCTTCGGGAGCTTGATACGGAACATCCGGCAGTAGTCCTTCTGGGCTTCGATCTCACACTCCGCAATCAGCTTGAGAAAAGCTTCGTCAGATGGCCGATTTTCCCTCTGGGCCTGCTGCAATGCCACAATATAATCATGCCGCAGCACCGGAGGAATGGATACAATACAGTAGCCCTGGTTTATCAGGATCAGGTTCATCAACAGCCGGGCAGTCCTTCCATTGCCGTCCTGGAACGGGTGAATCCGCTCAAAACGGACATGGAAATCAATCAAGTCACACAGCGTTTTTGCGTGACCGCTGTTGTACTCCGCCAGCAAATCCCGCATCCTGTCTGCTATCTCCTCCGGCGGTGCGGTTTCCATACCGCCCACTTCGTTGGGCATTTTTTTGTAATTACCCACAGCGAACCAGCTCTGGCGGCTGTCGCTGGTACCGGCTTTTAGGGTGGCATGCAGTTCCTTGATGAACTTTTCTGCCAGGGGCGCTTTCGCCGCATCAATCACCAGATCGACACAGCGGAAATGATTCGCAGTCTCGATCACGTCATCCACGTTGACGCTTTTACCCATAAGGCCGATCGTGTTGGTTTCGTAAATGTAACGGGTCTGGTCATGGGTCAGGCGGTTGCCCTCCATGTGATTGGAGTTGTAGGTCAGGTCAATCTGGATTTTGTGGTAGATTCCGCCCGTCCGCTTTGCAGACCGTTCCTCCTTCAGAATATCCAGCAGCATCGCGGGAGCGGCGTCCTTCCTCTTTGCGCGGCCAGGCTTCTCTGCATCGGCGGGAATATTCCAGGTTTTTCCGGTGAGGAACGCGCCCGGCACACGACCTTTGGCACAGTAGTTACGCACACTGCGCTGTGAAATGTTCCATTTTTCTGCTGTTTTGGCGACAGAGAGATATTCCATAGTATCGCCTCCAAGGATCATGGTAGCTATATTATACCTCGCTATCGGCAAAAATACAACAGAATATCCTCGTCAATGATTTGAGGTATTTTGCCGATATTGGCAAAGGGAAACTTCTGGTAAGAGCGCATGATCTGTTCAGAAGCTATGCAATACCGGCAGCGGTACGTTCCGCTTCGTAGTCATAATGTCATGGTTCCAGTCTAAATCACTGTTAGCCATCAAATTAAATGATGGGTAACCAGCAATCCACACCACTTGAAACACCTGGCGGCCTTCGTCGGAATAGACATTGCGATAAATCACAGGAACGCCAGATTCGGCACCGGGAAAAACGGATACTTTATTTACCGTCCATTATAAATTCATACATAGATCTACCGGCTCCTGTTTGGGCACTGCTGGCTCAATTCATCGTCATCCTCATTGTAGCGAAGTAAGAGAATTTCCGCAGGATAATACACCACCCGGCCCAAAGCACTTGCGTCCTGTGGAAAAACCATGTATAATGAAAAAAACACCCCGGAAGGAGGCTTGCCCCATGCTCCATCCTGGCCTATACGAACAAGTTGTTAATCATACCCTCAACAGCGAATTTGCGGAGATCCCGGAGGCCCGCAAGTCTCTTGTGCCCATTGATCAGGCGGAGGCCTCTAAGGTTCTGGCGCAGTATCTCTCCGACGTGGTACAGAGAGGCCTGGAAAACGTGTTGGACAACGGAGGGGATATATCTGCTCAGATTGAGCTAACCAACCAGATTGTGGATCTCATTTAACATACAACAAAAGAAGCCGATTTTGCCGCAATGGGTGTTGATCGGCGGGCAGGGCAGCTTCTTGCTCTTTTGCGGGAGGCAGATCCCCGACTGGTCGTTGGCAAAACTGCGGCTGACTTGAGCCGCCCAGAGAGTTCCATTGCGCAGAGTTCATTATTCACCGGTGCAACCCATGAACCGCAGTTGTATTCTGAGCTCAAGAAAGAAATCGCCTCTGCTGACCGCATCGATATGCTGGTGTCCTTTATCAAGTGGAGCGGCCTGCGGCTTCTGATGGACGAGCTTCGGGAGTTTACCGAAAATGGCGGTGAACTCCGCATCATTACTACTTCCTATATGGGGGCCACCGATGTGAAGGCAATCGAGGAGCTTTGGAAGCTCCCCAATGCCAAAATTAAGGTTAGCTATAACACTAAGATGACCCGTCTTCATGCCAAGGCATATATTTTCTATCGCAACACAGGCTTCACAACCACCTATGTTGGCTCTTCCAACCTCTCCAATGTGGCTCTGACCAGCGGCTTGGAGTGGAACACTAAAGTGACCAGGCGTGATCTGCCAGAAACTATTGATAAAATCACTGCCACCTTCGAGTATTACTGGAACGACCGCGAGTTTGAGTATTACGACGCAGGCCAGAAAGAGCGTCTGGCCTGCGCGTTGAAGGCGGAAAAATACTTCGACGCTAACAATGCCGAGGTGTACACCATGGACATCATGCCTTACGCCTACCAGCAGGAGATTTTGGATCGGCTGGAGGCAGAGCGCACGATTCGGGGCTACACCCGAAATTTGGTGGTGGCTGCCACTGGTACTGGCAAGACGGTGATCTCCGCACTGGATTACAAACGCTTCCGAAGACATAATCCGGATAAGCCCTGTCGGTTACTCTTTGTGGCACAACGGGAAGAAATCCTCAAACAGAGTCTGTATACCTTCCGCGCCGTGCTCAAGGATGCCAATTTTGGAGAGATGTTTGTAGGTAGCTATAAGCCCGAGAGCATCAATAATTTGTTTATTTCCATCCAGGCATTTAACTCATAGAACTTTGCCGCAAGAACTGCTCCAGAGTTTTATGACTTCATTATTGTGGACGAGTTCCATCACGCGGCGGCTCCAACCTACCAAAAATTGCTGGCCTACTATCAGCCCCGTATTCTGCTAGGCCTGACCGCTACTCCGGAACGTATGGATGGCAAGAGCGTTCTGCCCTATTTCAACAATCGTATTGCCGCGGAAATCCGCCTGCCGGAAGCCATTGACCGGAAACTTCTGCGCCCGTTCCAGTATTTCGGCGTCACTGACACCGTGGATTTAGACGCCTTGAAGTGGAGCGCCGGCGGTTACGATAAGGGGGAGCTGTCCAGAGTCTATACCCTCAGCGGAGCGGTAGCTGTCCGCCGGGCCGACCATGTTGTGTCCTCTCTGCTGAAGTATGTAACGGACATCAACGACGTGAAAGGCCTCGGATTTTGTGTAACGGTAGATCACGCGGAGTTTATGTGCCGCTATTTCAACGACCACAAGATCCCCGCTATGTTCCTGACGGGGCAATCATCTAACGAGGAAAGAATGACCGCCAAGCAGCGTTTGGTGACTGGTGAGGTGCGCTTCATTTTCGTTGTGGACATCTACAACGAGGGTGTGGATATCCCGGAGGTCAACACGGTGCTGTTTCTCCGTCCCACGGAGTCCCTGGCCGTGTTCCTCCAGCAGTTGGGCCGTGGTCTGCGTTTGGCTGAGGATAAGGAATGCCTGATCGTTTTGGACTTTATCGGTCAGGCAAATCGAAAATACAATTTTGAAGATAAGTTTGTGGCACTGCTCAGTAATACGACTCGGAGCATCAGCCGAGAAGTCAAGGACGGTTTCGTTTCTGTCCCTAAAGGGTGCTATATCCAGCTGGAAAAGAAAGCGGCCAAGTATATACTGGACAATATCCGTGCGGCCTACGGGAATACCGCCGGATTGGTATCTTGTGCTTCATCCTTTGCCGAAGAGAGCGGTTTGGAGTTGACACTGGTAAACTTCCTGGACTATTATCACCTGGATCCCAGGGCAATCTATAAGTTTTCATCCTTCTTCCGTATTTGCGCCAGAGCCGATGTGACCGAGGACTTTGCGGAACCATTGGAAGATATGATGACCAAAGCCTTTGCCCGCCTCGCGGTGATTGACTCCCGGCGCTGGATCCTGTTCCTGCTGGATGTTCTGCCACGACTGGACGACATTGATTTTGCCGCCATGACGAATGTTGAAAAGCGGATGATGCAGATGTTTTACATCACCGTGTGGGGAAAGGCGGCAGAAGATTGGAGCAGTGAAGAGGTGCTGGATAATCTCTACGCCTTGTCCGGCAGCCCGGTGTTGCTGAGAGAGCTTTTGGAGCTGCTTTGCTATCAGTATGAGCAAATCGGCTTCATTGACGAGCCGGTGGATTTGGGCTTTGATTGTCCTCTGGACCTCCACTGTACCTACACCCGGGATCAGCTGCTGGTGGCCCTGGACTTTATGAGGCCGGCCACCGTGCGGGAGGGCGTCAAGTGGCTGCCGGAGAAGCAGTTGGACGTGTTCTTCGTGACGCTGAACAAGGCGGACAAGGACTACTCTCCCACCACCATGTACAACGACTATTCCATCAACGAGTGGCTGTTCCACTGGCAGAGTCAGAGTACTACGGCGGCAGACTCTCCCCCTGGTCAGCGGTACATCCACCACCGGGAACGGGGAAGTAAGGTTCTGCTGTTCGTCCGTGAGTTTAAAGCGGATCGTGTGACTGGCGGCGCCGAGGCGTACACCTATCTGGGTACGGCCAGCTATGTGAAGCACGAAGGTTCCCGACCGATGAATATCACATGGCGGTTGGATCGTCCAATCCCGGCGAAGTTCTTGAAGAAAACAAACAAACTGGTCGTAGGATAAAGGGGAATTGGCAGTGAATAAATTTGAGCTTCAATTTGAAAATGAACTCAGAGATAAAATGTTGCGTGCAAAAAGAGAATGTAAATATAACCCAACCAGATTTAATCAAATGCTTGCGCAATATGGTGGAGTAGGGACTGCAAAACGTTTAATTGCCGGCGGAATAGCTACTGGTACTACATCAGACGGGTATGCCACCCTTTATCTTTGTGGCCGTTTAGATTTGACCATGGAACATTCCGTATGCAAGCCTGAATATCGGGATTTATTTACAGTGGAAGAGGTACATTATTGCAATAGTCTTTTGGGGGCAAAATAATGGAATATACAATAACCGAAGTGGTCGTAGCACTCATATGAGACTGCAATAAGTTTATGATCTGCCAACGCCCGGCCCACAAGGCCCGGGGCTACTTTGGGAGTTTGTAGGTGGCAAAGTAGAGCCCGGCGAAACAAAAGAGCAGGCCCTCTTCTGGGAGAGTCGGAAGGAACTGGCCATTTCCCTGAACGTGGGGGAGGTATTTATGGATGTGGTTCATGAGTATCCGGACCTGACACTGTTCGATGCTGCAATTTTAGAGAGGGGCTCCTCAAATACTGGAGCATAACGACATTCGGTGGATCACTGTAGATGAGATCGACCAGTATTCTTTCTGTCCAGCGGATGAAGAGATATTGAAAAGACTGAAAAACGCCAATTAAAACCTGCCACAAGCCGAACATCCAAACCGCATAATACTCGTGGTGCAAACCCGGAATGGAAACTGCATAAGAAAGTAAACGACTGCTTGGGGGTAAGAAGATGAAAGGCTCGGAATGCAAATTCGTCAAGTACATGGAGGGAGCAGACAAGCGCTTTGTCATCCCCGTTTATCAACGCAATTACGACTGGAAGATGGAGAACTGCAAACAGCTTTACGACGATTTGGTAAAGATCGTTCGGAACGGCAGGAGGAGCCACTTCTTTGGCAGTCTGGTGTCCGTCTACAACCCGGAGGGGAACCATGAGGAATTCCTGGTTATCGACGGACAGCAGCGCCTGACCACAGTTTCGCTGCTGTTTCTGGCAATGTACAACCTCATACGTGAAGGGATCGTCGTGCCGGAGTCCTCTAATCTCATGCAGAGAATTTACGAGGAATACCTGGTAGATAAGTGGCAGCCGGAGGATACCCGCATTAAGCTCAAACCGGTAAAAAATGACCAGACGGCCTTCGGCAGGCTCTTCTCGGAAACTTCGGAACACATTCGGGAATCGAACCTTACTGTAAACTATGAATATTTTTACGATAGGATTCAGAAGCAGGAAATCACAATTGACCAACTGTACGCTGGGATTTGCCGCCTGGAGATCATCAATATTCGTCTTGACAAGGACGACGATCCTCAACTGATCTTTGAGAGCTTGAACTCCACTGGGCTGGACCTGAGCGAGGGCGATAAGATCCGCAACTTTATCCTGATGGGTCTTCCCACCAAGACGCAGGAGGCCTATTACGAAAAGTATTGGAATCCCATTGATCTGTGTACCCATTACGATGTGAGCGCCTTTATCCGGGACTACCTGAGTGTGAAGCAATATGTGACCCCGCAGCAGAGCAAGGTATATGTCGCGTTTAAGGACTATGTGGAACTCGCCAGGATTGAGGCGGAACCGCTCTTGACCGATCTGCTGTGCTATGCCAGGAGATACCAGATTCTATTGGATGGAGGCACGGCTGATAAGGCGTTGAATAGCTGCATTATGCGGCTAAATCGGCTGGAGACCACCGTCACACGGCCTTTCTTCCTGGAAGTGCTGCGGCTTCTAGATGAGAATATGTTGACGCTTCCCCAGGTGACAGAGGTGTTCCGCTGTACGGAAGTCTACCTCTTCCGAAGAAGTATCTGCGACCTGCCTACGAACGCCCTGAATAAAATATTCCTGTTGCTTCACCGGGAGATCGTCAGATACGATGGCAGTGAGACGGACTATGTGGAGAAGTTCAAATATGCGTTGCTGTCTAAAAGAGAGCGTGCCCGGTTTCCGGAAGATCACGAGTTTATTGAGATGTTTTCCCACAAGCAGGTCTATCTGATGAACAGCAAGAACAAGCTCTATATGCTGGAACGCTTCGAGAATTTCGGGACGGCGGAGGATAAAGATGTATACCGCCACTGCGATGAGGGTACATACTCCATTGAGCATATCATGCCCCAGCATCTTACTCCTGTGTGGCAGCAGGAATTGGGTGCGGACTATGAGCAGATTCACGAGCAGTGGCTCCATCGGATTGCCAATCTCACCCTTACCGCTTACAATTCCAGATACAGCAACTGCTCTTTTACAGAGAAAAAGACCATGGAACACGGGTTTCAAGACAGCGGTATTCGTATGAATATGTGGATCGCTCAGAAAGACCAGTGGACACAGGAGGAATTAAAGGAGCGCAGCGACTACCTGATGGGGCGGGCCGTGAAAATCTGGGCCGCGCCTGAGAGTAGCTTCAAACCGGCACAGAAGCAGCTGGACGCCTACACCCTGGAGGACGACGCGGAATTGACAGGCCGTCAGATCGCCAGGTTCAGCTTCAAAAACGCCGAACAGCCTGTGACAAGCTGGGTCGAAATGTTTTGGAAGGTGATCCAGACTCTGTATACTGAGGATAAAACCATCATAGCAAAACTTGCGGTGTCAAGTGATAACGACACTGCCTATCACTTCTCTGTCGGACCAAATGCCTTTACCAAAAGCCTGGAGGTAGGCGACGGCATCTATGTCTGGACTAACACCAGCACCCAGAGTAAGCTGTCGGTTTTGAGCAGGCTGTTTACGCTCTATCACGTGAGCCCGGTGGAGCTGGTATTCTATCTCCGGGACGAGAACGAAACCGCGGAGGACACGCCGGGCAGCCGGCAGGAGCTCCGGCGGCGGTATTGGACCTTCGCTCTGCCGATGATCCGAGAGCGCTGTGAGGAGGGTGGACCGTTCTCCAATGTCAGTCCGTCTAAGGACAACTGGATCAATGGATATTTCGGTGTCAGCGGCTGTTCCCTCTGCTGTGTGGCCAATTACGACGAGGCCCGAGTGGAACTCGTCTTTGCAAAGGCGGACAAGACGGCCAACAAGCAGGCCTATGACAAGGTGCTGGCCCGCCAGGCCGATATTGAGTCTGCGCTGGGAGCGGCTCTTATTTGGGACAAGGGAGAAAACAAGACCTCTTCCAAAATCTATTTGCGGCTTCCCAACATCAGCATTGAGAATGAGGTTGACTGGCGGCAGATGGCTCAGTTTCACAGTAACTGGATAAAACGGTTTTATGATGTGATTGTCCCTTATGTCACAGGGACGTAGTTCTTCATTAGGTTGTGGATGGAGGAGATATAGCATGAACGTCATCTGCTTTGGCGACTCCAACACTACGGCTACGATCCCCGCTCCTGGCTGGGCGGACGCTATGACGCAGACAGCCGCTGGGTGGATATTTTGGCAGTGGAAACCGGCTGGACTGTCCGCAACATGGGGGTCCATGGCCGGGAGATTCCCCGAACTGCGCCCGACCTTCCGCCGGACACGGATCTGCTGATTGTCATGCTGGGCAGCAATGATCTGCTTCAAGGTCATAGCCCGGAGGAGGCTGCCGGGAAGCTGGAGTGCTTTCTCTCCAGCCTGTCCCTGCCACGGGATCAGATTTTGTTGATTGCCACGCTTCCGATGCACCGCGGGGAGTGGGTGCCGAGCCAGCAACTCATCGATGACTCCCGCACGTTTGCCCAATGCTGTCGGAGTTTGGCCGAACGGCTGGGCGTCCGCTTTGCTGACGCCGGGGGCTGGGACATCCCAATGGCATACGACGGTGTACATTTCACAGAGCAGGGCCACCGGGCCTTTGCCGCCGGACTTTTGGAGGTGCTCAAATGAGACGAATGATCCCTGTCCTGCTCGCCCTCCTGCTGCTGGCCGGATGCGGCGGAGGGGAAAGAGAGGCCTCCTACCAGCAGATCAGCCAGGAGGAGGCCAAGGAGATGATGGACACCCAGGAGGTCATCATTTTGGACGTGCGGGAGCAGGACGAGTACGACAGCGGACACATTCCAGACTCTGTTCTGCTGCCAGTGGGGACCATCGACGGGGACGCCGCAGCCGCGGTGATCCCGGAGAAAGATTCGACGGTCCTGGTGTATTGCCGCAGCGGAAACCGCAGCAAGACGGCCTCCTTCACCCTGGCGGAGCTGGGGTATACCAACATCTACGAATTCGGCGGCATCAAGACCTGGCCCTACGAGACGGAGGCGTAAAGCGGCGACAAGGCAGACGCCCTATGTCAAATAGGATGTTCCGGCTGTTTGAGAAATACAAAGTGGTTTTCCTCAGACAACTCCCCATGGAAACAATAGCCCAGCTGGTCAAAGGCTCGGAGATTCGACCGGTCTTCGATTTTATGTTCCGCCATCCAGCGCACCATCTGCCCCCGGGCCATCTTGCACTGAGTGCCTTTCTCGATGACCTTGCTACCTTTCCACTCGCCGAAGGTGCAGGTGACAAAGCGGACACTCCCGGGTAGATAGGGCTCCACCGCTTTGCTGTACTCCTTGGAGGCCAGGTTCAGTACGAAATCTGTCTTGGCCGCCAACTGCCGGGCCAGACGGTCTCCCCAGAACTGGTACAGATCCCGG